>Ga0075428_100009450_pt1 | contig 10824 bp, 6 predicted proteins | sample RhiMetdeltSRZDD2_FD_75291 | JGI IMG/M metagenome (GOLD analysis project Ga0075428, IMG submission 75291) | Populus rhizosphere microbial communities from Tennessee, USA - Rhizosphere MetaG P. deltoides SRZDD2 | ecosystem: Host-associated > Plants > Roots > Rhizosphere > Soil | place: USA... | reverse complement strand
TTGCGGCTGTTCAGCGGCTGGATGTGGGTTCAGCGGATGAAGTCGCGCGACGCGCGGCCGGTCCACGAAGGCCTCGAAGCGATGGGCCGGCGACTGATGCGACGCCTCCACATCGGCCGGGCCGTGCGTTTCCTCGAGTCGAAGACGGTCGACGTGCCGACGGTGATTGGCTGGTTGCGGCCGGTCGTCCTGCTGCCGGTGAGCACGCTGGCAGGACTGACGCCACGGCAGGTCGAGGCCATTCTCGCGCACGAGCTCGCCCACATCCGGCGGCACGACTACCTGGTCAACCTGCTGCAGGTGGTCGTGGAAACGCTGCTCTTCTATCACCCCGCTGTGTGGTGGCTCTCGCATCGCATCCGGGTTGAGCGCGAACACTGCTGCGACGATCTCGCGGTGAGTCTGTGCGGTGATCCAGTGGCGTATGCCGCGGCGCTCGCAGAGCTCGAAGGATTGCGGGGGGCGGGCGGGGAGCTCGCGCTCGCGGCGAGCGGCGGATCGCTGTTGCAGCGCATCAAGCGGGTGCTCGGCGCACCAACCCACGCTGGTCGCGCGCCGGGGTGGCTGGCGGCTGGACTGGCCCTCTTGCTCGTCGTCGCCCTGTCGGTCAGCGCCGCGAGCCCGGATGCGCGCGGAGGCGCTCAGGTCGAGATCAGCGCGGTCGAGCCCGATCAGATTCACGCATCGACCCCCGCGCCGCCGCCCGCACCCGCGGCCCCCGCGGTGGTCGCCGTGCCGGCAGCGCCCGATGCGCCACTTGCGGTCGTCGCGTCGGCGTCGTCGGTGCACGCGCCAGTGGCCGCGGCGCAGGTCGCAGCGGTGCCGGTCGAGGCGCCGGCGGTCGCGAGCGCGCGAGCGGTGGAAGCCGCGTTCGCTCCAGTGCCGCCAGCCGCGTCGACGCACGAGTCCGTGCCGGCCGCGCTGGCCGTCTCCGCGACGACGGCGCCGGCCATCGCTGCGGCTCCAGTGGCCGCGTCTCCGGTCGCGGCGGTGGTGGCCAGCACCAGCGCGGCATCCGGTCAGACCGTGAGCACCAGCGGCGACTCGAGCGGGAACTACGTCTGGTCGGATAACGGCCGCAAGATCGAGATCAACTACCGAGGAGAGATCGAGTTCACCAACGACGACACCGACGTCGCGCGGATGACCCCCGGCGCCATGTTGCGAATCAGGGAAGGCCGCCGGCTGCTCGGCGCGGACACCTCCGTCGAGTTCACGGCGGACGGCTCCGGGAACATCACCCGCAAGTTCTGGCAGGGCATGAAGGAGCAGCCGTTCGAACCGGAAGGCCGGAAGTGGCTGGCAACGATGCTGCCGCGGTTCATCCGGCAGAGCGGCATCGGCGCGCCGGCCAGGGTCGCGCGGATTCACAAATCGGGTGGCGTGACCGGCGTGCTTGCGGAGATCTCGCGGATCGAGGGCAGCTGGGCCAAGCACGTTTATTTGAAGGAGTTGATGAAGGTTCCCGGGTTGAGCGCCGCCGATGTGCAGCGGGCGTTCAACCAGGCAGGGACGGAAATCGACTCCGACTTCGAGCTGGCGTCGTTCCTGATTTCGAGCAGTCGGCAGATCACAGACGAAGCGACCCGTCGCGCCTACCTGGACGCGGCGAAATCAATCGGCTCCGACTTCGAGCTGCGGCGCGTGTTGTCGTCCATCCTGCAGGGCGGCGCGGTGCCCTCGCCGCTCGCGGCCGGACTCCTGGAAACCAGCACGTCCATCGATTCGGATTTCGAGGAGGCGTCACTCCTCGTGCAGTTCGCCCGGCAGCAGCCGATCGACGCGACCGTGCGGGCGCCGTTCTTCAAGGCGCTCGCGACCGTCGGCAGCTCGTTCGAGCACGCCCGGGTCCTGCAGGCGCTGCTCCAGCGGACCGACCTCTCGCCCGAGGCGCGCGCCGGTGCCCTCGAGTCGGCGGGGGCGGTCGGCTCGGATTTCGAAGCCGCGAACGTGTTGTTGCAGTTCGTGAAAGCCGGCTCCATTGAAGGCACAATTCGCGCCCCGTTCTTCCGCGCCGCCGGCACGATCAACTCAGCCTTCGAACGCAGCCGGGTGCTGCAAGCGGTTGCCAAGCGGACGGACCTGTCCGACGAGACGGTTCTCGAGCTGGTCAGGTCGACGAAAGGCATCTCGTCGAATTTCGAGCGATCGCAGGTGCTGCTCACGGTTGCGTCGAGTCATTCGCTGACGCGCGACGCACGCGACGCGTACATCGACGCGTCAGAAGGCCTCGGGGACTTCGAGCAGGGCAGGGTACTCTCCGCGCTGGTCAAGAACGAGAAACGAAGCAGTCGCTAATCGCTCATCGCTAGTCCAGAATCACGAGTCCAGCGTCCCGAGTCCTGAGTCCATGGTCGAGTCCCCAATCGCGGGCGATCGCCCGGACTCGGGACCCAGGATTCGGGATTCAGGACCATGGATTCTGGACTAGCGATTAGAGATTTGGGATTCGCTCGTGCCACTTGGTGGCGTGTTCGTGCGCGAGCGCGACGCGCATGAGTGTCGCTTCGTCGTAAAGACGTCCGGTGATCATGAAGTCGACCGGCGAATCCTCCAGGAAGCCCGCGCGCAGCGCGATCGCCGGGTGACCGGTCAGGTTCGTGAGGCTCAGGCTGCGGCTGCCGGTCGACGAGATGAAGGCGTCGTACTGCGACATCAGCTTGTCCATCTCGCGGATCACGACCGCCCGCGCGCGCTGCGCACGGACGTATTCGACCGCCGGGACGTATCGGCTGGTGCGGAAGGTGTTCGGCCAGGTGTTGAGCGATGGGTCGCCGATGTCCTTGCTCCGGGTGAGATCGTCGAACGCGGCGGCAGCCTCGACGCTCAGGATGAAGTTGAGCGCGGCGGTGATGTCGAGCCCGGGAACTTCGATCGGCTGAATCGCCGCACCGGCCTTTCGATACACCTCCAGCACATCATTCAGGATCTTCAGCCGCGCGTCATCCTGGGCGCGCTGCTGCTCCGGCGTGAGCCCGCCCCGTCCGCGCCCGCCCGCGTCGCCCCGTCCCCCGCCGCGACCGTCGGCCGGTTGCGGCTCGAACTCGGTCTTGACGTAACCGATCCTGAGCTTCGCCAGCGGGATATCAGGGTTCCACTCGAACGGCGCATCGGTCACGGAGTCGTCGCGTCCATCAGGCCCATAGATCGCGTTGAAGACGAGCGCGCAATCCTCGACCGACCGGCACATCGGCCCGATCTTGTCCATGGTCCAGCTCAGGGCCATCGCACCGTGCCGGCTCACGCGTCCGTAGGTCGGCCTGAGGCCGACGACGCCGTTCACCGCCGACGGTGAAATGATCGAGCCCCGGGTCTCGGTCCCCAGCGAGAAGCCCACGAGTCCTGCGGCCGTCGCGGACCCTGGTCCCGCCGACGATCCGCTCGACCCGCGGCCGTTCCAGGGGTTCTTGGTCTGGCCCCGGAACCAGTTGTCCCCCTGCGCCAGCGCGCCGAGCGAGAGCTTGGCCACGAGCACCGCACCCGCATCCCGGAGCCGCTCGACCACAGTCGCGTCGTAGTCGAAAACCTGATTCTGATAAGGCGCCGCCCCCCACGTCGTGAGAATCCCTCTGGTCGCGAACAGGTCCTTTGCACCCCATGGGATCCCGTGCAATGGGCCCCTGTAGCGTCCCCCCTTGATCTCCTGGTCTGCCCGGGCGGCCTGCTCCAGTGCGAGCTCCTCGGTGAGCGTGACGACGCAGTTGAGCGCGGCGCCGTGCTTCTTCAAGCGCGCGAGATACATGCGCGTGAGCTCGGTCGATGAGACTTCACGCTTCCGGACGAGCGCCGACAATGCGGTCACCGGCAGGAACGCGAGATCGTCGACGCTTGTCCGCCTCGCTCCAGCCGGTGCGGACGTCGCGATCTTGATCTTGGCGTTGGGCGTCGCCCCGGCTCTCGGTTTCTTTCCCGGCAGATACGGCCGGAACGTCAGCGGTGGTTCGGTCTCGGCCGGAATCTGGAAGGTGCGCAGGCGCTCGAAGTTCGCCAGGTTGGTGTTGACTCCCGAGAGAGCCGCCTCCTGTTCGGCATCGGAGAAGTCGATGCCCATGATCCGTTCGCCGCATTCGAGCGTCGCTTTGTCGATGCGCGGCTCCTGTGCCTGGCGCGCCAGGACGGGGCCGGCAAGGCCGGCCGCCACGGCCGCGGGAATGGTTTTCAGAAATCGGCGGCGGGCGGCGCGCGAGCGTACGTCGGAACGGTTCCCCATCGATCCTCCTGAATTGAGTGGAACGACTTAAATATACCTGCGGTTGGATTCGGGATCCGGGGTCCGGGATCCGGGATCCGCGGGTGGTGGTACTCAGCGCCAACAAGCCGCGTGAAATAGGCCGGTTGCCTCTGACTAGCACGGACGTCCGGAACCCGGACCCCGGATCCCGGGTCCCGGATCTACTTACAATGCCGAGTCAGTACCCCGACGTGACCTTAGACGAATCCATCCGCGTGCTGCTGGTCGAAGACGACGGGCCTCACTCCGTAGTGCTGCGGGACGCGCTCGCCGCGGCCAGGCCACCGATCGAGGTGGAGCATTGCCGGACCCTCAGGGAGGCGATCGCGCATCTCGAGCATCCGAAGTTCGACGCGGTGCTGCTGAACCTGGATCTGCCCGACAGCCACGGGCTCCAGACCATCGATCGCGCCCTGGCGGAGACGCCGGGACTGCCAATCGTGGTGATCACCGCGGCGGAAGAGTCCGATCTGGGCGTTGCCGCCGTTCAGCACGGTGCGCAGGACTACCTGGTCAAGGGCGAGAACAATCCCAGGTATCTGTCGCGCGTGCTGCGGTCTGCCGTGGAGAGGGCCGGTTTCCAGGCGGAGTTGGCCCACCGCGAGCGGCATTTCCGCGCCCTGATCGAGCACGCCCACGACATGGTGGTGCTGATTGCGCCTGATGGCGTGATCCTGTATCAGAGCCCGGCAACCCAGCGCATCCTGGGGTATGCGCCGGAAGAGCTCGCCGGCACCAATGTGCTCGAACTCATTCATCCGGGCGACCGGTCACGAGCCTTCGAGATGCTGGCCACCTGGCCTGCCATTCAGTACAACGACGAACCGGTCCTGCCGTTCAGGATCCGCCACAAGGACGGCTCCTGGCGTGAGGTTGAAGCGCTCGGACAGAACCTCAGCCAGGACCCCAGGGATGGTCTGGTCATCAATGCGCGCGATGTCACCGAGCGCGTGCGTGCGCAGGAGGAGCTGCAGGAAACCGAAGCGAAGCTGCGGCAGGTGCAGAAGATGGACGCGGTCGGACGGCTGGCCGGCGGGATTGCCCACGACTTCAACAACATCCTCACCGCGATCTACGGGTACGCCGATCTCCTGCTGAGCGACCTCGAACCCGACGATCGCCGCCGAAGCGACGTGCAGGAGATCCGGTTGATGGCGCAGCGGGCCGCCAACCTGACGCGTCAACTCCTGGCCTTCAGCCGTCAGCAGATGCTGCAGCCGCAGGTCCTCGACCTGAACGTCGTGATCGGCGACATGCAGAACATGCTCGAGCGGATGATCGGCACCGACGTGCAGGTGTCATTCGAGCCAGCGCCGGACCTCTGGCCGGTGCGCGCCGACCGCGGACAAATCGAGCAGGTGATGATGAACCTGGCCGGCAACGCGCGTGACGCGATGCCCGAGGGAGGGTCCCTGATGATTCGGACGGCGAATCGCGCGAGTTCGGAACTGCTGCCGGTGATGCCGGGCCTGAACCAGGGCGACTACGCCCTGCTGACGGTCACCGATACCGGCGTCGGAATGCCCGAGAACGTCCGCACCCACGTCTTCGAGCCGTTTTTCACGACCAAGGAACAGGGCAAGGGGACGGGACTCGGCCTCGCGACCATCTACGGCATCGTGAAGCAGAGCGGCGGCGGCATCTACCTCGAGAGTACGGAGAAGCGGGGGACGACGTTCTCGATTTATTTGCCGCGCTATCGCTGATCGGGGCGGGGGCGGGCTAGTGTCAAATCCCAAACTCCAAATCCCAAGCTCCAACGCACTCCCAACTGCCAAATCCCAAGCCAACTTCCAATCCAATTCCAAACCGGTTGGAGTTGTTTGGGGGTTGGTTTGGGCTTTGGCAGTTGGGAGTGTCTTGGGATTTGGAGCTTGGAGCTTGGGATTTGACGGTCTCCAAGAGCCCCGCCTCGATCAGCTATGCTCCCCCCGTGTCCCCCGTTAACACCTCCCCGGCGCGTGCGTCTTCTCTCCTGTGGACACTCTCGCCCAGAGCCTGCAGCTGCTGCCCATTGTGTCGGCTCGCGGCCGGGCGATGACCACCGTCCGATTCACGCCGGCGCATGCGGCGGACGACGGCAGGCTGGCGAGGGCAGCGCAGCGGGGCGACCAGTCCGCGTTCGGCGAGCTCTACGAGCGGTATGCCAGGATGATTCACGGGCTGCTGCTGGCGCGCGTGCCAAGGGTCGATGTCGATGATCTCGTCCAGGACGTGTTCCTTGCGGCGTGGAACCGGCTTGGCAGCCTGCGGGAACCGTCCGCGTTTGGCGGCTGGCTGGCGATGATCGCGAGGAACCGGGCCGTGGATTTTCATCGGCAGGCGCCGGACTCCGTCGAGCTGCCGGCCGATCTCCCGGCGCATGATGCGACGGCGGAGCGGGCCGACGCGATGCGCATGCTCGAGATGGTCCGAACGCTCCCGGAAGCGTATCGCGAGACCCTCGTCCTGCGGCTCGTCGAGGGCATGACCGGACCGGAAATTGCGGAACGCACTGGCCTGACCCCGGCGTCGGTGCGCGTCAACCTTCACCGTGGCATGAAGATGCTGCGGGAACAGCTGGAACGATGACCGACCAGGACCGCGAGGCGCAGAACGACTACCTCTGGGACGGCACCGGCGTGCCGGATGAGGCGATCGTCCGTCTCGAGAAGACGCTTCGGCCCCTCGGCCATCGAGGCTCGCTGCCGCAGCTGCCGGCGCGGCAGGCGGAGGTCGGTACTCGCCGATGGAAGCCCATTCGGTGGCTCGCGGCCGCCGCGGTGCTGATGCTCGTCGCCGGCACCGCCTGGTTCATGCTCGTCTTCCGCAGTGCAGCCTGGCACGTGAGCAGCGTCTCGGGCGCACCGGCCGTCGACGGACGCGTGGTGAGCGATCGTGCGCGGATGCTGCGTGGTGAATGGCTCGAGACCGACGGCTCCTCACGAGCCCGGATCGCCGTCGGCGGTATCGGCAATGTCGATGTCGAGCCGAACACGCGGCTGCAACTGGTGGAGAGCGGCCGCGAGCATCACATGGCGCTCGATCGCGGAACCATTCACGCGCGGATCTGGGCTCCTCCCAAGCTGTTCTTCGTGGCCACCGAGGCGGCCACGGCGATCGATCTCGGCTGCGCCTACACGCTACAAATGGACGCCCGCGGTGACGGGATGCTGCGTGTCACGCACGGGTGGGTGGGGCTCGAACGCGGCGGCCGTGCGACCTACGTCCCGAAGGGTGCGCTGTGCCCGATTCGTACGGATCGGGGACCCGGGACGCCGCGATACGAGGACGCGCCGTCCGGTTACGCCGAGGCGCTGATGGTCCTCGACTTCGCGCCGCCGGAGGATCCGCGCCGCGCCGCGGCCCTGGACCTGGTGCTCTCGGCCGCGCGCCGGGAGGACGCGCTCACGTTGTGGCATCTGCTCACGCGCGGGTCGCTCGACGACAGGACACGCGTCTACGATCGTCTCGCTGTGCTGGTGCCGCCCCCGAACGGTGTGACCCGCGACCTGGTGCTCGCGGGCAATCGGCTCGCGCTCGACCGGTGGTGGGACTGGCTCGGCATCGACACGTCGACATGGTGGCGGCTGCTCAAGAAGAAGTGGTAAGGTCGCTTCCAACGACCGATGCAGAGCTCGCACAAGCAGATCATTTCTTTCGGCCCACCGCCGGTGAATCCGTACAGCACGGCCGTCAAGGCAGGCGGTCTCCTCTACCTGTCCGGCACGCTGGCTCACGATCCCACCGCCCCTTCGGACGTCGGCAGCGAGACGCGCCGCACGATCGAACGGATGAGGGACGTGCTCGTTGCCGCCGGCTCCTCGCTCGACGACGTCGTCGCGGTGCTGGTGTATTTGACGTCGGCCTCGGATTTCCCGGCGATGAACCAGGCGTACCGCGCGTTCTGGCCGGGCGATCCGCCAACGCGGACCACGGTGATCACGGCCCTCGTCGTCCCCGAGGCCCGGATCGAGATCTCGATGGTGGCCGTGCCGCGCGGCGCAGAACGCGTGGTGTTGCTGCCGGATGGCTGGAAGCGCTCACCGAATCCCTATAGTTATGCGATTCGCACCGGCAGCACCGTGTTCCTGTCCGGCCTCGTCGCGAGACGGGGCCGCGACAACACGTTCGTGGGCGGTGATGTCCGGGCGCAGACGCGGACGATCATGGAGAATGCCGGCGAGTTGCTCACGGCGGCGGGGCTGACCCTTCGCGATGTGGTGAGCTCAAAGATCTATCTGACCCGGGCAGCAGATTTCGCGGCGATGAACGAGGTGTATCGCGAGTTCTTCCCTGACGCCCCGCCCGCGCGCGCGACGGTGGAATCCGGTCTGGCCGGCCCTGAAGCGGTCGTGGAAATCACCTTCGTCGCGTCATCCGCCAGCCGGAACGCGATCGGGACGCCGCCGTCAGGCTTGCCTCTCAGCCCCGCGATTCGTGCCGGCCAGCACCTGTTCGTTTCAGGCATGCTCGGCAACAGTCCGGAAACGGCCGGCGACGTCGCGGCGCAGACGCGCGCGACGCTCTCCCGGATCGACGCCACGCTCCGCGACGCCGGCTCGTCGCGCGCCGATGTCGTCGACGCACTCGTCTACATTACCGATGCCGCGTCGTTCGGGGCGATGAATGGGGAATACCGCGCGTTCTTCGGCGCCGATTTCCCGGCGCGGGCGACCGTGGTGACACCGCTGGTTGCCGCGGACGGGCTCGTCGAGATCATGGTGACTGCTGTCGTCCCGGACTCGGGGGCCAGTGGATCCCGAGCCTGACGATCGGCCCAGGCTCGGCATTTCCGCGTGCCTCCTCGGCGACCAGGTCCGCTTCGACGGCGGCCACAAGCGCGATCCATTTCTCGTTGAGATCCTCTCCCCGCACGTGTGCTGGGTGCGCGTGTGCCCGGAAGTCGAGGTCGGGATGGGCACGCCGCGCGAGACCCTCAGGCTGGAGCGCCGTGATGGACGCGCGATCCGGATGGTGACGACGCGGACCGGGATCGATCACACCGGGGCCATGTCGGCGTGGGCGCGCAGCCGGTTGACCGAGCTCGAGCGGGAGCAGTTGTCCGGGTACGTCTTGAAAAAGGACTCACCCAGCTGCGGGATGGAGCGAGTCAAGGTCTTCGGCGCCTCGGGCATGGCCCAACGCACCGGTCGTGGCATCTTCGCCGAAGCTCTCTTGCAACGGTTTCCAAACCTGCCGGTCGAAGAAGAAGGACGGCTCTCGGATCCACGGTTGCGTGAGAACTTCATCGAGCGCGTGTTCGCCTACCAGCGACTGCGGCGGTTCTTTGCCGGGCGGTGGACCATGGGCGGGCTGGTCGAGTTCCACACGTCGCACAAGATGTCCCTGCTGTCGCACTCCACGGCCGGGTACCACGAGCTCGGACGGCTCGTGGCGTCCGCTGCCGGTATGCCGCGCGCCGAGCTCCGCGTTGCGTACGAGTCGCGCTTCATGCGAACGCTGACCCTGGTTGCGACGACGCGCCGGCACACGAATGTGCTGATGCACATGGCCGGTCATCTCAAGAAACAGCTGGATGGTCTGTCGAGGCAGGAACTGGCGGCCACCATCGACGAGTACCGTCGAGGTCTGGTCCCGCTCGTCGTTCCGATCACGCTGCTTCGTCATCATGCGCGGCGGAACGACATTGCCTACCTTCTCGGCCAGTTTTACCTCGAGCCGCATCCGAGAGAGCTGATGCTCAGAAACCGGGTGTGAATCAGAGTACCCATTCCGGCAGTCAACCCATCAACACCTCGAAGATTCGGCCGTAATTCGCGGCTGAAGTCGTTGTGGCATTTGCATTGCTGAAATCCCTTAGGGAGCCAAGGGATGCGACGGTGAGGGCTGGCGACGGCTGTAGTGGTACTCGCGTCGCGCGGCGTCAATCGCCGCGTGGCGAGTCGCCGCCTTCACCCCGTTCATTGCGACCGAGCTCGACCGCGCCAGCGCGCTGACCGACATCGCTGGTGTCCCGGAGTCGGGACACCAGAGGCAACGTCATCCTACTTCCCCCGCAGGGCCACGGCAGGATCCACGCTCATCGCGCGCCGGGCGGGCACGAAACAGGCGAGTGCCGCGGTCAGGGCCAGCACGATGCTCACGCCGGCGAAGGTCGTCAGATCGATCGGATTCACGCCGAAGAGCAGGGTCTGGATGTAGCGCGTCGTCGCGAAGGCGGCCGCGAGCCCGATCGCGGTACCGATCGCGACCAGGCGCAGACCGTCCCCCAGGATCAAGCTGAAGATGGAGCCCGGGACCGCGCCGAGCGCGAGGCGGAGACCGATCTCGGCGCGGCGCTGGGCGGCCGCGTGCTCCATGATGCCGTAGAGGCCGACCGTGGCGAGCAGCAGCGCCAGCGCGCCGAAGAGGCCGACGAGCGTCGCCATCATGCGCTGGCTCGAAATCGACTGATCGAAGACGTCGCGGAGCCGCTGCGGGCGTGACACCGCGATGCGTGGATCGACGTTGCGCACGGCGGCACGAACCGCGGACAGCAGGGCCAGCGGGTCACCCTCCCGGCTGCGCACGTGCAGTCCCACGCCGCCTTCGTAGTTCTGGGCAAGTGGCACGTAGTAGAAGGGCGGAGCCTCGCGCTCGAGGGCATCGCG
>Ga0075428_100009449_pt1 | contig 10825 bp, 9 predicted proteins | sample RhiMetdeltSRZDD2_FD_75291 | JGI IMG/M metagenome (GOLD analysis project Ga0075428, IMG submission 75291) | Populus rhizosphere microbial communities from Tennessee, USA - Rhizosphere MetaG P. deltoides SRZDD2 | ecosystem: Host-associated > Plants > Roots > Rhizosphere > Soil | place: USA... | reverse complement strand
AGCGGGGTGTCGGGGTTCAGCGCCACCCCCACCCGCTTCCCGAGCGCGCGGATCGCCGCCGCGACCTCCGCCGGCGGGTCCTTCGCCTCCACGTGGAAGGTGATCGAGTCGGCCCCCGCCTCGGCGAAGGCCTTCACGTAGCGCAGCGGCCGCTCGATCATGAGGTGGCAGTCGAGGGGGATGCGGGTCGCGCGCCGGATCGACCGCACCACCGGGGGGCCCAGCGTGATGTTGGGCACGAAGTGGCCGTCCATCACGTCCACGTGGTGGAGGTCCGCCCCCGCCTCCTCCGCGGCGCGGAGGTGCTCCCCCAGCCGGTCGAAGTCGGCGGAGAGCAGGCTCGGGGCGATGCGGATGCGGCTCGTTCCGCTCATTCCGGGGCGCGATCCTACCGCATCGCGAGGGCCGCCACGCCCGGAAGGACGCGGCCCTCGAGGAGCTCCAGCGCCGCCCCCCCGCCCGTGGAGACGTGGGTCATGCGGTCCGCGAAGCCCGCCGCCTCGACGGCCGCCGCCGAGTCCCCTCCCCCCACCACGGTGACCGCGCCGGAGGAGGCCATCGCCAGGGCGAGCGCCCGCGACCCCGCGTCGAAGGGCGGCGTCTCGAACACCCCCATGGGCCCGTTCCAGAGCACCGTGCCGGCCTTCGCGATCACCCCCGCGAACTCCTCCGCCGTCGCGGGGCCGATGTCCACCCCGATCCACCCCTCGGGGACGGAGCCGGCGACGACGCGCGTCTCCACTCCCGGGGCGATCCGCTCCGCGCAGACGTGGTCCGAGGGCAGGTGCACGGAGACGTCGTGCACGTCCGCGTCGCGGAGGATGTCCCGCGCGGCCTGGATCGCCTTCTCCTCCACCCGGGAGCCCCCCACGGGGACGCCCTGGGCCCGGAGGAACGTGTAGGCCATCCCCCCCCCCACCACGAGGGAGCGCATCCTCGGGAGGAGGTTGCGGAGGACGGGGACCTTGTCCGAGACCTTGGCGCCCCCGGCCACGACGACGAAGGGGGCCCGCGGCTTCTCCAGCAGCCCCGTCAGCACCTGCACCTCGCGGGCGAGGAGGCACCCCGCCGCCGAGGGGAGGAGCCTCGCGACCGCCTCCACCGACGCGTGGGCCCTGTGGGCCGCCCCGAAGGCGTCGTCCACGTAGAGGTCCGCGAGGCGGGCGAGGGCGGCGGCGAAGGCGGGGTCGTTCCCCTCCTCCCCGGGGTGGAAGCGGAGGTTCTCCAGCAGGAGGCACTCCCCGGGCTTCGCGGCCGCGACGGCGGACTCCGCCGCGGGGCCGACGCAGTCGGGGACGAACGTCACGGGCCGGCCGAGCAGCGCCTCGAGGCGCCGCTGCACGGGGGCGAGGGAGGCGGAGCGGTCCGGCTTCCCCTTCGGCCGCCCGAGGTGGGAGCAGAGGACGGCCACCGCCGGCGCCGCGAGGACCTTCCGGACCGTCTGGAGGCTGGCCGCGATGCGGCGGTCGTCCGCCACGGTCCCGTCGGGGGCGAGCGGGACGTTGTAGTCCACGCGCACGAGAACGCGCTTCCCCGCCAGGGGGAGGTCGTCGACGGTCCGGCGGTCGAAGGGCATGTCAGCCGAACGCCGCGACGCGCTCGAGGAGGTCCGCCACGCGCGAGGAGTACCCCCACTCGTTGTCGTACCAGGCGACCGCCTTGACCATGCGGCCCGCCGCCACCATCGTGGCACCCGCGTCGAAGACGCAGGAGGCGGGGTTGCCGATCACGTCCGAGGAGACCACGGGGTCCTCCGTGTACTCGAGGATCCCCTTCATGGGGCCCTCGGCGGCGGCCTTCACCGCGGCGTTCACCTCGGCGACCGTGACCTCCTTCCTCAGCGTGGCCGTCAGGTCCACGACGGAGCCGTCGGGGACGGGGACCCGCAGGGCGTAGCCGTCCAGCCTCCCCTTCAGCTCGGGGATGACCTTGCCCACCGCCCGCGCGGCCCCGGTGGTGGTCGGGATGATGTTCATCGCCGCCGCGCGCGCCCGCCGGGGGTCCTTGTGGACCAGGTCGAGGATCCGCTGGTCGTTGGTGTAGGCGTGCACCGTGGTCATCAGGCCGTGCTCGATCCCGAAGGCGTCGTGGAGGACCTTGGCGAGCGGCGCGAGGCAGTTCGTCGTGCAGGAGGCGTTGGAGACGATGCGGTGCTCGGGGCGGAGGAACCCGTCGTTCACGCCCAGCACGACCATGGCGTCCACGTCGTCCTTCGGCGGGACCGTCAGGACCACCTTCCGCGCCCCCGCCTTGAGGTGCTTCTCGAGGTCCGCGCGCCGCGTGAACACCCCCGTGGACTCGACCACGTAGGGCACGTCGAGCTCCTTCCAGGGGAGCTCCGCGGGGTCGCGGACCGAGAGGACCTTGACGGCCCTCCCGTCCACCCGCAGCTCCGCCTCGCCGGCCTCCACCTTCCCGCGGAAGCGCCCGTGGACGGAGTCGTACCGCAGGAGCAGGGCCAGGGACGCGGGGTCGGAGAGGTCGTTGACCGCGACCACCTCCAGCCCGGGGCGCGCCTGCAGGGCGCGGAACACGAGCCGGCCGATGCGGCCGAAGCCGTTGATGCCGATGCGGGTCGCCAAGGGAGACTCCTTCCCGGGGGCCTCGAGAGAACGGCGATTGTCCCGGGCGGCGCCGGGCCCGGCAAGTTTGCCGCCGCGCGGGTCCGGGGGGCCGACCTAGAATCGCCCCGATGCCGGCCCCGGGGCTCCACCCGTTCGAGGAGGCGGTCCGGCGCTGCGTCCGGGAGCGGAGGCTCTTCCGCGGGGGGGACCGGGTCGTCGTCGCCCTCTCCGCGGGGCCGGACTCCACGGCGCTCCTCCTCGCCCTCCACTCCCTCTCCCGGGGCCCCGGCCCGAGGGTGCGCCTCGTCGCGGCCCACCTCGACCACGGGCTCCGGCGGGGCTCCGCGGGGGACGCCCGCGCGGCGAAGGCGCTGGCGCGCCGCCTCCGGGTCCCCTTCCGCGGGGCGAGGCTGCGGGGCCTGCGCGGGCGGGCCCGCGGGTCGCTGGAGGCCGCGGCCCGCACCGAGCGCTACGCCTTCCTCGCCCGGGTCGCGCGGCGGGAGGGGGCCCGCGCCGTGGCCGTGGCCCACCACGTCGACGACAGGGCCGAGACGGTCCTCCACAGGCTTCTCCAGGGGTCCTCGCTGGCGGGCCTCGCGGGGATCCCCGCGCGCCGCCCCCTCCCGGGCGCCCCCGGATGCACCGTCGTGCGCCCGCTCTTCGACCTCGAACGCGCCTCGGTCCTCGCCTACCTCCGCGACCGGGGAGTCCCCTTCCGGGAGGACCCCACGAACCGCGACGGCAGCAACGCCCGCGCGCGCCTCAGGGCGGAGGTGCTGCCCGTGCTCCTGCGCGCCTACGCCCAGGCGAGGACCTCGCTGCTGCGCCTCGAGGGGCAGGCGCGGGAGGCGCTGCGGGCGCTGGACGCGGCCGCCGGGGGGACCCCGGTGCGGGTCCGCCGGGGGGTCGCGCGGCTCCCCCGCGCGGCGTTCGAGGGGAAGGGGCCGGAGGGCGTGCGCCGGCTCCTGCGCGCGCTGCTGGCCGCCCTCGGCGAGGCGCCGCCGGCGCGGGCGGCCGTGGAGCGGACGCGGGAGGCGCTGGGGCGCGGGGACCGCAAGGAGCGGCGGGTCCCCGTGCGCGGAGGGGTGGAGGTGGCGGTGGGGCCCGCGGAGGTGCGCGTCAGTTGTTCGCGGAGCCCGGGTCCTTCGCGGGGCCGTCGGGCTTCGCGGCCTCGGACCCCTCGCGCATCCCGGCCTTGAACTCGTTCACGGACTTGCCGAGGGAGCGGGCCACGCCGGGGAGCTTCGAGGCGCCGAAGAACAGGATGATGATCAGGAAGATGATCACGAGCTCCTGGGTGCCGAGCCCCAGGATTCCCAAGACCGGAGCGATGCCGTCCATGGCTGACCTCGATGGCGGAAGCGCCCGCCAAGGCGGATTATCCCGCCCCGAGGCGACGGGAGGGGAAGAATCCCCCTATTCGCCGCCGACCTCGAGCTTGTAGAGGTACCCCTCGGGGGACACGCCGTAGAGGGCGCCGTCCTCCGTGTTGGTCGGGAACGACAGCCCGCCGGACTCCATCCTGCCGGACTCGCGGCCCTTCGCGTCGATGGAGACGAGGGCCCCGTCGTCGGCCTCGAGGACGGACTTCCCGTCCCTCTCCACCACGAACCGGACGACGCCCGTGCGCTTCCAGCGGACGGCCCCGGTGGCGCGGTCGTGGCACCAGACCTCGTGGCCCCGCGCCTGGTACACGGAGGTCTTCGTGGCGGCGGCGGACTGCTCGAGCGGCGTCTCGTGCGGCGCGGCCCACCGGACCGTCCCGGTGATCCGGTCCATGCAGTAGAGGAAGCCGTCCTGGGAGGAGACGAACAGGTCGCCGCCGCTGACCACGAGGTCCGCGGTGACGGGCCCGTGCGTCGGCGTCATCCACGAGGGTCCCGGGGCCCGCGCGGCGGCCTCGGCGGCGGGGATGCCGTACACGCCCCCCTCGTCGGTCGCGAAGTACACGGTCTGCCGGGGCGCCTCGCCCCCGATGGCGATGCCGCCCCGGATGTCGCCCGGCGTGCGGTAGCCCCAGCCCTCGAGCCCCGTCAAGAGGTTGAGCGTGCGGAGGGTCTTCTCCCCGCGCGCGCCCCCCCAGGAGGGCATGAAGGCCGTGCCCGCGGTCCCCACCGGCCGCGCCGAAGGGGCGAGGTCGAAGTGGACGGGGCCGCCCCGCTGGTGGCCGTACCGCAGGTCCACCTGGTGGAGCTCCGCCCCGCTCACCACGAGGAGGGAGAGCTCGGTCCGGGACGGCGCGTACCGCAGGTCCTCCGGGAGGCCGTCGTAGACCCACTCCGGCATCAGGTCGCTGCGGTCCACCGCGTGGAGGCGGTTGGGCTCCTCGACGAGGAGCAGGTAGGGGCCGTCGAGGCGGGCGGCGGAGGCGCGCAGCCGCACGGGCCCGGACTGGCCGAGGTCCACGGCGAGCTTCCGGCCGGAGAACCCGAAGGACGCGCCCAGCGCGTCGGTGACCTTCATGTCGCGCGTCTTCGAGGAGTTGGTGCCGCGACAACCGGCGAAGGCCGTGGCGACCGCGACGAGCCCGGCGATTGCTGCGGTGCGGATGGATCGCGTCTTCATCCTCCCTCCCGGTTCCGGAGCCGTGCGTGGATCGCGACACAGGCTGCCCTGCCTGTCGAGGCGGAGATCGTAGGAGGCACCCCGGGGGGAGTCAACGCTTATTCGAGGCGCGGCCGCGCGCGCGCGGAATCCGCGCGCCGCCGACGCGCGCAACCCTTGGGTCGGGCCTAAGCCGGTGCTACCCTTCGCGTTCCGGCGCCGGCGCCACGCACCCCATGGAACGCCCTCCCCCACCGCCCGACGCCCTCCGCGCGATCCTCGCGCGGAACCTCGGCGCCGTCCGGTCGGCCATCGCGGCCGCGGCGGGGCGGGCGGGGCGGGACCCGGGAACGGTGACGATCGTGGCCGCGTCGAAGACCGTCGCCCCGGAGGTCCTGGCGCTCCTGCCGGGCCTCGGCGTGCGGGACGCGGGGGAGAACCGCGTGCAGGAGGCGGATGGCAAGGTCCATGCTCTCTCGGACCTGGACCTGCGCTGGCATATGATCGGGAGGCTCCAGACCAACAAGGTCCGGCGCGCTCTCGACCTCTTCCACCGGATACAATCGGTGGACCGGGACTCGGTGATGGAGGCGCTGGCGCGCGAGGCCGCCCGCCGCGGCCGGGCCGTGGACTGCCTGATCCAGGTGAACGTGAGCGGGGAATCGAGCAAGGGAGGATACGGCCTCGGGGAGGCCGCTTCCGCGGTGCGCCGGGCCCGTTCCCTGCCCGGGCTCCGCGTGGGCGGCCTCATGGCGATCCCCGCGCACGCGGACGACCCCGAGCGCTCCCGCCCCGCGTTCCGCGCGCTCCGCGACCTGCGCGGCGACCTCCCGGACCTCTCCATGGGGATGAGCGCCGACTACGCCGTCGCGGTGGAGGAGGGCGCCACGCTGGTGCGCCTCGGCGCCGCGATCTTCGGGGGCCTCCCCTCCTCCTGCTTCGGCCGCGCCTCCGCGCCGGGGGCCGCCTGAGATGCCCGTCCTCGTCATCGAGCGCGGGAACGACAAGGGCCTGTCCCTCAAGGTCGAGCCGGGGAAGAGCTACCTCGTGGGCCGCGACCACCCGCAGGCGGCGGTGAAGCTCACGGACCCGCTCGCCTCCCGCGCCCACTTCCAGATCTCCTCCCAGAACGGCGTGTTCAAGGTCAAGGACGCGAAGTCGCGCAACGGGACCCTGCTGAACGACGAGAAGCTCCCGCCGGAGGCCGAGAAGGAGCTGAAGATCGGCGACAAGATCCAGGTCGGCGAGACGATCTTCTCCTTCCTCTCCGACCAGAAGGAGGAGACCGCCGGCGGCGGCCTCACGGGGAAGACCGTCGGCGGCTACAACCTGCTGGAGCGCGTCGGCCGCGGCGGGATGGGGACCGTGTACAGGGCGGAGCAGGTCTCCCTCAAGCGGCAGGTGGCGCTCAAGGTCCTCTCCGCGAAGCTCCTCAGCGACCCCGTCTTCGTCGAGAGGTTCGTCGAGGAGGCGCGCGCCGCGGGCGGGCTCATCCACCCCAACATCGTCCAGGTCATCGACGTCGGCTCCGATCGGGGCATCTACTACTTCTCCATGGAGTTCATGGGGAACGCGAGCGTCGGGGACATCGTCGCCCAGCAGGGGCCCGTCCCCTGGGAGCGCGCGCTGGAGATGATGACGGACGCCACGCGCGGCCTGGTCTTCGCCGAGAAGCAGGGCATCGTCCACAGGGACATCAAGCCGGACAACCTGATGCTCACCGCCGAGGGGACCGTGAAGATCGGGGACCTCGGGCTGGCGAAGAAGACGACGGAGCTGGCGGGCGACACGGGCCAGATCTTCGGCACGCCCCACTTCATCGCCCCGGAGCAGGCCCAGGGCAAGCCCGTGGACAACCGGGCGGACATCTACGCGCTGGGCGCGTCCTTCTACCGGGTCCTCACGGGGAAGACGCCGTTCAGCGGCGACAACGTGAAGGAGATCCTGGTCAAGCAGATCCAGGAGGAGCCCCGGGCGCTGCAGGAGCTCGCCCCGCAGGTCCCGGACGAGCTCGCCGCCGTCCTCGCGAAGATGATGAGGAAGAAGCCCGAGGACCGGTACCGCTCGGCCCAGGGGCTCCTCGAGGACCTCGAGCGCATCCGCGTCATGTACCACCTCGAGGCCCACGGCGCCGCCGTGAGCGCGCGGCGGTCGAAGGCGATCGCGGTGGTTCTCGCGGTGGCCGTGCTGGCGCTCGGCGGAGCGGCGTACTACTACGCGACGAACGTCCGCACCGAGATCCACACGGTCCGGGACCCCAGCACCGGTCCCGTCGACCCCAACCCCACCCCCGCGCAGCGCGACCCCAACGCCGTCGCCGCCGACGCGCTGAACCCCGTGCTCATCGCGGCCCTCGAGCTCGACCGGAGGCTGGGGGGCGGCCCCGACAAGACCTGGCAGAAGCACGAGAAGGAGTGGCTTGAGATCGCGGCGCGGTTCGAGGCCGTCGCGAAGCAGCACCCCGAGACGGAGAACGGGGGGAAGGCCGCGAAGAACGCCGCCGACATCCGCGGGGCGCTGGAGTCGGCGAAGACCGTGCACCAGGACCGCTCGACGGCCGCCAACGACGCCTGGGCGAAGCTCCTCGCCGACGTCGAGGCCCTGCTCCAGGAGGGGAAGTTCGCCGCGGCGGCGGCCCTCCTCCAGGCGAGGTCCGAGGAGATCCTCCGCAAGGAGCAGGAGTTCCTCCCGGCGGACGCCGAGTCGGTCCGCGCGAAGCTCTACGACCGGATCAAGATGGAGGCGGCGGGCCTGTTCGCCCCCCTCCTCAAGGAGCTGGCGGAGTCGGCCGCGATCTTCCCCGGCGAGCGCCACCTCGCCGCCCGCAAGGCGATCGAGTCCGCCCAGGCGGGGCTCGTCGCCGACCCGGCCCCGAAGAAGGAGAACCCGGCGTCGGGCCGGATGAAGGAGCTCCACGCGGGGATCCAGAAGGACCTCGAGGACACCCTCGAGACCGCGAGGGAGACGGCCCGCGCGGCCGTGGCCGCGGACCAGGAGGCGTACTTCAAGGGCTACCTCGGGATCCGGCGGTGGGCTCCGGAGTCCGCGGGGGAGGAGTTCCGCTCCCCCTTCTACGACTACCAGTGGGACAAGTGCCTCCAGCTCTGGAACGAGGTGCTGGCGAGGCTCAAGACCACGCCCTTCCGCGACCGCGTGAAGGCGAAGATCGCCCAGTACGGGCGCTTCCGCCCCATCTTCGAGATGATCGCCGCCAAGGTGAAGGCGCGCGAGCTGAAGGACCCCTCCTTCCCGGAGTCGGTGCGGCGCCGGACGAACGTCCTCATCGACGGCAACCGCCGCGCCGACACGACGCCCGAGGGCCTCTGGGTCCTCCGCGTGGGCGGCGGCGGGAACCAGAAGGCCTTCCTCGAGTTCCGGGAGATGACGCCCTTCGAGCTCTACGCGGTGTTCCTGAACAGGGGGGAGGGGCTCGGCCTGACCCCCGCCCAGCACCTCGACCTCGCGGTCTTCCTCGCCGAGGCGGGCCAGGGGTACTTCGAGAACGCGCAGGGGCAGCCGGGGCACCACGCCTGGGCGGAGCTCGCGCTGGCGGGGACCGTCGAGACGGCCCTGAAGGAGTGGGTCGAGCGCGAGGCCACGATCGACATCGAGTGGCACGCGCAGGTCGTGGCGCCGCTCCGGGACTACGAGAAGAAGAGGGCGTCGGGCGCCGGCACCGGCGTGGTCGACCGGGCCCGGAAGGCCGTGGAGGACCGCATCCGCGCGCTCCTGGCCGAGGAGCGCTTCTACAGGACGGACACCTACATCCTGCACCACTCCGAGGACGGCGCCGAGGGGGCGATCCCCGATCGGCTGTTCCCCGCGGCGGTGACGGACGAGGTGATCCGGACCCTCGGCGTGCCCGGGGCCGTCCTCCCCGTGGAGGAGAAGGCGGCCGAGGCGCCGCCGAAGGAACCCGACCCGCCGGTCAAGGAACCGGCCGGCCCGCCCCGCGAGCCCGGGGGAGAGCCGGGACCGGCGGGGGGTGACGCGACCAAGGAGAAGCCCAAGTGAGCGGTGTCCCCGAGTCCGCGGTCCGCCCCGCGCCGTCCGGCGGCACGGTCCTCCGCGTGAAGATCGTCCCCGGTGCCAGCCGATCGGAGATCGTCGGCGGCATGGGGGATCGCGTGAAGATCGCCATCGCCGTCCCCGCGGAGAAGGGCGGCGCGAACCGCGCGCTGGAGCTCCTCCTCGCGGAGGCCCTGAACCTGACGCGCCGCTCCATCACCATCGCCTCCGGGGCGACCTCGCCCGAGAAGGAGGTCCTGATCTCGGGGATGAGCCCCGAGGAGCTCCGCGCGAAGCTCGACGCCGCCGCGCGCCCGCGCCGCCGCGGGGCCGGGAAGTAGTGGGGACGCGCCCCCGGCGGGATGAGCGGGGACGCATCGAGGCCGCCGCCGCGTTCCTCCGGGACCGGATCGGCGCGTCCTTCCGCCCCGACGCCGCCGTCGTCCTCGGCACCGGCCTCGGCGGCGTGGCGGACGCGATGGAGAAGGCGAAGGAGATCCCCTACGACGCGATCCCCGGCTTCCCCGTCTCCGGCGTGGAGGGGCACCGCGGGACGCTGCTGGCGGGGACGATCCGCGGGCGGCGGGTCCTCGCCATGGAGGGCCGCGCCCACTTCTACGAGGGGTGGTCGCTCCGCGAGGTGACGTTCCCCGTGCGCGCGCTCCGGGCGCTGGGGACGCCGACGCTGATCCTCACCAACGCCTGCGGGGGCCTGAACCCGCTCTTCCGCACCGGCGACCTCATGGTCGTGGCGGACCACATCAACCTGATGGGCGACAGCCCGCTCCGCGGGCCCAACGACGAGGGCCTGGGCCCCCGCTTCCCGGACATGGGGCGCGTCTACGACCCCGCGCTCGTCGCGCTGGCGGAGAAGGTGGCGCTGGCGGAGGGGCTCGCTCTGCGGAAGGGGGTCTACGCGGCCGTCCCCGGCCCGCAGCTCGAGACGGGCGCGGAGTACCGCATGCTGCGGATCCTGGGCGCCGACGCCGTGGGGATGTCCACGGTGCCGGAGGCCCTCGTCGCGGTCCACGGGGGGATGCGGGTCGCCGCGTTCTCCGTCGTGACCGACATGGGGCTCCCGGACCACCTCGAGCCGGTGGACCTGCGGAAGATCCTCGCCGCCGCCGCCGAGGCGGGCCCGCGCCTCGCCCGGATCCTGCTGGGCGTGATCGAGGGGCTGCCGAAGACTTAGGGTCCATCGCCATGGACTACAAGCCGACCCTCTGCCTGCCGAAGACCGACTTCCCCATGAAGGCGGACCTCCCCCGCCGCGAGCCGGAGATCCAGGCGCGGTGGGCGGAGATGGACCTCTACGCGCGCCTGCGCGAGGCGAGGCGCGGGCGGCCGAAGTTCGTCTTCCACGACGGCCCCCCCTACGCGAACGGGGACGTGCACATCGGCACGGTGATGAACAAGACGCTGAAGGACTTCATCGTGCGCTCCCGCGCCCTGATGGGCTTCGACACGCCCTACGTGCCGGGCTGGGACTGCCACGGGCTCCCCATCGAGCACCGGGTCCTGAAGGAGGCGGGCGCGGAGGCGCGGAACCTCTCCCCCGCCGAGATCCGGTCCCGCTGCCGGAAGTACGCGGAGCACTTCCTCGACCACCAGCGCCGCCAGTACCTCCGCCTCGGATGCGTGGGCGACTGGTTCCACCCGTACTCCACGATGGACCCGGCGTACGAGGACGGGGTCCTCTCCGTGTTCCA
>Ga0075428_100009445_pt1 | contig 10825 bp, 8 predicted proteins | sample RhiMetdeltSRZDD2_FD_75291 | JGI IMG/M metagenome (GOLD analysis project Ga0075428, IMG submission 75291) | Populus rhizosphere microbial communities from Tennessee, USA - Rhizosphere MetaG P. deltoides SRZDD2 | ecosystem: Host-associated > Plants > Roots > Rhizosphere > Soil | place: USA... | reverse complement strand
GCTGCTCCCTCCATTGTTGCCGCCTTGCGTCGGAGCCACGTTCGTAATCTGCACCGTCCCGCTTGCAGACGCGCCGAGGATCGCGCCGCCGCTCGGGTTCGTCAGGGTCAGGGTCACCGTCTCGGCCGGCGTTTCGTCGATGTCATCCGTGAGTGCACTGATGATGACCTCCTTGGCGCCCTGCTCACCATCCACCCAGGTGAGCACCGTGGGCTGCACCTGGTAGTCCGTATCGTCTGTCGCGGTGCCGGACAGCTCCAGGCTCACGGACACCTCACCGGTCCCGTAGTACGCCCGCTCCACCTGCACTGCGATCGTCTCCCCCTCGCGGACCAACCCCTCAAAAACATGGACCAGGAATTGTCCGGCGGGTGCTCCGTCCGCAGCGATCTGGACGAGCGTGGCCTGTCCGCCGAGGCCAGCGGCTCCCTCGCTCGAGTCGATGGTCAGCAGGAAGTGCTCGAACCCTTCGGGCTCGGGGCCATCGGCGGCGACCGTTACCGGAATCTCGCGCTCCGTCGCGTCGCCATCCGCCCACGTGAGCTCGCCGGTCACCTCTTCGTAGTCGGCCCCGGGGGACGCCGCAGGACTGCCGTCGATCGGCGTTGTCCGATAGGTGACGCGCACGGCGCCGCTTTTCCCGCCGGCGCGGCGCACGGTAACGATGGCTGGCCCCCCGCCCTCGGTTGCCGGGACCACCGGACGCGACATGCTGATGATGCCCGCCGCGTCGGCCGACCCATCACCGCTCAGGCGCGCGGCAAACGGGCCGTCGTTGGAATTACCAGCCACCGTGAGCGACCCGTCGGCGCCCGTCGCCATGTCGCTGATGAACGCGAACTGTGCCTGGGGCGACGGCACATCGACCCAAGTCGTACCGGCGTTTCCGTAGGTGGTGTCGAGCGCACCATCGACGCCCAGTCGCGCGATCATCGCCCCGGCCATATCGAACGGCCCCTTGCCGGCTACGAGTACCCTGCCGTCGGCATCGAACGTGACTGCCGCAGCCTGCGTCATCGCTTCGCTGATGGCCGGCGCGGAGAACGTGTCATCGGGCGATCCGTCCGCCACCAACCGCACCACGAGACCGCGCGGATCGCTGCCGGCGGTGCCGGCGACGACCAGCCGTCCGTCGGGCTGGAGCGCAAGATCCGCACAGTAGACGCCGCCGGCCTCCGGGGCGACATCGACGGTGCCGCCCGTGCCGAAGCTCGCATCGAGCGTCCCGTCCGCCGTCAGCGCGACGATGCGACACGTCGGAACGCCGTCGTCGCCGGTAAAGGTGGATGTCGAGACACGATATCCGCCATCCGCAACCCGCACCAGCGATGCCTCGCGCACGTTCTCCGGGCCGAACACGAGACCCGCGTCGCCGAAGTCCGCGTCGAGGGTCCCGTCATCGAGGAGTCGTGCCACCAGGAGTAGGCTGCCGCGGGATCCGGCGACGACGATCCGGCCATCTGGGTCCAGGACGACGGCGGTCCCCGTGATTCGCGAAGCCCCTGAAATCTGGACCACGCCAGCTTCTCCAAACGTCGCGTCCAGCGAGCCGTCTGGCAACAGGCGGAACACTGTCAGCGAGGAGATAGGCTGCAGCGAGGAGCGACCCTGTACTGTGCGGCCGACTCCGATCAACTTGCCGTCCGGCTGTCGCACAGTGTCCTGGATCAGAGTGCCGGGCAGGTCCGGGTGTGTGTAATCCAGGTCGAGCACCCCCGCGCTCGAGAACGGTCGAGTGAAGCTGTCGGCATCGCAGGTGTAAAAGAAGTAGGAGCAGTAGTAACTGCCACCGGCGAGGAAGCCGTCGCCCTCCTCTTCCAACTCCAGGGACCAGGCCTGACCCGCGTCGACAAGCACGAGGCGGCCGGCGTCACCGAAGGTCGGATCGAGATCCCCGGGCGCGCCGTCCGCAAGGGGAGCCGCGAGACCCGCTACGAGGGCCATTCCGGTGTGAGGTGCCGCGCGCCGCGCCCGCTGCAACGCGCGAAGGACTACCGTTCTGATCATGCTCGAGACTCCCGCATGGATTTTTGGCGGGTCGTAATGCGCCGGTGACCCGGCTCGCAATTCGCGCACGGGTGACTGCCGTGAATCAATCACGTGCGCATCAGGAATTCATCCAACGTTTGTAATCGGCCATCCCATTGAAAGCGCTCGTAATTTCCCGGGCGGGTCATGCGAGGAATGTGCTGACACCGGAGGCGGCGAGGCGCAGAATCGTCGAGCCAACAAGATCCGCCGCGTCGTACACAAAAAAATGCGGCTGTCCGTGACAGCTTCGAGCAAACCGTCGCAGGTGTTCCGTTTCGGCGTCTTCGAGCTGGACGGCCGCGCGCACGAGCTGCGCAAGCAGGGCCTTCGCCTTCGTTTGCAGGAACAGCCGTTCCTGCTTCTCTCGTGCCTGCTCGAGCGCGCGGGTGACGTCGTGACGCGCGACGAACTGCGCCAGAAGCTCTGGCCGTCGAGCGTCTACGTCGACTTCGACCACAGCCTCAACAACGCGATCGCCCGCGTGCGCGAGGTGCTGCGCGATTCGGCGACGACGCCGCGTTTCATCGAGACGCTGCCGCGGCTCGGCTACCGATTCATCTATCCGGTCGAAGGTCCCTCCGAGACGGCCCGTGCGGTGACGGCTGCAGCGGTCACAGCGGTCGAGCCTGCGCAGATCGCTGCGGCGCCTTCCGCGCCGGCGCGGCGCTTCGCTAGATCGTTCTCCGCGGCGGCGGCCGTCGCGATCGCCGTGATGCTCGGCCTGTTCACCGGGCTCTGGCTCGCGCAGCGGCCCACCGAGGTTGCGGCGAACACGAGCGCTGCACCGGTGCCCAGGCCGCCGCCGTCGGTGGCCGTGCTGCCGTTCGTCAACCTGAGCTCCGATCCGGAGAACGAGTTCATCGCGGATGGCCTGTCAGAGGAGCTGCCGCACGAGCTCGCGAGCATCGGTGGTCTCAAGGTGGCGGCCGCGATGTCGTCGTTCGGGCTCAAGGCCACGCACGAATCGCCAGCCGTGACCGCGCAGAAGCTCAACGTCACGCACCTGCTCGAAGGCAGCGTGCGGCGCTCGGCGGGGCGGCTCCGGGTCACCGCGCGGCTAATCGACGCTGCGAGCGGCTACGACCTCTGGTCTGAGGTCTACGACCGGGATGCGACCGGCATCGTCCAGATCCAGGAGGAGATTGCGCGCGCGGTGGCGTCCGCACTGCAGCTGAAGCTCGTCGCCGCCGACCACGAGCAGCTGGACCAGCTCAAGAGCGACGCTGAGACCTACCAGCAGTAACCTGGCTCGCCCGCGTGCGTAGATCTCCTCGGTCTTCGGCCGGCCGGACCGCGGACTCAGGCGTGTCGCGCCAGGATGCGCCGCTTGCTGGTCTCGTACTCCTGCTCCGACAGCACCCCGGCCTCCTTGAGGCGAAGGTGCTCCCGCATCTCGTCGCGCAGGTGCTCCGAGCGCGACCGTCGGCGCGCGCGGATCGAGGCTCGCACGTGCGCGGCCAGTGCCTTGCTGAAGCGCCGGATGGCCTGGAACGTGCCGACGCCCCCGGTGAGCTCGAACAGCCGCGCCTGGCCGTTCACGCTGAATACGGCGAGCGTCTTCGTCGTCCGATAGAAGCCCACCAAACCGGCACCGAGCGCGAGCGCGGATAACGCGCCGAGCACGGGCAGCCACTCGTGCCGCCACCACGGCGTCGACGACGCGTGGATCCACGACGCGACGCCCACGGCCAGCGTGGCGAGCACCGCGCTCGCCGTCATCCAGCGCCAGGCGATGTGCCGCGACAGGCGGAGCCTTGGATCGGCGAAGCGCAGGTCGAGCACGTACTTCGACACCGGGCGGCCCGGTCGCCCGGTCTGCACGGAGAGATAGTAGTAGTCGATCAGGGCGAGCTCGGTCGAGCGGCGACGAACGGTGCTCTGGACATGTAATCGCGAATGGATCTTGCGCGCGCGGCGAAGTTCCGGCACGGTCCGCTCGTCGGACTCGAGAAGAATATGTTCAGTCGCGCGCATCCGCAGTGGCGCCGGGCCCCCGTCTCCGGTGATTTGATCAGGCAATGCGAGCGGCCGCCGGGCGCGGCTGCGATTTCGAGTGGTGCTTCTCAGAACGCGGTCATCGCGACTGGGGATCGCGCTCGCCGGCTGCTCGCGACAGCCGAATTCAAGCCGGCCTGTCTGTTGCTTGCGGCGAGCCTTGCGCTTGCAGGCTGTGCGTCGTCACCCCCATCGTCATCCGAGGTGTTTCGCATCGAGCCGCTGCGGCCGGTGGCGGAGCTGCGGCAGGAGGCGCTAGGCAGCACCCCACCAGCGCAAAGGGGCAACGAGCGCCCGAGCGACCTGGTCGAGCTCGTGACACTCGACCCGACGATCCACCTCGACATTCGCTACGCGACCGATCGCAACTTCCTCGGTGAGCCGGTGTACACACAGGCGCGCGCGTTCCTGCAGCGACCGGCCGCCGAGGCGCTCGTGCGCGCGCACCGCGCGCTTGCCGCGCAGGGGTATGGCGTCCTGGTCCACGACGGCTATCGCCCGTGGTACGTCACGAAAATCTTCTGGGACGCGACGCCGCCCGACAAACGCGAGTTTGTCGCCGATCCGTCCGAAGGCTCGAAACACAACCGTGGCTGTGCCGTGGACCTCACCTTGTATGACCTCAAGACGGGCAGGGCGGTCGAGATGCCGAGCCTCTACGACGAGATGTCGCCGCGCGCGTACGCAGACTATGCGGGCGGCACGCCGCGCCAACGCGACTTGCGCGACCTGCTGCGGCGGGCGATGGAAGCCGAGGGTTTCACGGTGCTCCCCGAGGAGTGGTGGCACTTCGACTATCGCGACTGGCAGTCATACGCGGTGCAGAATGTGCCCTTCGAGCGCCTCGGGCGCTGAAGGTCCGGCGCGCCGTCAGCGCGCGACCGTCGCAGCGATCGCCCCGAAATCGATCGACGAGAGCAGCGAGTCGAGCCTCGCGGGGTCGGCATCCACCGTGACGGCCAGAGCATGCGCAGCCGCTGACGACGTGGTCCCGCGCCGCTGCGATACGAATCCGCCCTCGGCCCGGGGCTGCCAGGCGCCGAACAGCACGAGCGCATGACCTTCGTTCACACCCTCGTGCGATGTGCTCCAGCGATACGCCGAGTGCGCGCCCGCCGGCGGCTGGCTCTTCTTCATGTCGGCGTTCGAGATGCCACCCGGGTTCACCTTGATAGCGATCGACATCGTGCGATCCTGCATCGTCGCCTTGGCCACGGAGTCGATCGTCGGCTGATCGCTGGCGGCCATCGCCTCGAACTCCTTTGACATCTGTTCCATCTCCCGGTTGAGGGCATCGACCCGCGCCTGGTCGCCCTTCTGCGCCGCCGTCTGAAGTTCGGTGCTCAGCGTCTGCATCCGGGCCATCAACGCATCGACGCGCGGCTGGCGCGCCTCCTGCGCGGCGCGCATCTGGGCGCCTGCGTCCGCAAGCGCCTGGTCGCGGGCTGCCTGGTCGTCGGTGCGATTGAAGGTGCGCGAGAAGCCGTAGGACCACGGCGTGCTCTCGAAATCCTTGCAGATGCTGCCGACGGGGCTCAGCGCCTCGTAACCGCCGATGATCCAGCCGGTGGGAGCGCCCGGCAGCGCCGCTTTCGCGGCTTCCATGACCCCGAGCATGGTTTGCCGCTCGGCGCCCGTGGTATCGCGGAAACCCCTTTCACACACGCCGTCGCCGTAGGCTGCGGAGGCGGCCAGCGCGGCAACCAGCAGCAACGCTCCCCGTCCAATCCTTGAGCAGGTCATGGTTGTTGTTCCTTTTTCTTGACTGCTCCTAGAGGCTACTCGCCGCCCCGCGCATTTGCCACCAGCCATTAAACTTCCGGCATGACCCGGTCGAATGTTCTCCGCACGCCCGATGCGCGCTTCGTCCGCCTCCCAGGCTTCCCGTTCGAGCCGCATTACCTCGAGCTGGCCGACCGCCGCTTTGGCAGCTTGCGCATGCATTACGTCGACGAGGGGCCGCGGGACGCGCCCCTTGTCCTGATGCTGCACGGCGAGCCGACCTGGTCGTATCTCTATCGGAAGATCATCCCGCGCGTGACGGCTCGCGGGTATCGCGCGGTGGCGCCGGATTACATCGGATTTGGGCGGTCCGACAAGCCGGTCGATCGCGCGAGCTACACCTGCCAGAACCACGTCGACTGGATGCTTGAGTTTCTCGACCAGCTCGGCCTGCGTGGCTGCACGCTGCTCTTGCAGGACTGGGGCGGACCGATCGGCTTGCGGCTGCTCGCCGAGCGCCCGCAGTGCTTCGATGCGGTGATGCTCGCCAACACGCTGCTGCCGAACTGCGAGCCGCCCCCGCGAGGCATCGAGGACTGGCCGGGACCGGTCGTCGGTCCCTGGGCGCAGAGCACCCGGGACGCCCGCGATTTCGACGTCGGGCTCGTCATCCGCAGCGTGTGCGTCGGCCCGCTCGATCCGGCGGTCGTCGCCGCCTACGACGCACCCTTCCCGGATGCGAGCTACAAGGCCGGCGTGCTGGAATTTCCGAGCATGATTCCGTTGCGCGAGGACAGCCCCGGGATCGCCGAGAACCGGCGCACCTGGCAGTTCCTGGAGGGGTTCACCCGGCCGGTCGTGACGGCGTTCAGCACGGCGGATCCGGCTACCCGGGCCTGGGAGCGGGTGTTTCGCGAGCGCATCCCGGGCGCCCGCGGTCAACCGCACATCGAGATCGCGAACGCCGGGCACTTCGTCCAGGAGGACGGCAGCGACGCGCTGTCGGGTGCGCTGCTCGATCTGCTCGAACGACAGTACGGAGCATGAAGCGGCGCCCGGCGCCGCGCGGAACGCCTGATCGCGATCATCACCGTCCGTGGATCCCCCTGCGCCGATCTCAGCTTGGCGTTGTCAGGTTCCGACTGCTTCGCCACCCAGCAGTCGCTTGTTGAGCCTGCCGCCGGAGAACAGCATCTCGTGGAGCGCGGCCTCGGCAGTCTCGTGCGAAACCGCGCCGATACCTCGAGCCTCGAGGTGGTGCTGCGCAATGCGCCGCAGAAACTCCTTCAGAAACGCCGGGCTCGCGCCATCCGTTCGAACCGCAAGCTCATCCGTGAGCTGCGCCGACAGGGTGAGCCCGCGTGAATACAGCGCGATCAGCCGTCGACGCAGCGCCTGATCCGGAAGCGGAAACTCGATTGCCTGATCGACACGGCCGGGACGGCTGACGAGGGCTGGCTCCAGCATCGCCGGTCGGTTGGTCGTGAGGATGAAGAAAACATCGGCGCGCTCGCGCAATCCGTCCAGCTCGTTCAGCAGCTGATTGAGCATCACCTCGTTGCAGACGCCCGAATCGACGCTGCGTTCGCGCGCGATCAGGTCGGCGTCCTCGATGACGACGAGCGCCGGTTGCAGCAGCCGCGCGAGCGCCACGTATTCGGCGAGCAACCCCACCTGCTCGGCCGTGATCAGCAGGGTCGTGTGATCCTTGAGCTGGCCGGCGAGGTAGCGGATGCAATGTGTCTTGCCGGTGCCGGGGGCGCCGTGAAACAACAGGCCCTTCTGTGTCGAGAGCCCCAGCGCACGCAGCGCGGGTCGCTGCGCGGCGAACTGCACGACGTTGCGGTCTATCGCGTCGAGGGTGGGCTCCGGCAGGATCAGCTCGTCTCGCCCGACCGGATGGAGCTCGTGGATCTGGATGCGCTGGGCGTGGCCCGACCACTGGTAGCTCTGCTCGAGGGACAGCACCCGACCGCGGTAGCAGCTCTGCGTCGATAACCGGCGCTCGATAGCGTCAAACAGACGCGCGCTGAGCGACGTCCCGCGCTCCCCGGCCGGAGCCGCAACTTCTATCGTGATGCTGGTGCCATGGCCGTACTCATTCTGCTGGCTCAGCACTACCACGTACGGCTCGGACCCCCCGCGGAGCAGCCAGAGCCCGTTCTTGAGGCAACGCACAGCTTCGCCGTGGCCGATGTCGACGTCCTCGAACTGCGGTGGCGCGATCTCGGCACCGTGGCGACTTCGCTCCAGGAGCTTCGCGTAACCGCTCGCCTCGTGGCGGTACTGCTGCTGGACACCGACAAAGTTCTCGGGAACACGACGCTCGCCGAGGATCTCGTCGAGCGCGAGCTGCAGATCCGCCTGCTGTCGGACCGGGAACGTGCGCGACGTGGCGTGCATCTCGTGCGCCCGCAGTGGCGCAAAGTGACGCAGCAGCCGCTGGAACACGTAGCGATCCTCGCGCCCGCCTTCAGGCTGCTGTTCGGGCGCGGGCTTCAGCGCCGTGACGCATGCGTCGACGCACTCGTTGCAGATGAAGCCCGAGTCGCCGGCGAGCATGCTCGACACGTCGCTGCGGTGGCAGAACTGGCATCGGCCCGAGGAGATCAACGTCAGTGACATGCGCGGTTCCCTTAATGAGCGGACGCGCGATGACAAGCCAAAAGTGTCGGGCTGTCAATCCGATGCGTGGCACTTCTGCACCGGACGCTGCAGCGGATGTACAGTACAGGCCCGAGCTCCGGAGGCCGCGCCATGATCGTCGAACAGATCTGGACCGCCAACGCCTGGCGCAACTTCAACTATCTCATCGCGTGCGATGAGACCGGCGAGGCGCTCGCGATCGACCCACTCGACCATCGCAAGTGCCTCGGGCGGGCGCTCAAGCGCGGCTGGACGATCCGTCAGGTGCTCAACACGCACGAGCACGGCGACCACACCGGCGGCAACGCGGCGATGGTCGAGGCGACCGGTGCGCAGGTGCTCGCGCACGCGAACGCGGCGTCGCGCATCCCCGAGATGACCCGCGGGCTCAAGGCGGGTGACGTCATTTCGGTTGGACGAACGGCGGAGCTCGAGTGCCTCGATACGCCGGGTCACACGATGGCGCACATCTGCCTGATGGCACGGGGCGATCAGCCCGCACTCTTCTCCGGCGACACGCTCTTCAACGCGGGCGCGGGGAACTGCCACAACGGCGGCCATCCGCGCGAGCTCTACCGAACGTTCGTCGGTCAGCTCGCGCGGTTACCGGACACGACGCGGGTCTACCCGGGGCACGACTACCTCGCGCGCAATCTTGAGTTCACGCTCGACCGGGAGCCCGGCAATACCCGCGCACAGACGCTCGCCAAGGATGCGGCCGCCACGGACCCGGCGCACCCGGTCGTCACGACGCTCGGTCTCGAGAAGGAGATCAACGTCTTCTTCCGGTTGCAGAACGCCGAGGTGATCCGCCAGCTGCGCGCGAAGCTGCCCGATCTACCCGAGAATCCGACGCCCGAGGACGTGTTCCTCGCGCTGCGCGAGCTACGCAACCGCTGGTAGCCGGGCTTACGCGTGCTGCGTCGGAAGCGACGCCAGCAGGATCAATCGGCAACCGATACGACTGTATCGAGCGCGCTGATCAACCTGGAAATCTCCGCTGGCGTCGTGTAATGCACGAAGGATGCCCGCAGCACTCCGTCGCTGATGTCGACGTCGAGCGCCTTGATGAGGCGATACGCGTAGAAGTGCCCCGCGCCGAGCCCTAAATCGACCTCCGAGAGCCTGCGGGCGACCTCGGTGGAGCGATGGTTATCGACCGTGAATGCCACCGTTGGCGCGCGCTCGGATGCGCGGTCCCTGCCGATCATGCGGATCCGGGGGTGCTTCGATAGAAAGTCGAGGAGCGGTTGCAGCAACGCGGTTTCCTGATCGCGGAACAGGTTGTGGACCGCTCTGGCGCGTGGCGCGGTGCCTCCGTCGCCGAGCCCGTGTCGTTGCGCGACCGCTTCCATGTAATCCAATACGCCATTTACCGACGCCACCTGGGCGTGATCGGCACCTGCCGGCGTAAAACGGTGCGCGGCCCTCCCGGCGTTGAAGAAATGCCCCTGGTGCGGTAGTTCGCCCGCGAAGTCGCGGGACACGTACATCACGCCGAGGTGCGGCCCATACACCTTGTACAGCGAGAAGAGATAGATGTCCGCGCCGAGCGACGGGATGTCCGGCAGCCCGTGTGGACAGAAGGAGACGCCGTCGACGATCGCGCGAGCGCCGACGCGGTGCACGAGGTCGGTCCACTCGCGCACCGGATTCAAGCTGCCGACGATGTTGGAGCAATGCGTGAAAGCCACAACCCGGGTGCGCGGACTGAGCAGCGCCTCGAGGTCAGCGGTGCGGAGCTCCGCCGTGGCGGGCTCCACCTTCCACTCGCGGACGACGACGCCCGCGTTCGCCAGGCGCGTCCATACGCCGATGTTGGCCTCGTGATCCTGGTTGGTGACGATCACCTCGTCGCCCGGCTTCAGCCACTCGCGAAGAGCCTGCGCGACGACATAGGTGTTCTGCGAGGACGAAGGTCCGAACTGCAGGTCGTCGGGAGCGACGTTCAACCACCCGGCCATGCGTTCCTTCGCGGCGTCCATCTGCTCGCCGGCCAGCCTGGAGGCCGGATAGTCGTTGTAGGGCTGAACCTTTGTCTGCCGGTAGTAGCGCTCGAGCCACTCGATCGTCTGCCCGCAGGCATAGGAGCCGCCCGCATTGTCGAAGTGTGCGAATCCCTGCAGGGAGGCTTCGGCGAAAGCCGGGAACTGCGAGCGAACGAAATCCAGGTCGAGCACCGTCATCGCGTTCGTCCCGTAATTTGCTGTGGAGGTCGAATTCCGGCCATCGTAGCGCCGACCCTGCCGACCTGCTCGCAAAGCAGCGATTGCTCTCTGACGGCCGGGCGTATACTCGCCCCTTTTCCAGGCGTATCCAGGGGAGGGACAGCCATGGAATCCCAAGCGAAACTGCGTTTCATCGCGGCGTGCGCGACGGCGCTGATGCTCACCTGCATCGGAGACGCTGACGCCGCAAATGCCGGTGGGGC
>Ga0075428_100009443_pt1 | contig 10826 bp, 11 predicted proteins | sample RhiMetdeltSRZDD2_FD_75291 | JGI IMG/M metagenome (GOLD analysis project Ga0075428, IMG submission 75291) | Populus rhizosphere microbial communities from Tennessee, USA - Rhizosphere MetaG P. deltoides SRZDD2 | ecosystem: Host-associated > Plants > Roots > Rhizosphere > Soil | place: USA... | reverse complement strand
ACTTCCTTCGGGTGCTTGTTGACGTCCACCTTGTCATAGATCTTGGCGATCTTCCCCTCCTTGTCGATGACCCAAGTGGACCGTCCCTTGACCCCGAGGGCGGTAGACAGCTTCTTGTCCGGGTCGGCGAGGAGCGGGTAGGTGAGCTTTTCCTTGTCCGTGAACTGCTGCTGCGTCTCCACCTTGTCCGTGCTGAAGCCGATCACGACCGTGTCGGCAGCGGCGAAATCGTCCAGGATGTCCCGGAAGCCGCAGGACTCGATGGTTCAACCCCGCGTCATGGCTTTGGGGAAATAGAACAGGACGACTTTTTTCTTGCCCTTGAAGTCGGCCGGGCTGAGGGTGTCGTCCTTGGCGTCGGGCAGTGCCTTTTTCACCTGGGTGCCTTTCAGGCGGACGTCCGGGACCATGTCCCCCTCCTTCGCGGACTGCGCTCCCGCCGGGCAGCCGACGCCGAGAAGGGCGCAGGCGGCCAAACCGAGGAGGCGCGGCGATCGTCGCATGACGGGTCTCCGCAACCGGAAGGCCGCGGCCCCGCGTCGCGGCCCCCGATGTCTCGGGTCGTTGGCGGGGCGGTGGCATTGTCCGCCACGTGGACCGCGGGGACAAGGGGTGAGTGGTGAGTGGTGAGTGGTGAGTGGTGAGTGGTGAGTGGTGAGTGGTACTAAGACTACTCACCACTCACCACTCACCACTCACGACCTACTTGCGCAACCGAATCTCGTACCGGTAATGCGCCGTGCTGGCAGTGCCGCCGGTCGTTCGCGTTTCCTTCCCTTCCAGTAGCGCGGTCATCCCATCCACCTTGTACGCGAACGGCTTGCCCGTGACCGGGTCGGCCGGGACTGGCACACTGAGGTCGCTCAGGCTGGCGGGTAACTTGCCACCATTCTTCGCCGCGTCCAGCCGGATGGCTTCGACGACACGCAGCAGTGCCAGCCGCTGCTCCAACCGGACGTGGGCGGTGCGCACCTTGGGAACCGCCATGACCAGCACCTGCGCGATCTTGTCCTCCATCTCCGCGGGGGGTTTGGTGATCTCGATGAATCCTTCCTCGGCCTGCCAGTACGGGACGTTCATCCACTTGAGCGCCTCGTCGCGGCGGACGCGGGCCTTGGCGTACAGCTTGAAGAACAACACTTGCTGCGCTGGATATTTGCCCACGGCATCGGCGGGGTACTCGCGGTCGGTGAGGTACTTCCGGGCGGCGGCGATCCATTCCTCGTCCTTGAGCCGGCCCTTCATCCACTCCTCGGCCGGCTTGCGGTCCGCGTCCGGAATCTCCGCGAGCATGACCCCCAGTTCGGTCAGTTTCTTCACGTTCCCAGCGACTTCCTCGGGGCCCCAGGGTCGTTTCGGATCCAGAACCTCACTCAGGGTCCCTGTCGACATCATCCGATCCGCAGACACGCCGCGGCGATTGTCCACTAGCGGGTTCGGTAAGTCGGTTAGAGCCCAATACAAGTTGGGGGCGTCGGGTTGCTGGATCAATTCCTGGAGTTGATTGCACCCCATCTGGGCGATGGCCACGCCGACCAACCCGCTGATGATGGTCGGGTGTTCGCCGGTGTGTCGGGCCAGGGCGAAGATCGTCTTCAGCGTGTAGGCGGCCCCAGCGTAGTCCTTATCGGCGATCTGCCCGCGACAGCGGACGGCCAATGCCGTGGCAAGGGATCGAACCTGCTGGATCTCGGGGATAAGGAGCATGTAACCCTGCTCGCGCATTTGCGGCAGGAGGTTCCAGTCGCAGTACTCGAGCCGGGCGGCATAGTCGGCCTGGCGCAGGGCATGGCCGCCGTAGCCTTTGAGCGACCCCGGCTTGATGTCCGACAACGGGCCGCTGAGGATCTTCTCCCGCTCCTCAACCGATTCCTTTGAGAAGAAGAAATTGTTCTGCTCGGCAAAGCACTTGAGGTAGGCCGGGACGGCGTTCCCCGGATTCATCTCGGCGAGTTCGGGCAGGAGTTGGTACTTGAGAACCGGCACCGAAGCGGCGGCTGGCTGGACGTCGAGCATCACCGGCGCGTCCTTGCCGGGGCCCGGTGCAGCGGCGGCGACCCCGGTTGCGGCAAGGCAGAGCACGAGCGCAGTAAATCGCTTCATTGAGCAAACTCCAAAGTGAGGACTACGATTAGTCAAACCGGCGGCCGAACCCGGCCGTCAGGGGCGGATCGGACGTGACGAACACTTCTCCCGGTCGTGCCGCAGACGGCGCGGCGAGGACATCCGGCGGCGACCCGGCAGTCCAAAGGTCGGGAGCGGACGAACTCGGCGGGACCGAAAGGGCGGGCGGCGGGGCAACGGCCGGTGCGACAGGTGCGGTCGCGGCGGGCTCGGGGGACTTCGGCCACAGCAACGCGAGGGTGACCACCTGCGACGCGGCGAGAAGGGCAACGGCCGCCGGCCAGAGTCGGGAGCCGCGAGCCGACCTCTGGCCGGCCGCGAACAACAGGGCGTCGCGGTCGAGCCCGGCGGGGTTCGGGGTGAACCGAGCCAGCCGGTCGGTCACGGGGTCAGGTCGGTCGGGCATGAGACACCTAGCGTTTCGCGGAGGGCGGCGATCCCGGCTTCATAGCGACGGAAGGCACTCGACGCGGAAACCCCGGCTACCGCCGCGATCTGGTCGAAGGTCAGTCCGCCCCAAAGCCGCGCAACGATGGTCTCCCGCAGTTCCGGCGGGAGACGTTCCAGCGCGGCAACGGCCCGTTCCGCCTCCAGGCCGTCGATCTCCGGCTCGACAAACCAGGCCGTCGGCCGGGCGGCCGACTCGCGCTTCTGACGCCGGCGGTCCATCTTGGCCGCGTCCAGCGCCCGGTTGCGCACCACGCGGAACAGCCACGCCGGCGGGTCATCCGGCGCGTGAGGCAGCTCGACGAGCTTGAGAAACGCATCCTGGACAACGTCCTCCGGCACCGCGCACCACTGCCGCGCATACAGCACCAGCGCGGGTCCGTGCCGGTCGATCAACTCGGCCAGGTGCCGGGGGGTCATTGCAAAGAAGACGACGCGACTGGGAGAAGATTCCGCCGGGCAAAGAAAAAGTAAGAGTTGCAACCCGGTCGGCGAATAGCAGGGCTAGTCCTTCAGTTTGATCTCGACCCTTGCCTTCTTCCGTAGCTCGGCGAGTAGGTTCTGCTTCAGTTCCGCCTCAAAGCAGTCGCGGACGTCCGCGGCCGCTTCCTCGTACCGGGCCGGCTTGCCCGGCTTTCGGTCCGTCACCCAGATCAGGTGGTATCCGCTCTCCGTCTCCACCACATCGCTCACTTCGCCGACGTTCAACGCAAACGCGGCACGGGAATAGGCCTCGTCCACCTGGAACTTGCGAACGGTGTAGCCAATGTCCCCGCCGGCCGGGGCGCTCGGGTCCTGAGAGTACGTCTTCGCCGCCGCCGGGAAGTCAATCTTGCGGGCTTCCAGCTCGCTCCGCACTGCGCGTAGTTTCTGCATGGCCTTCTGGCGTTCGTCCGGACTCGCGGTCGGCGCGACGCGGATCACGATGTGGCTGGTCCGCACTGTTGTCTTGTCGAAGAAGTCGCGATTGGCCGCGAAGTAGGCCCGCAATCGGTCGCCCGTGGCCTGGGCGTCCAGGTACTTGGCCAGTTGCAGCATGCGCAGGAAGTTCTCGCGGATCCGGGGGACGGTCAGGCCGGATTCCTTGAGGTATTCGTCGAGCGACTTGCCCTGCGATTTCAAGGACGCGGCCAGGCCGGCGACCTGACGCTCAACTTCCGCCGGTTCCACGCTCGGCCCGTGCTGCTTGAGGAACTGGCGGACCAATAGGTCGTCGATAAGGATGGGAAGCACCTCACTCCGCCGCTGCCTCTGCTGAATCGGGGAAATCGGGGAGCCCGAGCCCGGTAGCTGAGCGAGGGCCGCGTCCACCTCGGCCAGTGTGATCGCCTCCGCGTTGACCGTCGCGACCACCTTTTCGGCCGCTGGCAGGACTGGAGCCAGGATCAGCAGGGCGAAGATGGCGCAGCGGGTGCGATGCAACACGATTGGTCCTCGTAAAAGTCGGGATCAACCGGGGCGTATAGCAAGGCAAGCCGCCGCGCGGAAGGGGAGTTTGACCGTCAGTCGGGTAGAAGTACCGCGTCAATGACGTGGATCACCCCGTTGGAGCACGTGATGTCTGCCTTGGTTACCGTCGCGGGGCCGAGCATCACCTTGTCGGCGTCCGCCTTGATCGCGAACCCGTTGAACTTCTGACCATTGAGTTTCGCGACGTCCGCGCCGCGCAAGTCTTTGCCGGAAATGATGTGGGCCATCAGCACTTTCCTTAGCTTCTCACGATCGGCCAAGAGCGCCTTGAGCTTGTCCTCCGGCACCTTCTGGAACGCCTCGTCGGTTGGTGCGAACAACGTCATCGGGCCCTTACCCTTGAGAGCCTCGGTCATCCCGGCTTCCTGGAAGGCGGCGACCAGCGTCTTGAACTGCCCGCCCTCCGCGGCGGTTTCAATCAGATCCTTCTTGTCCTCCGCCACCCCAGCCGATGCGAAAATGAAAAGCACTGCAGCGGTGAAAGACGGAAGATGTCGGGTCATGTTTGATCTCCCGAGAGGGTCCTTCATCCTCATCCATAGGCGGGCCAAAACAGGTTTTGCACTGCGGCGGGCTCGAAGGTACAATCCTCGCCTTGCCCTCGGAAGGATTCCGCGTCTGTGGCAACACTGTTCCCCGTTGACACCTTCGCCGGGTTCGGGCCGACGTCCGCGCGCCCGGCGGACTACACCCCAGAGTTGGGCCGTGTCCGGGCCCGCAAGGCATCGCGCCTGAGCGCGCGCGTTCGCGAGTCGGCCCCGAAGCTCGCCGGCGTGTACGGCATGCTCGGGCGGCACGGCGACCTGATCTACGTCGGTAAGGCCAAGTGCTTGCGCGCCCGGCTAATGAGCTATTTCCGCGACAGCCGCGACCCGAAGGCGGGGCGGATTTTGCGACACACGCACACGTTGGTCTGGGAGACGGTCTGCGACGAGTTCGGCGCCCTGGTCCGCGAACTCGAGTTAATTCGCCGGCATCGGCCGCGATTCAACGTCCTGGGTCAACCCGGCCACCGGCGATATTGCTACGTCTGCCTGGGCCGCGCCCCGGCGCCGTACGCTTACGTGTCCCGGTCACCGACAGGCAAGGACCTGGGCGTGTACGGTCCGTTCGCGAGCGCCATGCGGGCCACAGACGCAGTGCGGCGGCTCAACGACTGGTATCGGCTGCGCGATTGCCCGCAGACCGTGGCCATGCACTTCTCCGACCAGGCGGAGTTGTTCCCCGCGGACCGCAGTCCGGGCTGTCTTCGCTCCGATATCGGCACGTGTTCAGCCCCGTGCGCCGGTGCGTGCACGCGACGCAGCTACGGCGCGCAGGTGCGGGGCGCGAAGCGATTCCTCGACGGCACCGACGACCGGCCGATCCGAGAGCTTTCGGCAAAGATGCTCGCGGCATCCACGGCGATGGAGTTCGAGCGCGCCGCGGCGTTTCGTGACCGGCTCGCGGGACTGCAATGGTTGCGGGAGCGACTGAACTGGCTGCGCCATGCCCGGAAGGAGAATACGTTCGTCTACCCCGTCACGAGTCACGACGAGCGAACGGTCTGGTATCTGATTCATCGGGGGCGGGTCTGTGGGGCATGCTTTACGCCGACATGTGCCGCGTCCGCCGAGTTTGCGCTCGATCAGTTGGACAGCGTCTATGGTGACGCGGGACCGGGGGTCACGCCCGGGAACGTGGACCACGTGCTGCTGGTGGCTGCCTGGTTCCGCCGCAAGCCGACCGAGCGAGAATCGCTTGTGACCCCGGCCCGAGCAAAGGAGATGGGACTCGCCCTCAGCTCACGGAGTGCCTTGAAGGTCCACCTCGGATAGGGATCGCACGAAGTAAACCAGGTCCCAAATCTCGTCGGGCTTGAGAGTGGCTTTGCTGCCTGGCATCGCACTGCCGGGCATCCCGTTGGCGATTCGGACGTAGAGCCTTTCCGGTTCGCCGCCACCCTTGAACACCCCGCGGGCCAGGTCGCGCGGTCGGGTCGGCCGGCCGTATTCGTTCTTCATGTCCTTGACCTGCGGGCCGTCGCCGGCGCCCTTCGGACCATGGCAGGTGGCGCACGTTTTGGTAAACATCTGCCCGCCGCGGGTGATCGACTCAGGCGTCGGCTGCGGTGGAGTCTCAGGCACGTCGACGGTTGGGCCGGGAATCGATTGCTTGGCCGCCATCGTGCTCAGCTCGGCCACGTCCGGAACGTCTTCCGGTTCCTGCTTTTTGGACCGTTGATAGAGCCGCGCGTATACCCCCGTCCGGGTGAGCCAGCGGATATGCGCGACCAGAGCCTTCCGCTCGGCATCGGTCAGATAATCGAAAGCCGGCATCGCGGTTCCGGGGATGCCATGGCGTAGGACGTAGTCCAGGTCCGCGTCAGTCGGGATGCCGTTCTCGGTGGAGGAGAGCATGAACTTCTCTTCGCCGAAGCGCCGGGCCGGCGGGTCGAGGTACGGGCTGGTCGCGCCGTCGGCGGTGCCGCGAATGCCATGGCACCGCGAACAATGTTGGGCGTACAGGCGAATTCCCCCGGGTTCCGGCAGGTCGTGGCTTGCCGGTGCGGTCTCGGACTCGTGAAAAGCGACTTCGCTATACACACCGCGTGCCGCCAGCCAGACATAGACGAGAAGAATAAGCGGCAGAGCGATCAGGAACCCGTTCCGGACGTTGGCCGCAGTCCAGCGCGGACGTCCGTCGGAATGCTCGACCGGAGGAGGCGAACTGGTCGTGGGGACCGGCTCCGGTTCGGCGGAGGGCTGGCGACCCAGCATCATCGACATTCCTCAGTCCCCGCACCTGCAAAAAGGCTCTGAGTTAATCTCTGGCCGAACGCGGTCGGTGTCCAGTCCCGGCCGGGAAAACGATTTCGGCCGCGCCCGGTGGCCGGTAAACTGATGCCTTTCCCCCGCCACCCGATTTCGGCATGTCCACGGTATCCGCACCGCCGAGTTCCGCCCGGTGGTGGATCTGCATCCTGCTGCTGCTCGCCAGCGCGCTCAACTACATGGACCGGCAGGCGCTCAGCCAGACCGCCAAACGCGTCAGCGATTACTTCGAACTCTCCAACAAGAAATACGGGTCCCTGGATAGCGCGTTCAACATCGGCTTCGCCCTGGGCGCCATCAGCATCGGCTGGCTGGTGGACCGCGGCAACATCCGCTTCATTTACCCGACCATCGTCGTCCTTTGGTCGGCGGCCGGGTTCGCGGCGGGGTATGCCCCGACGTTTGAGTTCCTTTTTGTTTGCCGACTCGCCCTCGGCCTCTTTGAGGCCGGGAACATTCCGTGTGGCGTACTGACGGTCAAGCGCGTACTGCGGCCGGAGGAACGCGCGCTCGGGAATGGCATGTTTCAAAGCGGAAGCGCCCTCGGGGCGATCATTACGCCGTGGGTCGTTTTATTCTGCGTAATGATCGTGGAACAAATGGGAACCGCCGATCGAGCGTTCGCGTGGCAGTTCCCATTCCGCGTGATTGGTGCGACTGGACTCGTCTGGGCCGCCCTTTGGCTCCTGACCGTGAAATCGCATCACGTCCGGGCCGGCAGGGACGAGAACACTGGTGACCGCTACTGGGCGATTTTCCGCAACCGACGGTTCTGGGTAGCCCTGGCGGTCGTGATTTCGATCAACAGTGCCTGGCGGTCGTTCGGCGTGTGGCTGCCGAAATACCTCCAGGAGGAAAAGAAGTACGACGAAACCGAGATGACCGCGCTGTCGTCCGGGTTTTTTGTCTCCGCCGATCTGGGATCAGTTGCCGTTGGCGCCGTCGTTCTGTGGCTGGCCCGCGGGGGAATGAGCTTGTCGCGGGCGCGGTTGCTTTGCTACATCGGATGCGCCGGCCTGACCGCCACGTCGCTGGTCGTCGCTATACTCCCGAAAGGGCTTGCGCTCGTCGTGATGCTGCTGGTGCTTGGCTTCGGGGCGCTCGGCCTGTTTCCCATTTACTACGCCATCAGCCAGGAAATATCAGATCGGCACCAGGGCAAGGTGACCGGCACTCTGAGCTTTCTGAACGCAATCTACCTGGCCGGGTACATTTTCGCACAGGGATGGCTGTGGGACCTATCCGGGTCGTTCGCGCTTCCGCTCGGGGCCGCGGGCGTGGTCCCGTTGTTCGGGCTGATCGCGCTGGCTGTGTGGTGGAAGGACCCGCCGAGAAAATAACGACTGCCATGATCCAGATGCGCAACTTCCACAACCGGGCGTAGAGCTGGACCACAGACTACTTGGCACGTCATCTGCGGCTCAGTACACGCCCTCGCTTTTTTGCCGCCCACCAATCGCGCAAGGAGCTAGCAATGGGTAGCCCCGTCGTGCATTGGGAGATGTGGACCAAATCCCCGGATAAGATCGTCGGCTTTTACAAGAAGGTCTTCGACTGGCAGATCAAGCCGATGCCGGAATTGGAGTACCACCTGGTTGACACCGGGGCCGGGGTGGGCATCAACGGCGGCATCATGACGCCGCCGCACGCGGGACCATGGCCCGGGAACATGACCATCTACATCGACGTCGAGGACCTTGCGGAATATCGCCAGCGCGTCGTTGAAGCGGGCGGGAAAATCCTGATCAAGGAGCAGGATGTCCCGAACATGGGGACGTCTTCCCTTGTCAGCGACCCGGATGGCCGGCCAATCGGGTTGTGGAAGCACCGCGAGTGATGGCTCCGCGTGCCGGGGTGCCGCTCGGCTCGCGGCACCTACGGCACCAGCACATTCAACTCATCAATCTTCCGGTAGAGCGAGCTAAGGCCTATCCCCAGCCGCTCGGCCGCTTCCTTCTTGTTCGCGGTCTGTCGCAGGATTCGCTCGATGTGCCGCTTCTCGAAGCGCTTCATCGCTTGCGACAGGTCGTCCACCAGGTTCGGGTCGTCCGGGATCGGGGCCAAATCCGGCGGGAGATCAACGGGGGTCACGAGCGGGCCGTCGCCGAGGATCACCGCACGCTGCAGGGCGTTGTCCAGCTCGCGGACGTTGCCCTTCCACGGGCAGGCCATCAGGATCCGCATCGCCTCGTGACTCACGCCCGCGATCCGCTTGTTCAACGCCTTCGCGTGCTTGGCCAGGAGGAACTCAACCAGCTCCGGGATGTCCTCGCGGCGGTCGCGAAGCGGGGGGAGTTGCAGTGTCACGACATTCAGTCGGTAGAACAGGTCCTCGCGGAATCGACCGGCCTCGACCTCCCCGGCCAGGGCGCGATTGGTGGCCGCGAGGATGCGCGCGTCAACCCGCACCGGCTCATTGGCTCCGACCGGCATGATCTCTTTCTGTTCGATCGCTCGCAACAGCTTGGCCTGAGTCGCCAGCGACAGGTCGGCGATCTCGTCGAGAAAGACCGTTCCGTCGCCGGCGTGAACGAATACCCCGGCCTGGTCGCGGTCGGCGCCGGTGAATGCCCCCTTGCGGTGCCCGAAAAGCTGGTTCTCCAGGAGGTCATTCGGGATAGCGGCACAGTTCACGGCGAGGAATCGCTCGCCGCCTGAGAGGTCGTGGATGTAGCGGGCCAGTACCTCTTTCCCGGTACCGCTCTCGCCCTGAATGAGCACGGTCGAGCGGGTCGGGGCCACGCGGCGGGCCAATTCATAAACCCGGGCCATCGCCGGGCTGTGCCCGACGACCGCGTCGGCCGGTTGCTTCTGGTGCAGCTCGCGGCGCAGCCACTGGTTTTCGCGGTTCAGGTCGCGAAGCTTGAGCAGGCGGCGGATCTTGCCGAGCACCTCGTCCAGGAGGATCGGCTTCATCAAATAGTCCTGCGCACCGCGCTGGAAGGCCTCAACCGCACTCTCGACAGTTCCATACGCCGTGATGAGGAGGACGAACGTCTCCGGGTTGACAGTCAGGATGCGCTGGAGCGTTTCGATGCCGTCGATTCCCGGCAAGTTGACATCGCACAGTACGACGTCGAAGAATCGTGCGCCGGCGCGCTGAACTGCTTCCTCGCCGCTGCCAACGGCTTCGACGGCAAAGCCCTCCTGCGCGAGGAACTCGGCGAGAGTGTCGCGGATGAGCGGTTCGTCATCGCAGACAAGAACCGCGGCGCGGCTGGCAGCCATGGGTGACCCGTAGTGGATGTGGGACTACGGGTATTATTGCGATTAATGGCGAGTGTCGAGGCGTCAGCCCGACGTGGTTCTTGCAGGCAGGCACGTCGGGCTAACGCCTCGACGCTCGCCTGGTCACGCGGCCGCCAACTCCGCTTCCGGCGTGCCGACTTCGATTACCCCGGAGACTTCGCGGGCCAGGGCGGCATAGTCCTCGGCACCGGAACTCTTCGGCGCGTACTCGAAGATGGTCTTCCCGAAGCTCGGGCACTCGGCGAGCTTCACATTTCGGCGGATCTTGGATTCGAAGACACGGGCTCCGGCCCACGGGGTGTTCGCTGACTTGCTCGCGTCCAGGAAGTGAGTTAAGTCGCGGACTACCTCTTGCGCCAGGCGGGTCGCCCCATCGTAGAGACAGACGACCACGCCGCTGACACTCAGCGCCGGGTTGATCCGACGGCCGACGAGCGCCGTTGTTTCAAGTAGCTTGCTCAGCCCGTGCAGGGCGAAGAAATGCGGCTGTAGCGGGATGAAGACCTCGTCCGCCGCCGCCAAGGCATTGATGGTCAGCACTCCAAGCGAAGGAGCGCAGTCCATCAGCAGGTAATCGAAGGATTCGCCGTCCTGAGCCAGTGCCTCGCGGAGGATCACTTCGCGACCCACCACGCCAGCCAGCTCGACCTCCGCGGCCGCCAGGTTGATGTCGGAAGTCATGAGCGTCAGGTTGGCGCCGACGTCGCGTCGGACATCCGCCAG
>Ga0075428_100009440_pt1 | contig 10828 bp, 8 predicted proteins | sample RhiMetdeltSRZDD2_FD_75291 | JGI IMG/M metagenome (GOLD analysis project Ga0075428, IMG submission 75291) | Populus rhizosphere microbial communities from Tennessee, USA - Rhizosphere MetaG P. deltoides SRZDD2 | ecosystem: Host-associated > Plants > Roots > Rhizosphere > Soil | place: USA... | reverse complement strand
ACGGGCGTATCTGGACGCGCTACGGTAACCGCTCGCCGTACAAGCCAGCAGCGCCGCATGGCGTCTATCCCTGCCTCGGAGAGGATCGGTGGCTGGCCATCGCCTGCTTCACAGAAGCCGAATGGCGCGCCCTGACTGGGGTGACCCGCCACCCCGAGTGGGCGGCGGACTCCAGGTTCAGCACGCTCGCCGCACGGCTAGCGCACCAGGACGCCCTCGATGCCGTGGTCGGAGGATGGACGCAGTCCCTGGAGGGCTATCAGACGATGCTCAGCCTGCAGCAGGCTGGCGTGCCGGCGGGGGTCTGCCAGACGGCTGAGGACCGCTGCGACCACGACCCGCAACTGGCGGCGCTCAACTGGTTGACGGAGGTGACGGGCACGAAGATCGGCCGCTGGCCGGTGGCGGAGGTAGCCGTCAAGATGAGCGAAAGTCCAGCCTACATTGGGGGTCGCCTCGACCGGGGCGCGCCCTGCTATGGTGAGGACAACCACTACGTGTACGGCGAGCTGCTGGGGATGTCGGCCCAGGAGATCAAGGCGCTGGCCGAAGAGGGCGTGATCTGAGCGGATAGAAAAAACAACCGGCATTTTTGCGCCACTACTGTAGCCACGGGGACGTCAATGCCCCCGCCGGCTCGAGGTGACGCATCGATTGCTCTTTTCAATCCCCGTGGAGGCCTTGATATTAGCCAGGCTCAGCCCGAGAGCTTCACGAGTGGTCTTGAGGGCCGCAACCGCTTCCTTATGATCCCACAATGGTGGGACTGGCAAGACATCGTTGCCAATGCGGAGACGCACCAGCAATTGCTGCCGCGCACGTCATAGAAACACGCATTGTGACCGTGCTTCTGCACTCTCTCCATGCGTGAATGACAGAGGAATAGGACAGCCTTTATGCCAAGAACAAAAGAAGTGACAGTGAGTATCCCGGGGTGGGTTAGCGTAAAGTTTGTACCCAATACTGCTGAAAAAAACGCCGCTTGGGCACTCTATGTTGAGTTATCTACGCGTATTGCCGTGCAACCTTTTAATCGTGAGACAGGCTTAATGCGTGAAGTGCTGACCTCCCTCTACTCCCTCTTTGGCTTTACACGCCAGGCCTTGCGTGATGCAGGGCCTGGCGTGGCACGCGGCCCCGACTCGTTCGGCCCTCTGGCCATTCGGTTTCTTACGGAAGTTCTTGCCCCCTTTACGACGAAGTGGCATCAGCCTCTGCTGGCATACGAGGCTCTACGGCCGGCTGACTGTAGTGCCCTTGATCATGAACGACAATGGGAACGCTTCGGCGAGATCAATACGGATTTACAGAGCTTACAAGAAAAGGTAAACGCTTATGTCGAGCTACTGGCAACCATAGCAGGTGTCGTGTAAAGCAGCTTGGAGGAGGCCAGCTCCGTTTTTTAATGAGACATCTGCATTCTCTGCAGGCGGTCAGCAGCGTCTCTGAGTGCGGTGCATATACCATCAGGCACCCCACTGTCTTTGTGGTTGGCGCCTAGTGCGTCAGCCAGAGTCCGCAGTGTCCTTTCTACTGATTCGTATGCACTCTTAGACGGATTTGACCGCTCAAAGGCCTGCCACACTGTATCCGCCTTGTCCTCCTCGTTGAGTAACAGCGAGAGGATGGCGAGATCAGCGAGGGCCCAACTGTCACCTCGTCTCATGCTACGGAGCTGCTCCTCGATCTCATCACGGGCCTTCGTCATCGCCTCGCCAAAGTGCACTAGGTGGCCCCCTTTTTTCGGATCAGGAATCCACTCTGCCATCCAGGTGTGACGACTGTCTTCAAGACGGGCAACAAGGCGCTGCACCTGGCAGTAAGCATTCATATAGCCCGAGGTGTGATCTGCTTCATACACCAAACCCTCGTCATAGGCTTCCCAGGCCGCCTGGAGATTTCTCTGCGCCCGCAGGATACCACCGAGTGATCCATAGCAATCGGCAAGCTCAGATTTCAAGAGATTTTGCCACGCCAGGACACTTTTTTGCTGCTCTATTGGCTCATTGAGCTTGTCCCTTAGTCTGGCGATCGCTTGCTGCATCAAGTTTGCAGCTTCATCGGGCTTATTACATGCCTTGCAAGATTTAGCCTGGTTGCGCAGGGCATCGACCTCAAGAAGTAAATGGCTTCCCCCGCGGTCTGTTTGGGGGAGTTGCCGTAAGGCTTTCCGGAGTGCCGCTATGAGGGGCTTATTATCTGCTTGTGGAGCATCTCTGAGTAAGACGAATAATTTGTCTGTCAACGCCGCATACTCTGCTACAAGGGGGGACTGTGCTACCTTCGCTAGATTTTTGAAGCCATGCCGCTCACGTAAATAATACCAGGCACCTATCAGGTACTCTAAGGTCTGCTGACGGACTTGTGCAGATAGGCGCGTATTTTCAGTAAAAAGTACTGGTAACCTGGCTTGCCGAAGCGGCTCACCGCCCTGCATGGCTTCGGCCATATGACCTAACAGTTCATGTACCTTCGCACTGCCCGGTTCTTGTGCGAGAGCAATCGTGTCTACCAGGAGATCATAGGTATGACTTGGACGTAGATAGCCGCTCTTTTCGTCCACAACGGCGCCAAGAAGATGCGCATTGTGGGCACGCTCACATAGCTGCTCTCTAAAGAGCTCTTCTTGTTTGAAGTCCGCTTCTTCTTCAAGCTTACGGTAACGAAGTGGATCAAACAGTTGCTGTAATTGCTTATGTTGTTTCAGTTGTTTCGGAGGTTGTATGGCCTCTTTATTCAGATAATCCGGGTTGATAACACATACAGCGCCTAGGTCACTCGCCGCGACACGAACCCCTAATTCATAGAAGACATTCGATTTCCACTCTGTCCAATCAACCACACATACAGGCGCCTGCCGAATCTCAGCATAGAGCTTCTGGCTCACGAGCCTGGGAGAAACGACATCAACAATACGCACAGGCTTACCCAGCTTCCTATGATGCTCCAAAGTACCCAAGCTATTCTGCAGTGTCCTTCCCGGCCCCTCCAAATAATCCTTGTCAAATGAGCAGAGTAGAAGAGTATGCTGGCCAGTGGTCTGGTCACGGTGTGTTGTCAGTGGCCGTGCATATTCGCGCACTGCATCGAAAGCGGGGAGATCGAGATAGCGGTTGGGCAGCGTATGCAGCAAGGACAGGCCATCGAGCATAGCCTTGACCACTACTCCAGCCGGGTCATGCTCCTCTGGACCATATGGAATTGGATAGATCTCTTTCAGGTTAAAAGGCATTTTAGACCACATTTCAGCATCGAGCCGGTCTCCCGTCAACGTTAACGTAACCCCACGCCGTGCCACCGAACGAATACCTAAAAGTAGCATAACACCCGGTTCATAACCTGTGACGTCAAAGACAACGATTTCTGCTTCACACAGAGCACGAACCGTGCGGTCATAGGCCGCTGGCGCTTCTAATGCCTCGTTGATGCTGATGGCGACGTCTTGCACATCCAGGACGCGACCGGTCATGTCAAAAACGGCGGCGGTCGCCCGTGCCAGAGCAAAGTGCACCACCTCACGTACCTTGCCTCCACTAGCCTTTTCCGAGGTGATTACCACACAACCGACTTTCTCACCGAAGCTGATGCGAAGGCGTGAGCGGTTCGGAGGCGTTTCTGGCACAAAATGTTCGGGGCAAAAATGCTTTTTCCTGGTGTCATCGCACCCCTGCAAGAATTTTTGCCATATCGTACGGAGTGTTGCGCAGTCGTCCCAAATGTTTCTGAAGTACTCCTGCAATGCCGAGGCGGTGCCATGTCTTTGTACAATGTGCTTGGGATTGATCTCTTCCACGTCCTGACCATTTTTAAATGTGACGATCTTTTCCTGCTCTTGAACTCGCTCGATCTCGTAGGGGATGTATACAAATATCTGCCGCCCCACCACCTCTTGCGCCTGCGCGATGAGGGCGACGATAAAGCGATTCAGTATGGCACTGCCAGCGCTATACAAATCTGGCTGCCTGCCGCACACGAAAACCCTCACATTCCGCAATTTGCCACAAAACTTTTTGACCAGAGGCTGCACCTCTAGCTTGCTGCTGAGCGCTTGAAAATCATCCTTGCTACTTGCCTCCAAGAGTTCTCTCTTGATGGACTCCAGCCCATTCTCGGCGACGACTGTTTGCAAAATGTCTTCGTGTTTGAGATCCAGGCAAAGCCGCATCAAGTCCGTTAACCCGCCATCACCTGTGCCCGAGACGACCCATCGCGGTTCGCCGAGTTCATGAAACGCCAGTGGATCTTCAGCCCAATAACTCTGGGGAGAATCTACCTCCTCACCGAAACCTAGGGCCAGGATGACAATATGAAACAGTTCCTCTTGGAACGCTTCTCCCCTCTGCTTCCAAGATACTTGTGTGAGGTCTTTTACTGGGCTGCGTGCAAGCGAGATGTCCTCGACATCGAAGACAGGATCGAGGGTTACCCCCTCCAACTGACGAATATGGTCCCACTGTGCTTCAATCCGCTTGGCGACATCCTGTGCCCAACCGGCCTCCCAGGTCAGGAGGGGCAGTCCGGCCTCACGAGAGTCGCTTTCTCGCTCAGGCCAATCGTAGAGATGCGGATGCAGCCAGCGATGCCCACAGTTCCGCTGGAGACGCAGCGGTTTTGCAGCCCTCTCATATAGCCTGACAGGGGCACCTAAAACCGCTGCCCCGGCAGCGGCTGTCAATCCTGCAACCCCTCCGCCGATGACGGCGACTCGTGTATGGCGGGACAGCATCCCACGTCGACACAACGCATCTATAAGATTTAGGGCGCGTACTTGTTGAGAATAGACCGTAACATAGCGGGCGAAGGAGCCAAGTACGAAGACCCCCGGATAGCTCGGAACGGCCATCGTTTGTAAAAGTTTTTCACTCGTCATGTCAGCCTCACTCAAGAAATCCTCTTCTTGCCACCTGTCATATGGCTCGGCACAACATGTACAGAAAAGTCTAGATACCTTCAAGAGAAAAATACAGCCGCCGAGACCACGAGATATTGCTTCTGCAGTTCCAGAAAAGCTATTGTTGTGTAGGGGGTATATAGAGAATGGTATCGAGCTAGCCTGAGAGCGCGCTCTGCCAGGGACCGCTGGCAATACGCCAGGGTATTCTTGGCTCTGTGTCGTCCAAGCTAGGCAGTCTTAGAGGGTCTTGTCGTGCAGAGTTCGCTTTGCTTCGTGTCCATGCCACACGGTCGCGTGCACGGGACTTGCAGTACCGTCATCGACTTCGATGCTGTCTATGCGCAGGTCGTAGCTCCAGCTGTCCGCATGACGGGGATGGAGCCGATCAGAGGACCCCAGGAACAGACTGATAATCTCATCTCCAAGTCGACGTTGGAGCATCTACTTCTGTGTGAGGTGGCGATCATTGACCTCACGCTCGTGCATCCCGCTGTCTTCTACCAATTAGGGGTGCGTTGTGCCCTCCGCCCCAGAGGGACGTTGTGCCTGTGCGTCGAGGGGCTGAGCATACCGTCTGACCTAAGGCATCTCGACGTTTTCTCTTATAGCCTGACTGCAGAAGGTGTGCCGTGCGATAGCGCCTTAAGTGGCCAGCAGCTGGCGGTCCGACTCAGCCAGGCAAACACCTGCGAGGCCGCAGGTGTGCTCTTGCACCTCGCTGACGGCAGACCAGTGCAGGCCGTCGAGCATGAAAAAACTGACGTATTTCGTGACCAGGTGCAGTACGCGACTGTTTGGAAAGAGCAACTCGCGGCAGCTCGTGAGGCTCAGGCAGTGCATCGCCTGCAGCAGATCGAGCGGGCCCTGGGAGACCTGGCAACACAGGAAGCTGGAGTGATGATTGACTTGTGTCTCTCTTATCGGGCCGTGAAAGCCTGGGAGGATATGGTGCGTGTCATAATCCAGATGGCACCATCTCTTGCCAGAACCGCCCTGATACAAGAGCAGAAAGCTTTTGCACTCAACCGGCTCGGAGAATGGCAGAGGGCAGAACAGATCCTGCTTGCGTTACTCGAGCAGCGAGGACCGAGCAGTGAAACTTGCGGGATTCTTGGGCGCATTTACAAGGATAGGTGGGTAGCGGCGTGTGCGGCTGGGGAGGGGCTTCAGGCTCATTACTGGCTTGATAAAGCCATCAACGCCTACGTCTCAGGATTTGAGGCCGACTGGCGGGATGCCTACCCAGGCATTAACGCCGTGACGCTTATGGAATTGCGTGACCCTCCTGATCCTCGTAAGCAAGAACTTTTACCAGTAGTCACGTACGCCTTAAAGCGTCGCATCCACTCCGCTACGCCTGACTACTGGGATCATGCAACGCTCCTTGAATTGGCGGTCTTAGGAGGAGATGAGGCACTAGCCCGCTCAGCCATGAACAATGCTGTAGGTACTCTGCGTGAAAGTTGGGAAGCCGAATCGACGCTCAACAACCTGCGGCAGATTCAAGAAGTGCAGAGCAGGCGAGGGACAGCGCAAGCATGGCTGCTGCAGATTATTGACACCCTGGAGCGTCAATTGCCTCCCTGACTTTACTGTACCGCTACCGTCCAATATGGTCTGGCGAGTCCAGACCATGAGACATTTGTGGCGCGCTTGCATCCCCCTAGCCCCTAGATGTCCATTGTGGAAGTCATGCATCAGCACCGTCCTTGCATGGGTTGAGGATGCTCACCGACACCTTCTGTCCCTGTGTCGTATGTAGGGATCCATATGCATCAAGTGTTGAGGAGAGTACAATGCAACAGCGTATAGGTATTGATGTAGGAGGCACGAACACCGACGCTGTGCTGATGCAGGGTCAGGAGGTCGTCGGGTGGGTCAAAACGCTCACCACGGCTGACGTGACCAGCGGGATCGTCACGGCCCTACAGGAGCTGTTGCAGCAGACCAGCGCAGTGCCAGGCGCTATCCGTGGGGTGATGATTGGCACGACACATTTTACCAATGCGGTCGTGCAGCGCCGGCATCTCACTCCTGTAGCAGTCGTGCGTCTGGGTTTACCAGCCACAGAGTGCGTGCCACCCCTCACCGATTGGCCGGAGGATCTGCGGGAACTGGTGGGCCAGGCCACGTACATGCTGCCTGGGGGCCATGAGGTCGACGGACGGCCCATTGTGCCCTTCGAGCCGCAAGCGATGGAAGACGCCGTATATGATATCAAGGCACGCGGCCTTACGGATGTTGCCATCACGTCGGTCTTTTCACCAGTCGATCCCTCCCTGGAACGCCAGGCTACGGCGATCGTGCAGCGCATGGTGCCAGAAGCGCTCGTGACGCTGTCGTGCGATATTGGCCGCCTGGGCCTGCTGGAGCGCGAGAATGCGGCGGTGATGAACGCCTGTCTGCGTCGTATGGGGCGTACCACTGTCCAGGCGTTTCGCCAGGCGCTGGCTATTGTGGGGCTGCACGCTCCGCTGTTTCTGACCCAAAACGACGGCACGTTGATGAGCGCAGCCTATGCTGAGCAATACCCCGTGTTGACCTTTGCCTCTGGACCAACCAATAGTATGCGTGGGGCAGCATTTTTAACGGGTGTTGCGGATGCTATGGTCATTGACATTGGCGGTACAACAGCGGATGTCGGTGCCCTCGTCAAAGGTTTTCCGCGGCCGGCGTCACTAGCCGTGGAGGTAGGAGGAGTGCGCACCAACTTCCGCATGCCAGACGTCTATTCCTTTGGTCTCGGCGGTGGCAGTATCATCACCGCCGAGCCGTTGCGTATTGGCCCGCAGAGTGTAGGCTATGAGCTGACCAGCCAGGCACTCGCTTTTGGTGGCACGGTGCTCACGGCCTCTGACATTGGCCTTGCCGCAGGGCTGGCAGTCTTTGGTGCAGTGCATTTGCTCCATGGGCTTGCCCCCTCTTTCATCCAGCGCTGTGTGGATACCATAGGGCAGATGATTGCCGACAGCGTGGATCGCATGAAAATCAGTGCTGCCCCTGTGCCCCTGATTGCTGTGGGTGGCGGGAGTTTTCTGGTGCCAGACGCCCTGGCTGGGGTCTCGCAGGTCCTACGCGCGCCGCACTATGCCGTGGCGAATGCTGTGGGGGCTGCTATCGCACAGATTAGCGGTGAGGTGGACCACACCGTTACACTCGGGACGCGTTCGCGGGATGAGGCCCTGGCCCAGGCCAAGGCGCTGGCAGTCGAGCGCGCCGTTACAGCTGGAGCGCATCCAGACACGGTGCAGGTCATAGACGTCGAGGAAATCCCGCTGACCTATCTCCCCAGTAATGCGTTACGCATTCGTGTGAAAGCGGTGGGGGACTTGCAGCTGCCTGAGTAGAGACGGCACGAGAGGGACGGAGGGACAGTGGACATCGCATGGGACATAACACCAGATGATCTGGAAGCGCTCGAGATTGGTGCCAATGTGCTTGGTACCGGGGGAGGTGGTAATCCCTATACCGTCAAGCTTTACGCCCGCGAACTCTTGAAGCAGGGCAAGCGCATTACTGTGATTGATCCTCTGACCCTCCCCGATGATGCCCTGGTGGTGGCGGTCGGTGGCATGGGGGCACCAACCGTGAGTATCGAGCGCATCATCCGTGGAGATGAGTTCCTTCACGCCGTGCGGGCCCTGGAGCGTCACGTGGGACGGCGCATTGATGCGCTCATCTCGAAGGAAATCGGTGGCAGTAACTCCATGCGTCCGATGCTCGCGGCGGCCCTGGGGAATCTGCCCGTAGTAGATGGGGATGGCATGGGGCGAGCCTTTCCCGAGTTGCAGATGTGCACGTTTTTTATCTACGGTCTGCCAGCGGCCCCCGCCGCCTTATGCGACATTCGGCATAATGTCGTGCTGTTCGAGGAAGTACGCGATGCCTTCTGGCTGGAACGCATGGCACGTGCAGTGACCATTCAGATGGGGTGTCACGCCGCCTATGCCATGGCCCCATGGAGCGGCGCCGAGATTAAACGCACGGCTGTACTCCACACGGTGACGCAGGCACGTGCCATCGGCGCTGTGGTGCTGGAAGCACGACGGCGTCAGGAGAATCCGATCCCGCCCCTCGTGGCCTCGCAAGGAGGGTGTGTGTTGTTTCAGGGGAAAATTGTCGATGTGCTGCGTCGGGTGACGGGTGGTTTTGCGCGTGGTGAGGTGACGATCGAGGGGCTCGACGACTATAGTGGCGAGCATCTCACTATTGACTTCCAGAATGAAAACCTCATTGCCCGGTGTGGCGAGATGGTGCTGTGTACTGTACCGGACCTCATCTGTATTCTGGAACGGGATACGGCCACACCGATCAATACCGAACTGCTGCGCTACGGCTTTCGCGTTGTCGTCGTAGGCTTCCCGGCCCCGGCGCCACTGACGAGTGCCCAGGCCCTCCAGGTAGTAGGACCACAGGCCTTCGGTTATGACCTGTCGTATCGTCCGCTTGCCCTTACCCCCTAACTCCCTCTCGCCAAGAGAGGGAACTTGCGCCGCTACGTCTGTCTCATTACAATCCTTTGCAGCCATATATGATACACGGTGATACTGGAAGGAGTACCCATGCCTATTTTGGAATATCAGTGTAAAGAGTGTGAGCGGCAGTTCGAGACCATTGTGTTGGGATCGCAACAACCTGTGTGTCCGTCCTGCCACAGCACAAAGCTCGAACGGTTGTTGTCGGTGTTTGCCGTAGGCGGCAAGAGCGACAGCTTTGCGGCGAGCGAATCGTTTGGCCCCTGCGGCACCTGTGGCGACCCGCGTGGTCCAGGGGCTTGTAGCCTGGATTAGTTTCTGCGTTGACCCGCAAACGTTTGCGGGTCAACGCAGAGAATAAGTAGGCGGTGAGTCAGGGTTCTAACTCTTCGCTTTCTGAGCGTTTTTCCATGGCCTTCCACACCAACTAAACCCTCGAAAATGTTGACATATCAAATATTTACGACATTTTCGTGCCTTGACACGGATGTGGAAGGCGCCTATAGTCTGTCGCAGCTCCGCAGGGCACATGCCCACTGCATATGTAGAAGGCGCCGTGGGCGCTCCCCATGTATCGCAGGCCAGCTCTCAGCACAAGGAGACCATCATGGACTCTCGTACCTATAAGCTCATTGAGTTAGTCGGCGTATCGGATGAGAGCTACTCCGAGGCCACCAAGAATGCGATTGCGCGCGCCAGTGAAACCTTGCGTGGTCTGGGATGGTTTGAGGTCACTGAGCTGCGCGGGCTCATCCAGAACGGCCAGATTTCCGAGTACCAGGTGACGCTCAAGGTGGGCTTCCGTCTCGAGGAGGGGAAGGACGCCTTCAGCGACCGTGATTAGGGTTTTCCTACTACCACACTGCAGAAGCAGCAGGTTGGAGGCGGCTGCTCCTGCATGGACGGAGTAGTCTGATGCAATTCACCGCCTATGACACCGCCGGCTTCTTTGACGAGATGTTTGAGACTGATGCACATCCACGTGTCGGCTCTGCCTTGCTGGTACAGCGGATTCAGGCTCTGCCTGCAGGGGAACTCCTGCGGCGCCAGCGGGCTGCTGAGCAGGCCCTCCTGCAGATGGGGATCACGTTTAACGTCTACGGGGACGCGGCTGGGACGGAGCGCATCTTCCCTTTTGATGTCATCCCGCGCATTGTGGAAGCGAGCGATTGGACACTGATCGAGCGTGGGTTGAAGCAACGCATTCAGGCCCTCAATCTCTTTATTGATGATATCTACCAGGCCCAGCATATCATCCACGACGGCATTGTCCCTGCCTTTCTCATCCAGTCTGCCAAATGTTTTCTCCAGCCCTGTGTGGGCCTGCGGCCACCGCGCGGCGTCTGGTGTCATATTACGGGCACTGATTTGGTGCGTGACCGCGACGGACAAATTTATGTCCTGGAAGATAATCTGCGCTGCCCTTCAGGCGTGTCGTACGTGCTGGAAAATCGCCAGG
>Ga0075428_100009438_pt1 | contig 10828 bp, 7 predicted proteins | sample RhiMetdeltSRZDD2_FD_75291 | JGI IMG/M metagenome (GOLD analysis project Ga0075428, IMG submission 75291) | Populus rhizosphere microbial communities from Tennessee, USA - Rhizosphere MetaG P. deltoides SRZDD2 | ecosystem: Host-associated > Plants > Roots > Rhizosphere > Soil | place: USA... | reverse complement strand
AGGGGCGGGCGCAAGCTGGCGTGGGGGAAGACGAAATTGTGATACACCTGGAACACGGCCACCTGCTGCAGCAGGTGGCCGTGTTCCACTGTTACTACAATTTCTGTTTGCCCCATGCGAGCGTACGCCGGCCCGTGCCCCAGCCCGAGCCGACCCACGGCAGCGGTTCGCCCAAGCAGTGGTGGCCTGGTACGCCAGCGATGGCGGCGGGGCTCACCGACCATGGCTGGACGCTGCGCGAGGTGCTGCTGTTCCGCGTGCCGCCGTGGCCCCAGCCAGTGGGGGTGTAAGCCACCAGGGGGGTGGGAAGCGGCACGGGGAGGCGGTCTGAGCAGACGACGTGCGTCCACACGCCCGGCGTCGAGGGCGTCACCAGGGATGAGAGGGCCACTGAGAGGCCATGAGGGCTCTCTCGTCGAGGCCTTTTTGCCCTTGTGACGGTCGCCAGGCAGGCCTCTGGGATTTACCCGCATGCTGGAGGGACACGACCCGGCGGGCCATGTTGAGGGCTTGGCAAAAGCACGTTTCTGCCTCCGCTTGCGTGCGAGGTGTCGGGTGCGGGATGCTGGCCTCTTCGGACGGGTCTTGACGGGTCTGGGACTGGCCTGGGACTGGCCTGGGACTTGTTTGGGACTGCAGCGTCAGCGTCCCTTTGAGTCGATACAGCTCCGCCTCCCACCAACATTCCCCGCTGTGGTCTACCAGGGCCAAGGCCTCAGCCAGGGCGCTCAGTCCCTCTTCGACTTGCCCCATTTTCCCGTATGCCTCGGCGAGCAGCGCAAGATAATAACCAATGGTGTTAGTATCTTACAAACTATTCAATATTCATAGAACTATTAATACTAATAATGTCGGATTTTGGGCTTGCAGCAGGTCTTCCCCCCAAACCCGAAGTGTCAGGAACCAGTTAAGGCACTGAATTTACTGCACAAGTCGTTCTGATTGGAGTTTTTTCTTCGTGGACACACGTGTGCCAGACAGGGAGAAAACCTTGGGGAGCGTGATGTCGGTGCTGTGCAGTAAGCGCGCGATGGCGTCGCGAGGTGTGGGGAGGCAGTGATAGCTGGGGGCATTCTTGGGGGCTACTTCGACGAGACACAGCGTCGTCAGGGCGTGGAGGCCCTCGGCGACCGTGACGTCGAAGGCGCTCCAGCAGGACGCCAGATAACGAATGATCTGGTAGGCCAGCATCACCACCAAGGCATGGGCCCGGGTGCGTGCTTCGCGACGTAAGAAGATGGGGCGCACTTCGAGGTGAGTAGTTTTGCAGGTCCGAAACGCGCGCTCGACAGACGCCAGATCTTTGTAGCGGTCATGCACGAGCTCTTTGTGGGCTTGTTGTGGCGTCAGATCGGTTTTGAGCACATAGCAGCCATCGAGTTGGGCGGCTTCTTGCTGTGCATTTGTCTTGACGGTCAGCGTGATGGTGCGCTCTTCGAGGGTCAGCTCGACCCAGTCAGCAATGCGCAGGGTTTTGGCGCGGGCCACGAGCTTCTGCACCGCACCCTGGGCCTTGGCACGCGGAGGGTCGGTGAGGTATTGGTTCTGCTTGGCGACCTGGGCCTGGAGCGTTGCCAGTTTCGCGTGCCGGGTGTCCCTCACTTCTTGGGCACGCACAGGATTGCGCCGCAGCACGTAGCGGATGCCCTCCTCGGTGAGCACCTCGGCCAACTCCTGATCGAAGAGATCCATGTGCAAGGTCCCTGCGCGCAGCAGTTTTTCAATTTGTGGTTTGGTAATAGCCGTAATGTAATGGAACCCGTGCTGCACGAGGTCGTCGATTTGCTGGCCCTTGATCATGCCCCGGTCGCCGACGAAAGTGATCTCTGTCACACCAAACCTGCTCTTGACCTTCGCAAGCTGCGCAGCCAAGGTGCGCGGATCTTGGGTATTGCCTGGAAACACTTCAATGGAAACCGGATGGCCATCCTCGTCGCAGAGTAAGCCAATGACGATCTGCATCTTGCCTTTTTTGCCATCACGATTGTAGCCAAAGGCCGCCAGTTCGTTGCGCGTGCCTTCCAAGTAGCTACTGGTGACGTCATACAAAAACAGGTTGCCCGGCTGGGTCTGTGTGCGCTGCGCAAAGAGCCGATCCTCTACCGAAGCTTGAGCCCCAGCCAGCCAATCCAGGTTCTCGTACAGTGTATCCTCATCAAACGGGCCTACGCCGAGGACATCACAGGCGGCATGCGCCATCGCCAGACGCACGGCCGAGAGGCGCGAGCCTTGATCGATGACACGGGCGATCACTTGCCACAGCGCCAATTTCCCTTCACGGGTCGTGCCTAGGGCCTGTTCGATCCCCAAGCGTCGGGCAACGTGGTACACAGTCCACACAGCACCAAAAGACATCCCTTGTTTCAACGTGATCGCATCCTGGATGGTCCCCAGGTGCTCCAGGTCCTCCTTATGGCGCAGTGCCAAGCGCATCGCCTCGATCTCCGCGGCGGAACAATGACTGAGATTCGCAATCGTGCGGTGGAGGACCTTGCCGTTGGCGCGATACGACTCGCGCAGCAGATGCCGCGTATAGGTTTTGCCACCACGGGTGAGGTGCGAGGTATCGATATACATAGTGGCTACTATAATAGCATATTAAAAATATATATTCAAGGTTATTTTTCATCATAAGCCCATTTTATAGTGGCCACATAAAAGAGCAAGAATGCAAATAACCCTCGGAAATTGTTCGCCTTTCTCCACAATGGGCAGGGAAGATACGTTCAAATGGCGTAAGTGGTGATTTCAAAAGGCAAAACCGTTCCCATCACACTGAACCAGTGCCACTGTCTGCCCCTCTAACGATTCCGCTAGTATGCTGTCATATCAAGAGCTTCTGACGAGCATCCAGTTGTGGCGAGGCCATGGCCAGGAGGCGAAAAGAGGATAGGCGGTCGGGCCTCACATCACGAGGCATTGGAAGCGATTGGGTCGTTGCTCCTCCTGTGTGGACCACCGGGATATCCCTGGTCGCGATGTAGTGCCTGAGCGGTGCAACTCTTCGGGGGCAGCCGTCGGCGCCTGCCGTGACACTACCACATGAGTTCGCTGGGCTGAGCACGCGGCGGATGGCGGTGTTGTGGACGTTCCGCGAGCCCTCCCTGGGTCGCCACGTGCACCGCGAATTACTGCGCAACGCGTGGCTCTATTTCGCCCTTAGTATCCCCGCAACTGCTTGCCACTTAAGAAATTACGTCGAGACATACAGTAAGTCTATACAGGCAAACTCTATGTGGATCGGAGCCGCGCCCGACCTGCTCGCCTGCGGCGCGCCGCGACCCATCCGATCGGCCAACCGGCCCACAGCCAGGTCCCCACGCCACCAGAGATGTGGACATTGGTGCCCAGCATCCCGGCGCTCGTGAGCCAGGAGGTGTGTGTTTTGTCAAAGACAAACTAGTACTAAATAAACAAAGAGCTTCACGCAACAACAAAGCCCATCGCTAAGCTGTGTCGCGCCCTGGATCTCGGGCCACTCCTCGACCGCATGCCCGCCGGGCTGTGGCAGCTCGTTGGTGAGACGGGTTGGCAGCTCTCCCATGGCGAGCGCAGTCGGCTCTACATTGCCCGCGCGCTGCTGCAGGGGGCCACCGTGCTCATCCTGGACGAGAGTTTTGCCGCCCTCGATCCCGCGACGCTCTCCCGCGTGCAGCAGTGTGTCTTGGCACATGCCCCAGCCCTGATGGTGATCGCGCACCCGTAAGCGCCGGTGTTCGTGGGGCACCATCGGCGCTTACGGGACGGACGGCGGCTGCGGCGCCAGTGGCCCAATCGTCACGGGTGCCCCCGAAATCGCCCGCGTTCCCTCACCGTTGACGAGGAACGGGAAGTCGTTGAAGTTCGAGGGGGAGACCGGGAAGCCCGGAGGCGCGTCCGCGATCTGGTAGGTGAAATTGGGTGCCTGGTACTGGCCGGCGAGGAGCCCTTCGAGCGGGGCGCCATTGAGGCCGACCTGGTTCCCCAATTGCACCTGGCCGTGCTGGGTCTCGACCACAAATTCCCGGGTCACCGGCAAAAAGTTGCCGACGCCCACTTCGAACCGGAAGCGGCCTTTATTCCCCATACCTGGAGGGCCGGCTTCCGGGAGCACGGTGCCCAGCAGCCGCGGGGTCTCAGAGCCGCTCGCGGGATTGACGTCCACGGCGAAGATGTCCACGAGTTGGGTCGCGTCGGTGACCCAGCCGCCGATCACGATGTTCCGCCGCGGTTCGGCGATGGGGATGACCCCGCCCTGGATGCCGAGGGCCGGCACCGGCGGGACCGCCAGGCTGGCCCCGCCGGTGCCGATCGTACTCCTGAACAGGAGCATGTAGGCGGGACCTGTCCCGGCTGCCACGGTGCCCGGCGCAGTGGTAACCTCCAGGGTCTCCGCCGACACCGTGTTGGCGGAAATGTAGCACTGCTGGTGCATGGGGAGGTTGCCGGGGCCGATGGGCGCAGCCGGGTCAAACGGCGTAATGGGGGCGTTGGGGTCAAACTTGCACAAGTTGCCCGAGAAGGTGACATAGTCGCCCACCATGAAGGGCACCTGTTTCCACGGATCTGGAGTGGTGTCGTCGGCTTGATTGGGGGCGGCCTTGGCCGGCATGGCGAACGCCGTGAGGGGTGCACCGATTTCCAGGAAGGGGTCGTGGGGAAAAGGCGTGGTCGCGCCGGGCTCCGGGTTCAGGGGACGGTTGTAGAGAGGGCGGTCCGGATCGATCGCCGGGGGCGCCACGGTCGGTATCCCCATGGGATAGCCATTGCGCGACACGATGGTCGGGTTGTCGGTGTCCGCGGTGAAACGCGGGTCGGGGCTGTGCGCGAAGCCGTAACGCCCGACCGGGTCATTGATCTCCACGACGGTGCCAGTGCCCAACGTATTCAGGGTGCCGTTTACTTCGAAGCGGCCCGTGGTATAGTCGATCGCGGTGATGAACCCAGCCCCGCCGTTCGCCAGTTCCTGGGCGACGGGGAGGATCAGCGCCACGATATAGGAGCCGGGCGGGTTGCCGCTCACACCAGCCGCGTCGATGTTGCCCAGGACCGTCACCTCGCAGGACGGGAAGACCCCTGGGAAGGTCCCCGCCTCCGCGGGCGTCGGTGGCGCGTCCGCCAGCGCCAGCCCCGTCATGGGCTGGCCCAGGGCATTCACGTCCGGATGGTTGAGCGGCGGGGTGGCCGGCGCCGGGAGCGCCTGATCAAAAACCGGCGCCGACTGGTTCGGGTCAAACAATTGGGCCCAGGTGAGGGCGTGGGCCGGCATCTGGATCACGGAGTTGTCGGGGACGATCATGGTGATGTTGTTGATGGTCAGCGTGCCCCCGGCATTCGCCGCGCCACCCGGTGTCAGGGTGGCCGCCTGGATGAACCCGGTCATCGCGAACCCGGCCGGTACGTTGCTATTGAGCACCGTCAACGCCATAACATGGCCTCCTTCTCGGGAGCCGCTGGTGGGGCTCCTCGTGCTGGGGGTGGAGCCTCTATCTCTCGTGTGAGGGGGAAAACCGGCCGCCGCGTCCAGGCGGCAGGCCGGGTGAAGGGTGCTTTATCGGGCCTGGGGATTCAGGCCCAAGAAGGTCGAGATGGCTGTCGTTCGGCCATTTTGGCCCACGGCCGGGATCACTATATCCTCCAACGCATCATCGTTGGGCTTATCCTGGGGGGAGCCGTTGGGAACCTGTAACTGGGGATGATCGAACGGTGCCTTTTCCAAGGCCACCCGCTCGTCCGTCAGACCGTGGGATACGAACTCCACCAGGTCATGTATATTTTGCTGCGCGCTAGGGAGAAACTCCGGGAACCTCAGGCTCGGGATGCCGACGATATCCGGGTCCAAGTCATGGAAGTTGGTGTTGGGGAAGTTCCCGCCGCGGGTGTAGAATTCCACGACGTGGCGCAGAGTCGCGGAATCCCCGTTATGGAAATAGGGACCCGTGTACTGCACATTGCGCAAATTGGGTGCCTTGAAGTTGCCGTTGATCGCCTGGCGACCCAGCACCGGCACGGGCTTCTTGGTGCTGGGATCCAGTTGGACAAACCGGAGCACATCGTCCGGCAACTTGTTGTTCGCGGCCAGGCCTGCCAGGGCCGTATAGGACAGCGGGAAAGGCTTCCCGCCGTCCAAGGGATTCTGAAATGCTGGATCGGGGGGGGGGACAGGGGGGAAAGTGGTACCGCCCCGGGCCACGTCTTCCGAGGTGCGCCGGACGCCGATGTTGTAGAAACCCTTGTCATAGTTGGCCATGGCTCCGTCACCCATGACCATGAACTCCACGATGTCGTTGGGCCGTCCCTGGGCATCCGGCTTGATATCGACGATAGAGTGATTGGTCATCACCGGCGCGGCGTGGCAGTTGTTGCAGCGCCCGCCCAGATTCGGATCGGCATTCATAAAGATGCTGAGGCCATTGCGCTCCGACGGGGTCAGGGCGTTGGGGTTGCCCTGGATGCCTTTGGACGGGGCCCCCTGGAACCGGTCAAAGGGCGTGTCATCCGAGACCAGCGTCGCCTCATAGGCCTGCACTGCCAGACCGAAGAACAGGGAGAAGTTCCACTGGATCTGCCAGTACTCGTTGGCGGCCAGGACGGTAGTGGTGGCCGCAGGAGCCTGCCTCGCCTCGCCTCTACCCGGACTGAAAATGATCGCCCGGGGATTGTTGGTGGACGGCTGCATCTTCGCCACGGTTGCGGGGTCTGACGGGATGATCTGGGTCATATTATTCCACCACTGGTCCTGGAATGCGGCCTTGATCATGTCGGTATAGGTGGCGACATTCAGGCCCGGGTTGCCAACCACGTTGCCGACGGGATCGAGCTGCGCCAGAGATAATGCACCGAGGACGCTGTCCTGCGGGTGGACGAGTTGTTTTGCCAGGGGCTTCAAGCTCACCATCTTCTTACCGATGTCGGGGAATTTGCGATTCTCCCAGGACATTTCGAAATTGCTGCCCGGTGGGCCCACCGCCTGCGACGCCAGGCTGGCGTTGGTGATCCGGATGAACACATCCTGCAACGTGCCCTCGACATTTTTCTTGAGGGTATTGCGACGATCACGGAAGCCGAACGGGTTCACCCCGTTGAAGATGAAGCTGGCCCTGCCATCCCAGAAGTTGTCGAAGTTGAAGACCGTATTAATCACGGTCGGCGCGTTGCGCGCCTCGGCCCGCCGGACCCTGCTCTGCGTGTCGAGGTGGCCGGGGTTAGTCACGTTGAAAATGTCTGGTTGAGGGTCGCCCGCATCTATGGCATTGCCGGGCATGACACTGGTAAACAGAGTGTGGCGCACCCCCTGGGAAGAAATCACGTCGTTGGTGTCACGACGGACATTGGCGAATTCGTCCAGCAAACTGGTGCCAGGCCCGCGCGGGGTGCGTTCCGTGGGCCGGAACCAGTCATTCAGCGGGAAGTCACTCGCCGTCAATTGGTAGTTTGGCGTGAATTGCGGAAATCCCGGCACATTCAGATTGGCGGGAGGGGGCTCGCTGGGGCCGGGAGGGTTCGGGGTATGTGGGTCGTTGGCCGTGAAGGGCACGGCGGCATCGCCGAAGGCGTTGTCACCAGGAATGCCGGGGATGGAGTTGTGAAAATCCTTATCGTTCAGGCCCGGCGAGACCTGGTTCTTCGAGCGGCTGTCGGCGCCAGCGTTGAAATGACACGTGGCACAGGCCTGGACCCCGTCGCTGCCCACCTGCATATCCCAGAACAGGGCCTTGCCGAGCCGGATCAGCGCGGCCTGGTCCTTGACGATCCCGGCGGCGATCAGATCCTGGAAAGGCAGGTCGGTGTTGGGACCAGGGATGCCATTGCTCTCCGGAAAGCGCGTGACATCGACGGGGATGATAGCGGCCGTGGGCACCGGCACCGGCACCTCCTTCAAAGACAAAAAGGAATTGTCCTGCGCCATTGCCCCAGTCCTGAAGACCAGTGCCAAGCACAGGACTACAGTGGTCAACGTCCAGTGCAATCTCATGATGCGTCCTCCTGGCTTTGGCGTGGCTTGCAGTGCGTGAAAGCGCCCGCCGGGTCGCGCACTGTATCACAGTTCGTAGCACATAAAATCTGGCTGAGACGCTGCATATCTCCTCTCCATTGCCGAGCCCGTCGTCTGCATAGAGACGGGCCACATCGATGCCTCCTCGTGCGCTCTCCATATGGAGGCCGCGTGGCGGCAGTTTACAAGGCAATCCCAGATTCCCCCGGATTTAGTGGTGGAGTGTGTTCCCGCTCATCGAAAGCCGCCTGAGGTGAGGATTGGCAGGTTGCGCATCCAGTCTTGAGTCGGTACGCGCCCACCTTCCACTTCTACCCCACATTGCCCCGCATGCAGGGCTCGGCGCTGATAGGGAATCAGGTTGTACAGGTGCGCCAGGCCGGTGAGAAACGCTGCTTGACTCCCACCGGGATGGTGGAAACTCTTCATGGCAAAGAGCTTCCGGTCCATAGCGTTGTGGGTCTGGTCCAGGAGGGTACTACGGGCCGGCATCCGGGGGTCTGCGAGCACCGTATACCAGCCAGCCTTTTTGTCCTGGAACCAGTGCCGTATACGGTCACCGTGGTCGGCTCCAACGGTGGGCGCGATATAGTCGGCAAAGTGGCGGAGCCACTGGCCCAGCGCGACAACCCGCAGGCTGGTGCGCTGGCGACACCGGTGCAGGAGGGTGTGGAACTTCGAGCGCACACCCTTGCGTACGGGAGCCGACACGCCCACCAGTTTGCTTGGGAGTTTGTTGAGGGCATGGCGCAAGCAGTAGCCCAAGCGCGCCTCCGGAAACCGGGTCCGCAGACTCTGGGTCGTGCTGTCAAGGCCATCGGTGAGGGCACCCCGCACGCGATACGACGGCTCAACCTGCAGGGCCGCTCGTTGAAAGTCGCCGTAGGACGCGGTAAAAGCGGCGGCCCTTTTGGACTCACTGTCGCCCAGATGCCAGAGCACCCGGCCACTGACGATAGTGGGCAGATAGACCAGGTCGGTGAGACAACGGCTGTACTTTTCATCGGCGAGAAGATACACCGGCAAGGGCAGCTCACACCGGGTGAGCACGGTGACCGAACTCTGTTGGCCCAGGGCGCAGATCAAGCAGTAGAGGGCCATCGGCGAGATATGCCACATCACCGCACACAGCTCCAAACTCAGTCCCCCATGCGTCGCCAACAGGGCGTTGCGGGCAACCTCTGGACGCATCTGGCGATAGCGCAAGACGAAGTGGGGCAGGACCGTGAAGACCGCTTCGCAGGCGGTGCATTGCATCCGCCAGATCGTGAGGCCGCCGAGGCGGACACGTGCATAATGGGAGTGGCGCGTCAAGCATCCACCGCCGTGACAGGTCGCCTTGTGAGTGAGCTGGAAGCCAAGAGCAAGGAGAAAGGTCACAACGAACTCAACGAACGCTTTGCCATCGCTCAGCAACTGCAAGTAGGCGGAGTCCTCCTGGAAATCGACGGTCATCGTGCGGTTTTCTCGTGTCGCTTTGGCGGTATTGCCCATGTGTCACCCCTCTGGTATCGGGTCTCAAACGTCATGAGACACGATGCGGGCAACGCATTGAAATTGCAAGAGAATCGCGACGGAATCAGAGCGTTACCACTAAATCCGCTGGAATGTGAAGACGCCTGGGTTCGCTGTTTCGTGCACTGTCCACCTTGTGCCGAGATCCGTTCGTGTGCCTGTAAGAAAAGGCTCGCCGTCGGATCCCTTCAGGATCTGGAAGCCGCGGAGGAATTGGTGGGCTTCCCGAACGTCCACTGGACCAAATCTGCCAAGGCAATGGAAGGCTATGGCCAAGCCTTCGCGTAAGCTCTCTGCATCAAGTCCCATGGTAATACTCCTTATTCTCGCCGTGTGCACCGGTGCCAGAGTGGCTCTGGGCCGTCGACCTCGTGGAACGTGTTGCTTGTCCCCAAGACCCCGCGGCCGGCGCTACTGGTTCCGGGGATACCCTTGCCTCCCGCTCCCGCGGGTCGACTTGAGGATGACATTAACCAGCACTCGTCGCGCCTGGCGTCATCCGTTCGTTATGAGGGCCTTGATCATGGCGTCGGCCACCCCAGCTGCCTCTACACCACGCCATAGCACTTCAGCACTGGAGGCAAGAAGCCTGCGAGGACTCCGACATGATGCTGCGGAGTCACAAGTGGCCGAGACGGTCAGCGAGGCCCATGCTCTCCCCCCTCGGTTTTTGCATGGGAGGAGTGATGTAAGGATACATGCTGTGGGCTGTTTCCACATCGGCGGGACCGCCCGTGTGTGTATGGGCGCTTCCGCCCAATGTCGGGGGCACTGCCCTAAGGCACGTACAGGTTGGCCCAAACCCAACACTGACTCTGCTGGCGAACTCTCATAAGCACCTTGACGCGAACTCTCATAAAGCACACCAGGGCACGTGGGTGTATGATGGAGGGGTTATCATGTAGTCTGTGCCTTATGGCTGTGTCGCTCGTGGAGGTGTGCGATGTCCATGCGTGCGTCCCTTGGCTCTCCTATTCCTGAAGAAACTGTCCGTATTGCTCATGCCGCCTTTCCTAAAGGCAACGTCTTCATGCAGATGCGTGATGCCCTTGGCTCCCTCTATAGCGATGCGCAGTTTGCTGGCCTGTTTTCCCATACCGGACAACCAGCGGAAGAGCCCGCGCGGTTGGCATTGGTGCTGGTGAGGCAGTTCACAGAAGGCCTGTCCGACCGCCAAGCCGCCAACGCTGTGCGCGGACGCATCGATTGGAAATATGCCCTCGCCCTAGCGGGAGTTTACGGCGGACTGATGTTCAAGAGCCCGTAAACGCAGTAGTCACAAGAGCTTATGGATTTAGCTATGTATTACCCTACTTATTTCATGCTTTTAGTTCATCT
>Ga0075428_100009437_pt1 | contig 10829 bp, 10 predicted proteins | sample RhiMetdeltSRZDD2_FD_75291 | JGI IMG/M metagenome (GOLD analysis project Ga0075428, IMG submission 75291) | Populus rhizosphere microbial communities from Tennessee, USA - Rhizosphere MetaG P. deltoides SRZDD2 | ecosystem: Host-associated > Plants > Roots > Rhizosphere > Soil | place: USA... | reverse complement strand
GAGGCGTGGCTGGTCGCAGGGGAGCTCAAGTCAGCGGGCGTGCCGGTGCTCCTGGATCCGCTCGACAACCTGCCGGCGAGTTTCGACAAGGTCGGCGCGACGCTCGAGAATGCGACTCGCCTGCAGAAAGCGGGCGTGACGATCGCGTTCAGCTTCCGCGACCCGCAGGCGCACAACATTCGCAAGATCCGCCAGGCCGCAGGCAATGCGGTCGCGCACGGGCTTCCGCCCGAAGCTGCGCTTGCGGCGATGACGCGCAACCCCGCGGCGATCTTCGGCGTGGCGGATCGGACGGGGACGCTCGAAGTCGGTCGGCCGGCGGATCTCGTCCTCTGGAGCGGGGATCCTCTCGAGGTCACCACGCTCGCCGAGCGCGTCTTCATCGGCGGGCAGGCGATTCCGATGCGTTCGCGGCAGACCGAGCTGCGCGACCGCTATCTCGAGCGGTTGCGCCGCGGTGCGGCGCGCTGAGCGAGCGGGCGCAGCGGCGGGGAGCCTCCGAGCTTGAAAAACCGCGGACTTTGCTATCTTGCGCAGGGTTGGGGGCCTGAGCGCGAAGGGAAGGGACGTTGAAGACCCTGACATTATTCATTTCCTCGCCCGGCGATGTAATCGAGGAGCGCGCCATCGCCAGCCGCGTCATCGAGCGGCTGCAGAGCGAGTACATCGGGCGCGTCGTGCTCGAGCCCGTGCTTTGGGAGCACGAGCCGCTCGTCGCCACGGCGACCTTCCAGGCGCAGATCGTCAAGCCGTCGGAAACGGACGTCGTCATCTCGATTCTCTGGTCGCGGCTCGGCACGAAGCTGCCCGAGCAGTTCAAGCGTGCGGACGGTTCGCGCTACGACTCGGGCACCGAGTACGAGTTCGAGGAAGCGATCGAGGGCTTCCGCCGGAACGGCACGCCCGATCTGCTCGTCTACCGCAAGACTGCGCCACCGTCCGTCCGGCTGGACGACGAACAGGACCTGATGGAGCGGCTGGGGCAGAAGAAGAAACTCGACCAGTTCATCGACAAGTGGTTTCACGACAAGGCGGAAGGAACCCTGGTCGCCGCGTTCCACCCCTTCGAGTCGCCGAGCGATTTCGAGATCCTGATCGAGAACCATCTCCGCCGGCTGATCGATCGAAGTCTTCCGCGCAGCGCCGCCGCGACGTCCGAAGCCAGGGCGGTCTGGAAGAAGGGCTCGCCGTTCCGCGGACTGGCCGCGTTCGAGTTCGAGCATGCCGAGGTGTTCTTCGGCAGGACCCGGGCGGTCTCCGACATCCTGAACGCGCTGCGGAAACAGGCAGCCGAAGGCCGCCCCTTCGCGCTGATCCTCGGCATGAGCGGCGGCGGCAAGTCATCGGTCGTGCGGGCCGGCGTGCTGCCGATGCTGCTCAGGCCCGGTGTCATCGAGGGCGTCGGGCTATGGCGACGGGCCGTGTTCAGGCCGACCGACGTCCGTGGCAACCTCTTTGAAGGGCTCGGGAACGCGCTCATACGCGAGCATGCCCTGCCTACGCTCGATCCGGATGGCAATGGGCCGGACGAGCTCGCGGCGGCGTTCAGCCAGTCACCACAGGCCGCGACTTCGCTCGTCCGGAATGCGCTGGCCGGCGAGGAAGCAAAGACGGGCAAGCAGAACGCGAGGCTCGCTCTTGTCATCGACCAGATGGAGGAGATGTACACGCAGGAGGAGATCCTGCCCGAGCATCGCCAGGCGTTCTTCGACGTCATCGACTCGTTCGCCCGCAGTGGCCGCGTCTGGGTCATTTGCACGCTGCGAAGCGACTTCTATCCGCGGCTCGCAAACCTGCCGAAGCTCGCCGCGCTGAAGGAAGGCGCCGGACAGTACGACCTCCTGCCGCCAACGGCCAGCGAGATCGGCCAGATGATTCGTCTGCCGGCGAACGCGGCGGGTCTGCGCTTCGAGGAGGACCTTGCGAGCAGCGAGCGGCTCGACGACATGCTGCGCGACGCAGCGGCAGGACATCGCGAGATCCTTCCGCTGCTGCAGTTCACCCTCGAGGAGCTCTACCAGCGCCGCACCGAGGACGGCATGCTGACGCTGGCCGCGTATCGCGAGCTCGGCGGGGTCGAAGGCTCGCTCGCGCGGCGCGCCGAGACGGTCTTCAAGGACCTGCCTGACACCGTCGAAGCCGAGCTACCAAAGGTACTGAACGCGCTGGTGAGCATCGGCCAGGAGGGTCAGGCGTCGATCGGCCGCAAGCGCGCCCCGTGGGCGGATGTTTCGACGGGCCGGAGTCGCGAGCTGGTCGATACCTTCGTCGAGAACCGGCTGTTCGTGACCGAGCTCGCCGACGACGGCAGCGCCGTCGTGACGGTCGCGCACGAGGCGCTGCTCTGGCACTGGCCCCGGGTGCAGGACTGGGTCGCGCAGAATCGCGAGAACCTGCGCATCCGTGGTCGCGTCGCCGCCGCCGCGGAGCGCTGGCATGCCGAGCGCAGGACTGCCGACCTTCTGTTGCCGCCCGGCAAGCCGCTGCTCGAAGCGGAGGCGTTGCTCGAGCAGGGCATGGAGTTTCACGGCGTCGAGGCCGCTTTCATCCAGGCATCGATCGCGCGGGAGAAGCAGGCGCAGCGCGTCAAGGCGGGCTTCTTCGCCACCGTGGCCGCGCTGGCGGTGATCGCTCTGGTGGCCGCGTTCCTCGCCAACCAGCAGCGGGTCCGCGCCAACGAGGCGTTGGCCAAGGTGGAAATCGAGGCGGAGACCGCCAAGCAGACAACGAACTTCATGACGCGGCTGTTCGAGGTCTCGGACCCGAGCGAGGCGCGCGGCAACAAGATCACGGCGCGGGAAATCCTGGATCGGGGCGCCGAGCGCATCCAGAAGGAGCTCACAGCCCAGCCCAGCATCCAGGCGACGCTGATGGAGACCATGGGGACGGTCTACACGAGCCTCGGCCTCTATGACCAGGCGGTCGCGCTCCTGCAGAGCGCCCTCGACAAGCGCAAGGCGCTCTATGGAGAGAAGCATCTCGAGGTCGCCCGGTCCCTTGACCGGCTGGGCGAGGTCCTGAAGCTCAAAGCCGAGTATGAGCGCGTGTTGCCGATGTACCGCCAGGCCTTGGCGCTGCGGCGCGAGATGCTGGGCAACGAGCACGTCGACACGGCGCGCAGCGTGTACGAGCTCGCCGACCTGCTGTGGCGGATGGGCGAATTCGCCCAGGCCGAACCGCTGTTCCGCGAAGCGCTGGCGCTGCGGCGCAAGTTAACCGGCGCGAAGAGCCCGGAAGTCGCGCAGAGCACCGAGGGGCTGGCGTTCGACCTGTTCGACCAGAGCAACTTCGAGGAGGCCGTCAAGCTCATGCGTGAGGCGGCTGCGATGCAGCGCGAGCTGCACGACGGGCCGCATCCCCAGCTCGCGCAAGCCCTGAGCAACCTGGGGTATATGCTCGGCGACCTCGGACAGTACCAGGAAGAGGAGCAGCTGTACCGGGAGGCGCTCGCGATGAACCGAGTCCTGCTGGGCGATGCCCACCCGGAGATCGCCGCAGGGCTCAACAACCTGGCATACGTGCTCTACACGCAGGGCAAGTACGACGCGGCCGAGCCCCTCTATCTCGACGCACTCGCGATGCAACGCAAGCTCCTTGGCGCCGACCATCCGAACATCGCGCAGGTTCTCACCAGTCTCGCCTTTCTTGCTCATGACAAGGGCGACCTGATCACGGCCGAAAAGATGTCGCGGGACGCGCTCGAGATGTACCGCCGCACCCTCGGCAACGAGCATCCAATGGTGGCCCTGGGCATGAACACCCTGGCGATGTGGCAGATCGAAAAAGGCGACTTTGCGCGGGCGGAGCCGCTCGTGCGGGAGGCGCTCGAAATGCGCAGGAAACTGCTGGGCCCGGAGCATGCGGATGTCGCGAGCAGCATGACCCTGCTGGCGAGCCTCCTGATCGAGACCGGGCGCTACGAGGAAGCGCTCAAGCTGGCCACGGACGCAAAGGCCATCCGGCTCAAGGAGTTGGCCCCTGATCACTGGCGTACGGCCAGCGCCGCAGCCACCGAAGGCGCGGCGCTCGCCGGGCTGAAGCGGTTCGACGAGGCCGAGGAGTTGCTGCTGGCGAGCTACGAGGTGTTGCACAAGGACCGGGGCGCATTGAAGTTCTACGTGACGAATTCGAGCCGGTGGCTCGCGACGCTCTACGAGGCGATGGGCCAGCCCGCAAAGGCAGACAGGTACCGAGTCGCCCGGCATGACTGACAGGAACAGCCATTTGGGTCAGCGCCGGTTGACATAACGCCGGCTTCCGACAGAACGCATCATTGCGCTCGCACCGCTTTCAGTGCATCCTACTGGTCGAACGCGCGTTGTTCCGCGGGTAGTTGGGCGCTCGGCAAACAAAGAATTTAGAAAAGTCTATGTCGGGCGACCAATTTTCGGGGTCGACGCCGGTATTAAATGGTTGAACCAGGGCCCGTCCGGCTCACGGGCGGGGGAAGGGCCGAAGTGGCGCGCAGTGATCGGCAATAACGATCACCAGTTGCACTTCGTGTAACGCAGGTCGGGGAAAATCAAATGGTATTCAGCAAAAGCAGTCACGTACTTGCGGTGCTCGTGCTCGCGGCGTTATCTACTGTCGCGAACGCACAGTCGCAACTGGTGGCATCGGCTACTTTTGACGGCCGTCTCTATCAGGTGTGGTCCAATTCAGGAATCAGTTGGCAACAGGCCTTCGACGAGGCCAAATTAAAGACGCATCCGGACGGCACCGGCGTCCAGGCGCATCTCGCGACAATTACCTCGGACGACGAGGCCGCCGTAGTAGCAGGCCTGAACCAGCCTACCGGAAACCGTACACAGGCCTGGATCGGCTACTCTCAGTCGGGTTGCGCACAGGAACCGGATTGCGGTTGGACATCGGTCAGTGGCTGGACCATTCCACCAACCAACACCACACCCCCTTTGACGTATGAGAACTGGGGGGCGGGCCAGCCCGATGACTCCAACGGCGGGGACTTCGCGGCAATTGGTCCCGGTGGGACCTGGGACGACCTGGGCAAGACCAGCAATATCTGGGCATACATCATCGAGTTCGGCGAAGAGGGCCCCCCGATCCCAGCCACCAGCTGTAGGCCCCCGGGGTGCCCCATGACGGGTGGCCAGTTCGCGGGCACGTTGGTCTATAAACTCCCCTCAACAGCCATTGTACCCACGGACGCTACATACACGGTGACCACCTATCTGGTCCACGACCCCCGATTCGACGCAGATCCCGCCAAAAATAGGTGCGGCAAGGACAAACTGACATTGTCCCCCGAGGTAGAACTTCCGGAGACCCTGTGTGGTGATCCCGATTTCGTGTGGGTCAAGCTCGAGGGTGGCGCTGGCGTACAGATCGACCGGGATGTCGCTGAGGTCACTGCCAGTACCAATCTACTGTCGAACAACATTTATGACTGCTTTGCACCGGATCCACCCGACGTCGACCAGACGCACCGGCAGGTCATGGCCTACCAGGCCAGCCAAGCGCCCTGGCTGGAAAAAGATGCGTTCAATCCGGCGGTGCATCATCCAGCGCTCGACAGCAAGCTGGCTGAGCTTACCTACAAATGCGGTAGCACTGTAATTAAGACCCCGGGGAGGTCTGATTACTTCGCCGGCGTGCGCATTTATCCCGGGGTCGGCTTCGAGTCCGAGCCCCACGCATGGCTGGTTAAGTACACCATCTTCAAGCTCGATGTGCTGGCGTTGGCCATCCAACGGGCGAAGCTTGCCCTCAGCAATGGCAACTTCACGAGCCTGCTGACTCAGGTGTCTAACGCCAAAGGTGACATCACCAACCAAAATTTTGTCGAGTTCCAGAAGCACATTAAGAACCTCCAGAAAACCAACCAGCCCTCCATATACTCGATCACTGGTACGAACGCCGGTAAGAACCACTACGGAGAGATACAGGCGCGCATAGACAACCTCCTCTTCATGGGGGGCAAGCTGCAGGCCGGGAAATAGATCATCGGCGGCCGCAGACCCTGTCCGGTCTCGATATCGTCAACTGCGTGAGAAGAAAGGGCCCGCGAGGGCCCTTTCCTTTTGAGGATCTCGGCCGCCCCATCTTCTGTGCTGCGCCGCACGATCCGCCGCGCGAGCCCCGGTATACTCGGCCCGAATGCAGGTACTCGACCGGTTTCTAGTCATCTGTATCGCTGCGCTGGGACTCGCCGGACCCGGCGGGCTCGCGGCCGAGGAAGCTCCGGCGACCGAGCCTGCAGCAGCCGCTCAGCCCGAGGTCGGACCCGAGGCGATCGCGGAATCCGCGACCTCGCCGCCGATTGCCGGCGCGACGGCAGCCGTGACCGCGGCCACGGTCGCCACCAGCGGCACAGCCGGTTCGCCTGCACCGATAGGCGGGTTTTCGGAGGCAGACCGCCTGGTCGTACACAAGGCGCAACGCCGGCTCGAACTCCTGAAGAGCGGCGCGGTGATCGCTGAATACCCGATACGCCTCGGGCTCAATCCCGAGGGCCACAAGCTGCACGAAGGGGATTTCCGCACGCCCGAGGGTCACTACTACCTGTCGCGGCGCAATCCGCGCAGCGACTTCTTTCTCTCGATCGAAGTGTCCTACCCCAACGACGCTGACCGGCGGCGTGCCCGCGGTAACCGCAAGCCTCCCGGCGGGTCGATCATGATCCACGGCCTGCCGAACGTGCCGCGCAAGCCCGCCGACTACTACACGCGCAACGACTGGACGGACGGCTGCATCGCAGTGAGCAACTCCGACATGGTCGATATCTGGCTGCGTACGAAGGTCGGTCTGCCGATCGATATCCGTCCATGATGCGCAAGGCCGAAGCCGTCGTGCCGGCCTTCGAGGAGGTCAACTCGGTCGATGCGCGTGTCGCCCCGACCGGTACGCTCGAGAATCTTTCTCAGGACGAGGTCGACCGGCTGCTCGACACCTCGCGCGGAGGGCTCTACCCCCTCTACCGGCGCTGCTCGCTCGCGGTCCTGAACAGCGGCGGCGAGACCGACGATGCGCGGGCGATCTTCGAGCGCTACGCGGACTTCGACATCAGCATCGTTCGCCAGGCCTGGGGCGTAAAGCTACAGCTCCACAACGCGCCCGCCTCGGCCTTCGTCGATGGTCGCATGATCCGCGGCATCCAGGAGCACCTGTTCGCGGTGCTGCGCGACATCCTCTACCTGCATGCGGAGGTCCTCGAGCACGGCGCCATCCAGCTCAAGGAGCCCGAGCAGATCACCAACGCCGTGTACCGCCTGCTGCGCAACGCGGGAATCCTGATGCCGCGGGTGCGGCCCGACCTGATCGTCTGCTGGGGCGGGCACTCGATCAGCCGCGAGGAGTACGAATACACCAAGAAGATCGGGTACGAGCTCGGGCTGCGCGCGCTCAACGTGTGCACCGGCTGCGGCCCTGGGGCGATGAAGGGTCCCATGAAAGGCGCCACGATCGGTCACATGAAGCAGCGCATCCGCGAGGGCCGCTACCTTGGCCTGACCGAGCCTGGAATCGTTGCCGCCGAGCCGCCGAATCCGATCGTCAACCAGCTCGTGATCCTTCCCGACATCGAGAAGCGCCTCGAGGCCTTCGTTCGGGTCGGTCACGGCATCGTCGTGTTTCCGGGCGGCGTCGGGACCGCCGAGGAGCTCCTCTACTTGCTCGGCATCCTGCTCGATCCGGCCAATGCCGAGCAGCCGTTCCCGGTGGTGTTTACCGGGCCCGCGTCGGCCGAGGGCTACTTCGAGCACATCGACGCTTTCCTCGCGGCCACACTCGGCCCGACGGTGCGCCAGTGCTACCGGATCATCCTCGACGATCCCGACGAGGTCGCTCGCGAGATGCTGCGCGGGATGGACGCCGTGCGGGATTTCCGTCGTCGGCGTTCCGACGCCTACAACTACAACTGGCTGCTGCGCATCCCGTTCGACCTGCAGCAGCCCTTCGAGCCGACGCATGAGCGGATGGCCGCGCTCGAGCTGCGACGGGATACGCCTCCACACCTGCTCGCCGCCGAGCTTCGCCGGGCCTTCTCGGGCATCGTCGCCGGGAACGTGAAGGATCAGGGCACGCGGCTCATCGAGCAGTACGGGCCTTTCGAGCTGCGCGGCGACCCGGAGCTGCTCCGCCCGCTCGACGGGTTGCTCGAGGCCTTCGTCCGCGACCGGCGCATGAAGATTGCGGGCGAATACCGGCCCTGCTACCGCCTCGTCGCTTAGGGGAAACTCCCCTTTTTTCCGACGGTCCGCCAACCCTGCGACTGTGAAACAGGCGGAAAAGGGGAGCGTCCCCTGTTCTGTGACCCAATTCCGGACAGCCCGGGACGCTGCCCCGTAGCTTCCGCTGCAGGCGAACGGTGTATCCATGAGCGACCAAAAGAACGCGGCCAACCGACCGACTCCGGACGGCGGCAGCAAGACCCCGGACAGCAACGGTCGCCGGTCGAAATTCGGCGCCGCGGCCGACGGCTGGGAGGCCTACAACAGCTGGCTCGATCGCGTACGACAGCAGGCGGGTCCGACCTCGCGCCAGGCTGTCATCGCCAAGGCTCTTTACAGCGTTTCCAGCTACAAGAACTGGGCAGACAAGGCCAAGGATGCCTTCGACAAGGACGACTGAGCGCAACCCGAGCTATCATTGCCCGGCTCTCGCGGGCAGTGCCTCGGCATAGACTCGCGACGACTGGCCCATGGAACGCTGGCTCAAGTGGCTCGATGATCTCGACGATTTCTGTGCCCTGGTTTGGCGCCACTCGCCGCAGGTGGCCACCACCGTGCTGCTCCTGGTCGCATTCGTCGCCTCGGTCGGCATCGTCTTCGTCTTCGGTCCTCCCGATCTGCTCGCTGCGCCCTGAGAGGGCGCCATGACCGGCCCGCGCAGGCCGGACGACGCGGAGCTGCGCACTCGTCTCACGGAGGAGCAATACCGCGTCACGCAGGAGAAGGGCACGGAGAGCGCCCACACCGGCCGGCTGCTGCACAACAAGGAAACCGGCGTTTACACCTGCGTCGTCTGCGGCAACGAGCTCTTCGAGTCGCAAACCAAGTACGACTCGGGTTCGGGTTGGCCGTCGTTCTGGCTGCCGCTGGCAGGCGATCGCGTCAAGACGCACGTCGATCGCAGTCACGGCATGGTGCGCCAGGAGGTCACCTGCGCGAACTGCGGGGCTCACCTGGGCCACGTCTTCGATGACGGGCCGCAGCCCTCGGGGCTCCGCTACTGCATCAATTCAGCCTCGCTCGATTTCAAGCGGGGCGATCAGGAGAAAAAATGACTCTGCGATGTTCCCTGCACCGGCCCATGGGCCGGCTCGTCACCCTATTGCTTGCCGGGGCGCTGACCGCATGCGGATCGACCACGCCGTCGGAACCGACGGCGCCGCCATCCGCCGCGGTTGCTCCGCAGGCCGAGCCCGATGTCGCGCAGCTCGTCGTGTCGGATCTCCGGGCGGGCACCGGCGCCCTGGCGCAGTCCGGAAGCATCGTCACCGTGCACTACACCGGCTGGCTCTACGATCCCAGGGGCGTCGACACTAAGGGCGCGAAATTCGACAGCTCGCGCGATTCCGGGCGACCGTTCCAGTTCCAGCTTGGCGCCGGCCAGGTGATCGCAGGCTGGGATCAGGGCGTCGCAGGGATGAAGGTCGGCGGTCAGCGCCGACTGGTGATTCCCTCATCGCTGGGCTACGGCCAGCGCGGCGCGGGCGGAGTCATCCCTCCGGGCGCCGCGCTCGTGTTCGACGTCGAGCTGCTCGACGTGCAGGCCGGCGCCAGCTGAGCGTGCAGGCCTTTCGTCCGCCTGTTCCCGAAGCGGTCGTCATCGACGGACCGGCGGGAACGCTCGAAGGGCGGGCCGAGAATCCGCGGCCCGAGGCCGAGGCCCGCGTCGTCGGCGTCGTGTGCCATCCGCACCCGCTCTACGGCGGCACCATGCAGAACAAGGTGGTGCACACGCTTGCTCGCGCGATGCAGGAGCTCGGCGCGCCGACGGTGCGCTTCAATTTCAGGGGCGTTGGGGCAAGCACAGGCACACACGACGAAGGCCGGGGCGAGATCGATGATGCCGCGGCGGTAGCGGACTGGGCGCGAGGGCGCTGGCGCTGCGAGCGTCTGTGGCTCGCGGGCTTTTCGTTCGGTGCTGCGGTGGCGCTCCAGGCCGCGCCCCGGCTTACCCCCGAGCGTCTCGTCACCGTGGCGCCACCGGTCTCGCGTCTTGGTCTCGAGAAAAGGCCGCCTCGACCGGCGGCGGATTGGCTGATCGTGCAGGGCGACGCGGATGAGCTGGTCGATGCAGCCGAGGTCGCGGGCTGGGCCGCGGCGTACACTCCGCGTCCCGAGCTGATCACGCTAGCGGGCGCGGAACATTTCTTTCACGGCCGTTTGACCGAGTTACGCGAGCTTGTTATGGGTTTTCTCGAGCACCCGCGTACGGGCGGATCGGTGCGGCCAGGCGTCTGAAGGCGAGGCAGCGGGACAGGCGGAGCAATCGCCGGGGCGGCACGCGGCCACCCCGGCATCAAATTCCTTCTTGCTCAGTTCACCATGCCCTTGAGGTTCTTGAGCGGCATGATCCGGACCTTCTTGCTGGCCGGCTTCGCCTTGAACACCATCTTCTCGCCGGTGAAAGGATTGACGCCCTCACGCGCCTTGGTGGCGGGCTTCCTGACGACCTTCATCTTTGCGAGGCCGGGCAGCGTGAACAGGCCATGGCCCTTCAGGCTGCGCTTGATGACGGTACCGAGCGATTCGAACACCGAGCCCACCTGCTTCTTGGAAAGACCGGTGTCCTTCGAGATCGCGGCGAGGATATCGGACTTGGTGGGCGCTGAACTCTTCTTTGCTGCCATGTAACGTCTCCTG
>Ga0075428_100009436_pt1 | contig 10832 bp, 11 predicted proteins | sample RhiMetdeltSRZDD2_FD_75291 | JGI IMG/M metagenome (GOLD analysis project Ga0075428, IMG submission 75291) | Populus rhizosphere microbial communities from Tennessee, USA - Rhizosphere MetaG P. deltoides SRZDD2 | ecosystem: Host-associated > Plants > Roots > Rhizosphere > Soil | place: USA... | reverse complement strand
ATGCTCGGGCATCAGGTGACCGCGGGCGCCGAGCCGGTCGAGACCAAGATCGACGCCAAGGGCACCCTGACGATCGCCGGAGTGGTGCGGGAGATCGGCATGGCGGTCACCGCCGTGCGCGAAGGCAGCATGGTTCGCCTGCGCGGCGGCGCGCCGCTCCTGATGACGCAGTTTGGGATCAAGCCGCCGACGATGATGATGGGCGCGCTGCGCACCGCCGACCAGGTGGTGGTGAGCTTCGACCTGCTGGTGGGTGCCAAGGACGTCGCCGGCCCCGTTTCGCAGGCCGAGTGAGCCGGTCATGGCCCGCGCGGTGGCGACCCGATTCCCGAGCCTGGTGCTGGCGCTGGCGCTGGCCGCCGCCCTGTGCCCGACCGGGGCGGCGCTCGCCGCCGGCGGAGACGAGCCCCTCGAGGTCGAGGCCCTGCTCGTCAGCGATGCCGAGGCGTCCGGACGCTTCGAGGGCATCGAGGTTCGCGTGAGCCGGAGCCCCGACGGCATCGAAGTCGAGGGACGCTGTCCAATCGACGCTTCACGCTCGGTCGCGTGGAGCGTGCTGACGGACTACGACGGGATCGATCGCTTCGTCTCGTCGATGCGGGACAGCCGCGTCACCGATCGTCGCGACGACGAGATCCTCGTGGAGCAGACGGCGGTGGGCCGGATGTTCCTGTTCAGTCGCCGCCTGCGCGCCACCCTGAGGGTGCACGAGGAGCCTCCGAACCGGATTCGCTTCGAGGACACCCTGGGGCGCGATTTCAAGAGCTACCGCGGGGAGTGGCGGATCGAGGAGTCGCGGGACGGGGTCCAGATCGTGTACCGGCTGCACGCCCTTCCCGCGTTCTCCATTCCCGACTTCGTCGCGCGAGGCGTGTTCCGGTCTACGGCCCGCCAGCTACTGCTCGAAGTTCGCAGCGAGATCGAACGACGGGCGGCACTCGCGGCACGGTGAAGCGAGGTCCGGGATACGCCCGGCCCCCGTCGATTCGACCCTGAATCGGGGCGACTTCCGGTGTATGCTCCCCGGCGACTCTCTCCACTCGAATGCCGGAGGATCCACCCATGAACACGCCCCGCGAAGAAACCCTGACCGCCCCCGAGGCGGCTGAGACCGAGTCGTCCGTTCGAATCGTCCACAACTACATCGGCGGACGCTGGTCGCGCTCGGACTCGACCGAGTTCGGCGAGGTGCGCAATCCGGTGACCGACGAGCTGCTGGCCCAGGTGCCGATGGGCGCCGCCAGCGACATCGATCGCGCGGTGCAGGCGGCGCAGAAGGCCTTCGCGCTGTGGCGGAAGACCCCGGCGGTGAATCGCGTGAAGCCGCTGTTCGCGCTCAAGCATCTGCTCGAGCGCCGCTTCGACGACATCGCCAGCACCGTGACGCTCGAGCACGGCAAGACGCTCGACGAGTCGCGCAGCAGTGTGCGCCGCGCGATCGACAACGTCGATCTCGCGATCGGCACGCCCGACCGCATGATGGGCACCTCGCTCGAGGACATCGCGGCGGGGATCGACTGCCACACCGTGCGCCAGCCGCTCGGGGTGTTCGCCGCGATCACGCCCTTCAACTTCCCGGCGATGGTGCCGTTCTGGTTCCTGCCCCACGCGATCGCCTGCGGCAACACCTTCATCGTCAAGCCGAGCGAGCGCGTGCCGCTCTCGCAGGTGATCATGTTCGAGCTGCTCCACGAGGCCGGCTTCCCCGAGGGTGTGGTGAACCTGGTCCACGGCGGCAAGCCCGCGGTGGACGCGATCCTCGATCACCCGGGCATTGCGGGCGTGTCGTTCGTGGGCTCGACCCCGGTGGCGCACTACATCTACAAGCGCGGCGCCGAGAAGGGGAAGCGCGTGCAGGCGCTGGGCGGCGCCAAGAACTTCGTGGTGGTGATGCCCGACGCCGAGATGGATCGCACCGCGCAGATCTCGACCGAGTCGTGCTTCGGCTGCGCCGGCGAGCGCTGCCTCGCCAACAGCGTGGTGCTGGCGGTGGGCGACGCCTACGACAAGATCAAGGACCGGCTGGTCAACGAGGCGAAGAAGATCGTGGTCGGCGACGGCCTCGAGCCCGGCGTCACCATGGGTCCGGTGATCACCCGCGCCCACCAGCAGAAGGTGCTCGGCTACATCGAGAAGGGTCTGGCCGAGGGTGCCAAGCTGATCCTCGACGGCCGCGGCTACAAGAACGAAAAGCACCCGAACGGCTACTGGGTCGGACCCACGATCTTCGACAACGTCACGCCCGAGATGACCGTCGGCCACGAAGAGATCTTCGGCCCGGTGCTGTGCCTGATGAAGGCCAAGGACTTCGATGACGCCGTGGCGATCGTGCGCAAGCACGAGCTGGGCAACGCCACCAGCATCTTCACCAGCAGCGGCAAGTGGGCGCGCGAGTATCGCTACCGGGTCGAGCCGTCGATGCTGGGCGTCAACATCGGCGTGGCCGCGCCGATGGCGTTCTTCCCGTTCGGCGGCGCCAAGAACAGCTTCTTCGGCGACTTGAAGGCCCACGGCCGTGACGCGATCGAGTTCTACACCGACAAGAAGGTCGTGATCACCCGCTGGCTGTAGGACTCCGAACCCGCGCGGCCGGAGGTCGAGCGGCCCGAGCGAAATGAATTCCATCGACCTCATACGCGACAATCTGAAGAAGAGCCGGGAGCGCGTCCTCGAGCGCGTCGAAGAGATGCGGGACCATTGCATGGTCTTCCCGACTCCGAACGGCGGCTGCCACACGCTCTGGGTGCTCGGACACCTGGCCTACATCGAGGGGCTGGTCGTCTGCGGGTTCGTGCTCGGGGAAGGCAACCCGTTGGCCGACTGGGAAGCGCGGTTCGACGGCCCCGACGTCAGCGGTGAGGTGAGCGACTACCCACCTTTCGACCAGGTCCTCGCGAAGTGCCTCGAAATGCGCGAGGCCACGCTGACGCTCCTCGACACTCTGTCCGAGGAGGATCTCGACCGGGCCAGTGGGAAGGTGCCGCGGGGATTTGAAGGCACCTTCGGAACCTACCGACTCTGCCTGCAGTACCTCGCCGATCACTGGTACATGCACCGGGGCCACCTCGCCGACGCACGGCGCGCCTCGGGACTGGAGCGGATGTGGGTGTGAGGCGCTACCGGGTGGCGGCTTCGCGCGCCTTCTCGAGCAGATCGGTCAACGCGAGTTGCCCGGCCCATCGGTCGAGGTACGCCTCGTCGATCAGTCCGGCGCGAGCCGCGAGCAGCCCCACGACATCCCGCCACTGCTGATCCGACACCCCGGACCCATCGCGATACCAGAGGAGTTTCCGGAGCACGCTGTCTTCCGGCGTCTTGACCCAGACCCGTGCGGGCTCCCCCGGGACGACGGCTTCGAGTCTGCGGCGCGCGAACTCTTCCCGGTCGAACGCGCCATCCCCGCGAACGAAGAAGTCCACCTTCATGCCGGTCACGGGATCGACGGCGTTGAAGGATCGCCGATCCCGGACCGCTTCGACCATCGCGCTCCGGCTGACGTAGAAGTCGGCATCGAGCGCCTCGGCCAGGGCGGTGATCCCCGTCTCCTTCAGCTCGACCACCAGATCCACATCCCGGGTTCCGCGCGGTTCCCCGAACAGCGTGCTGGCGACGGATCCACCGACCAGATAGGGGATGCCGAGGCGATCGAGAATCGCGGCCACCCGGGACAGGAGACCGAGGGCTTCATCCCCGATCATTGCGCGGTGCGGACGAGGTTCGAGAGCGAAGCCTCGACACGATGACTCGTTCCGCGAGGGGTGTTCCGAGCCACCGCCGGAGGAACTCCTCGTGCCGCTCCTCGTCCGAGGCATCCGGAAGATCCCGGAGGACGCCGGCCTTGGTGAGGGTCACCAGGGTTCTGGTCATCGCGAACCCCCGGGCGAGCCGCTCCTGCGGGGTCATGCGTCGAAGGGCTTCGACGACGACGCGCCGGGCCTCGGGGCTGGTGTCCGAACTGAATGGCATGGCGCCAGTCTGCGGAATCGGCCCCGGGTGCGGCAAGTGCGTCGCTCGCCGCGGCCAAACCCTCCGATCTTCCCGCTTGGCGCGGGCCCCCGCGGCGCGTAACCTCCCGGCAACTCGATTTCCGCGTCGCGTCTCGCCGCGGCCCCACGCGGCTCGTTCACCCCGGAGAGATCCATGCCCCGCAAGCTCATCGGCGGCCTGATTCAGTGCAGCAATCCGATCAACGACGAGTCCCAGCCGGTCGAGAAGATCAAGCAGGCGATGTTCGACAAGCACGTGCCCCTGATCGAAGAGGCGGGGAAGAAGGGCGTGCAGGTCCTCTGCCTGCAGGAGATCTTCAACGGCCCGTACTTCTGCCCGGGGCAGGACAAGCGCTGGTACGACGCGGCCGAGGCGGTGCCGGGGCCGACCACCGACGCGGTCGCGAAGCTGTGCGCGAAGCACAAGATGGCGGTGGTGGTGCCGGTCTACGAGAAGGACATGCCCGGCGTGCTCTACAACACCGCCGCGGTCTACGACGCCGACGGCAGCTACCTCGGCAAGTACCGCAAGAACCACATTCCGCACACCTCGGGCTTCTGGGAGAAGTTCTTCTTCAAGCCCGGCAACCTCGGCTACCCGGTGTTCCAGACCCGCTACGCCAAGGTGGGCGTGTACATCTGCTACGACCGCCACTTCCCCGAGGGCGCGCGGGCGCTGGGGCTCAACGGCGCCGAGATCGTGTTCAACCCGAGTGCCACGGTCGCGGGCCTCTCGCAGTACCTCTGGAAGCTCGAGCAGCCGGCGCACGCGGTGGCCAACGGCTACTTCGTCGGCGCGATCAACCGCACCGGTACCGAGGCGCCCTGGAACGTGGGCAAGTTCTACGGCTCCTCGTACTTCGTGGACCCGCGCGGCAACTTCCTCGCCCAGGCCAACGAGACCGACGACGCGCTGGTGGTGGCCGAGATGGACCTCGACCTGATCGAGGAAGTGCGTTCGGTCTGGCAGTTCTTCCGCGACCGGCGTCCCGAGACCTACGAGGATCTGGTCGAGCTGTAGGCCCCAACGAATCGGGCCCGCGTCCCCCTCGCTCGCCCGACGCAGAGGAAGCGTCGAATGGAAGGCGACAAGCCGGAAGGTCCCCGGCCCACGCCGGGGGAGCAGGTGGGCGGCGTGATCGGCTGCGTGGCGCTGCTGCTGGCGCTGACGCTGCTGGTGTGGCTCAGCACCCGCGGGCTGCTGCAGGCGGCGGGACGGGGTTGAGCCGGGCTTCTCAGGCCCTATACTGCGACCGACATTCTCTGCGCCGCGCGCGCGCGGCCACCCCACTGGAGATCGGTCATGGGCCTGCTCATCAAGAACGGTGAAATCGTCACGGCGTCCGAGCGCTACGTCGCGGACCTCTACTGCGAAGACGGCACGATCGCGGCACTCGGCAAGGGCCTCGAGAAGCGGGCCGGTGGCGACCAGGTGATCGACGCCTCGGGGGCCTTTGTGTTCCCGGGCTTCATCGACCCGCACGTGCACATGGAGCTGCCGTTCATGGGGCAGGTGTCGGCCGACGACTTCGAGAGCGGCACCGCGTCGGGGATCGCGGGCGGCACCACCTGCATCATCGACTTCTGCATCCCGGGGCGCGGCCAGTCCCTGCTCGAGGGGCTCGAGATCTGGCGCGAGCGCTCGGCCAAGGCGGTCGCCGACCACACCTACCACATGGCCATCACCGGCTGGAGCGACCAGACCGCCGACGAGATGCGTCAGGTGGTTCAGGATCACGGCATCACGTCCTTCAAGGTCTTCATGGCCTACAAGGGCGCAATCATGGTGGACGACGGCGAGCTCTATCAGGTGATGAAGCAGGCCGCCAAGCTCGGCGCGGTGGTGACCGTGCACTGCGAGAACGGCGACGCGGTGTGGCACCTGCAGCGCGAGCTGGTGGCGCGCGGCGACCTGGGACCCGAGTTCCATCCGGTGTCGCGGCCCAGCAGCGTCGAGGGCGAGGCCACCAACCGCGCGCTGATGATGGCGCGGCTCCACGGCGCCACCGCCTACATCGTGCACATGACCTGCCGCGAGTCGGTCGAGGCGCTGGTGCGCGCCAAGCTCGCCGGCCAGCACTGCTATGGCGAGACCTGCCCGCAGTACCTGCTGCTCGACGACACCGTCTTCACCAAGCCCGACTTCGGCGGCTCGGCCTACGTGATGAGCCCGCCGATTCGTCCCTCCGGTCTCGGCCACCACGAGGCTCTGTGGCGCGGCGTGACGAACGGCATGCTCGATTCGGTCGGGACCGACCACTGTCCGTTCACCCACCAGCAGAAGCTGATGGGCAAGGACAACTTCACGATGATCCCGAACGGCGCCGCCGGGATCGAGGACCGGCTTGCGATCCTCTACACCTACGGTGTCTGCGAGGGCCGCTTCGACCTGCAGCGCATGGTGGCGCTCGGCAGCACCAACCCGGCGCGCATTTTCGGCCTCGCGCCGCGCAAGGGCACCATCGCGGTGGGCTCCGACGCCGATCTCGTGATCTACGATCCGGCCGCGAGCGGCACGCGCAGCGCGAAGACCCACCACTCGAAGTCGGACCGCAACATCTTCGAAGGGTTCAAGGTCAAGGGCGCGGTGGCCAAGACCATCGTCGCCGGCCGCGTGCAGTACGCCGACGGCAAGCTCGACGTGAAGCGCGGCGCGGGACGCTTCCTGACCCGCAAGACCGGCCCCGCGCACGCCCCGCACCCGACCGGCACGATGGAGATGGGGCGGATCGGGTGACCCGCGCGGTCGCGCGGGCTCTCGCCGCCGGCGCCGTCGCGCTGCTGCTCGCCGCGCCGGTGCCGGCCCAGCCGCCCCCGTCCGGCCCCGGGCAACCGGGCCAGCCCGCGCGACCCGCCGAGCCGGCGCAGCCCCAGCGGCCCGCCAACCCCTGGGGGGCGGGACCGGGGGAGCCGGGGCGGACGAACCGCCCGGCCCCGTCGTTCGACCAGATGATCCGCATGCCGGTGGTGCTGCCGGTGCCCCGCGGCGACAGCGCGGTGGTGCGACGCGATCTGGTCTATCGCATGGTCGCGAGCAAGGCGCTGCGCTTCGATCTCTACCTTCCTTCCGGCGCAACGGGAATGCGCGGGGCGATCCTGTTCGCGAGCGGCGCCCCCGATTCGCGGGCGTGGGAGGCCTACCGGAGCTACGGCCGGCTGACCGCGGCGCACGGTCTCGCGGCGATCGTCTTCGAGAAGCGCTACGAGCGCTCGCAGCCGCTCGAAGGGGTCGCCGACACCGAGGCGCTCGTCGACTACCTGCGCGACCACGGCCGCGAGATCGGCGTGGACGCGAGCCGGCTCGTCCTGTGGGGCTTCTCGGCCGGCGGGAAGCTGCTCGGAGTCGGGATCAACCCGCGGCGGCCCGAGTTCCGGGCGCTGATCGGCTTCTATCCCGCGCTCGATCTCGCCGCTGAGCTGCCCTTCTATCCCGACACGCTGCGCGAGCGCGTCCGCAACGCCGCCTCACCCTGCGACATCCTCGAAGCGCGGCCGGCGGCGCTGCCACCCACGCTGCTCGCCCGCGCCGGGCTCGACAGCCCGGGCCTCAACTCCGGCATCGCGCGCTTCGTGCGACTGGCGCTCGAGGCGAATCGGCCGATCGAGCTGATCAACCTGCCGGCGGGGCGCCACGGCTTCGACCTGCTCGACGACACCGACGACTCGCGCCGTGTGATCCGCCGAGCACTCGCCTTCGCGCTGGAGCACGCGGGACCCAGGTAGCTCGGAGCGGTGTAGGATTGGCACGACCCGGCCGCCGGAGATCTCGGAACCCTGAGACCGACGGACTCGAGAAACGCCCCTCTCTGGGCCTTGCTGCTGGCCGCGCTGGGATGGCTCGCCCCGGCGACGGACTCGCTTGCGCTGGAGTTGCGCGAGGACCCGGCCACCGACCCACATGCCGGCCCGGTCGACGGGCGCGCTTCGATCAGCGCGCCCTGGACCGGGTCGGGATCGAGACCGCCTCGGGCGCGCACCTGGATCTCCGTGGATGTCGCCGGGTCGTCCTACGCGATGACCGATCTGAACGACGCGATCCGGAAGGCCAACGCCGAGGCGGGATCCGGCGTGGCCCAACAGCGGGAGGTCCTCTCCGGGTTCGGGCTCGGCGGCACGCTGGGGGCCGAGCTCGGCTCCGGTGTCGGCCTCGGCATCGGGGTCGATCGGCTCTACGGCCGCAGCGGAGCCGGCGGGCCTTCCGAGGACTTCTCGATGGAACTCTCGGCGTACGGCCTGCGCGTCTTCGGTAGCCTGCCCATCTCGCGAACGAACGCCGGCAGCGTGTTCGTGGGCGGCAGCATGGGCGTGCTGGTCGCGACCGGATGGGTCCGATCCGAGGTGGCGGGAGTCGGGCGCTACCAGGCCGACCTGGATGGCGACGGGCCACTGCTCGAGTTGTTCCTCGGCGCGGATCTCGCCCTCTACCCTTCGGCAGGGCTGGAGTTCAACGCCGGCTACCGGCACGCCCGGGTCGACTACGTGACGCTCGGCGACCTGGAGTGGTGGGATCTCGACTACAGCGGCGTCTTCGCGCGGACCGGACTGAGGCTGCGGCTCGCCGGACTTCCCTGAGCGTCGCCACCTCGAAGTCGCCCGTCCCGGCAAACTCCCGTTCCCCCGGCGTCCCGGACGTGGCAAGATGCGCGGCCACATGCGCTACGCCCCCGTCTTCCTCATGTTGTTCCTGCTCATCGTCGTGGCCGCGATCGAGATCACCGCGCTGGCCGGGGCGTGGTCCCTGCGCCGGGACTCCAAGTTCGATCAGGAGATCGCGTGGCTCGAGGGCTGGGAGCCGATTCGGGTGTGGGAGCCGGGCCGGCACCGGGTGATCGACGGCCGCTACCTCGAACGCGTGCGCGACGAGCTGATGGCGGGCCGGCTCGACCGGTCGGCGCAAACGGCGCGGCTCGCGCGGCGCCGCTTCAAGTCCCAGGGACGGGCGAACGACCCCGAGCTGCTCTCGCTCGGCGTCGAGGTGTGCACCCGCGCCGCCGATCGGCTCGAGCGCGGCGGCCGGCTGATCGCCGCCGCCGAATGGAACGACAGCCTGTTCGTGCTGGCGGTGCGAGCCCAGGAGCCGCGGCTTCGCAACGCGGCCACCGCCGCCTTCATGGAGGGGCTCGACCTGCGGGTGCGGGCCGGCCAGCCCTGCGCGGCGCTGGCCAGGGTGTCCTGGGCCAAGCGCGGGCTCGGCGGAGAGGTTCCCGGTTTCTCGTCGCTCACCGAACATGAGCTCGAACTACGCTGTCGGCGATCCCGCGCCTCGTCGCGGGGACGTTGATCGAAGGGCACCGGAGGAACGGACGCGATGAACCCCACGCCGCAAGCGTTGATCCCGCTGCAGCGCCTCGAAACCCGCATCGCCGACGCCAAGCCCACCTACGCGCCGGGTGAAGCGGTGACCGAGGCCAGCCGCTGCCTCTACTGCCACGACGCCCCGTGCGTGGAGGCGTGCCCGACCGGGATCGACATTCCGGGCTTCATCCGCAAAATCGCGACCGACAACCTGCGTGGCTCGGCCAAGGTGATCCTCTCCGCCAATCTGCTCGGCTATTCGTGCGCGCGGGTGTGCCCGGTCGAGGTGCTGTGCGTCGGGGCCTGCGTCTACAACGCCTGGCACCGCAACCCGCCGATCGCAATCGGCCGGCTGCAGCGCTACGCGGTCGAGACCGTGCTCGGCAACGGCGCGGGCGCGACGCTGCTCGATCGCGCTCCGTCGACCGGCAAGCGCGTGGCCTGCGTCGGCGCCGGACCGGCCTCGCTCGCCTGCGCCGGGTATCTGGCGCTCGAGGGCGTCGGCGTCACGATCTTCGAGAAGCGCTCGATGCCGGGCGGCCTGAACGCCACCGGAGTCGCGCCCTACAAGATGCACGTCGACGGGGCACTCCTCGAGGTGGACTACATCCGCTCGCTCGGCGTCGAGATCAAGACCGGAGCCGAAGTGGGCTCGAGCCCCGCGGGCGCCGATCTGCTGCGCGACTTCGACGCCGTCTTTATCGGCATCGGACTCGGCGCGGACGCGAAGCTCGGGATTCCGGGTGAGGATGGGCCCGGTGTCGTGGGGGCGACCCGGTGGGTCGAACAGCTGAAGCTCGAACCCGCCTACGCCGGTCCCCAGGGGACGCGCGTGGTCGTGATCGGCGGCGGCAATACCGCGATCGACGCCGCCCGTGAGCTGGCCAAGCTCGGCGTCCCCGAAGTCACCATGCTCTACCGCCGTACCGCCGCGGAGATGCCCGGCTACGCCCACGAGATGGAGCTGGCGCGCAAAGAGGGCGTGCGCCTGCTGGAACGCGCCGTGCCCAAGGCGTTCACGCGCGGAGCCGGCGGCGCGCTCACCGGAATCACGCTGGCCGACGGCCGCGAAGTCCCCTGCGAGCTCGCCGTGCTGGCCATCGGCCAGGCCAAGCTGCGCGGCCTGGCCGCCCAGTTCACCGGCGTCGCCTTCGACGACAAGGGCCGCGTGGTGGTGGAAGAAGCCACCGGCCGCACCGGCAACCCCAAGGTCTTCGCTGGCGGCGACGTCCTGGGCGGCGAGCTGGTCGTCACCGCCGCGCAAGAAGGCAAACGCGCCGCCCGAGGCATCTGCGCCGCACTCGGCGTGAAGGTGCGCCAGGACGCCGCGATGATGGCAGGGCGCAAGTAGCCCAGCTGTCCAGGTCGGGGCCGCGGAAGGCGGGGCGGGGGGCGTGCGACGGGCATCCCGAAGCTGCGCGGAGCCAGGGATGGCGGAGCGCAGCCTTCGGAATAGCGAGCCGGAGCCTGATGGGATGAAGCGGCTGGCCCCACGGTAACGTGGTCACCCGAGGGCGCCACATCTCGAAACGCGCTCATTGGCGCAAGCCA
>Ga0075428_100009435_pt1 | contig 10832 bp, 6 predicted proteins | sample RhiMetdeltSRZDD2_FD_75291 | JGI IMG/M metagenome (GOLD analysis project Ga0075428, IMG submission 75291) | Populus rhizosphere microbial communities from Tennessee, USA - Rhizosphere MetaG P. deltoides SRZDD2 | ecosystem: Host-associated > Plants > Roots > Rhizosphere > Soil | place: USA... | reverse complement strand
CCTTGACTGACGGAGAAGTTTCCGCCGGCGAACAGAGCAGGGCCGTTTCCCTCGTCGAACACCGCGAGCGCCTCGACGAACTGCTCGTAATCGGATGAGATGTTGCCGATTCCACCTCCGACCGCCGACCATTGGGATCCGTTCCACTTGGCGATCTTCCCTGCGGCGACGGAACCTGCCGTCGTGAAGTTCCCACCGGCATAGAGGGCGGATCCGGTTCCGTCGTCGAAGACAGTCAAGGCCCTCACCCTGTTGTCCAAGCCCGATCCGGCGGCGCTCCCGGGAACAGTGGCCCAGGTCGCTCCGTCCCACGTGGCGATGTTGCGTGCCACCACCGATCCGGCCGTGGTGAAGTCACCGCAGGCGTAGAGCACGGGCCCGCTGCCCTGGTCGATCGAGGCCAGGCACTGGACGTACCCGTTTCCGATCCCGCCATCGAGCGCAGCCCAGCTCGCGCCATCCCACTTGGCGACACGATTGGCGACCAGCCCGCCCGCGGAGGTGAATCTGCCGCCCGCGAAGAGCCGAGGGCCGCTGCCGTCGTCGTGCACGATCAGCGAGCAAGCCCAGTCGTCGACTCCATTGCCCAGCGCAGTCCAGCTCGAGCCATTCCATTTGGCGATGTTGCTGGCCTGAACACCGCCGGCGGACAAGAATCGCCCGCCGACATGGAGTGCCGTGCCGCTCCCATCCGTGAAGACGGCCATGGCCGTCACAGGGTCACCCGAGTTTCCGATCCCAGTGCCCAAAGAAGACCAGCCCGAACCGTTCCATCTCGCGATGTTTCGGGCCAGCAGCCCGCCCGCGGAGTCGAACCGACCGCAAGCGATGACCTCCGGCCCTCCACCGCCGTCGAACACACTCAAGGCGTCGACCTCGCCGTCGATGCCACTGCCCAGTGCGGTCCAGCTCGACCCGTTCCACTTGGCGATGGAATTCGCCGCCGTGCCGCCGGCCAGCGTGAAGCGGCCCCCGGCGTAGAGCCCGGGACCCGTGCCGTCGTCGTGGACGAGGAACGCGATCACCCCGCCGAAGGTGGTGAACGTGAGTCCTCCTCCCACGGGTGACCAGCTCGTTCCATCCCACTTCGCGATGTTGTCGGCGGCCACGCCGCCGAGCAGGGTGAAGCGGCCCCCTGCGTACAGTTCCGGCCCACCTCCGTCATCGAAGACGGCCAGGCCACCGAACCACGCCGCGTTCGTGGCGCCGCTAGCATCGATCCAGGTGGATCCGTCCCAACGCTTCAAGAACCCGTGGTAGGAGCCCCCCGCAAGCGTGTTCACCGCCACGTAGAGCGCGGGGCCGCTGCCGTCGTCGTACGCGACGGCTCCGTAGGGGGTCCCGTCCAGAGTCTCACCGGGACTACGCGAGAACGCGTGATCCCAGCTCAGACACTGCGCGGAAGCGCCTTCGAGTGGAACGACGAACGCGAGCACGAGTCCGATCCGCAGCGTGTTCCACGCGCTCATGATGAAGCCTTCCTTTCCCGCGGAGGCCACGTTCTTGCCCAGGCCGCCAGCATAACGCTGCAGCTCCAGCGCGGTCGGGATGGGGGGGATTCCGTCCGGATCGAGCGGTCCCTACGAGCGGTGCAGGATCAGCGGGCGCGCTAGCCGCGCTTCTGCAACCACCCGAACGACAGCACGAGCCCAGCGCCCAGCGTGAGCGCGCCGCCGAGGGCGACGAGGCTGGAGGGTCCCCAAGTGATCAACTTCGAGACGGCCGGGGGCGCGTCCTGGAAGAGCACGTTCTGCGCGGCCGATCGCCCGGCCGAGAGCAGCAACCCGACCAGTCCGAAAGCAGCTCCCAAGGCGAGCAGGTATCCGGCCCGAAAGGCGACCGTGGTCTCCTGATGGATCATGTCGTGGAACTCCCGGGGAGAACTCCACCACCTCCATCGTCGACGGCGGGAAGCGTCAGGACACCGATGTCGGATTGAATGGGCTCCACGGCGAGACATGGAACCGTACCCGGGAACTGGGGGCCCGCGCCCTCGAAAAAGCTTCCCCGGAGGGCGTTTCCGCGATCAGCCGCCGAGCGGCTGTCCGCCTTCCGTCCGCGGGCGGGAAAGATCTTCGCTGAGCCACTTCGAGCCGTTCTTCTCCCACCACGCGAGCCAGGCCTTCGTGCTCTTGCCGGGCGAATCGCCCGTCAAGCGCTCGAGCGATCCGCGCACGGCGGCGACCTCGACGGCGACGTTCATGTCCTGGACGCCGGCGACCGCGGCGTCGAGGGCGGAACCTTCGATCAGGACGTTGATCTGCGGGTCGGCCACCGCCTGGAACTGAGCCACCTCGACGTCGAAGTCCTGGATGTAGGCGATCTGGCGGCCGACGAAGATGTTCGAGTGGGGGATCCGGCCCGCGCTCCCGGCGTCCGATTGGGCGGCCGCGAGGCGCGCGACCAGCGGCTGGACCGCCGCTCCGTAGCCCATGTTCCCGAGCGCCTCGGCCGCGCGCATGCGCAGCTCGGGCGACTCGCTCTTCTCGAGCACGCGCACGATCGGGAGGATCAACCCGGGCTCCTTCGCCGCCCGCAGGGCGAGGCTGGAGGCGGTCCGCACCTCCTGCGAGGGATCGAGCACGGCGTGGAGCATGATCGGCTTGATCCCGTCTCCCGGCAGGAGCCTCCGCAGCGCGAGCGCCGCGAAGCTGCGGCGCGCGTCGATGCGCGAGCGGAGCTCCAAGAGGAGCTCGTCGCGCAGCTTCTCGTCGTGCGGAAGCTTCCCGAGCTCGAGGACCGCCAGCTCGCGCCCGGCCGCCGGCATCGAAGCCCCGAATCGCAGGAGCGCCTGCTTCGCTTCGGCGAGTTCCGCCGCAGGAACTTTGATCGACGGCACGTGCATCACGTTCGCGTGAGTGCGCAGCGAATCGAGCGCGGCCGCGTTGTCGGGATCGAACGCGAGGACGGCGTCCAGCTCCTCGAGCCCCTCCTGCACGAGACCGGCTGTGAGCGCCCAGTCGGCGGCTTGCGCCCGCAGGCCGAGGTCGCTCGCGGGCGCCGCGGACTTCTTCTCCTTCCAGGCGCGCAGGACCTCGCTCTCCGGCTCCGTGCTCGCGACGAGCCCCGGCTCGAGCTGCCGCCAGCCCTCCTTGCCGCGGTACTCCCAGCGTCCGTCGGCGAAGCGCGTGACGGCGCGCAGGGTCTGGCCCGACTGCAGGTGGACGATCCGGCGCAGCTCGCGGGCGTCGCCTTCGTCCTGGCCGCGCGCGGAACTGGCGAGGAAGGCGGCCCCGAGGCACGCCATGGCGAGAGTCAGCGGGACGAGGGTAGGTCGCATGGAACTTCGAACTCCTCGGAGGGGGTGAGCCATGAGGCTACCCCGTGTAGGCGGAAGGGTTGCTCCGCGCGCGGCAGAAGGCGTACCAGGCACCCCCGGAGCGTCCGGAGGGGTCCTCGCGCCGGTCCCGCTCGCGGCGGCTGGGCGCTTCCGCACGGCTCAGGGACAAACCGCGAACCGGACCGCGTCGGACAATCCGGTCCCGAACCCGGCCGGGTCCTGGCCGTCGCGGTAGTACCAGCGCGCGCTGATCGTCGCACCCGGGACGAGGCCGGGGTCGATCCCGCCCTGGATGCGCTGATTGAAGTCCGTCGACAGGTTGCCCGAGCAGTCGAGCGGTCCGACATTGCCGCCCGAGTTCTGCGTCGGGAGCCGCTTCAGCGGCGGCGCGACGCAGATCGTGACGCCCTGGAAGGGCGTGAACGCCGAGCCGTACCCGTAGAAGAGCAGGCTGAGCTTCTGGTTCAGGATGTTCGTCCCCGTGATCAGGAAGGGGCTGGCCGAGGTCGCGCTCGGCGTCCCGCTGAAGTCGATCGCCGGACGGCAACCCAGGCTGTTCACCTTCTTCGTGCAGAAGGTCTGCGGCCCGGAGCTCCACGTGTAGCGCTTGGCGAACACGTCCTGGCCGTTGCCCGGCAGGCCCGGGCCCTGGAATCCGATCACGAGGTCGTTCCCGGCCGGATCGATCGCGAGCGAAGGCAGGACGGCGCCGCTCGAGGGGCTCTCGTTGACGACGAAGTCCGGAGCGATCGGGAGTCCCTGCGCGTCGAAGCGCCGCGCGCGCACCTTGACGTTGGGCCAGCCGGCCGAGTTGTCCTCGAACGCGACGACCGCGCGACCGGCCGAATCGACCGCGATCCGCGCCGCGCGCTGGTCGTTCGCGGAGATCGTGTTCACCTGGAACTCCGGGCCGCGGGCGACGCCCGACGAGTCGAAGATCCGCGCGAAGATGCCGTAGCCCGAGCCGTCGCCGAGCTGGTCCTCCCAGGTCACGAGGAATCGTCCCAGGCCGTCCGCGGCGACGCGCGGATCGCGCTGGTCCCCGTTCGAGGTGAAGGTCGTCAGCAGGAACTCCTGGTTCTGGAGCGGGTTCCCGGACGCATCGAACACGCGTCCCCACAGGTTGATCCCCGAGCCGACGCCGCCGTGGGAGGAGTAGTCCACGAACGCGATGAAGATGTTCCCGTTCGGCGCGACGGCGGGCGCCGGGTCGACTTGCGCGTCGAAGGTGTACGTGTTGACCGGGACGTCGCCGGTCAGCCACAGCCCGTTCGGCCCGAGGATCTTGAAGTAGGAGTTCCCGTCCCCGTCCCCCGACCAGGCGACGACGTAGCCGCCCGAGGGCGTCGGCGCGATCAGCGGGCGCCACTGCGACTGCCACGTGGTCGTGTTGATCAGGAACTCGCCCGTGATCGGCTGTCCGGCCGCGTCGTAGACGCGCGCGAAGATCCCCATGAGCGAGCCGTCGTACCCGTTGCGCTCCGACCAGGCGATCAGGATCGTCCCCGCGTTCCCGGCGCAGACCGCCGGCTCGTCCTGGATGCCGACGTTCAAGGCGGTGTCGACCAGGAACTGGCTGCCGAGCGGGTTCAGCGCCAGATCGAACTGCCGGGCGTAGACGTCCTGGCCCTCGCTCCACGCGCAGGTGAAGCGGCTCGTCCCGCGCGCGACCATCGACCAGATCTGGTCGTAGAAGACGGTTTGCGAGGTGCGGAGCTCCGGTCCCATCGGTCCGAAGGTGCGCGCGCAGCTCTGGGCGCGGAGCCCGGGCGAGAGACCGGGCGAGAGGAGGCCGAACACGAGCGCTGCAAACGCGGCGAGCACACGCTGGGGGGGGCGCATGCGGGAAGTTTATCACGGCCTCCGGGAGCGTCCGGGAGCCCTTCCGCGCGCCCGCAGGCTCGGAATCAGCGCTGGAAGATCGGGAGGAGACCCTCGGGCAACGCCAGGACGAGGCAGTTGGTCGCCGTCGCGTAGACGTCCCCGAACCGGTCGTCGTGCCAGGAGCCATCCGCGCGCTGGCTCGTGAGCACGAGCTTCGCTTCCCCGGCGAACCAGCGGTCGAAGGTGTCGCGCTCGGGATGCTGCCACAGGGCCTGCGCCAGGTAGAGGCGCTCGTAGTACGCGCACCAGGCGTGACGCGCGTCGCGCTCCTCGGGCAGTCGCCGGTCCTCGAGCGTGTTCTCGGGATGCCTCTCGATCCAGGTCTCGCGCGCCGCGAGCCCGCGGAAGAGGTAGCCGTAGGCGTCCTGGAGCGGCTTGCCCTCGTACTTCCCGGCCGAGTTGAGCGTCGCGATCGCCGCCGCCGTCAGCGCCAGCGTCGAACGGTCGTCCCCGAGGGCGTAGCGGAAGGACCCGTCCTCCTTCTGCGAGCGCGCGAGGTAGTCGAGCGCGCGCGCGATCGTCAGCGACTCGACCTGGAAGCCGGCGTTGTGGGCCGCCCGCAGCGCCTGGACCTCGCAGATCGTGATCGAACCCTCGTGCTCGAGCGACTTCTTCGGCGCGTACCACCAGCCGCCCTCGACACCCTGGCTCTTCTCGATGCACTGGACCGCGGCGCGCAGCGCGCGCTCGACCTTGGCGCCGCGCTCGCTCTTCGGGGAGAGGCCGGCCGCCTGCGCGAGCGCCAGGGTGGCGAGGCCGTGGCCGTGCATGCGCGAGAGACCGTCGCCCTTCTCCGAGACGAAGCCCTCGGCCTCCGCGCGCGGATCGAGCTCCGTGTGCGCGACGATCCAGTCGATCGCGCGCGCGAGCTCCGTGCCGTGCGCTCCGCGCCCGGGCACGTCGCCGCCCGCCATCCACGCCAGTGCCGCGAGCGAGGTCACCGCGACCGGCGCGGCATCCTCGGCGCCCCCCCGCGGAAGCGAACCGTCGGGAGTCGTCGCCGCAGCCGCGGCGAGCCATCCCAAGCCGCGCTCGAGCGCGGCGCGGCTGGCTTCCCGCTCGCGCGAGGGCTCGTCCGCGCCCTTCTCCTGCACCTGGAGGCCGATTCCCCCCAGGACTCGTCCTCCCTCGGCTCGCGCGGCGGCCGCAGCGACCTCGGCCCGCGCCGGAAGACCCGGCACGGCCGTGATCCCGAGGGCTACGAGCCCGAGCGCTTGGAGAGGCGGCGGTAGTAGGCGTCGATCCAATCGCGGTAGGGCGCGGGCAGGTCCCCGCCGCCTTGGGCACGGAAGACGTCGCGCACGTGCGGCGGGAGCTCGCCCCACTTCTCGACCGAGGCCCCGGTCGGGCTGGCCTCGCCCTTCGCGCCCGCAGTCGGCGGCGCGCCGGGGTTGTCCTGCGCCGGGAGCTTCGAGTTCCGGTTCCCCTTCGGATCGCCCGAGCGGGCTTGCGAATCCTCGCCGGGCTTCTGGCCGCTCTTGCCCTTGGAACCGTCCTCGCCCTTGTCGGGGGCCTGGGGCGTCTCCTCGCGCTGCGTCGTGTTGCCGCCCTGCTGGTCGAGCGGGCTGGAACCCTTTTGGCCTTCGCCTTCGCCCTGCTCGCCCTGCGACTGGCTCTGCTGGTCACTCTTCTGGTCCGACGTACCGCCGGACTGCCCCAGAGCCTTGCACAGGCCCTGGTTGCCACCCTTTCATGTGCCGCCGCCCTTGTGCGGGTGGTCGGCGAGCTCGAACAGCTTGTCGATGCCATCGAGGACGGCCTGGCTGCGGCGCTCCGAGTTGGCGAGCAGCTCGTCGATGCCGGCGATCGCGTCCGCGGCCTTCTTCTCGGCGTCGGCCGCGCCTTTCCCGCCCGCGCTCGCGTCGGAGAGCATCCGGTCGATCTCGCGCAGGTCGCGCTCGATCTGCACGAACACCTTGGCCATCTGGACGTGCGGATCGTCTTCCCCGCCACCGAGCTGGGGGATCGGCACGTGCTGAACCTCCTGCGGCTTCTTCGGGTCGTCGAACCGCATCGGGAGAACGAGGAGCGCGAGCGCGAACGCGCCCGGACCGGGTCGCAGGAGGTTCATCGGAGTGTTCATCGGCAGCTTCGTCTCCTCGGTCATCATGGTATCCATCGGCGGGATCCTCAGGGCTCCTGGTCCGGCAGATCGGGGAGTCCCAGCCTCTTCCTGAATTGTTCGAACAGGTCGCTGGTCCGCTGGTGGCGGTGGGCCAGCCGGCCGATGTCCTCGAGGATCAGCGGATCGACCTCCTGCCCGACCAGGACCTCGGGGTGGAGGATCTTCAGCTTCTCGAGGGCCTGGAGGTTCTCCACCTCGAGGCTACGCAGGAGTTTCAGCTCGGCCGCGTCGGGGACGAGCCGGTTCTGGCCCGGCGGTCCCTTCTGGTCCTGCCCGCCTCCGCCGCCCTGCTGCTCCTGCCGCCGGCGTTCCTTCTCGGCCTGGAGCGCATCCTGGAGCCAGGCCAGCCCCTGCTCGACGTCCTGCTGGAGCCCCTGGACCCGCTCGCCGCTCTGGTAGCCGCCGTCCTCGCCCAGGTCGCGGGCGAGGCGCTGGAGATCGTGCGAGGACTCGTCGAGCACTTCGGCGAAGACGAGGCTCTGCTCGGCGCGGATCGCGTGGCCGATCTCGCCCGCGCGCGTCCCGAGACCGCCCTCGGCCTTCGAGATCTTGCGCAGTCGCAGCCGTTGGGTGTGCGTGGCGGACTGCCCGGCCTTGCGCGCGCCGTCGACCTCGAGCGTCGCGCGCATCTGCTCGCGGTGCCCGTCGAGGAGCGCCTTGACCTGCTCCGCGACCTTGAAGAGGAGCTCCTCGGCGCGGAGCTTCTGGTACTCCTCCTCTTCCTCCGAGAGCTCGCTCAGCGCCTCGCGCATCTCCTTCTCGGTCTCCTCCTCGGAGTCCTGCGCCTGCGGGAGATCGCCTTCCTCGAGCGACTCCTGCGCGCGGCCGGCGCTCTGGCCCGCCTGCCCGAGGCTCGGGGTGGGCTTGGCCGTCTCGCGCTTCTGGTTCCGCTTGGCGAGCTCGAGGAGCTCCTTGCGGATGCGCTCCTGCTCCGCGGCCAGCGCGCGCGCTTCCTCCTGGTCCTCCTTCTTCTGGAGCTCAGGGCTCTGCCCGGCGCGCTCGGCCGCTTCCTGGAGCTTCGCCACCGCCTCGCGCTGGTCGCCCGCGGCGGAGCTGTTCGATCCCTTCGAGAGACTCTGGGACGCCGACTGCATCGAGCTCTTGGCCTCGGACAGCGCCTTGCGCGCGGCCTCGCGCGCGGCCTGCGAGAGGGCCGAGGATTCCGCCTGCTTGGCGAGCTCGTCGAGCTTCTGCGCCAGCGCCTCCTGTTCCTGCGCGAGCGCCTGGGCGCCCGCGTCGGCCTGCGAGGACGCGCTCTGCTCGGCTCGCGCCCGCGCGAGCGCCGCGCGCGCGGCGGAGAGCTGGTTCTCTGCCTCCCGCGCCGCGCTCGCCGCCTGGCTCGCGTCGGCCTTCGAGGCGCTCTCCGCGGCCGCCTTCTGCGACTGCGCCGCGGCCTCGAGCGCCGCCTGCGCTTCCTGGCCCGTCGGCGTCTTGCCCTCGTCGATCCCGCCCAGCGCCCGCTCGAGCCGAGCGGATTCCTCGGCAGCGGCCGTCTGCGAGCCGGCCAGGGCGCGCGGCAGCATCGCCTGCTCCTCCTGCCCCGCGGCGAGGGCGCGCCCGGCCTCGCTCGCTCCCTTGCGCGCGGCGGCCGCGCGGTCCTCGGCCGAAGCGTCCTTCGCGACTCCCTCCTCGGCCGCGCGCAGCGCTTCCTCCGCCTTCGCCGCCGCCTCGGCGGCCGAGCCCTTGGCCGTTTCGCCGGCGCCGGCCTGCATCTTCTTCGTCGCGGCGAGCGCGGCTTCCTTCTGCTCCTGGGCCGCGGCCAGCTCGGCCGCCGCCGCCGCCTCGAGGGCCGCGGCCGCCTCCGCCGCGCTGCGGGCCGCCTCGGCCTTCTCGGTCGGGGTCTGCGCGGCGGCCAGCGCCGTCGCGGCGCGCCGCAGCGCCTGGGCCGCCCGCGTGTCGGCCGAATCGCCGCGCGCGCGGTCGCGCCTCTCCTCCCGCGCTGCGGCGGCCTCGAGGTCGCGCTGCGCGGCGGCGGGATCCCCCGTCGGGCTCCGCGCCGCGGCCGCGGCCGCGGCCAGCTCGCGCGCCGCCTGCGCCAGCCGCTCGGCCTGGCTCGCGCGTTCGGCCGACTGCGCGAACGAGCTCGCGGCGGCCTCGAGATCGGCGCGGTCGCCGGGGTTCCAGGACTCGAGCACCGAGGCGTCCGTCGTCTGGCGCGCGAGCAGCTCCTCGAGCGCGCGCTCGATCGCGTCCAGCTGCATCTCGCCGCTCTCCCGCGCGCGCGTCTCGGTCTTCGAGAGCAGTTCGCGCTGCGCCTCGATCGCCTTCTCGATCCCTTGCTGCAGCTCCTTGCGCTCGGGACCGCTGGCGCGCTCCTCCAGCGCGGCCGTCTTCTCGCGCAGGTCGCCTTCGCGCTTCGCGAGGGCCTCGAGGTCGGCCTTGATCTTCTTGAGCTCGGCCAGCGACTGCTCGAGGTCCTCCACCCCGCGGCGGTCGGTCAGGATCGCGTAGAGCCGCTCCAGGCTCCGGACCGCGGCTTCCTGGACCTCGAGCGCCTGGACCGACTGCCCGGCCTCGAGGTTCGTCTGCGCTCCGCTCATCAGCTCGTCGAGCGTCTTCGAGTCCTGCTCGGCCGCGCGCTCGGAGATGTGCGCCAGGCCGTCGCGCAGGAGCTTGGCCGCGTGCGTGCGCCCTTCGGCCTCGAAGCGGGCGGCCAGGATCTCCATCGTCTGCCGCAGGCGGGAGAGCTGCCGCTGCAGGAGCGCCTGCTCCTCGGCCAGCGCCGCGCGTTCGCGGCTCGAGCCTCCGGCCGCGCCCGGGTCCTGGGCCGCGGCGCGATCGAGCGGCAGGGCGGCCCCCGCCAGGAGCATCGCCAGGAAACAAGCTCTTGCGTTCATCTCAGTGCTCCTTCGCGAACTCGCGCGTGCGGTCGGCGAGGCCTCTCTGTCCGTTCAGGATGTCGCGCGTCAGGCTCAGGATGGACTGGTAATTGTCCCACTCGGCCAGCATCTCGAGGAGCCGCTCGACCTTCTGCACCACCGCCTTCTGGCTCTCCTCGGCCGCGGCGAGCTCGGCGTGGATCCGCGGGAGCTCGGTCGCCTCCTGCGCGCGCACGAGCGCCTGCGTCGCGGCCGGCGCGTCGACCTCGCTGATCTCGAGCGCGAGCGCGGCGATCGCGAGCAGCCGGTCCGCCAGGCCGCTCGGAGCGCCGGCGCTCGCGCGCTCCTCCGAGGCCAGCGATCTCCAGATCTCCCCGTCGAAGATCCGGTCGGATTCGGCCAGCAGCGCGTCGAGCCGGTCGAGCAGCGGTCCGGCGCGGTCGTCGATGCGCGCGTACAGGACGCCCTCGAGGGCCGAGCAGAGCTCGCGCGAGAGCGATCCGGCGTCGCCCTCGACCCGGCGTTCGCCCGTCGCGGCGGCGAAGAGCTCGTCGCTCGCGTCGCCGGGGAGGAGCGCATCGCTCTGGAGGCTCGAGAGGAGGTCGAGCGTGCGCCGTTCCTTGCCGCGCTGCAGGTCGCCGAGGGCCCCGGCGGTCGTGCGCGCGCGACCGAGCCGGTCCTGGAGCCGGCGCAGGTATTCGTCGGGCGAGACGATCCGTACGCG
>Ga0075428_100009434_pt1 | contig 10832 bp, 10 predicted proteins | sample RhiMetdeltSRZDD2_FD_75291 | JGI IMG/M metagenome (GOLD analysis project Ga0075428, IMG submission 75291) | Populus rhizosphere microbial communities from Tennessee, USA - Rhizosphere MetaG P. deltoides SRZDD2 | ecosystem: Host-associated > Plants > Roots > Rhizosphere > Soil | place: USA... | reverse complement strand
CCCGCCTACTTCGTCGAGGCGCCCGTGCTCGGGGACGAGCAGGCGGCGATGGACGCGGTGAAGAGTCTGAACGATGCCGGCTATCCTGATGCCACGCTGGTGACGACGGCGCTGCCCGGCGGCGGCGTCGCCTTCGAGGTCCAGATCGGGCCCTACGAGGACCTCGAGGAGGCCCAGCGCGTCGGCGAGGTGGTCCGGCGCGCCCAGGGCCTGCGGCCCGCGGTGATCGTCCGACCCCCCGAGGCGCAGGCGCCATGAGCCAGGCCGCCCATAGCCCCGAGCCGCGCGCGGTGCTGCCGTGCGACCTCGGCGAGATCCTGCTGCGCACGACCGACCTCACGCCGGAGCAGCTCGCCGCCGCGCGCCGCGCGCAGGCCGAGGGCCGCGGCCGCCGGCTCGGCGACGTGCTCGTCGAGGAAGGCCTGGTGACGGCCGAGCAGGTGCTCGACGCGCTCTCGCAGCAGCTCGCGCTCCCGGTGCGGCCGCAGATCGGCGCCGACGCGGTCGACGAGACGCTCGTGCTGCGCGTGCCGATCGCCTTCGCCAAGGGGCACGTGATCCTGCCGCTCTCGCGCGACGAGGACGGCACCGTCGTCGTCGCGGTCGCGAACCCGCTCGACCTCTCCCCGCTCGACGACCTGCGCCTGCTCTTCGACGGCGCCGAGGTGCGGGTCGAGCTCGCGACGCAGCGCACGATCCTCGGCGCGATCAACGAGGTCTACGACCGCGGCCCGACCGCGACCGACGCGCTCGCGGAGGACGCCGTCGAGGACCTCGACCACCTCGCCAGCGAGATCTCCCAGGAGACGCAGGACCTGCTCGAGGCGTCCGACGACGCCCCGATCATCAAGCTCGTGAACTCGCTGCTCCAGCACGCGGTGAAGGAGCGCGCGAGCGACATCCACCTCGAGCCCTTCGAGCGCGAGATCCGTGTGCGCTTCCGCATCGACGACCTGCTCTACGAGCCGATCAAGCCGCTGCCGCGCGCGCTCCAGGCGAGCATCGTCTCGCGCATCAAGATCATGGGCGGGCTCAACATCGCCGAGAAGCGGCTGCCGCAGGACGGCCGCATCCGGCTGAAGATCGCCGGCCGCGACTACGACGTGCGGCTCTCGACGATCCCGGTCACGCACGGCGAGCGCGTGGTGATGCGGCTCCTGCCGCGCACCGCCGAGATGCTGAACCTCGAGCGGCTCGGCTTCAACGAGCGCCAGCTCGGGACCCTCGAGAAGCTGATCTCGCGGCCCAACGGGATCGTGCTCGTCACCGGCCCTACCGGCAGCGGCAAGACCACGACGCTCTACGGCGCGCTCTCGCGAATCAACGCGACCGACAAGAACATCATCACGATCGAGGACCCGGTCGAGATCCAGCTCCCCGGCATCGGGCAGATCGAGGTCAACCCGCGCATCGGGCTCACCTTCGCCGGCGGCCTGCGCTCGGTGCTGCGCCAGGACCCGAACGTCGTGCTCGTCGGCGAGATCCGCGACCTCGAGACCGCGGAGATCGCGATCCAGGCCTCGCTCACCGGCCACCTCGTCTTCTCGACGCTCCACACCAACGATGCCCCGAGCGCGATCACCCGCCTCGTCGACATGGGCGTCGAGCCCTTCCTGGTGGCGTCGTCGCTGGTCGCGGTGCTCGCGCAGCGGCTCGTGCGCGTGCTCTGCCGCGAGTGCCGCGTCGCCTACGACGCCACCCGCGAGGAGCTCGCCGAGATCGGGCTCCGGATGGGCGACGAGTCGGTGCGCGTCTACCGGGCCGCGGGCTGCGTCGCCTGCAACTACACCGGCTACCGCGGGCGCATCGGGATCTTCGAGCTGATGCTCATCGACGACGACGTGCGCGCGATGGTGACGCAGAACGTCGACTCCAAGTCCATCAAGCAGGTCGCGGTGGGCAAGGGCATGCGCACGCTGCGCGCCGATGGGGCCCGCAAGGTGCTCCAGGGCGCGACCTCGGTGGCCGAGGTGCTGCGCGCCACCGAGGAAGAAGGCGTCGTCACACAGATCTGAGGGGTCGGGACGCTGCCGGTCTACGCCTACAAAGGGGTGACGAGCGACGGCCGCGCTGCGCGCGGCCACCTCGACGCCGAGAGCTCGCGCACCGCGCGGGCCAAGCTGCGCCGCGACGGCATCTTCGTCACCGACTTCAGCGAGACGGCGGCGGACGTCGCCGCGCGCCCGGGCGCCTCGCGCCTCGAGGTGCGGATCCAGAACCCGTTCCGCCGCGTCTCGATGCTCGACCTGTCGCTGCTCACGCGCCAGGCCGCGACGCTGATCGGCGCCGGGATCCCGCTCGTCGAGGGCCTCGGCGCGCTCGCCGAGCAGGCGGAGAACCCGCGCCTGAAGGGCGCGCTCGGCCAGGTGCGCGACCGCGTGAACGAGGGCTCGGCCTTCGCCGACGCGCTGGCGCAGTCGGGCCTCTTCCCCGACCTCTACGTCAGCATGGTGCGCGCGGGCGAGGCCGGCGGCGCGCTCGAGCGCGTGCTCGAGCGCCTCGCGGACTACCTCGAGAGCCAGGTGCGGCTGCGGAACAAGGTCTCCTCGATCGTGATCTATCCGCTGGTGATGCTCGGCTTCGCGATGGTGGTGGTGGGGATCCTCGTCACGGTGGTGCTGCCGCAGATCAGCCAGCTCCTGCTCAGCCTCGACCGGCCCCTGCCCCTCCTGACGCAGGTGATCATCGCGCTCTCGGATTTCGTCCGCGGCTATTGGTGGGCGATCGCGGCGGTGATCGGCGCGGCGGCCTTCGGGGTGCGCGCCGTGCTGCGCACGCGCGGCGGCCGCGATGCCTGGGACCGCATGCAGCTGCGCCTGCCGGTGGTCGGCCGCGTGGTGCGCCTCGTCGCGATCTCGCGCTTCACGCGCACCCTCGCGACGCTCCTCGCCGGCGGGCTCCCGATCACGCGCGCCCTCGACGCGGCGCGCGACGTCGCCGACAACACGGTGCTCGGCCGCGCGATCGACCGCGCCCGCGAGAGCATCACCGAGGGCCAGAGCGTCGCCCAGCCGCTGCGCGCGAGCGGCGAGTTTCCCCCGCTCGTCACCCACATGATCGAGGTCGGCGAGCGCAGCGGCGAGCTCGAGTCGATGCTGGCGAAGGTCGCCGACACCTACGACGAGCAGGTCGAGACCAGCGTCTCGCGGCTCACCGCGCTGCTCGAGCCGATGCTCATCCTAGTCATGGTCTGTATCGTGATCGTCATCATCCTGGCGACGCTCGTGCCGCTGCTCGAGATCACGAGCTCGCTCGGGTAGGAGGGGACATGGACCGACGCAGCCCGCGACGCGCGGGCTTCACGCTGATCGAGATCATGGCGGTGGTGCTGATCATCGGCCTGCTCAGCACGATCGTCGGCGCCGCGATCTTCCGGCAGATCGACCGCGCCAAGGTGACGGCGGCCAAGGCCCAGCTCACGAGCCTCGAGGGCGTGCTCGAGCTCTACCGCATGGACAACGGGCGCTTTCCGAGCACCGAGCAGGGGCTCGTGGCGCTGACGCAGCCGCCGACCACCGAGCCGGTGCCGCGCAACTACCCCCCCGGCGGCTACCTGAAGGACGGGCGGCTCCCGAACGACCCCTGGGACGAGCCCTACCACTACGAGATGCCCGGGACCAACAACCCGCACGCCTACGATCTCTGGTCCTTCGGAGCCGACAACGCGCCCGGCGGCGAGGGCGCGGATGCCGACATCGGCAACTGGACCGAGGGCGCGGAGCCGCGCGGCTGAGCGGGTCCGGCGCCCGGGACCGGCGCGGCGGCGCGCCGGGGAAGCGTGGCTTCACGCTGATCGAGATGATCGCGGTGATCGCGATCCTCGCCCTCCTGATCGCGCTGGTCGCGCCCGGCCTCGGCACGCTCTCGGGCCGCCGGCTGCAGAGCACCGCGGATCGGCTGGCGGCCTCGCTCGAGCTCGCGCGCCAGCGCACGGTGATGACGGGCGTCCCGCACCGGCTCCACCTCGACCTCGACGCGGCGACCTGGCGCCTCGAGTGGTGGGTGAGCGACGCGGAGGAGCGCGGCGAGGAGGCCGTCGCGCCGGAGCCGCCCCTCGACCTCGAGGGCCGCGCCAAGCTCGACCTGCACCCGCCCCGCGGCGAGGAGCGCAGCTTCCGGCCCATGCCCGGCAAGCTCGGCCGCGACGAGCCGCTCGACGACTCGCTCGCCTTCGCGGGCGTGCAGACCGACGAGGGCTTCGCCAACCGCGGCGAGGCCGTGGTCGAGTTCGCGAGCGACGGCAGCGCCGCGTACACCGAGATCCTGCTCGACGACGAGTCGGGGCGCCGGCTCGCGATCGAGGTGCTGCCGCTCGCCGAGAGCGTGAGGGTCTTCGATGCGAAGTCGTGAGCGCGGCCTCACGATGCTCGAGGTGCTCGGCGCCGCGGCGCTGCTCGCCTTCGCCTACATCGCGCTGACGCGCAGCGAGATCGAGGGCCTGCGCTCCGAGCAGGAGTCGAACCGGCGCCTCCAGGCCTCGCTGCTCGTCGACGAACGCCTCGCCGACCTCGAACTCGAGCTCGCTGCCGGCACGGCCCCCGCGCTCGGCGAGCGCGAGGAGGCGCTGGAGGAGGAGGCCCCCTTCCGCGTGCGCACCTCGGTGAGCGCCTTCGCGCCGCCGCCGCCGCGCGAGGACGTGCCGCTGGGGGGGCCGCGCGAGGGCTCGCTCGCCGCGCGCCGCGCCGAGCGCGCGGTCGACCCCGACGCGCCCTCGCTGCTCAGCGCGCCGAAGCCCGGCTCGCCCGATCCGCCGCCCCTGCGCACGATCGAGATCGTCGTGCTCTGGGAGGAGGGCGTCTACGAGCGCGAGGTGCGCCGCACGACCTTCGCGCTCGACCCGGTGGCGGCCGAGGCGATGCTCGCCGCCGCGCAGGCCGAGGCGGCGCCGGAGGGCGAGGCGCCGCCCGACGACAAGAAAGGCAAGAAGCAGCGGCCGGAGCTCGACGCGCCGGAGCCGACCGCGCCGCCCGGCGAGCCCCCCGCGGAGCCCGAGGAGTGAGGGCACGCGGCTTCACGCTGCTCGAGGTGCTCGCGGTGATCGTCGCGACCTCCGTCGTGCTCGGCGTCGCGCTCTCGACCTACGTGGGCGTCTCGCGCCAGACCCGGCACGCCGTGGAGACGATGCGCGAGACGCGCCGCGCGGCGGCCGTGCTCGACGCCGTCGCGCGCGACCTCCAGCGCGTGGTCCTGGTGCGCAAGCCCGAGGCGGTCGAGGACCCCCTCGACCACCCGTGGGTCTTCTACGCCGAGGCGCAGCCCGGCTCCGACGCCGCCGACCGGCTCCTCTTCGTGACGCGCGGCCGCCCGCCGCGGCTCTCGGCGAGCGCGGAGTCCGACCTCGAGGTCGTGTCGTACTCGCTGCGCGAAGGCCAGGGCGAGGTCGCCGACTTCGAGCTCTGGCGGCGGGCGTCGCCGCGCCTGCCGCTGAGCCTCGACCGCCGCATCTCCGACTCCGAGGACGACGGCTCGCTGCTGCTCGCCGACGGCCTCGCCGAGTTCGGCGTGCGCTTCGTCGACGAGGCCGGCCAGGAGACGGCGGCGTGGGACTCGTCGTCGCTGCTGCAGTCCGGGCTGCTCCCGACCGCGGCCGAGATCCGCGTCGCGCTCGTCGACCCCGAGGACGCCGAGACGCCGCCCACGCTCTACCGGCGCCGGGTGCTGCTGCCGGTGCGGCCGCTCGACTTCGACGAGCTCCTCGACCCGAAGTCCGCCGTCGGCGGAGGCAAGAAGAAGAATGGAGAGGACGAGGAGGAGGACGACTCCGAGGGCAACGGCGTCTGCGAGGAGGGGCCCTGCGCCGCCATGACGATGTGCCAGGCGGTCGACTGCGCGGCGAAGCTCAACGACTCGTTGACGGTCTTCCTGAAGGACAACGCCCGGGAGCCGTTCTGCGCGCACCGCGGGCAGATCCCCCGCTGGGCGCGCCAGCTCGTGCGCAACCCGGCCTGCCGATGACGCGTCCCGGCGAGCGCGGCGTCGTGCTGCTGGTGGTCGTGTTCTTCGCGCTGCTGCTCGCGAGCGCCGTCGCGACCTTCGTCACGCGCTCGACGGTCGATGCCGCGATCGCGCGCAACCGCGAGGACGGGGCCCGCGCCGAGGCGCTCGCGCGCGGGGGGATCGAGCTCGCGAAGGCGCTCTTGCTCGAGGACCGGCTCCAGGAGGCGTCCGGCGCGAGCCTCCACATCGACGGCGGCTTCGACGTCTGGGCGCGCGGGCTCGACGTCCCGTTCGAGGACGGCTCGGAGCTGCGCGTGCGCATCGCCGACACGGGCGCGCGCCTCAACCTGAACGCGCTCTTCTCCCGGGAGGAGGGCGACGAGCTGGTGGCGCGCCAGGAGACGCAGCCCTTCCTGGAGGCGCTGCTCGAGAAGGCGATCGGGGAGATCCCGGGCCCGCCCGGCGAGAAGGAGAAGTACGACCCGGCCGAGCTCGCCGCCAACCTGATCGACTTCGTCGACTCGGACGACGTGCGCGTGCTGGGGGGCCCCGAGGACGCCTACTACGCGCGCCTCGAGCCCCCGCTCGTCGCGGGCCACGACAAGGACCGCCCGCTGCTCTCGGTCGAGGACCTGCGCCTGGTCGAGGGCTTCGACGCCCCGCTCGTCGCGGCGATCCTCCCGTACGTCTCCGTCTACCCCTTCGCGCCGGGCGGCTGCGGGCGCGACGCGGTGGGCTGCGGGATCAACCTCAACACCGCCCCGCCCCACGTGCTCGCGCTGCTCTACTACAACGACGGCGTCGAGCTGCGGCTCGCCCCCGAGGACCTCGTGCGCCGCATCCTGAAGATCCGCAGCGAGGGCGGGTCGATCTGCCCCACGACTCAATCGGAGGAAGCCTGCACGCCGATAGGAGACCTGGTGACGAACGCCATCTTCCCGCCGCCCACCTTCTCCGCCGTGATCTTCGCGGTGAGCGCGGAGGCGCGGGTGCACGGGCTGCGGCGGACGATCGAGGCGATGCTCGACCGCAGCCAGGGGGCGCAGGTTCGCCTGCTATCCTGGCAGGTCCATTGAGGAATACGGTCGCATGCCGGTGCTGAAGAGCGTGCTCGGGCTCGACCTCGGGAGCCACAGCCTGAAGGCGGTCGAGCTGCAGCAGACCCTGCGGGGCGTCGAGGTCGTGCAGCTGCGGAGCGTTCCGCGCGGCGCGGACGAGGCCGATCTGCCCGCGGAGATCGGCCAGCTCGTGCGGCTGCACCGGCTCGGCACCGAGCACGTGGTCGCGGCGCTCCCCGGCGACCGCGTCACCACGCGCCGGCTCCACTTCCCGTTCAAGGACCGCCGCAAGCTCGCGCAGGCGGTGCCCTTCGCGGTCGAATCCGACCTGCCCTTCGAGCTCGACCAGGTCGTCGTCGACTGGGAGATCGCCAGCAGCGAGGGCGCCCAGACCGAGGTGCTCGCGCAGGTCGCGCCGCGCAGCGAGGTCTCGCGCCTGCTCGCGCTGCTCGAGGCCGCGGGCTGCGCGCCGCGCACGCTCGAGGCCGAGGGTCTCGCGCTCGCGAACCTCGGCGCCGTCTTCGACCTCCCCGGCCTGCTCCTGCTCGCGGACGTCGGCCACCGCAAGACCACCTTCTGCCTGCTCGCCGACGGGCGGCCGGTCGGGTCGAGGACCGTGCGCCTCGGCGGCCTCGCGCTGACGCAGGCGCTGGCGCGCGAGCGCAACCTCCCGCTCGAGCGCGCCGAGCAGATCAAGTGCGGCGAGGGCGTGATGCGCCAGGGCGCGGCGGGGCGCGAGGTCGGCGCCGTGCTCGAGCGCCTCGCACGCGAGGTGCTGCTGCTGCAGGGCTCGCTCGAGGAGGTGACCGCGCGCCTCGGCGCGGGCCGCATCGAGTCCGTGGTGCTCTGCGGCGGCACGGCGCTGCTCGACGGCCTCGATGCGTACCTCTCCGAGCACACGGGCATCCCGACCGCCCGCCTCGGCCTGCCGCGCGAAGGCGCGGGCGAGGGTCTCGTCGCGGGCGGGCCGCCGGTGCACTTCGCGCCGGCGATCGCGCTCGCGCTGCGCGGCACGGCCCAGGCGCGCACGCGCACGAACTTCCGCCAGGACGAGTTCGCGGTGCGCATCGACCTCGAGCGCCTGCGGCGCGAGTTCCGCTTCACGCCGTGGCTCGCCGCGGCCGCGCTCGGCACCGGGCTCGTCGCCTTCGGCGTCGACACCTGGCTCACCGCGCGCCGCGCCGGGGCGCTCGAGCGCTCGAGCGCCGCGCTCTACGGCGGAGCCTTCCCCGACCAGCCCGTCCCGGAGAACGCGCTCCCGGCGTTGCGCGAGCAGGTGCAGTCGGCAAATGCGCGCGCGGAGTTCCTCGGCGTCTACCGCGGCAACCTCTCGGCGCTCGACCTGCTGAGCGAGATCTCGCGCCTCGTCCCGCCGGACCTCGACGTCGTCTTCGAGGAGCTGAGCATCGACCGGCAGACGATCCGGCTGCGCGCCTACGCGAAGAGCTTCGAGGCGGCGGAGCGCCTCGGCGCCGAGCTCGGGAAGTTCCCGCTCTTCACCGCGGTGCGCATCGGCTCGATCGAGTCGGACCCGAAGACGCAGGCCAAGCGCTTCAACGTCACCATCAGCCTCGGCGAGGAGCAGGCGTGAGGGAGCTCTGGGGCCGCCTGCGGACCTTCTTCTCCGGCCTCTCGCTGCGCGAGCAGGCACTCGTCGCCGCGGTGGGTGCGCTCGCCGTCGCGCTCGTCGCCGTCGTCGTCGTGCTCCAGCTGCTCGCCGTCGGCGAGCGCCTCGACGGGCGCGTCGCCGCGGCCGAGCAGCAGCTCGACGCGATGCAGCGGCTGCGCCGCGAGTTCGACGACGTGAACCTCCGGCTCGGCAGCGTCGAGCAGCGCATCCAGCAGGCGCCGCGCGGCAACCTGCGCGCGACGCTCGAGAGCCTCGCCCAGCAGGGAGGGGTGCCGATCGAGTCGATGGAGCCCCAGGCGTCGCCGAGCCACGAGCGCTACCGCGAGACCAAGGTCGAGGTGGGGCTGCGCGAGGTCACGCTCGCGCAGGCCGTCACCTACCTCCAGAAGATCGAGGAGTCGCCGCAGCCGCTCTCGATCAAGGCGCTGCGCATTCGCACGCGCTCGGAGCAGCCCGACCTCCTCGACCTCACCTTCACGGTCTCGGCCTTCGAGCCGATCTAGTTGCCCGCCCGTCGACCGGCGGCCCGGCCGCGGGCGGCCCGGCGGCCGGCGGCGGCGATCGCGCGCGCGGCCGCCGTCGCGCTCGGCTGCGCGGCGCTGGTCGCGGGCTTCGTGCTCTGGCGGCTCCCGTACGAACGCGCCGCCGCGCCGCTCTCCGCCGCGCTCTCGCGCGCCACCGCGCTCGAGATCTCGATCGGCGCGCTCGCGCCGCGGCTCACGTGGCTCGGCCCGGGCCTCGAGGCGACGCAGCTCCGCGTGGCGACTCCGGACGGTGTCGCCCTCCCGGTGGAGCGCCTCCACGTGCGGCCCGCCTGGTCGCCCCGCTGGCTGCTGCTCCGCCCGCGCTGGTGGATCGGGGCCGAGCTCGCCGGTGGCGGCGCCGAGGGCGAGCTCGGCCTCGAGCCGCAGGCCTGCTTCGCCGGCCGCCTCGCGGGCATCGACCTCGCGGCGCTCCCGCTCGCATGGCTCTGGCCGGGCGCCGGGCTCACGGGACGCCTCGACGCGCGCTTCGACCTGCGCGCGGAGGCCGGAGCCCTCGCCGGCTCGATCGATCTCGACGCGCGCGACGGCAGCGCAGCGCTCCCGACGCTGCCGCTCCCCCTCCCCTTCGCGACGCTCACCGCGCGCCTCGAGCCCGGCGAGGATCCGCGGCTGCGCCTGGTCTCGCTCGAGCTCGTGGGCGAGCTCCTGCGCGCGCGGGGCAGCGGAACGCTCGGCGCCGCCGCGACGCCCGCCGCCGCGCCGCTCGACCTCGCGTTCGAGCTCGAGGCCGAGCCCGGGCTGCAGCCCGCCCTCGCGAGCCTCGGGGTGCGCCTCGACCCGCAGGGCCGCGCGCGCCTGCGCGTCTCCGGCAGCCTCGAGCGGCCGGTCGTCGTCTTCACCGCGTCGGCTCCGGACCGCGCGCCGCGCAGCACAGGCGAGCGGAGTCGATAGCCGTGGGGAAGCCGAATATCCTCCCTGCCGTGGCCGCCGACGCGCTGCAGCGCATCTTCAAGACCCTCGCGGACCCGACGCGGGTGCGCATCCTCGCGCTCCTCGAGCGCGAGGAGCTCGCGGTGCAGGAGCTGATGGAGGTGCTCGGGATGGCGCAGTCGCGCGTCTCGCGCCACCTCGCGATCCTGCGCGAGGCCGGGCTCGTGAACGACCGCCGCGACGGCACCTTCGTCTTCTACCGCTTCGCGGCGCCCAGCGAGGGCGCGGCCCGCGGCGCCTGGGGCCTCGTGCGCGCGAGCCTCGCCTCCGACTCGACCCACGAGCGCGACGCGGCCGCGCTCGCGCGCGTGCTCGGCGAGCGCGCCGCGCGCACGCGGCGCTTCTTCGACTCGGTGGGGCCCGAGTGGGACGCGCTGCGCAAGGTCTTCGACGACGACCTGCTGCGCGCGCGCGCGGTGTCGCGCCTCGTCGACCCGGCGCTGGTCGTCGCCGACGTCGGCACCGGCACCGGCGTGCTCGCGCTCGAGCTCGCGCGACTCGGCCTGCGCGTGGTCGCGATCGACCACTCGCCGCGCATGCTCGAGGCCGCGCGCGCGAAGGCCCGCGACGCGGGCCTGGACGGCATCGAGCTGCGCCAGGGCGACGCGCGCGCGCTGCCGCTGGCGGACGGCGAGGTCGATGCGGCGCTCGCGCACATGGTCGTGCAGTACCTCGCGTCGCCCGGTGAGGTGCTGCGCGAGATGGCGCGCGCGGTGCGCCCCGGCGGCGCCG
>Ga0075428_100009433_pt1 | contig 10833 bp, 7 predicted proteins | sample RhiMetdeltSRZDD2_FD_75291 | JGI IMG/M metagenome (GOLD analysis project Ga0075428, IMG submission 75291) | Populus rhizosphere microbial communities from Tennessee, USA - Rhizosphere MetaG P. deltoides SRZDD2 | ecosystem: Host-associated > Plants > Roots > Rhizosphere > Soil | place: USA... | reverse complement strand
GGCGCGCTGATCGTGCCTCCCACCCGCCCAGGTCCCTCGCTCACGCTCGGGATGACAACCTTGTTAGACCGGAGCCGGCTCCATCTCCGTCTGCTCTTCTTCCTCGACCGTCTCCACCTTCGCCGTGCGCGTGCGCGCGACGAGCACGTAGATCGACGGCACGACGAACAGCGTGAAGCACGTGCCGATGATCATGCCGGTGACGAGCATGATGCCGATGCTGTTGCGCGCGCCGGCGCCCGGGCCGTGCGCGAACACGAGCGGCATATGGCCGACGACCGTCGCGGCGGTGGTCATCAGAATCGGGCGCAGTCGCGTGCCCGCCGCCTCGATGACCGCGTGCAGCTTGTCGCGTCCCTGCTCCTGCAGGTGATTCGCGAACTCGGTGATGAGGATGCCGTTGCGCGAGATCAGGCCGACGAGCGTGATGAGTCCGACCTGACTGTAGATGTTGATCGACGTGAAGCCGAGGAACGAGAAGAGCAGCGAGCCGGAAAGCGCGAGCGGAACGGAGCCCGCGAGAATGATGAACGGATCGCGGAAGCTCTCGAACTGCGCGGCCAGCACGAGATAGATGAGGATCGCCGACAGCAGGAACGTCGCGAAGAACTTCGAGCCTTCGGTGCGGAGCTGCCGCGACTCGCCCGCGTAGTCGATGCGGTAGCCGCGCGGAAGGATCTTCGCCGCTTCCTCTTCGAGCACCTTCAGCGCGTCATCGAGCGACACGCCCGGCGGGACGACGCCCTGCACGCGCACGGCGTTGAGCTGTTGGAAGCGCTTCAGCTCGCGCGGTCCCGTCGAAGTCTCGAGCGTCGCGAACGTCGACAGCGGAACGAGCTTTCCGTTCGGACCGGTGATGTACATCTCCGACAACTGATCCGGTGTTAGGCGCTCCGTGCGCTTGACCTGCGGAATGACTTTGTAGCTGCGTCCCTGAATGCTGAAGCGATTCACGTAGTTGCCGCCGACCATCGTCGACAGATCGCGGCCCGCTTGCGCGAGATCGACACCCTGCGAGCGCAGCTTGTCGCGATTGAAGACGACCTTCGCCTGCGGTTGATCGAACTTCAGATCGGTATCGGCGAACATGAACTTGCCGCTCTTGAAGGCCGCGCCGACCAGCTGCTGCGCAAATTCGGTGATGCGTTCCGGATCTGCGGTCGAGAGAATCGCGATGTCCACCGGGAATCCGCCGCCCCCGCCCGGCAGCGCAGGCGGAATGATGTTGATCGCGCGGATGCCCGGAATCTGCGACGACTTCATCGACGCTTCCATGTGGATTTCCTGGATGCCGCGTTTTCGCTCGCTCCACGGTTTCGTGGTCATACCGCCGAAGCCGCCGGTCGGGAACGTGACTTGGAACGTGGCGTCGTGCTCCGGGATCGACTCGTACACGTTGTCGACGAGCTGATTCGAGAAAAGCCTCGTCTGATCGAGCGTCGAGTTCGCGGAGCCTTGGATGAACGCGAACATGAAGCCCTGGTCCTCCGTCGGCGCGAGCTCCTTCTGCGAGAACATGTAGAACGGCGGAATAAGCGCGACGACGATGACCCACAGCGTGAGCACGACCGGACGGTAGTTCAGCGTGCGACCGAGGATGCGCGAGTAAAACTCACGCAATTTGTCGAAATGGCGCGTGATCATGCCCGCGAATCCCGCCTCGGTGTCGCGCGCGCGAAGCAGCTTCGATCCCATCATCGGCGAGAGCGTCAGCGCGACGATCCCCGACACGATCACCGCGCCCGCGAGCGTGAACGCAAACTCGCGGAACAGCGAGCCGGTGAGTCCGCCCTGGATCGCGACCGGCGTGTACACCGCCGCGAGCGTGATGGTCATGGCGATGATCGGTCCGATCAGCTCATGCGCCGCGTCGAGCGCCGCCTGCATCGGTGGCTTGCCGAGATGCAAATGCCGCTCGATGTTCTCGACCATGACGATTGCGTCGTCGACGACGAGACCGACCGACAAGACGATCGCGAGCAGCGTGAGGAGATTGATCGTGAATCCGAATGCGAACATCAGAAACACGGCGCCGATGAGCGAGATCGGGATCGCGACGACGGGAATGATCACCGCGCGGAACGATCCGAGGAAAAGGAAGATGACGATGATGACGATGAGCAGCGTCTCGCTGAGCGTCTTCAGCACTTCCTTGATCGCGTCGTCGATGTAGCGCGTCGAGTCGTACGGGATGCCCGCGTTCATTCCGGCGGGCAATTGCGCCTGGATGTCCGGCATCGCCTCGCGCACGCGCTTCATGACGTCGAGCGAGTTCGCGGTCGGCAGCGCCCAGATGCCGATGAACACGGCGTTCTGTCCGTTGAATCGCACCTCGGCGTCGTACGTTTCGGCGCCTAACACGACGTCGGCGATCTCGCCGAGGCGAACGACGTTGCCGCCGTCTTCTTTGACGACGAGCTGCTTGAACTCGTCGACGGTCTTGAGATCGGTGTTCGCGACGAGGTTGATGGACGTCATCGTCCCCTTCGTCTGACCGAGCGCGGAGAGATAGTTGTTGTTGGCGAGCGCGTCGCGCACCTGCGACGGCGAGATGCCGAGCGACGCCATCTTTTCGGGCTTGAGCCAGACGCGCATCGCAAAGGTGCGGTCGCCGAAGATGTCCGCGCGCTGCACGCCGGGGATCGAGCTGAGCCGCGGCTGTACGACGCGCACGAGATAGTCGGTGATCTGGTTTTGATCGAGATCTTTCGCCGCGAAGCCGAGGTACGCCGCGGCGATCTGGTCGTCCGCGGTGGCGAGCTGAATGATCGGCGCTTCCGCTTCGGGCGGAAGCTGATTGCGCACCTGCGCGACCTTCGACTGGATCTGGGTCAGCGCGGCGTTCGTGTCGTAGTTGAGCTTGAGGTGCACGGTGATCGTGCTGATGCCCTGCGCGCTCGACGACTCGAGGAAGTCGATGCCGTCCGCGCTCGCGATCACGCGCTCGAGCGGCGTGGTGATGAATCCGCGCACGAGGTCCGCGCTCGCGCCGACGTATGCGGTCGTGACCGTGACGTTCGCCATCTCCGATCGCGGAAACTGCCGCACGCTGAGCGAACGGATCGACTGCAGTCCGGCGATGAGAATCACCAGATTGACGACGGTCGCGAGAACCGGGCGTTTGATGAAGAGGTCTGTGAATTTCATGTGAGGCTCCGAACTGAGTCGCAAAGTCTCAAAGTCTCAAAGTCTCAAAGGGCTCCGTTTAGCGAAGCTTCTTTGCGACTTTGCGACTTTGCGACTTTGCGACTCTCCTCCACTAACTGTCTTCCGGCTTCGGCGCCGTGCTGCTGCTGGGCTGCACCTGGTTGTTCACCACGACGGCCGCGTTAGGCCGAAGCTTGAACACGCCGGACGTCACGACTTCCTCACCCGGCTTCACGCCGGTGAGAATGGAGACCATGTCGCCGCGCGCGGCGCCGAGCTTCACGAACTGCTGTCGCACGCCGCGATAGCTCTTGCCGTCCGGACCTTTCATCTGCTCGACGATGAACACCGAATCGCCGAAGGGTGCGTAGCTGATCGCCGATGCGGGCAGCGTCACGACGGACGACGTCGTGCCGCGCGCGAGCTTCACCTCGACGAACATGCCCGGACGGAGCTTTCGCGCGGCATTGGCGAACGTCGCCTGCACGCGCACGTTGCGCGTCGCTTCGTCGACGACCGAATCCATCGCCGTGACCCTGCCGACTTCTTCGCCTTGCAGGGCATCGGAGGTCGCGTGCACGTCGACGCCCTGTCGCACGCGTCCGACTTCCTGCTGCGGCACGTTGAACTCGACGTACACAGGTTGTAGAGCCTGCAACGACACGATCGGCGCGCCGGACGCGACGAACTGGCCGAGGTTCACCTGGCGGATGCCGAGGACTCCGGTGAAGGGAGCGCGGATCACCTTGCGCTCCATCGTGGCGCGAATCTCACCGACACGCGCGACGGCCTGCTTGTGCTCCGCAACGGTTTGGTCGTACAGCGCCTGCGGGATCACCGCCTTGGCGATGAGTCCCTGTTTGCGATCGAGATCGAGCGCCGCGAGCTCCCGCTGCGCTTCCGCGGCCGCGAGTTGCGCGCGCTCCTGCTTCGTGTCGAGTCGCACGAGGACGTCACCTTTGCCGACGTGTTGTCCTGAAACGAACCCGATTTGCTCGACCATGCCGGGCAGATCGGCGCTCACGGTGACGCCGTTGACGGCGACGACCGTACCGATGCCGGCGATCGTCGACGCCCACTCTTCCGACCTGGCGACAATGGTCGTGACGGTCTCCGGCGGCGGGGTGAAGCTGCCCTGCTGGGCCATGGCCGCCTTGATCTGGAAATACTTTCGCGAGCCAATCCCACCGATGACGATGGCAACGATCAGCAACATGAGGATCATTCGTTTTTTCATTTGCAGTACCGTGCTTCGAAGAATTCAACACTCGAACAGGATCGTTCGTTACGGAGCGGCAAGGATACAGGAGCAACATGCGCGCTCTACGGAATGTAGCAAGACTGACACGTCAGGAATCGTCATATATCGAAGCGCGCGCGTCCTGAGGATGCGTTGAGCGTTCGTTGAGGAGTCCGAGATGCGCAGACTCATCCTTTTATTCGCTCTCGTTTTTGCCGCGAGCGCGTCGCTCGCGGAAAGCTTTGTCGACGCGGGTGACGGCGTGCGGCTGTGGGCGATGGAGCGCGGCAAAGGCTCGCCGATCGTCGTGATTCATGGCGGACCCGGCATGGACCACGCGACGCTCGCCGCCGATCTGACCCCGCTCGAGCGGCATCATCGCCTCATCTATTACGACCAGCGCGGCGGCGGACGCTCGACGCTGCCTTCGGATCCGGCGCTGCTCACCATCGAGCATCACGTGCGCGATCTCGAGGCGGTCCGTCGCCATTTCGGACTCGAGAACGTCACGCTGCTCGCGCACTCGTTCGGTCCCGCGATCGCCGCGCTCTATGCGATTGCCTATCCGTCTCGCGTCGACCGCATGATCTTTCTCGGCCCGATTCCGCCGCGCAAAGGAAGATTCAATGAGGAGTACTCCGCGCGGCTGCAGGCGCGCCTGACGAAGGAGCAGATCGAGCGTGCGGAGAAACTGTCGTTCGAGACGGGCGACGCCGTTGCGGTGTGCCGCGAGTACTGGTCCATCATGACGCCGCCGCGCGTCGCGAAATCGCTTTCGCCGAATGTCGTGAAGGCGGATCTCTGCGCGCCGCCCGCGGAGGCGATTCGCTTCGGCATGACCAAGACCAATGCCGCGACCTTCGCCTCCCTCGGCGACTGGAACTGGACGGCGGATCTCGCGAAGGTCACTGCGCCGGTGCTCATTCTTCATGGAGAAGAGGATGCGATTCCGATGGAGATGGTCGCGGAGTGGACGACCGCGCTGCCGCACGCGCAGTTGATCCGTTTGAAGGAGACCGCGCACTTCCCGCACGCAGAGCGGCCGAAGATGGTCTTCAGCGCGATCGAGAAATTTCTGCGCGCTTCGCGATCGCGCGCAGCCACATCCGGCGAATGAGCGCGCTGCCGGGATAGATCACGCGCCAGTATTTTGCGAAGCGGCGGCCGGAGACCTCGTCGGTCGCGTAGACGCGCGTCTCGGTGCTCACGATCGATCCATCACCGTCCGGCCTAACAAGAAAATTCATCGCCGCGATCGCGAAGCCGGGCGGCAGTTGTCGATGAAACACCTCGGGCGTGAGCTTCCCGCGCGTGCCCGGCGGCACGATGAGCACGGTCCCGATGACGATCTCGCGCGGCGGATCATCGGCGAGTGACACGAATCCGCTGCTCGTCGCGACCTCGAGCAACGGCTTCCGACCGCCCGGATTGAGAAGGCTCTCCGGCCCCTTCCGGCCGGCGCGCCGAATCCACGTCAACGTGCGGAACAAAAGGATCTCGTCGGCGCGAACCTCACGAATTGCGTCGAACACTCGCTCCGGCGGCGCCGCGACTCGCATCTCGTGCTTTTCATCGAACTGCCACGCAGGCACGAGCTCATCGAGATGCGACGCCACTCGCTGCACTCGCTGCTTGCGCGCGGGCAGCGTCCATGCGATCGCGACGCACGCCGCGCCGATCACCAGCAGCGCGAGCCCACGACGTCGCGCGCGTTTGCGGAGGAGCATGAGGAGAGCGGCGAAGGTGAGGACGAGACCGGAGTAGAGGAGGGTGGAGGCGAGCATCGCGAGTAGCTTAGCGGAGCGCGAGGTTCGTTAGACTGATGGGGTTCCGGAATGACCACCGAAAAAAGAAGCGCTCGCGCGCGAGTCGAAGATGCCCTGCGAAGCGGCACCTACGAGCTCAATTTGAGCCGTCTCGGCCTGACGAGGCTCCCGAAGGAGCTCGGTGATCTTCAGCACCTGACATCCTTGAACTTGGCGGCCAATCGGCTTCGAACTCTTCCCGATGTCCTTCGCCGGCTGTCTCAGCTTCGCTTTCTTTTCTTGAATCACAACGAGATCGCGTCGTTACCGGAGTGGATCGGCGAGTTGCGATTTCTCACGCGAATCGATCTCGACTGGAACCGACTGACGGATCTTCCGGAAAGTTTTGGCGCGTTGACACAACTCGAGGAGCTGTGGCTCGGCGACGCGCAGTATGGCAATCCTCTCCGCCAGATTCCTGCTTCCGTCCAGCATCTGACAGAGTTGAGTCTTCTCGGTGTCAGCGGCTGCGAGCTTACCGAGATCCCGGCGTGGATCGCGGATCTTCCTCTTCAACGACTCTACCTCAATCACAACCCACTCAACCCGGAGCTCGCCGCCGCCTACGAATCGGGCCTCGACGCCGTTCGTCTCTATCTTCGCGAGCGCAGCCAGTCCCACATCATCCTCAACGAAGCGAAGCTGATCTTCGTCGGCGAAGGAAAGGTCGGGAAGAGCAGTCTGCTCGGCGCATTGCGCCGTGATGACTGGGTGGAAAACCGTCTAACAACACACGGCGTCGAGATCAAACCAGTCGAGGTCACCGATCCGGACAGCGGGAAGACGATTCATCTCAATGCATGGGATTTCGGCGGACAACCCGTGTACCGGCCGACGCATCAACTCTTCTTCACCGCGCCCGCGGTTTATCTGGTCGTGTGGGATCCACGCCTCGGGCCGAAGCAGAGTGCGGTCGAAGAGTGGATCAAGATGGTCAAGCATCGCGCGTCCGACGAGACGCGCCCGGAAGAGCGGCCGCGCATCATCGTCGTCGCGACGTACGGCGGGCCGAAGGAACGGCGCGACCACATCGATCGCGATGCACTGCGCGCGTTGTTCGGCGATCTCATCGTCGACTTCCATCACGTCGACAGCTTCACCGGGTATCAGCTCGATGAGCTGAGGGCGACGATCGGGCGCACGGCAGCAGATCTTCCACACGTGGGCCGCTCCGTCGCGACGACGTGGAAGCGCGTTCTCGACGCCGTACGCGAGCGCAGCGACACCGACCCGTACATTACGTACGCTCAATTCGAGGAGCTGTGCGCGAAACAGGATGTCGCGAAAGATCTGGCGCGCGCGTACGCGTCGATCCTTCACGAGCTCGGATACGTCATTCACTACGGCGACGATCCGTGGCTGAAGGACACGATCATTCTCAAGGCCGACTGGCTGAGCAAAGCGATCAGCTTCGTGCTCGAAGACGAGCGCGTGAAGCAGCAGAATGGACTCGTCGAGCACGAACGGCTTCAGGAGCTTTGGAACGATCCCGCGCGACCGGAATCGGAGCGCTACCCGCCGGCGATCCATCCGATCTTCCTCCGCCTGATGGAGCGCTTCGATCTTTCGTATCCGGTCGCGCTTCCCGAACGGGAACGGGCGGCGACGAGTCTCGTCGCGCAACTCGTGCCGGGAGGACGTCCGCCGGAGCTGGCGGAGGACTGGCCCGCGGAGCCGCAGCCCGGTGACACGGAAAAAGTGCAGGTCTGCCGGATCGTCGATGCTTCGACGAATCGGCCCGCGACCGCGGAAGGACTCCTCTATCGCCTCATCGTCCGCCTCCATCGCTACTCGCTCGGCCGCACCGACTATCGGCGCAGCCGGCACTGGCAAACCGGCCTTCTCCTCGACGACACCTACAACGGCCGCGCAATGTTCGAAGAGATCGGCGGCGACATCCGCGTCACCGTGCGGGCCGCGTATCCGGAGCGCCTTCTTCATCAATTCTGCGAAGAGGTGAAGTGGCTCGTCGACAACACATGGAAGGGGCTCGATTGCCTCATCACGATTCCCTGCTGCCCGCCGCCCTGCCAGGGATCGCTCGAGATCAGGAAGCTCATCGAAGCGAAACGCGAATCGCCGAAGTATCCATGCTCGGCATGCTCGGTCTGGCACGACATCGATGCTCTTCTCGCGAGCGTCAGACCATCCACGGAGCCGCTCTTCACGTCCGCCGAACTGACCAAAGAGATCAGAGCCGCCGTCGCGGGCATCGAGTCTCTAAGCGCGGACGTGCGCCGCGGCATGAGCCAGGCCGACGAGCAATTCAGCGCGCTCATGAAGACGCTCATCGACGAAGCCAAAGATGGCCCTCGCCTGTTCAGCTTCGTCCCGGCCGATCCGAAGTTTCTCGATCAGCCGAAATGGACCCATGCGAAGTTCCGCCTAACATTGTGGTGCGAGCACTCGCGATTGCCGCTGCCGCAGTTGAACGGAAACGACGAGCGCGGCGTGTACGAGATCGAGATCCCGCGCCAGTGGCTGGTCAAAGCGGCACCGCTTCTGAGGGTGATGACCGGCACGCTCAGTCTCGTTCTGCCGGTCGCGTCGTCTGCGACGAAGCTGATGCTCGACGATGCCGCGTTCAAAGGAATCGAAGAACAACTCGACCTCGGACAGAAGAGTCTCGAGTCGTTTGCGAAGGGAACGGAGACCTGGATCGCGCCGGGCGAGAAGTCGCTCGGCGAAGGGGAAGCGATTCGCGCCGAGGGGGCAACGCTGCGCGAGCTTCACGCACTGCTGAAAGCGAAAGATCCCTCGCTCGGCGGGCTGCTTCGCGTGCAGAATAAGCGGCGCGAATTCATGTGGATTCATCCCCAATTCGCGAGTGAATATTAGTGAACATCGCTTACACCCCTCACCACGCCTTCCTCGTGCTGCAGGGGCGGTCGCTGCCGTTCGTGCCGAAGGGGCCGGTGTTCTATGTCAAGTGAACGGGCGTAGACTTTCTGCGATGGCACCTCAGACCACGACACGGATGACGTACGAGGATTACGTCAAGCTCCCGGATGACGGGAAGCATTACGAGATCATCGACGGGGAGTTGTATGTGAATCCTTCGCCCGTTACACGGCACCAGAGAATCGTTCGCGTTATTCTCGTCCGGATCGATCGCTACTTCGAGCAGCACCGCAGCGGAGAGGTTTTCGACTCACCGTTTGACGTTGTCCTTGCGCAGGACGTGATCGTCGAGCCCGACGTCATCGTCGTCAAGAACGATCGCGCCTCCATCATCGGCGAGAAAAACATCCAGGGCGCACCGAATCTCATCATCGAGGTTGTCGCTGACAACACGCGCCGTCTCGACGAGATCGAAAAGCGCAAGCTCTACGAGCGCTATGGCGTCGAGGAGTATTGGATCGTCGATCCGGAGCTCGAGCTGGTGAAGATCTATCGGCGCGAGAACAACGCTTTCTCGCGCGTCGCGGAGATCACCACGGAGACGGGCGGCACGATCACATCGCCGCTCCTTCCAGGATTTACGCTCGACGTGAACGACGTGTTCGCGCAGTAGCGCCTTACTTCTTCCTCCGATTCTTTCTCCGCGACAGCTTCGCCATCTTCGCTTTGCGCTTTTTCGCAGCGTCGGCTTTCTTGCGATCGACGTTCGGGAAAAGCGGCAGGAGGTGCTCGTTGTACTCCTGCATGAATGCATCGAATCCTTCCTGCGTCGACATGTCGTAGCCCGCACGCTCGCCCGCCAGCACGAAGCCCTTCGCCATGCCGAAGCGGCTCTCGTCCATCATCATGGACGGGAACTCCGCCTCGAGATCATCGAGAGCCTTCAACATCCCTTCCGCGTCGCGCGGCTTCGCCACGCGGGCAATCCATCGGAAGAACGAGCGAAAGATCGGAATCGCATCCGCCGCTTCGGACTCCGAGGCCACGGTCATCTTTCGCGGCAGGAGCTCCGACAAGATCTCCTCGACGCCCGCACCGGTCCACAGCACCGCCGGTCCGAAACCGTACTCGAACGCGAGAATGACGAGCTCGTGGAGCCAGCCGCCGGCGATCTCTCGATCCTTCAGACCCGCAGCGTCGGGAGAGTCCAGAAAACTCTCGACGACGCCCGCGAGCGCGTCGTGAACCGCCTCGCCGTCTTCGGGGTCGCAGCCGGCGAGCGCCTCGAACGGCGTCCCTCTCTGCTGCTGCATCGCCACCGTGGCTGCGATGTCCGCCACGCTCGACAACACTGCTTCGACGTCATCCGGGCGCAACGCGGCCAGCTCGTCCTCGTCCTCGAGGAGCATGAAACTCGCGGCCCGAACCTCGATCTCTATCTTGCGATCGCGAAGAATGCGGCGAAGATCGGCAACGATCGGTTTCCGTTCCACATGCGAGAGGATCACGATCGCGAGAATCGGCTCCAGGAGTCCGGTCTCGAGACCTCGCAGAACATGGCGGCGAACGTCGTCCATGCCCTTTTCTCGAATCCTCCGGTCCAACTCCTCGTTCGATGCGCACGGCTCGCGGAAAAAGTCATCGAGGAACGTCTCGGTATCCATAGCACTAGAACCACAATTTGATCGGCTTCAGCCCCGCCCGTTCGAAGAACGGATCCAATCGGCGCGCGAGCTCGGGCCAGTTGTGGTGGGGCACCGCCGTGTAGAGATGATGCTCGAGGTGGTAGAGGTGCTCGAG
>Ga0075428_100009432_pt1 | contig 10833 bp, 8 predicted proteins | sample RhiMetdeltSRZDD2_FD_75291 | JGI IMG/M metagenome (GOLD analysis project Ga0075428, IMG submission 75291) | Populus rhizosphere microbial communities from Tennessee, USA - Rhizosphere MetaG P. deltoides SRZDD2 | ecosystem: Host-associated > Plants > Roots > Rhizosphere > Soil | place: USA... | reverse complement strand
CAGACGTACGGTTACCGCGGAGCCGGCATCGGCATCGCGGTCATCGACTCTGGGATCACGACATGGCACGACGACCTGACGTATCAGGGTTCGTCGTGGCTCGTCAGGACAAAGAACGGACAGCGGAATGCTGCGTTCGTTGACTTCGTCAACGGCCGCACATCGCCGTACGACGACAACGGGCACGGCACGCACGTCGCGGGGATCATTGCCGGTAACGGCTACGATTCGCTCGGCGTTCGAGCTGGCATCGCGCCCGATGCACACCTCGCCAGCCTGAAGGTCCTCGACCAAAACGGCCGCGGTGTCATCAGCAACGTGATTGCGGCGCTCGAATGGTCCGTTGCGAACAAGTCGGCGTACAACATCCGCGTCATCAACCTGTCGGTCGGTGCCGCGGTTACCGAGTCGTACAAGACGGACCCATTGACCCTCGCGGCGAAGCGGGCGGTCGATGCGGGAATCGTCGTGGTGACAGCGGCGGGCAACCAGGGCAAGAACAGCCTGGGCCAAACGCAGTACGGCGCGATCGGCGCCCCGGGCAACGCGCCTTGGGTCATCACTGTTGGCGCGTATAGCCACGAAGGGACGGTCGTGCGCACCGACGACGTGATCGCTCCGTTCAGCTCGCGTGGTCCGTCGGCTTACGACTACGAGGCCAAACCGGACATCGTCGCGCCCGGCGTTGGAACCGTTTCGCTGAGCGATCCGGGCGGCTTGTTGTACTTGACGAAGCCGACGGCTCTGCTCGGCGGCTCGCTTGGCGGACTGTTGGGCGGCGCCCTTCCGTACCTCAGCTTGAGCGGCACCAGCATGGCGTCACCCGTTGTGGCCGGCAGCATCGCGCTGATGCTTCAGGCAAATCCGTCGCTGACGCCAAACCTTGTCAAAGGGATCCTGGAATATACCGCGCAGGTGTACCCGGGATACGACTACCTCACGCAAGGGGCGGGCTTCCTTAATACAAAGGGTGCGGTCGATCTGGCGCGCTACTTCAAGACGGCGCAGCCGGGGCAGCCGTATCCGCATCCAACCGAATGGAGCCAGTCGCTGAACTGGGGCAACCACCGCATTACGAACGGCGTCCTCAAGCCGAATGCTTCCGCGTGGAAGCTTGGCGTGACGTGGGGCGCCGCCAAGACGGTGACGGGCACGAATATCGTCTGGGGCACGCTCTGCAAGAACTCTTGCAACAACCAGGTGTGGGGCAGTGTCGCCGAGGAAGACAACATCGTCTGGGGCACTGCGTCAGCCGAGGAAGACAACATCGTCTGGGGCACGTTCGCCGCACTCGACGAAGACAACATCGTCTGGGGGACGATGGCCGACGACGAAGACAACATTGTGTGGGGCACCGCCTGCGGCGGCGCGAACTGCGCCGGCGTTTGGGGCACCGCCGCTGAGGAAGACAACATCGTCTGGGGGACGGCCGCCAGACTGAATGTGGTCTGGGGCACGAGCGGCGACCTGTTGTCTGGTGCGTGGGGCACGGCGGCTGACGAGGACAACGTCACGTGGGGCACCTCGGACGGCTCCGATGACGACACACCGTTTGATGATCCACTTACGCCGGCCGTCAATTACGACGAGTCGGTGTACGACAACCTATTTGGACCAACTACTACCGTTGCAGGCGGGATCGGAGGGGTACTCTAATGGAAAAGATGCCATTCCGAGACGCCGAGGGTGTTATGGACGTCAATGCCGTAATCAGCGCGGCACGCGCGACGACGACGGAGACGAACTGGCGACAGGCGCTGCCGGTTCTGACGGGCTCGATGGTGACGCTGCGGGAGCTGCGGCTCTCGGACGCGCCGTCGCTCCTGGCGATGCTCGCGACTGAAGAAGTCGCGCGCTTCATCTCGCCGCCGCCGACGACGGTAGAAGGGTTCGAGCGCTTCATCGCGTGGACCCATCGTGAGCGCGCAGCCGGCAACTATGTCTGCTTCGGTGTGGTGCCGCACGGCATGGACACCGCGATCGGCATCTTCCAGGTCCGGCAGCTCGAGCCGGGATTTGGTACCGCCGAATGGGGCTTCGCGATTGGTTCGGCGTTCTGGGGCAGCGGGGCTTTCATCGACGGCGCGAAAATGGTTGTCGACTTCGCGTTCGATACTATCGGGACGCACCGCCTCGAGGCGCGTGCTGCGGTCGCGAACGGTCGCGGCAACGGCGCGCTGCGAAAGGTCGGGGCGCTGCAGGAAGGAATCCTGCGGAAGTCGTTCCTGCGCAATGGCGAGTATCTCGACCAGACGCTGTGGACGATTCTCGATGAAGACTGGAGACGGGGCAAGTCCGTCTGGGGTCCTCGGGTTCACTAAGACGCGAGTCCGGCTTCGGCCGGCCGCGTCTCCACTAAACGGTCCGGAGGGGACCAAACCGGAAGCGGGCACTGCCCGCTTCCGGTTTTTCTTTTGTGGTACGCTCCACTTCGAATGCGTTTCGCCTCAGTGTTTCCGCCCATGCCGACGCCGTTCGACGACAACGGTGCGGTCGATCCAACTGCCATCGCCTTCAACGTCGACAAATGGATGAAGGCCGGTCTGGGCGGAATCGTCGCGCTCGGAACCAATGGCGAGTCGGGGTTGCTCGATGATGATGAGTCCGACCAGGTGGTCGCGGCGGTTCGAGACAGGGTCCCTCGCGATCGCGTGTTGATCGCAGGCACCGGTCGCGAATCGACTCGCGCGACGATTGCGGCAACGAAACGCGCGGCGTCGCTCGGTGCGGATGCGGCCCTGGTACGCACGCCGTCATTCTTCAAACCACTGTGTACTCCTGCGCTTCTCATTCGACACTACACCGCCGTTGCCGATGCCTCACCGATTCCAGTGCTGCTCTACAGCTTTCCGGCATCGACGGGCGTGGCATTCTCGCCAGAGAGCGTTGCTCGTCTTGCGGAACACAAGAACATTGTCGGGATGAAGGAATCGGGCAGTGATGCCGCGCTCTTCGCACAGTTTGCCGACGTCGTGCCGTCCTCCTTTGCGATGCTCGCCGGCACCGGCACCGTTTTCTATTCGGATCTCTGCCTCGGCGCGGTCGGTGGGATTCTCGCGGTCGCGGCGGTTGCGCCGGAGATCTGCCTGCGGCTGCTGACCGCCGTGCAGAAGGCGCAGCATGCTGAAGCGCGCCAGCTTCAGAAAGAGATGGCACCGCTCGCTCGACTCGTCACGTCGGGATTTGGCGTGCCTGGATTGAAAGCGGCGCTCGATCTCGCCGGATATAAAGGTGGCGATCCGCGTCCGCCTCTCGCGCCGCCGACGCCAGAGGCGCGAGAACAGATTCGCGCCGAACTCGCGCGCTTCGTCGCGACGGTATAGCCCCGGGTTGCCCATGCGAAAAATCGCCCGCGCGCTCCTCGCGATCGGCGCGGTTGGCATCGGCGCGGCAGCGTTCATCTACATCACGTTGCCGGATGTGCGTTCACTGCGTTCCTCGAATCCCCCGAGCACAGCCTTCATCGATCTCCGCGCGCGTGAGGCGCGGGCGCGCGGGGAACAGCCAAAGCGGATCCAGAAGTGGGTGGAGTACGCGCGTGTGTCTTCGAACCTGAAACGCGCGGTGCTCGTTACCGAGGACGGCCGCTTCTGGACTCATGAAGGGATCGACTTCGACGAGTTGAAGGAATCGATGGAGGTCAACATCGAGCGAATGGAGTTTGCGCGCGGCGGCAGCACGATTACACAACAACTGGCAAAAAACCTTTACCTCTCACCCTCGAAGAATCCAATCCGCAAAGTGCGGGAGTTCCTCATCGCGCGCCGACTTGAAGCGGAACTCTCGAAGCAGCGCATCCTCGAGTTGTATCTGAATCTGATCGAATGGGGAGATGGCATCTACGGCGCGGAAGCTGCCGCGCGCACGTACTTCCACAAATCGGCGAGCGATCTGTCGGCCTCCGAGTCGGCGCTGCTTGCCGCTGCGATCGCCAACCCGCGCGTGCTCAGTCCCGCGCATCCGAGCGCGCGACTGCTTCGCCGTCAGAAGCTGGTGATGCGTCGCATGGGTGCTGTGACGCCGCCACCGGTTGTTGCCGGTCCTGTCGTTCCGCCGCCCGACTCGATGCCAGATCTGCAGCCGCTTCCAGAGCTCCCGGTGACATCCGCTCCTGACGTTTTACCGGGCCAGCCGACAGCCGCTCCGAAAGCTCCTGGGGGGAAACCGCCTGGCGGATCGTAAAAAAACCCTGTAAATCCATGCACCTCGGCCATTAAACCCGTTTTGTTCACCTTGACGACGATTCAGAAACCTTTTATAGTCGGCGCAACGTTTCAGTATCAATAGCTCCCCCTGAAGCGGCAAGGGCGTCGCCGTAGACACCCGCGTCTTCGGCGGACGTGTGTCGATGATCAACTACACCGAGCGCATCGCTTTGCTGATGCACGACATTGTCCTGCGTACGCCGCGCCTCTCCTTCATCGATCTCAGGGAAGTGATCGTGTTCGGCCGATACGGTCGATCCGACGCTGAAGGAGCTTTCGCAACCTGCCACTGCCTGACGCTGCCAGAGAGCGAGCCCGGGTATTACTTCTGGCGCGACCGCACCACGGGACAAATGACGAGGCGTTCTGAATGGTTCGTCACCAAGTCTCCGCAGGTGCGCATCGGCGGACGCCGGGTGAAGTACCTCGTCTCGTTCGTGCTGCCGCGATTCTGCGATCAATCGCTCGCGCGTTCACGCAAATCCGATCTGTATTCGAGCGACGCGCCGGGATGGCTTGCGAAACTCGACACGATCGTGCATGAGCTGTATCACATCGATCCCGACGAGTCTGGCATTCGCCGCGTCTCGCGCTCCGACGGAACGGACTCGCCACGTTCGCATGGACCGCACTTCTACGAAGACGTCGCGGAGATGGTCGATCGATACTTGCACTCAGGCGCCGACCCGGACCTGTACGAGTTCCTGCGCCATGATTTCGCCGCGCTCACGACGCGCTACGGCGGCGTCGTTTCGACGACGTTCAAGAACTTCCCGTCGTTCCCACAACGCTACATGGAGCCGGTCGACATGCCTCCGGCCGATCCGCTGATCAAAGTGGAGCGGCTCAAGCCGCAAACGCAGCCGATCATCTACACGGAAGATGATCTGCACATGCGTCACTTCACTGAGTCGGGGGCACGGCGGCTCACGCGCAAAGGGCAGCATCGCGCGGCCTGACGGCCATGTTCAATGTTTAATGTTCAATGTTCAATGTTCAATGGTGCAGCTCACATTGAACATTGAGCATTGAACATTGACTACTGCAGGCGCCTCGCTCCCAGAAAACGCGGACCCCAATAAGTCGAGGCGAGGCGCTCCACACGAACTTCGCCGGCTGTACTCGGCGCGTGCACGAATTCGTCTCCGCCAATCACAATCCCCACGTGAGTCGCGAGTTGTCTGACGCCGTTGTGGATCGTGTCGAAGAAGACGAGATCGCCGGCGCGGAGATCGCGTGGGTCCACTTCGATCCCCGCTTGAAATTGTTCGGACACCGTGCGCGGCACTCGCACCCCGTGCTGATCGAACACATACCAAACGAACCCGCTGCAATCGAACCCGGATGGATCGCGCCCCCCGTTTCGGTACGGGACGCCTCGAAGTGACAAGGCCGCGCCGGAGATTTCGTAGCCATCGGCTCGTGTCGGTGGGGGCGGTGCCGGCGATTCCAATGGCTGCTCGGTGGGTGTAGGGGCGGGGGATCCGGCTGGAGTGGGAAACGGCTGGGGGACCGCACCGGTGCTGGCGCATGCGGCGCTACAGGCCGCCACGAGAACGATCAAAAAACGGCGCATGGGGATCCCCGTCCCGGTGTATCGGTTCGACACAATAGACTCGCCCTGACACTTTTTGGCCGGTCCGGGTCCGGTCCGGCCGGGCGCGTTTGTCAATTTGGCGCAGTCTTGCTGGCTAAAGCGTTGTAAACAATCCTGTTATGCGTCAAAGCGTCTTGACAGATTGGAGTCCATCGGGCAAAATGACCTCAGGTTTATGGAGCAGACGCTCCTCCTCAACGCCACGTACGAGCCGCTGAAGGTCGTCCACTGGCAGAAGGCGATGACGCTCTGGTGCCAGGGGAAGGTCGAAGTCATCTCTGTGTACGACCGCGAAGTTCGGTCGGTTTCCTTCAGCTTTAAGCTCCCATCGGTCATTCGCCTGCTGCGCTACATCAAGATCAAGCGCAACATTGATTACGTACCATTTTCGCGAGCGAATATCTACGCTCGGGATGACCATTCGTGCCAGTACTGCGGCGAGGTGTTCCCCACATCGGAGCTTACCTTCGATCATGTCGTGCCGGTCGCCCAGGGCGGCCGAAAAGACTGGGAAAACATCGTGACATGCTGTATCAGCTGCAATCGGAGGAAAGGCGGGCGTACGCCGTCCGAGGCCGGCATGCACCTGATACGCGTGCCAAAACGTCCTGAACGAGCGCCGGCGATCCGGATTACCGTCGGCCTCAAGAACGCCCCGGACAGCTGGCGCGATTACTTCTACTGGAACATGGAACTCGAAACCTGAGTTCCGTGTTCGTTCGCTCGTCCCGCTTCCGGCATCGTCCGCTGAACGCCACCCCATGACCTCTGTCAGCTCGTCCCGCATTTCCGCGGTCCATCCGCTCTGGGCCGTGGAAGGCGGTCGTCTCACGATCGAAGGCAGCGACCTCCCCATTGAACCGGCACTGCCGCGCGTGACAATCGGGGGACTGCCCGCGCGATTGACTGCCGCCTCGTCGACGGAGTTGACCGCGATCGTGCCTTCCGGACTGGAAGGGGGGCACACGGCCATTCGCATCGATGAGTTTGCCGGCGAGACGGCCTACGTTGAAGTCGGCGTGCCGCTCGCCACCGGCCTTCATCAGGTCGACAGTCCAGCGATCGATCGCGAAGGAAACGTTTACGTCACCTTCAGCGGATCTCGAGGCCAGCAAGGGCCCGTGGCAGTTTTCGTTGTGCGTCCCGATGGTTCGCGTGAGCCGTTTGTCGCCGACCTTGCCAATCCAACGTCGCTCGCCTTCAGTCCCGATGGCGTGCTGCACGTGTCCAGCCGATTCGATGGAAGCGTTCACAGCGTCGATGGCGCCGGAAAGGCGACGATGGTGGCGAGCGATCTTGGCGTGGCGTGCGGGATCGCATTCTCAGGTGATGGAACGCTGTTTGTCGGCGATCGCTCCGGATCGATTCTGCGGGTGCAGGACGGCCGCGCGACGATGTTCGCCAGCATCCCGGCGAGCGTTGCGGCTTTTCATCTTGCATTCGGACCTGATGGCTGGCTGTACGTGACGGCGCCGACGCTGGCCGCTCGCGACTCGGTCTATCGGATTTCGCCCGAGGGGGAGGTCCGCGTGTTCTACGACGGCTTTGGCAGACCGCAAGGACTTGCATTCGATTCGCACGGCGATCTCTATGTCGTCGATGCGATTGCAGGATCGAGTGGACTCTATCGTCTACGATTGGATCGGCCGTCTGAAGCGGAGCAAGTGATGTCGGGAGGCTCACTTATCGGGCTCGCGTTTCATCCTGACGGCGGATTCGTGCTCGCCTCGAGCGACACCGTCTACCGATTTGCGAGAAGCCCAGTCGCGCGACGGCCTGCTTGATTCCGCCCACGTCCGCAGATACGCTTCCGCATCCCTCGATGAGCCAACTGTTCCGACGGAAGCCCATTTCCGAGTTGCTGCCTGACGATACCCACGCGTTGAAGCGAGTGCTCGGCGCGGGTGATCTGGTCATGCTGGCTATCGGCGCAGTCATCGGCGCCGGGATTTTCGGCGCGATTGGCACCGCAGCCGCGGGACAAGTCGGACCGAATGGCGCCGTGATCCGTTATGGCGCCGGGCCGGCCCTGGTGTTTTCATTCATCCTGCTCGGCGCTGCCTGCGCACTTGCCGCGCTCTGCTACGCGGAACTCGCCTCCATGATTCCGCAGGCCGGCAGCGCTTACGCCTACTCCTACGCAACGCTCGGCGAACTCGTCGCCTGGATCATTGGATGGGATCTCATCCTGGAATACGCGGTGGGAAACGTCGCCGTCGCAATCTCCTGGGGCGACTACTTCAACACGCTCCTGAAAGGATTCAGCATCGATCTGCCGCCGTGGCTGACGACCGGATATCGAACGGCGCTGCTCAGCGCCGATCCCGCGATTCACGGACTTCTGCAGACGGCGCCGCACGTCGGCGGTATTCCGATCGTCGTTCACGTACCGGCGTTCGCGATAGTGATGATCATCACGGTGTTGCTGCTTCAAGGCGCGAAGGAGAGCGTGCGGGCCAACAACATCATGGTCGTGATCAAACTTCTTGCGCTCGGCTTATTCATCGCTGTCGGCGCCACGCACCTCCACTCGCAGAACTATCATCCGTTTGCGCCAAACGGCTTCACCGGAATTCACCAGGGGGCGGCGATCGTCTTTTTCGCGTATATCGGGTTCGATGCGATTTCGACCGCGGCCGAAGAGACGACCAATCCGCAACGCAACCTGCCGATCGGGATTCTTGGCGGTCTTGCGATCTGCACGTTCATCTACGTCATCGTCGGATTCGTGCTGACCGGCATGGTGCCGTACACCGAGCTGGCAGTTGCCGATCCTCTTGCGCGCGCGCTGCAGCTTGCCGGATTCAACGCGGTTGGATGGATCGTCGCGCTCGGTGCGGCCGTGTCCATGTCGGCGGTCCTGCTGGTGTTTCAATACGGGCAGCCGCGGATCTTCTTCGCGATGGCGCGCGATGGGCTGCTGCCTCAGTGGGCGGCGAAAATCCATCCGCGGACGAAGATTCCATTCACGACAACGCTGCTGACGGGGATCTTTGTTGCCGCGTGGTCCCTCATCGGCGACGCGGGTGAAACCTACGACCTGACGAACATCGGGACACTGTCGGCATTCATTCTCGTCAGCATCGGCGTGCTCGTGCTGCGCTATACAGATCCATCGCGACCGCGACCGTTCCGGGTGCCGTTTGTGTGGGCGGTGTCGTTACTGTCTAGCGCCGCCTGTCTCTTCATCATGATCGGCCTCCCGCGGCAAGCGTGGGAGCGGTTCGCGATTTGGCTCGGGATCGGGTTGGTTTTGTATTTTCTATACGGCTATCGGAAGAGCCGGCTGAGAGAACGACCGTAGAACGTCCGCGTGTTAAACTTATTGTTTGGATTTCGCCAGAAATTCCGGACAGTGAGTATGGCGCACGACTGGATTGCTGTACGCGGCGCGCGCGTGCACAACCTCAAAAATATAGACGTCGACCTCCCGCGCGACCAGCTCGTCGTTATCACCGGGCTCTCAGGATCGGGGAAGTCCTCTCTCGCCTTCGACACGATCTACGCCGAGGGACAACGGCGCTACGTCGAGTCGCTGTCATCGTACGCGCGGCAGTTTCTCGAGCAGATGGAGAAGCCCGACGTCGATCTAATCGAAGGGCTCTCGCCCGCCATCGCCATCGAGCAGAAAACGACCGGATCGAACCCGCGCTCCACCGTTGGGACGGTCACCGAGATTTACGACTATCTCCGGCTTCTCTTCGCGAACATCGGCGTTCCGCATTGCCACCTGTGCGGCCGGGCGATTGCGTCACAGTCGCTCGAACGAATCATCGACATGGTGATGCTGTCCCCCAACGACGAGCGCATCAACGTGCTGGCGCCGATCGTCCGTGGACGAAAGGGTGAGTTCAAGAAGGAGCTTGCGGCTCTCCGCACTCGCGGTTTCACGAAAGTGCGTGTCGACGGTCAGTTACGGTCGCTCGAAGAAGACATCAAGCTCGATCGACGCCGCAATCACACCATTGACGTCGTCGTCGATCGCCTGGTGCTGAAACCAGGCATCGAACGCCGCGTGACCGAATCGGTCGAGATCGCGCTGAATCTCGCCGACGATATCGTCATCATCAACACGCTCGATGGCGGTGATCGCTTGTTCTCGCGCCGTCTTGCCTGCACGTACTGCGGCGTCAGCATGCCGGAAATGACCCCGCGTGCGTTCTCGTTCAATTCACCCCACGGCGCCTGTCCCGAGTGTCAGGGATTGGGAGCCGTCTACGATTTCGATCCCGCTCGCCTCATCCCCGACGAGTCGCTGTCACTGCAGGACGGCGCGATTGCGCCGTGGGCCAAGGGTGATCGAAAGCTGGTCCGCGAAGCACTCGTGTCGTTGAGCCGGACTTTCGGAATCGATCTCGCATTGCCGTTCCGGCGGCTTTCGAAGAAGCTGCGCGACATTCTTTTGTATGGCGCTCCTGGCGCTGCTCGACGGGCGGAAACGGACGGAGCGCGAAAGAAAGCGAAAGACCGGGAGACGAAAGATCCGTTCGGGGCCGGATTCGAAGGGCTGGTTCCAAACTTGCGCCGGCGGTACGAAGAAGGCACGTGGCTCGACCAGGAGACCCTGGAGCCGTACCGGGCACTGCGTCCGTGTCCGACATGCGGGGGCGAACGGCTCAAGGCGCAGAGCCGCGCCGTCCGCGTGAAGGGCCGCACGATCTCTGAATATGTGAATCTCCCAGTCTCTGAAGCGGTCCGCGTTTTTGACGAACAGGAGCTGACAGACCGCGAGGCGCTGATTGCCACGCGGATTCTTCGTGAGATCCGCGACCGCCTGCACTTCCTGAACGACGTAGGCGTCGGTTATTTGACACTTGGCCGGAGCGCCGCGACGTTGTCCGGCGGTGAAGGGCAACGAATCCGGCTCGCCACCCAGATCGGGTCGAATCTCACCGGCGTCCTTTATGTTCTCGACGAACCGTCGATCGGATTGCACCAGCGGGACAATCGTGCGCTGCTATCGACGCTCGCTCGACTTCGTGATCTCGGCAACACGGTCGTCGTCGTCGAACACGACGAAGAGACGATTCG
>Ga0075428_100009431_pt1 | contig 10834 bp, 10 predicted proteins | sample RhiMetdeltSRZDD2_FD_75291 | JGI IMG/M metagenome (GOLD analysis project Ga0075428, IMG submission 75291) | Populus rhizosphere microbial communities from Tennessee, USA - Rhizosphere MetaG P. deltoides SRZDD2 | ecosystem: Host-associated > Plants > Roots > Rhizosphere > Soil | place: USA... | reverse complement strand
CGGCCCCGCGCCGCCTCGCCCCCGCCTGGGCCCTGGCCGCCGCCGCCGCGCTGGTGCTGGCGGTTCTCACGCCGCGCCTGCTGCTCGATCGCGGGCCAGCGGCTCCGGCGTCCCGCTCGGTCCCTGCGCCGACGCTCGGTGCGCCGGCCCCGGCACCGGCCGACGAGCGCGATCGAGTCACAGAAGCCGTGCCCGCGGCGCCGCGCCCGGAGCCGGCGCCCCGCCAGCCCGCGCGGCCCGAAGGGGCGCGTTTGCAACGGGGCCGCGCCGAGGAGCAACCGGCTCCCGCCACTCCACCCGCCGCGCCGCCAGCCCTGCCCGCGCCGGCAGCGAAGGCGGACGCGCCAGCCGCCGGCGCGAACGCCGCGCGCGAGCAGAGGGACGCGGACGCGCTCCGCGCGCTCGGTTACGCGGGCGTGCCCGCCGAAGACGGGTTCGCCCCGACGCCGCAGGCCACGAAGGCGGAAGCCGAGACGGGTGCCGCCGGCTACGCCGAGGAGGCCAAGGCGCGGCGGGACAAGGGGGCGGTGGGCGCGCTGCAGGACCGCGCGGCGCCGGCGGGCGAGGGCCGCTTCGGGCTCCTCGCGCGGCGGACGGTAGCCTCGGCCGCCGAGGCGCGGAGCCTGCGCGACGCGTGGCGCGCCTTCGCGCGCGACCAGCCGGCTGGACCCCACGCCGACGAGGCCCGGGTGCGAGCCATCGAGGCGGGGGCCGAGGCCTGGCGAAAAGGGAAGGACGAGAGGGACCGGGCCGAGACGCGGCAGGACGGCCGCGCCTACCTCGAGCGGCCCGACGCGTTGCAAGCCGACCGGGTGCGCGCGGCCCTCCGGTCGCTCGAGCCCTAGGCCGAGGCCGCCACCAGCCACAAGTAGGCCACGGTCGCAACCAGCAGCGTGGCCGACACCGCGAGGCTCAACACGGGGCGCGCCGCGCCCGGATCCCGCCGGGAGCGTTGTGCGCGCCGGATGATGATCGGGCAGAGCACGAAGGCGTTCACGGCCAGGGGCACGATCAGGAACCAGGACACCTGCAACCACGGTCCGGGCTCGAACACCGCGGGCAGCGCGGCCAGGGCCCCCGCTTCCGGAGCCGCTTTGACCGCGGCCAGCCACACGTCCAGGGCGCGCGTGACCAGCAGCAGCGCTACGCCGCCCACGGCCAGGGCGGCTCCGACACGCGCCGTGTGGCCGTCGTGCTCGTGCTCCAGGGCCGTGTGCCTCCCGGTCAGCCGGCTGTGGACCGCGCTGTACCCGACGTAGATCACGAAGCCGAAGTTGAGCCAGGCGGCGAAGCGCAGCCAGGATGTCGGCGGCAGGTAGTAGATGAGGTACAGGCAGGAGAGGATGCCGAGGACGGGGAAGATGTGGCGGTGGCTCACCGCGAATACCACGGCCGACACCACCAGGACCACGCCCTTGCCCGCCGCGCCGAGGGTGGCCGCCGGGAGGAGCAGCACGCCCGCGGCCCAGCCGGCATAGAGCGCCGCCGTCCAGGCCCATCCGCCCGGCACCCGGAAGGGTCGCGGCCGGTCCGGGTCGATCACGCGCAGCACGATCGTCCCCGCGCAGACCAGGATGAACGCGAACAGGGTGCCGATGTTGGTGAGGTCCACCATCTCGTCGATGCTGGCCACCGCCGCGCAGGCTCCCACGAAGACCCCGGTGAGGATGGTGGAGACGTGCGGCGTGCGGAAGCGCGGGTGCACCTTGTAGAAGATGGGCGGCAGCATTCCGTCGCGGGCCATGGAGAAGAAGATGCGCGGCTGCCCGAGCTGGAAGACCAGCAGCACCGCGGTGTGGGCGATCACGGAGCCGAAGGCCACGATCACCACCGCCAGCCGTGAGTCGGGCATGGCGTGCTGCAGCGCCATGGTCAGCGGCTCCGCCTGCTCCGTGGCCAGCTTGGTCCTGAGGTCGGGATAGGAGATGAGCCCGGTGAAGACTACGCCCACGATCACGTACAGGATCGTGCACACGACGAGCGAGGCCAGGATGCCGATGGGCAGGTTGCGCTGCGGGTCCCGCGTCTCCTCGGCCACGGTGGAGACTGCGTCGAACCCGATGTAGGCGAAGAAGACGATGGCCGCGCCCGCGCTGATCCCGGCCCAGCCGTTGGGCGCAAAGGGATGGTAGTTGGCGGGCTCGATCCAGTAGCACCCCACCACGATGAAGAAGGCGAGCACCACGAGCTTGATCCCCACCATGACCGCGTTGAAGCGGGCGCTCTCGCGCACGCCCCAGACCAGCACCACCGTCACCGCGGCCACGATGGCCACGGCCAGGACGTTGAAGACGACGGGATATCCGAACAGGTGCGGCGCGTTCTCGAGGACGCCCGGCACCCGGCCCGCGGTGCGGTAGTCCATGGAGAGCCAGTCGGGGACGTGGATCCCCTCGATGCCGAGGGCGGGGATGTGGATCCCCTTGAGCAGGGTCTTGAAGTAGTTGGCCCAGCTGATGGCCACGCCCACGTTGCCGACGGCGTACTCGATGATCAGGTCCCAACCGATGATCCAGGCCACCAGCTCGCCGAGGGTGGCATACGCGTAGGTGTAGGCCGAACCCGAGATGGGCACCGTCGAGGCCAGCTCCGCGTAGCACAGGGCGGTGAAGCCGCAGACGATGGCGGTGATCACGAACGAGAGGGAGAGCGCGGGCCCCGCCCCCGGCCGGTAGGCATCGCCCGCGGCCGCGGTGCCGATGGTGGCGAAGATGCCCGCGCCCACGATGGCCCCGATACCAAACAGCGTCAGCTGCACCGGACCCAGGGCGCGGCGCAGCTTGTGCTCCGGCTCCTCCGCGTCGGCCAGGATGGCGCCGATGGGCTTGGTCCGCAGGATGCTGCGGAGGCTCGAGCGCGGGGCGGAGTCAGCCGGGTCGGACGTCAATGTGCGCGCAATTCTATGACCTTTCGCTCCAGCAGGCGGGCGAATATCAGCAGCGCGTCCTCTTCCGACATGGGGCAGAGCTTCAGGATGGAGCGCACGTCCCACTCCCCGTTGATGCGGGAGAGCACGAAGCCCTCGCGCGCGTCGAAGTCCTGCTGGGTCAGGGAGAGCACGTCCATCTTCAGGACGGGCACGTTGTCCAGGGGCACCGTGCGCAGGATGCGGTCCTTCTTGCGCGCCTCGGCCACCGCGATCAGCCCCTTCTTGGCGTCCTGGTTGAGGTGGTCCAGGGCCAGCACCTTCTCGAAGGCCTGGTTGGCGGCGTCCCAGCGCCGCTCGGTGATGCGCTGGCGCGCCGCGGCGAGCAGCTCGTGGATGCTGCCCACGGCGTCCTCGGGCACGTCCTCCTTCACCCGGTCCACGGCGAGCAGGCCGCGGTTGTGGAGGTCCAGCACGAGGGAGGCCGTCTCGAACTCCGAGCGCCGCATCTCCAGGCTCATCTCGGAGAGCATCTTGCCCGCGGCGGCCAGGCCCACCGCCTGCTTCTCGGCGGGATCCGCCAGCTCCTGGCCGGCGCCGCGGGCGCGGAAGGTGGTGGCCATGGAGGGGAAGACCTCCTTGATCCGCCGCCACTCGTCCACCCGGCGGATCCCCTCCATGATCACGCTCGTCACGCCCATGTCGACGTGGACGAGGATGTTGCCCGGCAGCTCGCCGTCCTTGAACTCGAACTTGCCCTCGTCCCACAGGAAGAGGTCGTAGATGGTCTCCTCGGCCTTGCTCTCCAGGCTCTTGCGCATGGCCTCTTCGGTGAGGACGCCGTCGCCCACCAGGATCGCGCCCAGCAGCCGCCCCTCGGTCTCCTGCCGGAGCAGGGCGCGGAACAGCTGCTCCTCGGTGACGTGGCGGTCGCGGATCAGGAACTGCCCCATGGACTCTCGGGGGTCGTTGGAGGTCGAGGAGTGGATGACTCCCTCCTTGAAGACGATCCGCTTGTGGACGAAGCGCCTCTCGACGTGCAGGGTGCCCGTCTTCCGTCCCGTGGATATCCACTGCAGGATCTCGGGGAGATCCATCGTCCGCAGGTTGCCCGTGAGACTCATGACGCGTTAGGGGGCGACCGCGCGGAGTTCTAGCCCCGCTCCCACGAGACGTCCCAGAAGAGATAGTCGCGCCAGCTCTCGGGCGCCGCCCGCAGGCCCAGGCTCAGCGTGAGCGACGGCAGGGCGTCGGGGCGACGGGGCTTTCGCACGAGGTGGAACCCGACCTCTTCGGGGGTGTGGTCCCCCTTTCGGCGGTTGCAGGGGATGCAGCAGGTCACGATGTTGTCCCAGCCCTTGTGGCCCCCGCGGGCCACGGGCACGACGTGGTCGAAGGTGAGCTGCGAGGGCGCGAGGCGGCGGCCGCAGTACTGGCACCTCTGCCCGTCACGCGCGTAGACGTTGGCGCGCGAGAACGGAACGTCGGCGAAGGGGCGTTTCATCCGGACGTGACGGAGCAGGCGGAGCACCGACGGGAGCTTCACCCGGACCGTGACGCCGCGGATCTCCCGGTCATAGACGGCGATGACTTCGACCTTCCCCTGGAAGAGGAGGGTCATGGCCTTCTGCCAGGGAACGATCCTCAGCGGCTCGTACGTCGCGTTGAGGACGAGGGTCTGTTCCATGGCCTGCCAGCCCGCGAGGAAAAATTGTGCCCAAGGGCATGAGGGGTGTCAAGGCGCGTTGACGCCCCGAAGCGGCGGGCGTTACAATCCGCCCGCGAAGCGACAGCGCGCGGCCGGCGCCGGCCTCGGCTGCGGACGGGAGGCGCTCCGTTGCCGAGCCATGACGTCCTCGCCTTCGGGGAGGCCCTGTTGCGGCTGCAGCCCGAAGGCGACTGCCGCATCGAGGACGCTCCCCGCTTCCTGGCCCACCCCGGGGGGGCCGAGCTCAACACCTGTTTCGCGCTGGCCGGCCTGGGGCTGCGCGCGGCCTGGTTCTCGGTCCTGCCCGAAGGCCCGCTCGGGCGGCGCGTGCTGCGCCACGCGCGGGGCGGCGGCGTGGACGTCTCGCTGGTGCGCACCGCGCCGGGACGGCTCGGCACCTACTGGGTGGAATACGGGCGCGCCCCGCGCTCCATCGAGGTCTTCTACGACCGCCGCGACTCCACGGTGTGTCAGGTGCGGGAAGAGGACGTCCCCTGGGAGGCCCTGCGCGCGTGCCGGATGTTCTTCGTGACCGGCATCACGGCCGCCCTCTCGCCCGCCACGCGGGAGCTGAGCCTGGAGATGGCGAAGGCCGCGCGGGCCGCGGGCGCGCGCGTGGCCACCGACCTCAACTTCCGGTCGCGGCTGTGGGCAGCCGAGGAGGCCGCGCCCGTGCTGGAGCGCCTGGCTCGCGCGGCGGACATCGTGATCACCACCGAGGAGGATCTGCGCACGCTCTTCGGATGGGCTGGCGATCCCGAGGCGGTGGCGGGCGAGGCCCTGGCCCGCTTCCGGTGCCGGACCGTGGTCCTGACGCGCGGCGGCGAGGGCGGGCTGAGCGTCGAGGACGGACGCGTGAGGCGCTGCGCGGCCTTTCCCTCCTCCCCCATCGACCGCGTGGGCGCGGGCGACGCCTTCACCGCGGGCTACCTCTACGCCGCGCTCACGGGCCGCGAGGAGGCGCTCGACTTCGGGCTGGCCCTGGCCGCGCTCAAGCACAGCATCCCCGGGGACACCATGACGACGTCGCTCCCGGAGGTGGAGCGCATCGTGGCCCGCGAGGCGCACGGCATCCGCCGATGACGCGCTCGCGCTTCGCCCTCTCGTTCGGCGAGAAGCTCGACCTCGACCTGGTGGTCGGCGAGGAGGCCCCGCCGGCCACCGACGCCCTGGTGGTCCCCCAGGACGTCCACCTCATCCTGGGGGAGGTGGCGCAGATCGAGGACACGGCGGAGACCGCGGAGGAGGTGCTGGCGCGCTCCGCGGGCGACCGACCGCGCCGACCCGGATCCATCGTGGTGGCGCCGCCGCGCAAGGGCGCCCCGCTGGTCCTGCAGGCCATCGTCTACGACTTCGAGCGGTCGCCGCCGTCGCGCGAGGTACACGTCTTCGAGGCCCTCCTGGCCGCCTTCGAGGAGGCCAAGGCCCGCGGCCTCTCCTCCGTGGCCGTGCAGCCCCTGGGCACGGCTCACGCCGGATTGGAGGCGGCGCGCTTCCTGCGGCTCCTGACGCAGATCTGTTATTCCTCGGCGGAGCTGGGCACCACCGTGAGGCGCGTCCATCTCCTGCTGCCCTCGCCGGACGAGCTGACCCGCTACGAAGGGCTGCTGCAGGCGCTCGTCGAGAAGCGCCACCGCCGGGGCTAGTTTTTCTCTGACCCCCCACCCCACCTCCCCTCGCAGGGGGAGGGCGCTGCCGTTGCCAGGACGGCTCCGCGCTCAGACGATCAGCATGGCGTCGCCGTAGCTGTAGAAGCGATAGCCGGCGCGCACCGCTTCCGCGTAGGCCTGGAGCACGCGCTCGCGTCCCGCGAAGGCCGACACCAGCAGGAGCAGCGACGACCGCGGCAGGTGGAAGTTGGTGAGGAGCGCGTCCACCGCGCGGAAGGCGAAGCCGGGCACGATGACGAGGCCCGCCTCGCCGTCGCGCGCGTCGATGCCTCCGTCCGCGCGGGCCACCGTCTCCAGGACGCGAATGGTGGTCGTCCCCACGGCCACCACCCTCCCCCCGCGGGCGCGGGCCGCGGACACGGCCGCCGCCGTCTCTGCGGGCACGGAGAAGGGCTCGGGCTCCACCACGTGGTCCTCCACCCGCTCGGCAGTGACCGGACGAAACGTCCCCGGGCCCACGTGCAGCACGAGGTCCGCCGTCTCGATCCCGCGCTCGCGAAGGCGGGCCAGCACGGCGGGCGTGAAATGCAGGCCCGCGGTGGGCGCGGCGATGCTCCCGGCCTCTCGCGCGTAGATCGTTTGATAGCGCTCCCGGTCCTCGGGACGGTCGGGCCGGCGGATGTAGGGCGGCAGCGGCGTGTGCCCGCACCGCTCGAGAGCGGCCGCTACGTCCCGCCGCTTCGAGAGGAGCCGGACCTGCCGGCGTCCGTCGGCGGCCAGCGCCTCCGACTCCACCATCACTGAAAGGTCCTCGTCGACGGTCACGCGCTGCCCCGGCCGCAGGTGCCGCCCGGGCCGCACCATCGCCTCCCAGCGCCCGTCGGTCCCCTTGTCCCGCAAGAGCAGGATCTCGGCCTCGCCCCCGCGAGACCGTTGGCCGAGAAGCCGCGCGGGGATCACGCGGCTGCGATTCACGACCACGAGATCGCCCGGCGCGAGCAGATCGGGCAGGTCGCGGAAGGCGTGATGGCGGGCCGCGCCGCCGGCGCGGGGCAGGACCATGAGCCGCGAGGCGTCCCGCTCGGCCGACGGCTCCTGGGCGATGGCCTCCGGCGGCAGCTCGTAGTCGAAGTCGGAGGTCTTCAGATCAGAAAAGTTTCGTCTGACCGGGGCCGCCCTCGGGCAGGGCGCGGCCGAAGTGCTGGTAGGCGCGGCGGGTGGCCACGCGCCCGCGCGGGGTGCGGTCCAGGAAGCCGATCTGGAGCAGATAGGGCTCGTAGATGTCCTCGATGGCGTCGGCCTCCTCGCTGATGGAGGCGGCCAGGGCCCCCACGCCGACGGGGCCGCCGCCGAACTTGTCGATGATCGTGAGGAGCAGCTTGCGGTCCACCTCGTCGAAACCGTTCTCGTCCACGTCGAGGAGGGCCAGGCCGTCGCGCGCGACCTCGGCGGTGATCACGCCGCCGGCCCGCACCTGGGCGTAGTCGCGCACCCGCCGCAGGAGGCGGTTCACGATGCGCGGCGTGCCCCGGGCGCGGCGCGCGATCTCCGCCGCCCCTTCCGGCTCGAGGGGAACGGCGAGGATCCGGGCCGAGCGCGTGACGATGAACTGCAGGTCGGCCTCGGAATAGAAGTCCAGGCGATGCACGATGCCGAAGCGGCTGCGCAGGGGCGCGGTCAGGAGGCCGGCCCGGGTGGTGGCCCCCACCAGCGTGAAGGGCTTGAGCGGGATCTTCATGGAGCGCGCCCCCGGACCGGTGCCGATCATCAGGTCCAGGGTGTAGTCCTCGAGCGCCGGATAGAGGATCTCCTCCACCTTGGCGTCCAGGCGGTGGATCTCGTCGATGAAGAGGACCTCCCGCGGCTCCAACGCCGTGAGGAGGGCGGCCAGGTCCCCCGCGCGCTCGATGATGGGGCCGGCGGTGGCCTTGATGGGCACGCCCAGTTCGGCGGCGACGACGTGGGCCAGGCTGGTCTTGCCGACTCCGGGCGGGCCGAAGAGCAGCACGTGGTCCAGGGCCTCGCCGCGGCTGCGCGCGGCCTCGACGGCCACGCGGAGATTGGCCACCACGTGCGGCTGGCCCACGTACTCGTCGAGCCGCCGCGGGCGCAGCGACTGGTCGAAGCCGAGGTCGTCTTCGCTGGGCCGCGACGACACCAGGCGGTCGCCTTGCATCCCGCCCAACGTCAGCGCCCGGACACGGCCTGGAGCGCGCGGCGCAGGAGGTCCTCGAACCGTCCGGTGCCGTCGTCGCGCAGGGCGCGCTCGACGCCCCTCTCCGCCTCCCCGCGGGAGTAGCCCAGGTTGGCCAGGGCGGAGAGCAGATCCTCCTTGGGGCCCAGGCCTTCGGCCGCGGGCCGGCCGGGGTCCGCGTCCCGCGCGGGCATCTTGTCCTTCAGCTCCACCACCAGCCGCTCGGCGGTCTTGCGCCCCACGCCGGGGATGCGGACGAGGCGGGCCACGTCGGAGGAGCGCAGGGCCTCCACCAGCTCGTCCGCCTCGATCCCCGACAGGATGTTCACGGCCAGGCGCGGGCCCACCCCCGCCACCTCGATGAGCCGCTCGAAGAGGGCGTGCTCGCCGGGGCTGGCGAAGCCGAAGAGCGCGATCGCGTCCTCGCGCACGTGCGTGTGGATGCGCAGGCTCACCTCGGAGCCCTCCTCGCCCAGGCGGTAGAAGGTGGAGACGGGAATGAAGGCCTTGTAACCCACGCCGGCCACGTCGATCACCACCACCTGGGGCGCCTTGCGAAGGATGCGTCCGCGCAGCTGCGCGATCACGCCGGCCCGCCGCCGGCGGTGACGACGGCCGCGGTCTGGAGGTGCGCGCGGCACAACGCCACCGCCAGGGCGTCGGACGCGTCTCCCGGGTCTCCGTCACCGGGGAGATCGAGCAGCCGCGCCACCATCAGCGCGACCTGTGCCTTCTGGGCGCGGCCGAAGCCGGTGATCTGCACCTTAACCGTGGCCGGAGGGAAGGCGTGCACGGGCAGGCCGGCCTCCGCCGCGGACAGGAGGATCACGCCCCGCACGTGGCCCAGCACCAGCGCGGTGCGCGTGTTGACGGCGTGGAAGACGTCCTCCACGGCCACCGCGTCGGGGCGCAGCCGGGCCACCAGCTCGGCCATGCCCTGGTGGATGAAGTGCAGCCGCTGGTGAAGCTCGAGGCGGGCGGGGGGAGCGAGGGCGCCCATCTCCAGGAGGCGGTGGCGGCGGCCGTCGGTGGCGATGGCCCCGTATCCCGTGCGCAACGAACCGGGATCCACGCCGAGGATGATCATGACGCCCTGGGGCCGGTCAGCACTCCGGAGGGCCTCCCGCTGCGGCGCCGCGCTAGCCGGCGGCCGCGGCTTCCAGCTCCTTGTCGGAGATGTCGAAGTTGGCCCAGACGTTCTGGACGTCGTCGCTCTCCTCGAGGGCCTCGATGAGCTTCAGCATCTGCTGGGCCTTCACGCCCTCGAGTGCCACGGTGTTCTCGGCGTACTTGCCGATCTGCGCCTCCTCCGGCTCGATCCCCGCCTTCTTCACGGCCGCCAGCACGGCCTCGTACCCGTTGGGGGAAGTGTAGACCTCGAACACGTCGCCCGAGGGCACGATGTCGTCGGCCCCCGCGTCGAGGGCCAGGTCCATCAGCTTCTCCTCGTCCACCTTGTCCTTGGCGATGGCGATGAAGCCGCGCGGCTTGAACATGTAGGAGACGCTGCCCGCCCCGCCCAGGTTGCCGCCGTTCTTCGTGAAGAGATGACGGATCTCGGCCACCGTTCGGTTGCGGTTGTCGGAGGTCCCCTCCACCAGGATGGCCACCCCGCCGGGGCCGTAGCCCTCGAGGGTGATCTCCTCGTAGGCCGCGCCTTCGAGCTCGCCGGTGCCCTTCTGGATGGCGCGCTTGATGTTGTCGGCGGGCATGTTCACGGCCTTGGCCTTGTCCACCGCGGTGCGCAAGCGCGGGTTGGAGTTGGGATCGCCCCCGCCGATACGGGCGGCGATGGACATCTCGCGGATGATCTTGGTGAAGGTCTTGCCGCGCTTGGCGTCGAGCGCGCCCTTCTTGTGCTTGATGGAAGCCCACTTGGAATGTCCGGACATGCGGAAGCTCCTGCTATTGAGATACGGCGCTACGGCGGCAGTCTAGCACAGGGGGAAAAAGAAAAGCCCTGATGTCTCTCGGCATCAGGGCTTCACGGAAGTGAAATCCCGGCAACGTCCTACTCTCCCACCAGGCTACCCTGGCAGTACCATCGGCGCTGGAGGGCTTAACTGCCGTGTTCGGAATGGGAACGGGTGTGACCCCTCCGCCATGATCACCGGGATGAGCTTTTCAAAGAACGATGACACCGAAGATCCTAGTATCGCTATGCAGGGCCGTCGAAGCCGACCAGGCTTCGAGCACTGTAAACGTAATGGTCAAGCCTCACGATCGATTAGTACCCGTAAGCTAAAAGCATTTCTGCTCTTGCACACCGGGCCTATCAACCTCGTAGTCTACGAGGGATCTTTAGGCAGGTTATCCTGCGGGAGACATCATCTCGAGGCGGGTTTCACGCTTAGATGCTTTCAGCGTTTATCCCAACCGAACGTAGCTACCCAGCTGTGCCTTTGGCAAGACAACTGGTGCACTAGAGGTTCGTCCATCCCGGTCCTCTCGTACTA
>Ga0075428_100009428_pt1 | contig 10835 bp, 7 predicted proteins | sample RhiMetdeltSRZDD2_FD_75291 | JGI IMG/M metagenome (GOLD analysis project Ga0075428, IMG submission 75291) | Populus rhizosphere microbial communities from Tennessee, USA - Rhizosphere MetaG P. deltoides SRZDD2 | ecosystem: Host-associated > Plants > Roots > Rhizosphere > Soil | place: USA... | reverse complement strand
GTCGCCATGTTCGTCAGCGTCGCGCGCTCGTCCATGGACAGCGACGCCAGTCCCGGCCCGCCGAACTCCATGACCCGGTCCAGCGTCCGCTCCGCCTTGGCGTGCGTGCGCAGGATCTCGAGCATCAGGTCCTTCGCCGTGCACGCCGCCGGCAGGCGTCCGTACAGCTCGAAGCGGATCGACTCCGGCACCTGCACGAACGTGAACCCGGCGTGGATCAGCGCCGCGTACTCCGTCGCGCCGACGCCCCAGGTCAGCGCGTTGTTGCCGCCGCCCATGCACGTGTGGCTGTCGGTCGCCTGGATGAACTCGCCGGGGTCGACGAACTCCTCGCGCGCGACCTGGTGGCAGATCCCGGGCGAAACGCCGTCCTTGGCCGAGTAGTCGCGCACGCCCGTGTGCTTCTGGAACACGCGCTGGAGGTTCCGGAGCGTCTCGATCTGCGCCGAGAACGGCGACATCTTCTTCACGCCGTCCGTGTACAGCAGGTGGTCCTCGAAGACCGCGAACTTCTGCGGGTGGACGATCGAGTACGCGTCGCCGTGCTCGGCCCGCAGGAAGTAGTCGACCTGCGCCGTCGTGAACTCGTGGCTGTAGCCCCCGTCGACGCGGACGAGGCAGAGGTCGCCCGGCCGGACGTACTCCTCCCCGCGCCCGTCGTTGACGAGGTGCGAGGCCAGGATCTTCTCCGCCATGTTCATCGGCCGCTTGCCGGTCGTCGGCGAAGGCACCGACACCTCGCCCGCGGCGTACTTCTCCGCGAAGGCGAAGAGCCCGCCCGACTCGAGGATCGCGCGCGCGACGAGGTCGTAGCGCTCGGTGAACTCCGCCAGCGGGATCTCCTCCCCGCGCTGGAGCCGCTCGAGCTGCTCGTAGGTGCCCATGAGCTGCCCGAGGTTCAGGTTGTTGCGCTCGTGGATCGGCGCGAAGGACGCGGCCACCACGAGGCTCACCCCCGACCACTTCTCGGCCTGCGGCGCGGTCTCGCGCGAGGAGCCGGTGCCCTTGCGCTGGCCCGACACGATCACCTCGAAGTTCCCGTCCATCAGCGCGCGCTTCTCGAACACGCGGCGGCCGTCGGGGTGCACGAGGCCCGCGTACGCGTCGAGCGCGAGGTCCTCGGGCCGGTAGCGGAAGCACACCCACGCGGGCGTCATGACGTCCGTGTTGATGTCGTCGAGCAGCTCTTTCGGATCGACGTCGGCCATCCGCAGGTCGAGCTGGCCCTCGAGCTGTCGCCCGATCCGGTCGAGGTCCTTCGTCAGGAACAGGACGCGTCTGCCTGGCGTGAGCCGTACGACGCGCGTCCCGTCCTTGCGGGTGTGGATCAGCGGGTTCATCCCGTCCTCAGGCTTTCCTCGACCGCCTACGCCTGGGGGTTCTCGATCAGGATGGCGATGCCCTGCCCGCCGCCGATGCAGGCGGAGGCGACGCCGCGCCGCAGCTTCTGCCGGCGCAGCTCGTGCATCAGGGTGAGGACGAGGCGCGTGCCCGTCGCTCCGAGCGGATGGCCGAGCGCGATCGCCCCGCCGTTCACGTTGACCTTGGCGCGGTCGAGCTCGAGCTCCTTCTCGCAGCCGAGGTACTGCCCCGCGAAGGCCTCGTTGATCTCGATGCGGTCGACGTCCTGGAGCGACAGCTGGGCCCGGTCGAGGCAGGCCCGGATCGCCGGCACGGGCCCGATGCCCATCTCGGTCGGCTCGACGCCGACGTAGGCCCAGGAGACGATCCGCGCCCACACGTCGAGCTTGTCGGCCTTGGCGCGCTCGGGCGTCGTCAGCACGACCGCGGCCGCGCCGTCGACGACGCCGCTGGCGTTGCCCGCGGTCACGGTGCCGTCCTTGCCGAACGAGGCACGCAGCTTCGCGAGCCCCTCGAGCGTCGTCTCGGGCTTGATGTGGTCGTCGGTCGAGAGGACCTCCTCGCCCTTGCGCGTCTTGACCGTCACGGGCTCGATCTCGGCCGCGAAGCGCCCCGACTTCACGGCTTCCGCGCCGAGCTTGTGGCTGCGGTAGGCGTACTCGTCCTGCTGCTCGCGGGTGATGCCGAGGCGCTTGGCGACCTTCTCGGCCGTCTGCGCCATCATCAGCCCCGCCAGCGGGTCGAGCAGCGCGCCGAAGAGCGTGTCCTGGAGCGTCGGCTGGACGCCGAAGGGGATGCCCGACCGCGCGCCGTACAGCGCGAAGGGCGCCTGGCTCATGTTCTCCATGCCGCCCGCGAGGACCGTACCCGCCTCGCCGAGGAGGATCATTTGCGCGCCGTTCACGATCGACTGGATGCCCGAGCCGCACAGGCGGTTCACGGTGAGCGCGCCGACTTCCTTCGGCACGCCCGCCTTGAGCCCGACGTGCCGGGCGCCGTAGAGCGCGTCGATCGAGGTCTGGAGGGCGTTCCCCATGACGACGTGCTCGACCGTGGCCGGGTCGACCTTGGCGCGGGCGAGCGCGGCCTTGGCGGCGTGCGCCCCGAGGTCGATCGCGCTCGTGTCCTTGAACTTGCCGAAGCCGGGCGTGCCGACGTACTCGCACATCGGCGTGCGCGCTCCCCCGACGATGACCACTTCGCTCTTCATCCCTGCCTCCGATCACCCCTCTTGGACCGGCGACTCGGACTTCGACAGTCCACAGGTCGCCCCTCGCACCGTGGATTCGACGCTCTACCGCCCCTGGAACAGCGGCTTGCGCTTCTCGAGGAACGCGCCCATGCCCTCGCGCATGTCGGCCGTCGTCGCCGCCAGCGCGAACATGTCGCTTTCGATAACTTCGCCCTCGGGCTGGCTCATGTTCATGCCGCGACGGATCGTCTCGAGGGCCAGGCGCACCGCGACCGGACCGCGCTTCCCGATCGTGTCGACGAGCTGCATCGTGCCCTCGCGCAGGGCTTCCGGCGCGAACAGGCGGTTCACGATGCCGACGCGGTGGGCCTCCTCGGCCGAGTACATGTCGCCCGTGAGGACCCACTCGCGCGCGACCCCCGGCCCGGCGATGCGCGCCAGGCGCTGCGTCCCGCCGTAGCCCGGGATGATCCCGAGCGAGACCTCCGGCAGGCCGAGCTTGGCCGTCGTCGAGGCCGTCCTGAGCGTGCAGGCGAGCGCGAGCTCGCACCCGCCGCCGAGCGCGAAGCCGTTGATCATCGCGATCGACGGTTTCGTCATCTTCTCGAGCCGGCCGAACACCTGCTGGCCGGCGAACGCGAGGTCCTTGGCCTGGAGCGGCTGCATCGTCGCCAGCTCGTTGATGTCCGCCCCGGCGACGAAGGCCTTCTCCCCGGCGCCCGTGACGACCAGGCAGCGGACGCCCGCGTCGGCCTCGACCTCGTCGAAGGCCGCCGCGAGCTCGCGCAGGGTCTGGCCGTTCAGGGCGTTCAGGACCTTGGGCCTGTTCACCGTCACCGTCGCGACGGCGCCGGTCCTCTCGAGCAGGATGTTCTCGTATCCCACGGCGATCCCCTCCTCTCGCTGGGCGGGCGGGCTACTTGCCCCCGGCCTTCACGACCGTGCACTTCTTGATCGTCTGCGTGTCGAAGGGCTTGTCCTGCGAGTTGCGCTTCACGTTGACGATCTTGTCGACGACCTCGAGGCCGCTGACGAGCTGGCCGAAGCCCGAGTACTGGCCGTCGAGGCTCGTCGAGGTCTTGTGCATGATGAAGAACTGGCACGAGGCCGAGTTCGGGTCCTGCGAGCGCGCCATCGAGAGCACGCCCGGGACGTGCTTCTTGGCGTTGAACTCCGCCTTGAGCATGCGCGGACCGCTGCCGGTCCCCGTTCCCGTCGGATCGCCGCCCTGGATCATGAAGCCCGGGATGACGCGGTGGAAGGTCTTGCCGTCGTAGAAGCCCGTGTAGCACAGGTCGAGGAAGTTGCGCACGTGGTTCGGCGCGACGTCGGGCCAGAACTCGATCTCCATGTCGCCCTGGTTCGTCGACATGATCACGTGGTACTTCGAGAGCTCCTCGACGGGCATCTTCATGAAGTCGAGCCCCTTTTCAGCCGCTTGCATCACGCGCACTCCCTTCTCCTCGCCTCCGAGGATCTCCTTGGCGTATCCGAGCTTGAAGTCCTTGCCGTCGAACCCTTCCGCCTTCGCGAGGACCGGCGCGAGGTCGATGTCCATCGAGAAGCGCGAGTTGGGCAGCAGGACGATCGAGCCCTCGCCACGCTTCCCGCCCAGCGGTTTCCCGTTCAGGGTGAAGGCCGAGGCCTCCATGGCCCACGCGGGCACGGTCGCGGAATCCCCTTCGGTGCTCAGCACGACGTGCACGACGAACCCGCCGCTGCCGAGGTAGCTCTCCGGGGCGCTCCACTCGACCTTCGGCTTCGAATCGACCGAGCCGGCGCCGAGGGCGCCCGCGACGACGAGGAACAGATTGGTGAGCATCACAGCCGCTTGTCTCCTTGCCACTTGTAGAAGCCTTCGTCGGTCTTCCGGCCGAGCTTCCCTTCCGCCACCTTCTTCTTGAGGATCCCGGGGATCGCGAACGCGCTCTCGCCGGGGTGGGCCTTCACCCAACCTTCCAGGATCGCGAGCGTCGTGTCCAGCCCGACGTAGTCCGTGAGCTCGATCGGCCCCATCGGGTGCCCGCAGCCGAGCTTCATCGCCGCGTCGATGTCCGCGGCGGAGGCGTCCCCGCGCTCCAGCATGAGGAGGCTCTGGACCATGTAAGGGACCAGCAACCGGTTCACGACGAACCCGGGCGTGTCCTTGCAGGCGACCGGCGTCTTCCCGCAGGCCTCGCCGAACGCGCGCGCCGCGGCGAAGACCTCGTCGGAAGTCGCCGGCGTGCGCACCACCTCGACCAGGCGCATGAGCTGCACCGGGTTGAAGAAGTGCAGTCCGACCATCTGGGCGGGCCGGCCCGAGGCCGCGCCCATCAAGGCGATCGGGAACGACGAGGTGTTCGAGGCCAGGATCGTCTGCGTCTTGCAGATCTTCCCCAGCTCCGCGAAGAGCTTCTTCTTCTCGTCCAGGTTCTCGACGATCGCCTCGACGACGAGGTCGCGGTCGGCCAGGTCCTGGCGCGACAGCGATCCGCGGATGCGCGCGCGGACCGCGGCGGACTCCGCCTTGGCCTGCTCGGCGGGCTTGCCCTTCTCGACCGCCTTCTCGGCCAGCTTCGAGAGGCTCTTGTCGATGCGCGCGAGGCCGCCGTCGAGGAACTTCTGCTCCGTCTCGACGACCACGACGTCGAAGCCGCCTTGCGCGGCGACCTGGGCGATGCCGTGGCCCATCAAGCCGCAGCCGACGACTCCTACCTTCTGGACTGCCATCTGCCTCCTCCTTCTCTCGTGTCTCAGGAACCACTCCGGTGGAAGGCCGTCGCGAGGCCCATCCCGCCCGAGATGCACAGCGTGGCGAGGCCGCTCTCGCCCTTCCGCCGGCGCAGCTCGTGCAGGAGCGTCACGACGATCCGCGCGCCGGTCGCGCCGATCGGGTGGCCCAGCGCGATCGCGCCTCCGTTCACGTTGAGCTTCTCCGGCTTCAGGTCGAGCTCGCGGCCGCAGGCGAGGACCTGGGCGGCGAAGGCCTCGTTGAGCTCGACGAGGTCGTAGTCGGAGACGGCGATCCCGTTCGCGTCCTCGAGCTTCCGGACCGCCGGAACGGGCCCGATCCCCATGATCTTCGGGTCGACGCCGGCCGCCGCGGATTCGCCGACGAAGGCCAGCGGCTCGAGGCCGAGCTCCCCCGCGGTTTCCTCGGCCATCACGAGCAGCGCGGCGGCCCCGTCGGTGATCCCCGACGAGTTCCCGGCGCTCACGGTGCCCGCCTTCGCGTCGAAGACGGCCGGGAGCCTCGCCAGGCTCTCGAGCGTCGTGTCCGGACGCGGGTGCTCGTCCACCTGGACCAGGATCTCCCCCTTCTTCGAGGGCACCTGGACGGGCGAGATCTCGTCGGCGAAGCGGCCGGCTTCGACCGCGGCGCGCGCCTTCTGCTGGCTCGCGAGGGCGAAGGCATCCTGTTCGGCCCGCGAGATCCCGAGCTCCTGCGCCAGCTTCTCCGCCGTCGCGCCCATCACCATCCCCGCCAGCGGGCAGTCGAATCCGTCCTGGTACATCGCGTCGACGACGCGCGCGTGCCCGAGGCGGTAGCCCGCGCGCATCTTCGGCAGGAAGAAGGGCAGGCCGCTCATGCTCTCCGTGCCGCCGGCGACGACGACGTCAGAGCGGCCCGACGCGACCGCCTCGGCGGCGAGCTGCAGCGACTTCAAGCCCGAGCCGCAGGCCATGTTCACGGTGTAGGCCGGGACGGTCTCGGGAATCCCCGAGCGCACGGACACCTGCCGCGCGACGTTCGGTCCGCCGCCCGCCTGGCGTGCGTTGCCGAACACGAGCTCGCCGACGCGCGCGCGGTCGATCCCCGATCGACGGAGGAGGTCGGTGACGACGCTGACCCCCAGTTCTGCGGCCGAGAGATCCGCAAAAGCACCCAGGAACCGGCCGATCGGCGTGCGGAGGGCGTGGGTGATCACGACCGAGCGCGCACCGCTCCTGCCTCTTCGGGTATTGGGTCGCGGCGAGGGGGGCATCCGGGGGGCTCCGCGGCCCCCGCGCGACTCGTTTCGCGTGGATCGCCGCAGGACTTGGGGCGAACAGGATAGGGGGCCCCCTTCCGTGGCGCAAGGCGCCCCCCCGCGTCGGAGAGGGCCCTTTCGAGCGGCGGATGCCCGTGGATAATCCACGGACAGGCACGGTCGCACTGTCCCCGATCCGTCCTAGACTGGGAGCGCGCGGACCGCGCACGTTGAAGCCGAAGATCGAACCTGACCGCGTCGCTGCGAGCGCGCTCTCGGAGCACGAGGGCGGGTCGAACGTCGACTCCCGGCTCGAGAGACGCCTCGAGACGCGCCTCGACGAGAACGGGAAAGCGGGCGCGCCCGCGCACAGGACGCGCATGACCGCGCTCGCGAGCCTCCTCGCCGACGATTCGCCCAGCGTGCTCTTCGAAGTCCGGCGCGCCCTCGAGGAGGGCGGAGCCGCGGCCCGGCCCGCGCTCGAGCGCGCGGCCTCCGGCGACGATCCGCGGCTGCGCGCGCGCGCGCGGATGCTTCTCCTCGAGGCCCGGCACCGCGCGGCGCTGCGCCGCTTCACGGGCTACGCGCTGCGTCCGGAGGTCGACCTCGAGCGCGGCCTGTTCCTCCTGGCCCGGCTCCACGCCCCGCGCCTCGATCCGCGGCCGTACCAGCGGGCGCTCGACGCGATGGCGGCCGAGGTCGTCCGGCGCCGGGCGATTCCGGGGGACGAGATGGCTCCGATCCGGGCGCTGATCGAGTACCTCGGCCGGGAGCTGCGCTTCGGCGGCAGCCGCGGCGAGTTCCACCACCCCGACAACATCGACGTCCACCGCGCGATCGAGCGCCGGGCGGGCATCCCGCTGACGCTGTCGGCGATCTGGCTCTTCGTCGCCCGCCGCGCCGGCATCCGCGCGGCCCTCGTCCCGCTGCCCGGCCACGTGATGCTGCGCCTCCACGCCGGCGCGCGCAGCGTGATCGTCGATCCCTACCACGACGGCCGGACGCGCACGGAGGCCGAGTGCAGGTCCTACCTCGCCAAGCACGGCGCCGCGTCGAACGCCGCGGCCTTCCGCGACGCGCCCGATGCGAGCCTCCTGCGGCGCCAGGTCGCCAACCTCGCCCGCAGCGCCCAGCTGCGCGGCAGGGTTCGCGAGGCGCGCCTCCTCGTCACCGCCGTCCGCGCGCTCGAGCCGGGCCGTCCCCCGGGTTCCCTGCCGGGCTGAGAGCCTGGAGACGAGCGACGTGGTCCGGAACCCCTTGCGCGCAGGCCTCGAGCCCCGGGACGGCGGGAATCTGCGCGTCGCGCCGCTCTTCCCGCTGCCCAACGTGTTCCTGTTCCCCGGGTGCGTGATGCCGCTGCACGTGTTCGAGCCGCGCTACCGGCAGATGGTCGAGGACCTCCTCGACGGACCCGGGCAGGTCGTCATGGGCACGCTCGAGCAGGACCACGCCGGCGAGCTCTTCGGCGCGCCGCCCGTCCGCCCGATCGCGGGGATCGGCGAGATCTGCCGCCACGAGCGCCTGCCCGACGGCCGCTTCCTGATCTGGCTCTTCGGGCTCTCGCGCGTCCGGATCCGCGAGGTGGCCAGCGTCCGCCTCTACCGCCGCGTCTCGGTCGAGCCCTTCGAGGAGATCGCTCCGCCGAGCGAGCGCGAGCCCGAGCTGCGCGAGCGCCTGCGCCGGGCGATCCTCGCGCGCTGCGAGCAGTCGGCGCAGATCCCGGCCGAGCTCCCGATCTCGTGCCTGGCCGACCTCCTGCTCCAGCGCCTCGGGCTGTCGCAGCCGGAGATGGAAGCGCTGTTCGAGGAGGTGGACGTGGAGACGCGCGCGCAGTGCGGCCTCCAGCTCCACGAGAAGCGCTCGTCGAACCCTCGCAACCGCAATCCCAGGTGAAACCCTGGCAGGAAGCCCGCCGCCATGCTCGCGACGCTCGCCGTCTCGCTGTCCGCGCAACTCTCGACCTCCGCCTCCCCCGGTGCTCCGGAGCGCATCGACCTGTGCGAGGTGCGCGTCGCCTCCCGCGCCGAGCTCGCGCGGCTGTTCCGCCTGGCCAGCGACCCCGACGACCACTTCCGCGTCCGTGACGGCGTCGCGCGGATCTACGCCGGAGAGACCGAGGAACGGCGGCTGCAGGCCCTCGGGTTCGACCTGACGGTCCTCCGGCGCGACCTCGCGTCCTTCTACGCCGCGCGCGCCGCTTCCGATCCCGCCCGCTTGATCCAGGGCGGCTCGATGGGCGGCTTCAAGACCCTGGCGGAGATCGTCGCGGAGATGGACCGCCTCGCGGCCACCTACCCCGCGATCGTGTCGCCCAAGTTCTCGATCGGCACGACGATCGAGGGCCGGCCGATCTGGGCGATGCGCGTCTCGGACGCGCCGACGGTCGAGGACCCGAGCGAGCCGCGCGTCTTCCTCGACGCGATCCACCACGCGCGCGAGCCGATGGGCGGCGAGGCGCTGCTGCTCTTCGCCGACGCGCTGTGCACGGGCTATCCCTCCGACCCCGACGTGCAGCGCATGGTCGAGACGCGCGACATCCTCTTCGTGCCCTGCGTGAACCCCGACGGCTACGAGTACAACCGCCAGACGAACCCGGGCGGCGGCGGGCTGTGGCGCAAGAACCGGCGCAACAACGGCAACGGCACCTTCGGCATCGACCTGAACCGCAACTACGGCTGGGAGTGGGGCCCGCAGTGGCCGGGCTCGTCGGGGACGACGAGCGACGAGACCTACCGCGGGCCTTCGTCCTTCTCCGAGCCGGAGACGCGGGCCGTGCGCGACTGGCAGCTCGCGCACCCGCCGGCGATGTCGCTCTCGGCGCACACCTACGGGAACCTGTGGCTCTTCCCGTGGGGCTACGACACCGTCCTCACGTCGGACGACGCGAAGTACCGCGCCTGGAGCGCGCGGATGACCGCGACGAACGGCTTCGAGGTCGGCTCGCCGCCGGAGATCCTGTACGTCGCCAACGGCGTCAGCCTCGACTGGAGCTACGGGCAGCTCGGCGCCTTCGCCTTCAGCCCGGAGATCGGATCGGACGCGGACGGCTTCTGGCCGGCGCCGTCGCAGATCCAGCCGCTGTACCAGGCGGTCGCGCCCGCGCTCGTCGAGCTCGTGAAGTGGAGCGGCGGCTGGCCCGAGGTGCGCGACCTCTCCTGGACGCAAGTCCAGGGCGACGGCGACGCCTACCGCGAGCGCGGGGAGATCTGGGACCTCGTCGTCGGGTTCCGCAACCCGGGCATCGATCCGGTCGCGGGCACGCTCTCGCTCTCCTCGTCGCACCCCGAGATCGCGGTCCTGAACGGGCTCACGAGCTTCGAAGTGGGCGCCACGGTCTTCCAGGCGACGCAGGTACCGGGCGGGAGCTTCGCGCCGGCGCACGTGCAGCCCTTCCGCCTGCGCGTCGCGATCGCGCCGAACGCCGCGAGCGGGATCTACGACCTCGACCTCGGCGTGAGCTGGGAGGGGTCGACGACTCCGGCCAGCGTCCCGGTCGAGATCGGACAGCCCCGCGTGCTCGCGCGCGACGACATGGAGCTGGCCGGCTTCGGCTGGCAGGTCGACAACGCGCTGAACTACTCCTGGCAGCGGGCCATTCCCCAGGCGACGACCGCCCAGCCCGGCAACGACGACCCCGCCGGCAGCGGGACGACGTGCTGGGTCACGGGAGCCGCCGCGGGCGGGAGCGCGGGCGCGAACGACGTCGACGGCGTGACGACGCTCACCTCGCCGATCTTCCGCGCCTCGGGCTTCTCGCACCTCGGGCTCGAGTACGCGCGCTGGTACGCCGATCTCCTGGGCAGCGCGACCGACGACCAGCTGCTCGTGCAGGTGTCGAACAACGGCGGCGCGGCCTGGACGACGCTCGAGACGACGGCGAACGCGAACTCGTGGAGGACGCTGGCCTTCGACCTCGAGAGCGTGCTCCCGCTGACCGACCAGATGCGCCTGCGGCTCACGGCTTCCGACAACCCGAACAACAGCCTGTGCGAGGCGCTCCTCGACAGCTTGGTCCTGAGAACCTTCAGCGACCTGCCGACGCTCGGGGAATGGGGCACGACGAGCGCGGGCGCGACCGCGCGCCTCTTCGTCGACGGACCGGGAAGCGTCTCCTGGAAGATCAAGATGTCGACGCAGGCCGGCCCCGGCGCGCCGACGGGCGGCACGGACGGACTCCTCTACCTGACCGGGACGATCGTCGACGTCGCGATCGGCGCGACGGCCGCGTCGGGGCGCGCGGAGACGGCCTGGACCGTTCCGTCGGGGACGACGCTCTACCTCCAGGTGCTCCTGGACGAGGGCGGCCCGCAAGCGGCGTGGTCGAACCT
>Ga0075428_100009427_pt1 | contig 10835 bp, 10 predicted proteins | sample RhiMetdeltSRZDD2_FD_75291 | JGI IMG/M metagenome (GOLD analysis project Ga0075428, IMG submission 75291) | Populus rhizosphere microbial communities from Tennessee, USA - Rhizosphere MetaG P. deltoides SRZDD2 | ecosystem: Host-associated > Plants > Roots > Rhizosphere > Soil | place: USA... | reverse complement strand
GGGCTCTCCGCGGGCAGCGTCTGCAGATCCAGCGCGTCGCCCTCCTCGTCCGCCACCAGCTGCAGACGCAGCGGCTCGCTGGCCTGCTCGAGGAGCACGTCGCCGCCGCGGTGCCGCTTGAGCGCCAGCTCCACGCGCCCGCGCGGCGCCACGACCGCGTCGATGGGGCGTCCGAGGTGGAACTCCACCTCGTCGATCTTCAGCAGGTCCTCGAGGCCGCCGAACGCCAGGACGAGGCGCGAGCCCTCGCGGGCGGTCGGTATGCAGACGAAGCGCACCATCAGCTCCAGCGGGGCCTCGGCCCAGAGCGAGGGGTCGTCGGGAAGGCTGTCGAGGGGATCGAAGGGCAGGCCCAGGACCTCCGCCTGCCGACGGGCCTGCTCGGCGTCTCCCTCCGCCGCCCCGCTCCTGGACGGGGCGGGAAGCCGGGCCGGAGTCCGGGGTTCGCCCATCTGCGGCGATGGTAGCACCGATCCGAGGCCCACTTGTGCCGCGGGCGCCGCGGTCGTAGGGTTGGGGTCGGGGGTCTTGCCCATGAGCCGTCTACTGGCGGCGACGACGGTCCTCATCCTGGGCGTGCCCAACGCCTGCCAGGACGAAGAGCCCGCGCGCTGGCGCTACACGTGCGGCGAGCCCGTCTGCTCGGGATACACGGCCAAGCCCGGGATCCCGCTGTGCACCAGCGAGGCCTACGGCAACCGCTGCGAGGACGAGGGCGTGATCTGCGACCCGAAGGACGACTGCAACCGGCTCCTCATGTGCAGCCCCGAGGATCCGGGCGTCATCCCTTGCCCGGACCAGCCGTAACATCGGCGTCGTGATCGGCATCCGGCCGGCGGCGGCCCCGGGCGCGCTCCGGGCCTGCGTCCTGATCGCCGTGACGGTCCTGGCGCTGCTGGCCGTCCGCTTCGAGGCCACCCCGCTCCTGCGCGGGCCCGCGCCCTATCCTCCGGAATGGCAGTGGGCGGCGGGGGCCAAGCCGTGGAGCGCGCGCGTGGTGCCCGCGCTGGGGTGCGCCCTGGGCCTGGTCGTCCTCCTTCTCCTGTCCGGCCGCGCCGCCGCCGGGCGACGTTCCCGCGCCGCGTACGGCGGCCTCCTGGCCGGCGCGACGCTGCTGGGCCTCGGCCTGCAGCTCGGCCTTCGCCACGTGGACCAGGAAGGCGCGGTGGCCGCTCTGGTCAGCCGCACGATCAGCGGCTCGTTCACTTCCTTCCACCGCGTGGCCAACTCCGGCCTGGCCCGCGACCCGGCCCGGTTCCTGGCCGGACATCAGGAGATCCTGGCCTCGCTGCGCCACCGCGCGCTCCATGCCGCCACCCATCCTCCCGGGCCGGTGCTGTTCTACCGGGGGCTCATCGAGCTGTGCCGCCGCCGGCGGGGGCTCACCGAGCGGCTGGGATCGGTCGTGTCGGCCTCGGGCCTGGAGACGGCACCCCTGGCCAGCCCGCCGCCGTCGCCGGAGGCCATCGGGGCCGCGCTCCTGGGCCCGCTGCTGCTGGGCTTGCTGGGCGCCATGGCCTGCTGGCCGACGGCGGCGCTGGCCCGATCGGTCCACGGCGACGCGGCCGCGGCCGCGCGCACGGGCGTGCTGTGGACCATGGTGCCGGCCCTGGCCCTCATGACGCCGGAGCTGGATCAGGCGCTGGCCCTCCCCGTCACGGCGTCGGTCGCCGCCCTCGCCGCCGCCCTCCGGCCCGAGGCCGGGCGTGCCCGCCTTGTGGGCCACGCCGCGGCGGCGGGTCTGCTGGCGGCGGTGGCGGAGTTCTTCTCCTACGGCGCCGCGGTCTTCGTGCTGATCGGCGCGCTCGCCGTGCTCGCCTGGCGGGGGTGGGAATCGCGGCGTCGCGCGGCGGCGGCCGTGGGCCTCGCGATGGCGGCGGGGGCGGCGGTGATCGGCCTCGAGCGCCTGGCCGGCCACCGGCCGCTGGCCTCGGCCCTGACGGCGTTGTCCATCCATCGCCAGCATTTCACCGTTCGTCGGTCCTATCTCGCGTGGCTCGCGTTCGATCCCGTAGACCTCTTCTGGTTCCTGGGTCCGCCGCTGGTCCTGCTCGTCGTCGCCGTCGGGCTGCGCTCGGTGATCCGGTCGGCTCGCGTCGGCGACGCCGCCGTGGAGCGGTTCCAGGCCACGGCCGTGCTCGGCGTGGCCGCGCTCGTCCTCTCCGGGATAGTGCGCGGCGAGGCGGGCCGCATCCTGATCCCGGTCATGCCGGTCCTGCTGGTGGCGGCGGTGGCGGGGAAGGAACCGGGCGTGACGGCCCCCGGACCTTCGGTCCGTTTTTCCGTCCTTCTCGCCGTCCTGCTCACAGCCACATCCGTCGTCATCCGCCTGACGTGGGACGTTCCGTAGTGTGTCGCTCGGCCCGGAGCGAGTCGGTCCCCATCTTTCTGGAGGATGGCCATGAGTGCTCACAAGAGGATCGCCACGACGTCCCTGGCCGCGCTGCTCCTGGCCCCGGCACCATCCTTGCCGGCGGATCCGCCGGCCAAGGACGTGGACATGCTCCGGTCGCTCCACGACAAGGCCATCCGCGCCCACCGGGAGAGCGACGCGGCCCTCCTGGTCGCGGACCAGGCGGCCGACATGATCATCGTCAACCGGGGCGCGGTGACCCGTCCCTCGCTGGAGGAGCGGAGGGCGAGCTTCGGCTCCTACCTCGGCCGGACGGTGTTCTCGGAGTACCGGGACCTGGTCGAGCCGGTGGTCAAGGTCTCGAGCGACGGCTCCCTGGGCTGGGTGATCGTGCAGGTGGGCGCTCGCGGCGTGCAGGCCATGGATGACGGGACGAAGAAGCCGATCGAGTTCGTCAGCGCCTGGATCGAGCTCTACGAGAAGCGCGATGGCCGGTGGTACGCGGTCGGCAATGTCTCCAACTTCCGTCCCTGACCGCCGCCGCGCGCGAGCGTGCGCCGGCGCTGTAGCATTGGCCGCATGGAATTCGACCTCGACCAGTCGATCGACGTCCTGCGGCGGACCCCCGGCGCGCTGCGCGAGATGCTGCTGGGCCTGGCGGAGCCGTGGGTACGCGGCACGGAGGGTCCCGAGACCTTCAGCCCCTTCGACGTGGTGGGGCACCTGATCGACGGGGAAGAGACGGACTGGGTCCCGCGGGCGCGCCTCATCCTGGCCCGCGGGGACGCCCGCTTCGAGCCCTACGACCGGTTCCGGCACAAGGCCCGAAACGCCGGACGATCTCTCGAATCGCTGCTCGACGAGTTCGCTCTGCTCCGTGTCGCGAACCTTGAACTCGTGCGGTCGTGGCGGCTCACGCCCGCCGATCTCGACCTGCCCGGCCAGCACCCCATGTTGGGCCGGGTCACGCTGCGCCAGCTCCTGGCCGCGTGGGTCGTGCACGACCTCGGCCACATGGCCCAGGCCGCGCGGGTGATGGCGAAGCAGTACAAGGAAGCGGTGGGCCCGTGGGTCCCCTTCATGCCCGTCCTCACCGACCACGAGGTCCCGCGCTCGTGACCGAGGAGGTCCCATGATCGTGGGCGCGCATTCCATCGTCTACAGCAAGAACCCCGCCGCCGACCGCGCGTTCTTCCGCGACGCCCTCGGGCTGCCCAGCGTGGACGTGGGCGAGGGCTGGCTCATCTTCGGGCTGCCGCCGGCGGAGGTGGCTGTCCACCCGTCGAGCGAGAACGACGTCCACGAGCTCTACCTGATGTGCGACGACGTCACGGGCTTCGTGGGCGGGATGAAGAAGCGCGGCATCGACTGCGGCCCCGTGATGGACCGCGGGTGGGGCCTGCTCACCGAGGTCAAGCTGCCGGGCGGCGGGAAACTGGGCGTCTACCAGCCGCGGCACGCCCGGCCGAAGCCCATGGGGGCACCCAGGTCAAAGAAGCCGAAGAAGGCCTCCAGCCGGAGGCGATGAGGCCCGCCGTGGGCGTCCAGGCCATGTATTTCGCGTCCAGATAGAACCGTGGACCTCGAGAAGGCGGCAGCGGAGATCGAGACCAGCCAGGGACGGCTGCCCGAGCGCGACCGGCTCCGCGCCCTCTTCGACGCGACGTGGCGCTACCAGATGGAGGAGTTCCCCGAGATGGCCACGTTCACCGGCCATCCCGGGCACGACCACCGCTGGACCGACCTCTCGCTCCTGTCCGTGGAGCGGCGCCGCCGGGAGCTCGAGATCCCCGCCCGGGCGCTGGCCACCATCGACCGCTCGCGCCTGCCGCCGCTCGACCAGCTCGACCACGACGTCTTCAAGCGCGAGGCCGAGGAGGCCCTGGAGGGCCGGCGCTTCCGCGCCGAGTTCATGCCCCTGTCGCAGATGAACGGCGTCCAGCAGGACGTGGCCCAGATCCTGGCCATGATGCCCACGGCCAGCGCCGGGCACTACGAGAACGTCCTGGCGCGGCTGCTGGCCGTCCCCGCGCTCGTGGACCAGACGATCGTGCTGATGAAGGAGGGGCTGGCGGCCGGGCTCACTCCACCGCGGGTCACGCTGCGCGACGTCCCGCAGCAGGTGCGGAACCAGATCGTGGACGATCCGCGGGGAAGCCCGGTGCTGCGCGCGTTCGCCGCGTTTCCGGAATCGGTCTCCGCGGCCGAAGGGGAGCGTCTGCGCGAGCGGGCGGCGGCGGCCTACGCGGCCCACGTCCGCCCCGCGTACCGGCGGCTGTACGACTTCCTGGTCGACGAGTACATACCGCGGGCCCGCGAGTCGATCGCGCTGCGCGCGCTGCCCGACGGCGAGGCCTGGTACTCGTGGAGCGTCCGGCAGTACACGACCACCACGCTCACACCGGACGAGGTCCACGCGATCGGGCTGTCCGAGGTCGAGCGGATCCGCGCCGGGATGGACGGCGCCATCACGGCCGCCGGTTTCGCCGGCACCTTCCACGACTTCGCGCGGTTCCTGCGCACGGACGCGCGCTTCTACTTCGAGACGCCGGACGCGCTGCTGGCCGCCTACCGCGACATCTGCAAGCGCGCCGACCCCGAGCTGGTCCGCCTCTTCGGCCGCCTGCCCCGCCTGCCCTACGGCGTGAAGCCGGTACCGGCCTACGCCGAGAAATCCCAGACGACGGCGTACTACGAGCCCGGGTCCCCGGCCGCGGGCCGGCCCGGCTACTTCTTCGCCAACACCTACGACCTGCCCAGCCGCCCCATCTGGGAGATGGAGGCGCTGGCCCTGCACGAGGCGGTTCCCGGCCACCACCTGCAGATCGCGCTGGCCCAGGAGATGGAGGACGTGCCCGAGTTCCGCCGCCACGGGCGCTTCACCGCGTTCGTGGAGGGGTGGGGGCTGTACGCGGAGAGCCTGGGGGGCGAGATGGGCTTCTACGCCGATCCGTACGCGCTCTTCGGGCGGCTGAGCTACGAGATGTGGCGGGCCATCCGCCTGGTCGTGGACACGGGCATGCACTGGCTGGGCTGGAGCCGGCAGCAGGCCATCGACTACTTCAAGGACAACTCGGGGAAGGCGGAGCACGACATCATCGTCGAGGTGGACCGCTACATCGTCTGGCCCGGCCAGGCCCTGGCGTACAAGATCGGGGAGATGAAGATCAAGGAGCTGCGCGCGCGGGCCGCGCGGGCGCAGGGGCCCGGCTTCGACCTCCGGGCTTTCCACGACGTGGTGCTGGGCGCGGGCGCCCTCCCGCTGGACGTCCTCGAGGAGCGCGTCGCCGCCTGGACGGCGGCCCGGCCGCAGCGGCCGCGGTGAGGGTCGTCGGCGAGGCGGAGCTGGCCGCGGTCCTCGACGACCGCGGCCTGGTGGACCGCCTGCGCGAGGCGTTCCGGGAAGGGGCGGAATCGCCGCTGCGCCACCCTCACGCGGTGGGCACGCCCGGCACGGAGGCCACGCTGCTCCTGATGCCGGCCTGGCAGCCGGGCCGCGCGCTGGGTGTCAAGGTCGTTACGGTCTTCCCGGCCAACGCCGCGCGCGGGCTGTCGGCGGTGCAGGGCACGTACCTGCTGCTCGACGCCGAGACAGGCGCCCCGCGCGCGGTCCTGGACGGGGCCGCGCTCACGCGCCGGCGCACCGCGGCGGCGTCTGCGCTGGCCGCCACGTACCTGGCGCGCGCCGACAGCGCGAGGCTCCTCATGGTGGGCACCGGCGCCCTCGCCCCGCACCTCGTGAGCGCGCACGCGGCCGTGCGGCCCATCCGCGAGGTGCGCGTGTGGGGCCGCAACGCGGAGAAGGCCACCGCGCTGGCCGCGCGTCTCGACCGACCGGGGCTGCGCGTCACGGCGGCGGACGACCTCGAGGCGGCGGCGCGCGGCGCCGACGTCCTGTCGTGCGCGACGCTGTCCGCCGATCCGCTCGTCCACGGCGACTGGTTGCGGCCGGGGACCCACGTGGACCTGGTCGGCGGGTTCACGCCGGCCATGCGCGAGGCCGACGACGAAGCGATACGCCGCAGCCGCGTCTTCGTGGATACGCCGGCCGCCCTCGAGGAAGCGGGCGACGTGGTGCAGCCGATCGCCCGCAGGCTGCTGCGGAAGGAGGACGTGACCGACCTGTTCGACCTGGTCCGCGGCCGCCGCCCGGGCCGGCAGGGTGACGAGGAGATCACGCTCTTCAAGTCCGTGGGTACGGCACTCGAGGACCTGGCCGCGGCCCGGCTGGCCATCGAGCGGCTCTCTCCTTGAGGGTCACGGTCGTCGGCGCAGGCATCATGGGCCTTTCCGTGGCGTGGGCGCTGTCCCGCCGGGGCCATGACGTGACCGTCCTCGAGCAGGGCTCCGTCCCCAACCCGCGCGGGGCATCGGTCGACCAGCACCGGCTGATCCGGTATCCCTACGGCGCCGCCCTTGGTTACACGCGCATGGTCGCGGATGCCTACGGGGCCTGGGAGCAGCTCTGGGCGGATCTCGGCGAGCGCCATTACGTCGCGACGGGCAGCCTCGCCCTCTGCGTGGGCGATACGCGGTGGGTCGAAGCCTCGGCGGCGGCGCTGCAGGCCCTGGACCTGGCCGTCGAGTGGCTTCCGCCCGCGCGGCTCGCGGAGCGGTTCCCGCTGCTCACCAACGAGGGGATCTCGGCCGCATTCCATTCCGACACGGGCGGTGTGCTGCTCGCCGATCGAATCGTGGCCGCGGTGGCCCGCCACCTGGCCGCTCGCGGCGTGAGCGTCGTTACTGGCACGCGCGTGATCGACATCGATTCGGCAAGCGCGGTCGTCACGCTGTCCAAGTCCCAACGCCTGCAGGCGGACGCACTGGTCGTGGCGGCCGGCGCCTGGATTCCTCGCCTGGTCCCCGGCTTCGCCGGGCGGGTCACGCCTTCACGGCAGGTGCTCGCATACCTCGAGCCGCCCCCGGGGCTCGCGCCCACATGGGCCGCGCATCCGATGATCCTGGACATCGGCCCGGAGTCCGGCTTCTACCTCGTCCCGCCCGTCGCCGGGACGGGCCTCAAGATCGGCGACCACAGCTTTACCCTGGCCGGGGACCCGGACGATCAGCGCGAGGTGGCGCCGGAAGAGGCGGCGCCGGTGTTCGAGAGCTGCCGCCGCCGGCTCGCCGGGTTCGACCGATACCGCCTGGCTTCGGCGCGCTCCTGCTACTACGCAGTCGCGCCGGAGGAGCGGTTCCTGGTCGAGCGCGTCGAGCGGGCGTGGCTGATGGCCGCCTGCTCCGGGCATGCCTTCAAATTCGGGCCGGTCCTGGGCCAGAGGCTGGCCGAGGCCATCGACGGCCGGCTCGAGCCATCCCACCTGGCGCGATGGGCGGCCGGGCAGGGGGGCCTGGCGTTTGACTAAACCACTGAACGCACGTAGGATGTAGGCCGTTCTCCCTTTCCCCGGATCAAGTTTTTCTCGTGCCTGGGCCGTCGTGTCACCGGGCCGCAGCGGAAGGCACTCTTCGGAGGTTTGTCCATGCGTCTAGTCACATTGCCGTTCGTCGTCGTCCTCGCCGCCATGGGCGGCGCGGCCGTCGCCCAGGATGCCGCGAGCCCGCCCGGACCACCCCCGGTGCTGCTCATCAACAAGGAGGAGATCAAGCCCGGCCGGATGGGGCCCCACCAGAAGAACGCCGCGAAGTTCGTGGCCATCGAGAACAAAGCCAACGCGGATAACTTCCGCCTGGGCCTGACGCCGGTCTCGGGCGACAACAACGTCGTGCTGTACCTCGAGGGCCACGGTTCCTTCGAGGAGATGGAGAAGGCCCAGCTGAAGTTCGACGCCGCCCTCGACGCCAACGCGTCCCTGCTGGCGGAGCTGGACCAGAACACCGCGCAGGGAGCCGACATGCACGCGTCCCAGAAGACGGCCCTGGCCGTCTACCGCTCCGACCTCAGCTTCCGCCCGGTCCGCATGGACGATGTCGCGAAGGCCCGCTACTTCAGCATCACCACCACGCGCCTCCACATCGGCCAGACGCCCGACTACGAGGCCTACACGAAGGCGCTGAACGCGGCCCGCGAGAAAGCCAACGCGGAATGGGTCCATACCGCGGTCTACCAGGTCGTCTCCGGCGCTCCCGCCGCCACGTTCATGACCTTCACGCTCCACCGCTCCCTCAAGGAGTTGGACGACAACACCGCCAAGATGTCTGAGCGCAACAAGGCCATCGACGAGGCTTTGGGCGGCGAGGATGTCGTGAAGGGGCGGCGGAGGCAGGCGCGGGAGATGATCGCGGAGGTCACGTCCGCCCTCTACGCCATGAGCCCGTCGATCAGCCGCCCTGCTCCGCAATTCATCGCCTACGACCCCGGCTTCTGGCAGCCCAAGGCGGCGACGGAGGGCAAGGCCCTGGCCAGCAAGAAGGAGTCCAAGCCCAAGCCGTAGGCGGCGGTCAGCGAGAAGGTGACGGCGACGGTACGGTAGGCGAAGCAGGATCGCCGGCCGGGAACGGCATCTCGGGCACCGCGTTCGTGTTCTGGAACGCCGAGATCCGCCACCGGCCCGCGGTCTTGCGCAGGACCTGGGTCTGGATGCCGGCGCGCGGCTCCGGGATGGGCGGCGTCGTCCGGGCCCCGGTCATGGTCCAGCGGACGTGGGCGACGGCGATATCCGGGCCGAGGAACCGGACCTCGGTCTGCGTGATCGTCAGCGTGCTCTCGCGGAAGACCTGGGCGAAGGCGGCGGTCAGCTTGCTCTCGATCTCCGCGCGGCCCGCCCACCACCAGCCGACCACGTTGACGACGTCGCCGTCCTCCTCGAACAGGTCGGCGTAGGCCGTCGCGTCGTGGCGGTTCCAGGCCTCGGCCTGGCGGGCCTGGACGGCGCGGATCTCGGATTCGTCCCGGTCCTGCGCGGCCCCGTGGGACCGGGGAGCGGCGACGGCGGCCACCAGGATGGATCCGGCGGTCAGGGCCATCAGGCTGCGCAGGACCGGCCGGTGGTGGCTGCGGTTCACCACCGCTAGCTGAGCTTGACGCTCACCAGCTTGCTCACGCCGGGCTCCTCCATCGTCACCCCGTAGAGCTGGTCGGCGATCTCCATGGTCTTGCGGGAGTGGGTGATGAGCACGAACTGCGTCTGCTCCTTCAGGCCCTCGAGCATGCGCACGAAGCGGCCGATGTTGGCGTCGTCCAGCGGCGCGTCCACCTCGTCGAGGATGCAGAAGGGCGAGGGCTTGTACTGGAAGATCGCGAAGAGGAGCGAGATCGCCGCCAGCGCCTTCTCGCCGCCCGAGAGGAGCAGCACGTTCTGCAGCCGCTTGCCCGGGGGCTGCGCCATGACGTCGATGCCGCTCTCCAGGAGGTCGTCCTCGTCGAGGAGGCTCAAGCCCGCCGTCCCGCCGCCGAAGAGCTGCTTGAAGATCTCGCCGAAGTGCTGGTTGATGACGGTGAAGGCCTCCTTGAACCGCTCCTTGGACGTGCGGTCGATCTTGCGGATGGCCTGGTCCATCTCGGCGATGGAGTCCACGAGGTCCTGCCGCTGCGCGGTCAGGAAGCGGTCCCTGTCCTCCAGCTCCTGCGCCTGCTCGACGGCCAGGACGTTCACCGGCCCCATCCGCTCCAGCCGCTCGCGCAGCTCCTGGACGCGCGCCTGCAGCTCCTGCTCGTCGCGCGCCTTGTCGTCCTCGGTGAGCAGGGCGGCGGCCTCGGCCGCCGTCCGGCCGACGGCCTGGTGGCACTCCCGCGCCAGGTGGTCGAGGTCGGACTCGGTGCGGGCGCGGGACACCTCCAGCTCCGAGAGCGCGTCGCGCAGCGTCTCCCGCTCCCGGCGCCGCTCCTTGAGCGACTGGTCGCGGCCCTCCAGCTCGTTGCGGACCTCGCGCACCGCGTCCTCCGCGGCCGCCACCTCGCCCTGCGTGCGGTCGCGCTCGATCAGCGTCTCGGCGATGAGGCGCTCGGACTCCTGAAGCTCGGCCAGCAGGTCCTGCCGGCGCCGGTCCTGATCGGCCGCCCGGGCCCGGGTTGCGTCGATGCGGCCGGCCAGGTCCTTCACGTCCTCGACCAGGCGCCGGCACTCGGCCTCCGCCGCCGCAAGGCGCTCCTTGAGGGCGGCCAGCAGGCTGCGGGCATCCGCGGATCGGGCCTGGGCCGACTCCGTGGCCGCGCGCGCCTCCGCCACCGCCGCCGCCTGCGCCACGAGGCGGGCGCTGCCGAGGGTGCGCTCGGACTCCGCCGACTGCAGCGCCTGCTCGATCTCGGCCAACCGGACGGCGGCGCTGCCGCGCTCCTGCTCCGCCAGGCGCCGCTCGGTGTCGAGGATCCGCTCCTTGCGCTCGGCCCGGCCCGCCTCCTCCTCGGCGGAGGCGAGGTCGTGCCGGATGGCCACCAGGTCCTTCTCCGCGGCGTGGATGCGCTCGACCACCGCGCGCGCCTCGCCCGACGCGGCTTCCGACGCGGCGGCCTGCTCCGCGTGCCGGCGCCTGGAGTCAGCAAGGGCGGCGTCGACCTCCACCAGCCGCGCACGCGGAGCAG
>Ga0075428_100009421_pt1 | contig 10837 bp, 9 predicted proteins | sample RhiMetdeltSRZDD2_FD_75291 | JGI IMG/M metagenome (GOLD analysis project Ga0075428, IMG submission 75291) | Populus rhizosphere microbial communities from Tennessee, USA - Rhizosphere MetaG P. deltoides SRZDD2 | ecosystem: Host-associated > Plants > Roots > Rhizosphere > Soil | place: USA... | reverse complement strand
CGCATTCAGGTAGCCTACCACGGCCCGTTCGCCCAAGAGACGCCGAGATTGTCTTGACGAGATCGGGCAGCCTCACTCCTCGTGGCCCAGCGTGCGTGGAGAATGATCGAGGCATGCATCGCAGCCTTCTTCAGCGTCGTAGAAAGTCGCTTCCTCATCTAGGATCTCGATCTCTAGGTCGGAATGGAGAAGTTCGTAGTCGCGAAACGAATGGTCCGCGCCATAAACTCGAAAGAAATAGCGTGAGCAGCCGGCATCGTCGATCGATCGAAGGAGAAATCCTCGAGCACCACGGGCCAGCCACGTTTTCCGAGTCGGCTTCATGATGTTCAGCATGTTGTGTGCACTGCCTCCCTGTTGCGCAACAACGCAACGAACTGGCCGCAGCAGTGACGGCAGCCACAGGTTGGAGACAGCTTCTCGAGCAGCGCGGCAACACATTGTGGCGGTCTGGAGTACGTCGTCATTCGCTACGGAAGTTTCTTCGAGTTCATCAACCGATTCCATGCAGATCCCTGGCGGAATTCCGAGCGATGCGGATGGAGGGCAGGTCGCGTTTCTACCACGACGCGATGAGTAGGAGTGTTGGGAGGAACGACGTTCGGTGGAGTCGCAAAGTCGCAAAGTCGCAAAGAGCTGACGCAGAAGCGGAGCATCTTTGAGACTTTGAGGCTTTGCGACTTCTACGTGTGCGTAATCATCAATACATACCCATCCGGATCGACAACGCGGAACTCGCCGCGCGGCGCGTAGAACGGACGCGCGATCTCACCGACTTCGATGCCTGCCGATGCAAGCTCGCTCCGCTTCGATTCGACGTCATCGACATACACATACAACAACAATTCCTCTGAGGGTCGCGTTGCGCTCTCCGCTTGACCGACCATCAATTGCGCGCCGCTCTCACTCGCAAGCCACGCCCACGTCGGCTCCCTTTCGCCGAATGCATTTCCCACGTTGAGCCCGAGCTTCTCGTAAAACGCGATCGACGCACGGACATTGCGCACGGGAAGCAGGGGGACGAGCGAGCGGAGGGCATTCACTTCAACGTCTCCACCAACTCCTCCACGTGCTTGCGGATCGCCGCGACCGATCCCGGCAGGTCGGCGCTCACTTTGGGGACGTCGTCCCAGCGCTCGATGGTCGCGCCGTGGGAGTCGAGCTTGGAGAGGTCGCAGTCGATGGACACGACTTTCCGCGCGTTCGCGAAGTCCGCGGCGTCGACGTGGCGAGGGTGGAAGGTACGCACGGAAAAGCCGTCCTTTTCAAGAAAGTCCGCGACCGGCGGAGGCACCGCCGCGTACGGCTCCTCGGCTGCCGCGGCGATCGCTTCGAAGGGAAGCTTCTGCTGTTCCGCGAGGCGATTGAAGTACGACGCGGCGATGACGCTCTTCGCGCCGCCGTAGGGACAGAGAAACAGCACCGTCGCTTTCACTGCTGCACATCCTTTCGCAAAGTCTTCCGCCTTCACGACCGGCGCGCAGCCGTACTCCGCGAGCGGCCAGGTGATGACGATCGTATCGACGGCGATGCCGAGGCTCTTCACCGTCTCGCAGAACTTGATGGAGCGGCCGCGCAACGGCTGCGTCTCGCGAAGACAGAACAGATCGCCGGAGAGCAGCACGCGCTGTCGCGGGAAGTAGAAGATCAGGTAGTCGTCGGTGTGTTGCGACTCGACGTTGAACAGCGTCACCGCGTTCGTCGCGTCCTCGATCGTTCGCGACGCCGCGACTTCCTCGATCTTCGCCGGCACGGTCTTCCGCATCAGCGCATCGGGGCGATAGCGATGACGCGACGCGGCCATGTTCCGCACGGCCTCTGCTCCGGTCTTCGTCGTGACGATCGTGGCGTCGCGGGCGATGAAGCTGCGCGTGCTGCCGGCGTACTGTCCGTGAATGTGGCTGAACGAGAAGTAGCGGATCGGCTTTTTGAACCGTTCGCGAATGCGATCGGCGAGCAGGTCGCCGTTGCGCGAGTCGTACGCGCCCTCGATCACCATCACGAAATCGCCGAACTCCGCGATGATCACGCGGCTGTTCGTCGCAGCGAGATCGATCGAGAAGAGATGCGGCGCGAGCTCGCGAAACGAGATCGCATCGCCGGCAATCGCGTGATCCCCTTTCTCGCGCGCGACCGCGGGAACGTTCGCCGACGGCGACACGGAGAGCACGTCGAACGACACCTGCGGTCGCCCGCCTAACGTCGCCGTGATCCGCGAGGGAAATCGAAAGCCGCCGCGATCGCGCCACTGCTCGTAGCGGATCGTCAGCGTGAGATCGCCGTACTGATCGTGCGCGACCGCGGTCTCGAGCGAGTCGAGCAGATTCGTCTCGCCATCGACGTGGATGCGCCACATGCCGTCGCGCGCCGCGAACAGCAGCGTGTGATCGACGAGCTGCAGATTGCGGCGGTCGTTGCGAACGACGTCGAGCACGAAGAGCGGATCGAGCTTCGCCACGATCGCGCGCAACGGACCGGCTTCATCCGCGCCTTCGACGATCTCCGCGCGATCGGAGACGACCACGTGCGCCGGCTTCTCCTCGCCTTCGACGTGCAAAGCCACATGAAGAGCCGCGTTCACCGCGAGCTGCACGCGCAGCGGCTCTTCCGAAAAGTCGCCGAAGTGCTTCGGATGGGATTCGTCGCGCAGAACACCGCGCGCATCGATCGTGTGCGCCGGAGCCTCGCCGGTCGCGCTGCTGACCCGGCCTAACAGCGCGTCCGCGGCGAGAAAATTTTCATAGAGAGGTCCTCGCGCATTCTCCTGCGCAAACGCAGAGAGCGCGATCGCGAGCAATACGGCGATTCGCATGCTCGCGATTGTACGAAAAGGCGGGTCGGCGGTCGGCAGTCGGCAGTCGGCGGCAGTACGTCCCCGTCGCATTCTCCTGCCGACCGCCGACCGCCGACTGCCGACTCAAACCCCCGGTTGGGGCAGGCGCGATGACGAAGACCGAGCGCACGGTGAAGGTCTCGCTCGCGTTCGGATGGATCATGTCGTACAGCAGCGACACGCTGCGGTCGCCGTCCGCGATCAGCGGGAAGTTGAGCTTCTGTCCCTGCGTCTCTTCGATGTCCGCGGCCCAGCCGTTGTGATCGCGCAGCGGATCGACGCTCAGGCCGATCACCTTCACGTTGCGCTTCTCGAACTCGCTTTTCAATCGCGCGACCTCGCCGAGCTCGGTCGTGCAGACCGGCGTGAAGTCGCGCGGATGCGAGAAGAGCACTCCCCAACTGCCGCCGAGCCACTCGTGAAAACGGATCGGGCCGGCCGTCGAGTCTTGTGTGAAATCGGGCGCAAAGTCGCCGAGTCGAATGGGCATGGAGTCCTCCTTCGATCGTAGACGCACGCCGCACGGAGTCTTTCTCACAAGTGAGAATAACCTCATCCCCGCCGCGTCTACTGATGCAGTCCGTGACGACGAATACCCTTCCCATGACTCCGCGCAAAGAGCCGGCCGTGCTGTTCGAGCATCTGCTCGAGAAGTACTCGACGTTCCTGCGCAACGTGATCGCCGGAAACTGCCCGCCGTCCCTGGGCATCCAGACCAGCGACATCGAGCAGGAGGCGCGTCTGCGGCTCTGGCGCACGCTCGATCGCGAGCAGCACCTCGCCGAGCCCGCCGCGTACATCTATCGCATCGCCGTCTCGACGACCATCGACGCCGTGCGGCGCGTGCTCGCGCGCCGCGAAGAACAACTGTGGGAGCCCGATCGCGACTCCGGCGAGCCGGCGCGCGACATGATGGCCATTCCCGAGATGACCAGCGATCCGAATCACGCACCCGACGCGGTCGCGGAGCGCCGGCAACTGATGGCGCACATCCGCGACGCGCTGTCGACGCTCTCCGCCAATCGCCGCCGCACCGTCGAGCTGCACCTCCAAGGTCTCTCTCTCGGCGAGATCGCCCAACTCCTCGGATGGACCGAAGGGAAAGTACGCAACCTGGTCTATCGCGGACTGTCCGACCTTCGCGACGCGCTCCGCGAGCGAGGCATCGACTACGAATGACCGCGTCAGCACGGAGTACAAGCCGTTACGAAGCTCACCGCTAATTCGACCTCGACGCGGTCGCCGAGCTCGCGTGTGATCTCCGCCGTCGCTTCCTCGAGAAAGCGGGTCCACGTCGCATCGTCGAGACTCGCGCGGAGAAACCGCGCGGTTCCGGAGACCTGACGCGACTCGAGGAACTCGCTCGCGCCGACGGTGACTGCATACGCGCGCTCGTCGATGTGCGGATCGAGAAAACCGGCGCCTAACAACGCATCGACGAGGGCTTCGGATCGCGAGAGGCGATCTTCGGCGGGAAGCGCGGCCGCGATTGCGGCATCGAGTGCATTGCTGTCGACATAACGACGCGCGACGGTGTCGAAGATCGCGCCGGGCCCGCTCTCGCCCGCGCTGCGCATCCACGAACTCGCGGCAATGCGGCCTCCGCGCACGAGGATGCGCGCGACGTCGCGCAGCGCGGCACCGACATCGCCGACGTGCGAGAGCACGAAGCCTAACGACGCGGCATCGAACGTGTGCGCGCGGAACGGCAGACGCGGGAGCGCGCCGGCGACGGCCTTGCGGATGCGCGACGTGACGAGCATCGTCACCGCGGGATCGGTTCCGACGACGAACGGTATGTTGGCCGCGCGCGCGATCGCTCCGGAACCCGATCCGATGTCGAGCAGCCTCTCGCGCGGCGCGAGCTGCAGCCGCGCGACGAGATCGCGCGCCGGCGCCGCGAAGTACAGCGGCTCCGCCGACGCCGCGTAAGTCGCGGCGATGCGGTCATACGAGAACCAGTCGTTTTCCTTCATCACCGAAAGTGCTGCGCGTAATCGCGAGCGAAGTCGCGAATGGTTCTCGGAGGCGATCCGAGAACCTTCGCGACCTTGTCGGACACCATGGCGGTCGGACCACCGGCCGCCTGATACGACGCGATCGCGAGCATGGCGTCGATCAGCTTCTCGTCGACGCCTTTCGCTTTCAGCTGCGTGCGAGCATCGTCCATCGTGATCGGCTCGTATCGCACCGAACGTCCCGTGACTTCACTCAGCGCCGCGGCGAGATCGGCGTAGCCCACGGCCTCGCCGCCGGTGAGCACGTACTTGCGTCCCGCATGTACATCCGGATGCAGCAGCGCTTCGTGCGCAACCGCCGCGATGTCGCGCGTGTCGATGAACGGCACGCGTCCGTCGCCGATCGGCGCGCGGATCACGCCTTCGCTGCGCACCGACTCCGCGACGTCGCCGAGCCAGTTCTGCATGAACGCATGCGGCCGCAGGATCGTCCACGTCATCGACGTCTGCTGGAGCGCCTGCTCGACCTCCCAATGTTCGCGCGCGATGCCCGAGCGCGAATGATCGGAGGCGCCGAGGGCGGAGAGCTTCACGACATGCGCAACGCCGAGGGTTTCGGCGGCGCGAAGAACGCGAATCTGCAGCGCGCTGAATCCGGCCTGATTGTCGGTGAGGAGAAACAGCCGCGTCGTTCCGGCGAGCACCGCGTCGAGCGCGCGCCCGTCGGCGAGATCCGCGACCACCGGAACGACGTGCGGCAGCGGCGTGATCTTCGCGGGATTCCGCACCACCGCACGCGTTCCAACTCCAGCAGCGGACAACGATCGCAGCAGCTCGTTGCCGATCGTTCCCGTACTTCCGGTCACCGTGATGACCATGCTTCGACTATTCCTCGGGGTCGCGCGCAACGACAACGAACGTGATCAGAAAAATCGCGAGAGCACCAATGAGTTCCACGGCATCCATCATCGTTCCTGCGACGTCGTCTGCACATCGTCCGAAGGTCGCAGGTGGGGTCAGAGCTTTCCTTTTCGCTTTCTCCACTCGATGTGGAGAAAAAGCGCTGATTTTTTCCGAAAGCATCGCAAACGGCGTGGAGGGGAGTCGGAGTCGGCTTCTTTTTTCCACGGAGTGTGGAGAAAGCGAAAAGGAAAGCTCTGACCCCACTCCCTCACACGATCTTCACGCCCTCGGGCGGCTTCGGCTCGGCGGTCGTTTCGTAGAACCAGATCTGGTAGCCGTTCGGATCGAGCACTTTGAACGTGCGGTCGCCCCACCATTGTGTCTTCAGCGGATCGGCGATGCGTACGCTCTTCTTCTTGAGCTGATCGTGATAGCCATCGACGTCATCGACTTCGACGTACAGCTCGACGGCTTTCGGTGCGCCGTTCTTCGGCATCGGCTCGGGACTGCGCATGAACATCACTTTCGCACCGGATCGCACCATCGTGACGAAGTCGAACTGGCCGTCTTTGCCGACGACGCCCATGGTGTGATCGAAGCCGAGCTTGTCGATGTAGAACGAGCGGATGTCGTCCACGGAGTCAACGGCGATGATCGGCATGAGGGATTTCGCTGCGGATTTGGTCATGATCGTTTCTCCTTTTTTCGTCCCGCTCACGATGCCACGCTCGATTTGCTCACTTCAACTACTCGCGGTAGTAGAAAATACGCGCGATGCATACGCAGGATCCGGAGCTCCTCGCGGAGATCGGACTCACGCTCTACGAGCGAAAAGCGCTCGTGACGCTGACGGTTTTCGGCGTGGCGGACGCCGCAGCGCTCTGCCGCGAAGGCTCGATTCCGACCTCGAAAATCTACCGCGCGATGGAGAAGCTCGCCCATCTCGGCCTCGTGCAGGTGCAGCCGACACGTCCGAAGATGTACGCCGCGCTTCCACCGGACGTCGTCACGAACCGCGTCGTGGAGCTCGTCCGCCAGCGCGCCGATCGTTTCGCGGCGAGCGCGGAAGAGTTGCGCACGATGCTCGCCGCGCTGCCGGGCCGCGTGCGCGGAAAGCATCCGTTCGTCGATCTCGCCCTCGGCGCCGAGAGTCACGTCAAACGGCATCTCGTGCATCTCGCCGCGGCGCGTGAGCGCATCCTCTCGTACATGGAGCTCGGCGATCTGCACTCGATCGATCACGCCGTCGACGACGGTTTTCCGATCCTTCGCCGCATCGCGCGCAACGCCGCCGAGAAAAAAGTCCGCCATCAGGTCGTGTTCGGCTTTACGTATCGAACCGCGCCGCGGCTCATCGAGTTTCTGAAAAAGCATCGCAACGAGATCCGCCATCTGACGGGTGTCCGCTACTCGGGCGAGCTCGGACATCCGTTTCACATCATCGATGACGAAGCGGTCGTGCTTCCGCTCGATCATCCGTTCGTGCCCGAGGGAAGATTTGCGTCGCTGCTCGTGCGCGATCGCGAGCTCGCGCAAAACCTCACCGAAGGATTCGAGAAGCTGTGGCGCAAGGCCATGCGAAGCCTGCAGGAGATCAACTTCGATCCGCGCTCTACTTCCGATCGAGATTCGTCTTGACGTCGTAGATCTTTCCCGGCACATGCTTCGGTCCCGGCGTGAAGACGAGCAGGTAATCGCCGATCTCGCCTTCGCGGAATTGGTCCTTCTCCGGGCGGAAGCTCACGATCGTGCGGCCGTTCGACGACTGCACTTTGTGCTTCACCGGACGGCCTTCGAAATCGGTGAGCTGCACTTTGAAGTCGCGCTTGTCGATGCCGTCGAGCACGATGTCGTAGAACGGTGGACAGAGCGTGCCGAGATCGCAGCCGGGACACGGAAACTTCACCAGGCAATTCTTCGGCAGCGGATCGATGATCACGCAGTCTCGATTCGGGCAGAGCAGCCGCAGAAGACCCTTCTGCATCTCGAACACGTCGATGCAATCGACGATGCGGGGGCACAACGGTAACGGACGTGGCTCGCGCACGACGATCCGCTCCGTGTACACATCGAGTCCTCGCGATGGGCCATCGGCGTCGGCAGGTGGGGTCGCGGAGGTCCACGCGACGAATACCGTGTCGCCAGTACACGCGATGCCGTTGTAATCGCCGTACTTCGGACAGCCGCCCTTGGCCACGCATCGCCCTACGGGACAGAACGGAGCGGTAATGTCGCACTCGCCGGAAATGGTTCCGTCGAAGGCAACGCAATCGCCCGTGCGCGCGGTGGGAATCGTCGGGCACGCGAGCGCTTCGGCACGGGTCCTCACGCCGCACGGCCATCCGGAGTCGCATTGCGGATCGGGAGCATTCGAGAGATTTCGTTCCGTTTCACGAACGAGACTTCCTCCGCGCACGAGCACCTCACCGAGGAAGTACTCTGTTAGGTCGTCGCGCGTCGCGCCTTCGACCGCGGATGCACGGCGGTCGTACCAGCCGATGAAGGCGCGGCTGTCCGCGGAGCACATCCATGGCATGAAGCGGCGTCCGTTGACCGGCGCGTTCGCCGCCGTCGAGCGCGGCCACGTCGCGCCGCCGTCGGTCGAATCGAACACCAAGATATTCTCGTTGCCGGCCGCCGTCTGATCCGCGACGGCGAGGAACACGTGATTCGGATTGCCGTCATCGATCGCGACGGTCGGACTGGCGAGCAGGTTGCCGTCGTTGCAGCGATCGAGACCGGCGACCGGACACGGCACGCCCGCGAATCCGGTCACCGTGACGGGAAACCCCTCCTGCTGTGTTAGGCCGTCCGCGCACGAGCTGAATTTGTTCAGCATGATCAGCGCGCCCGCGTGGTACGTGACATACACCGCGCCATCGCTGCCGACGGCGACGCGCGGAAAATCACCCGCAGGATCCACCGCAACCGCATCGGTCCAATTCTCCGCGCTGTCTTGCGAGCAGACGATCGCCGGAGTCGGCAACGCCGCGCCTAACAAGTCGCACGTTCCGAATGCGCTCATCGGAACGAAGTTTCGCCACACCGAATACACCTGGTCTCCACCCGGCGCGCCATTGACGCGATCGGCGGCGATGTGCTCCTGATCGGGAAAACAAACGCCCGCTCCCGCGCGCGGACAAAGCGTCGCATGCGCGGTGAATGCGAAATTGCGCCCGCGGTTCACCGACGTCGCGATCGCAGTCGAACAACCCTCGGCCGGAAGTCCGATGAACGCCCAGTAAAAGCGCCCGCTGCGGCCCCATGCGACCGAGGGATCCCCGGTGTTCGCGATCGGCGCGGTTCCTCCGTCGCGAAACGTCTCGCCGCGATCGTTCGAAAACGAAAAGCCGAGGTTCGTCGCGATCACGATGTCCTGTCCGTCGCGCGACACCGCGATCTCCAGCTCTCCGCGGCCGTTCTCCCGAATCCGATCGGGCATACCCGGCGCCGCGAGTGTTCGTACTTTCCCCTCTCCAAGCTTGCCCCGAGCAAAGTCGAGGGGTCGCACGGCTCTCTTCAGCGAAGCAACCTTGTTCGCGTCAAGGTGAATCCTCCCCGCGTACTTCGCGACCACGTCGAGCAACGCTCGATCTTCACTCGGCATCACATGCGCTTCGATGCGCAGCATGCGCGCGCCGTACGCCACGGCGATGGTCATGCTCGGCGAGATCACTCTCCCGTCGCCGGCGTTCTGTCCGCGCCGCGGCAGCGGATCGTCGTAGCGACGCATCAGCGCGGGCCAGCCGTCGACGACGATCGTGTCGATCGATCCCTTCCACTCCTGCGCGATCTCTGTTAGGCGGCGCAGACTCTCGTCGTGATTGCGGCGCCGCTCCGTCCAGATCGACGCGCGCACCGGATAGAGACCGCTCTGTTTCTCGAGCGGGACGTTCACGATCTCGACGACGTTGCGATAGTGCCGCGGCAGCACCGACCAGCCGTCGAGCAGCTCGATCGAGATTCCTTCCTCGATCTTCACGACCTCGGCCGACAACGGAGCAGCAACCGCGAGGATGAGCAGCAGAAAGCGACTGCGCGAAGAGAACATCGAGCGCCTCCTTTCGCCGGGAGAGCATCGTACTCGCAGTACGATGCGCGCGTTATGCGCCGAATCACAATCGTGATCCTCATCGCCCTCACTCTGTCTATGCACGCTGACGAGCGCGAGCGTTGGATCGAGAAAACGCTGCGCTCGATGACGCTCGACGAGAAAGTCGGGCAGGTTCTCTTCATCTCCGCGATCGGAGGATTCAAGAGTCAGCAGAGCGACGCGTTCGAGAAGATCCGGCGCAACATCGTCGAGTTTCACGCCGGCGGCTACAACGTCGCCCTCGGCGATCCCGCCGCGGCCGCGGTGCTGATCAATTCCATGCAGCGGCTCGCGCGCGTGCCGCTGCTGATCAGCGGCGATCTCGAAGGAGGCGCCGGCTACGTTTTTCCGGGCGCGACGCGGCTGCCGCTGGGCATGGCGTTAGGCGCTACGAACGACGAGGCGCTCGCGTACGAAGCAGGACGAATCGCAGCGAAGGAAGGACGCGCGCTCGGGTTTCACATCAATTACTACCCGGTCGCGGACGTGAACAACAATCCGCTCAATCCGATCATCAACATCCGCTCGTTCGGCGAAGACCCGGTCCGAGTCGCGGCGATGGTGCGCGCGTACATCCGCGGCTGTCACGACGGTGGGATGCTGTGCACCGCGAAACATTTTCCGGGACACGGCGACACCGCGACCGACTCTCATTCGACGATGCCGGTCGTCGCCGCGGATCGCAAGCGCCTCGACGCGCTCGAGCTCGTGCCGTTTCGCGCCGCGATCGACGAGAACGTCGACGCGATCATGACCGCGCACATCGCGCTTCCGGAGATCGAGCCCGACACGCGTCTGCCGGCCACGCTGTCGCCGAAAGTGCTGACCGCTCTTCTTCGCGACGAACTTCACTTCCGCGGTCTCGTCTTCACGGACGCACTCGACATGCAAGGCGTCCTCGGCACGTTCGGCGAGGGCGAAGTCGCGGTGCGCGCGCTCGAAGCAGGAGTGGACGTGCTTCTCTTCGCAAACGCCGAGACCATGCATCCCGCGGTGAAGGCGGCGGTCGAGTCGGGACGCATCCCGACGACGCGGCTCGATCAGTCCGTG
>Ga0075428_100009418_pt1 | contig 10838 bp, 9 predicted proteins | sample RhiMetdeltSRZDD2_FD_75291 | JGI IMG/M metagenome (GOLD analysis project Ga0075428, IMG submission 75291) | Populus rhizosphere microbial communities from Tennessee, USA - Rhizosphere MetaG P. deltoides SRZDD2 | ecosystem: Host-associated > Plants > Roots > Rhizosphere > Soil | place: USA... | reverse complement strand
CGACTTCCCCGCGCTCCGCTACGCGTCCGCGCGCGGCCGTGCGTTCTTCGTCGCCAATGAAGAGCGCGAAGCGCCGCCGTTCGCGACGACCGTGCACTCGCGCGACGAGCTGCTGCGCGAGTTAGCGGCCGAAGTTCATCGACCTCAGCTCGCGGAAATCTGATTCCACGCCACTCTCCCCCTCCCCCGAATCGCATTCCAGAGCCACGGCTGTCCCGTCCTCTCCGCGATGAACGCGCGCGCGCGATTCATGTCGAGAAACGCGGGCGTGAGCGTGCGCGGGTCGTTGAAGTTCTCGAAGAACGCGTTGGCGATGCGCTGCTGGCCGCTCTGTGCGACGCCGTCGCTGCCGTATTGCGCGATGAGGATCTCTTTGCCGGCCGCGGGGATCGGATCGAGAAAGAGGTTGTTGAACGTGCAGGCCCAATGTGCGTGCTCTTCGTAGAACTCGTCGAACGTCTCCGCGATCCACTGCGCGTCGAAGGGCCGATCGCCGCGCGCGACGATGCGGCCGACGAGATGCCGGGTCTGTTTGACGCCGCTGTTCGCGCCCTGCGCGGCAACGGGATCGTAGGCGATGGCGGTGTCGCCGAGGGCCATCACGATGCCGCCGGAAGGAAGCGTCGCGAACGGCTTGCGCACCGTTGGCGTGATGCGTCCGGTGAGCCATCCGCGCGGATCGGCGAGCTTCATCGAGCGCACCCACTCCCCGCTCCACGGGAAAAGCTCTTCGACGAGCGACTTCGTGATCGCCAGCGCGTCGGCGCCGCTGCGCACGTCGTCGTAGCGATCGATGCGCGAGCCGGGCTGCGCTTCGACGACGATGTTCCACGACGGGCCGTGATCTTTGTGGTGATACGGCGCGAGAAAGATCTCGCCGTCGGTGCCGAGGAACTCGAACTTCACGGGAAGGAACGGACACCCGTCGACGGCCATCCGGCCCGTGGCGACGATCATCGCGAGATGGCGTTTCGGTGCGGCGATCGGCGAGCGCGCATCGTCGCGCGGGAAGAGACGGCACAGGTCTCCTTTGCCCGCCGCGACGATCGTCAGATCGTGCTGCGCGGCGATGCCGTCGAGGCGCTCGGGAGTCACGTTCTCGATGATCACCCGTCCGCCGCGATCTTCGAGATCGTTCATCCAGCGATGACACTGCAGGCGCATGTCGACGGCCTGGAACGGCTTCTCGCTGCGGCCTAACAATCGGATGAGCGGATTGTGCTTCGTCGGACAGAACGTGAGGAATACACCCTCCCCGCGCGGCGCGACGCCGTCCCAGTGATTGAGCCCGAGCTCGCGCTCGAACGAGAGCGCCATCTCGAATCGCGCCGCGGTCCCGGTCGGCGCACTCTCGTTCAGCCACTGATCGGCGGTGCGATCCGAGTAGAGCGTGACCTCGTACCCCGCCTTGCGCAGCGCATGCGCGGCGATGAGACCGATGATTCCCGAGCCGATGATGGCGATGGGCCGCATATTCGTCCTTCCGGAGATAAATCGTAGCGGGAGGAAGGAGGGCGGTGGGTGAAGGTTTGGTGGCGGTATGGAGTGCGGTAGCGCACAGCTACCGCTTTCCAAAGTCGCGGAGCGGCGCGACTCCGTCGCATAGGAAAGCGGTAGCTATGCGCTACCGCACTCCATACGCGTCGTCCTGTTCGATGCGCGACAGCAGCCAATCGAACTGCCCTGCGGTCAGCTTTCCCGAGCAGTACGGACAGATTCCGGTTGCGCCGACGGGGACGGGCGCGCCGCAGTTAGGACAGGACATGGTCTGCGTGCCGCTCGCAGCGCTGCGCGTGCGGATCAGGGTCCAGTATTCGCTCCACTGGCGCACGTCGCTCTTCGATCCGGCGACGACGCGGCCGCTCTCGTCGATCGTGTGATCGCGGCCCGAGGCCCAGAGGCGGACGGTGATGGACTCGTAGAACGCATCGGTCGTGATCTTGACCGGCTGGAGGCGATGGATTTGATAGTCGTCGACGACATTGCGGAGCTTCTGCCGCGTGTACGCATCGATCCAGTAGCGATGCGTTTGGAAGAGGCTCTCACTTTCCAGCGGCCGCACGCGCTCCCAATCGCGCGCGGTCCATGCCTTCTGCAACTCGAGGGCGATCTCTTTGACACGCACCTCGAACGCGCTCCAGTCGAAGCCTCCGTGCGCGGCCTCGAATGCCGCGCGATGATCGCCGAAGCGCGGCTGGAAGATCGTCGGGCGATCGGTTCCCTGCTCGGGCACATTCGACGTGAGCAGCGGCCCGCGGGTCTCCGTCGTCATCAGCGTGATCGCGCGGACGTACCACTGGAACGCGCCGCTCTCGATCTTCACGCCGCAGTACTCGCACGCGCCGTCGGTGCGCGTCTGCAGCGCGGCACCGCATCGCGGACAGTGATCGGCTTTCGATTTCTCCGGCGGCGGCGACAGGATGTCGCGCTTGCGCTCGAGCACCCACTGCTCTTTCACGTACCAGCTCGTCTGCGACCCGGCCGCGACCTCCGTGTAGTTGCTCTCGTAGGCGACGGTCGCGGTGACGTTCGCATCGTCGAGACCGCGCACGCCCGCGACGCGGAAGGATCCGATCACGATGCCGCGCACTTCGCTGAGGCCCTGATTGCGCGCGCGAAGCGAGTTGCGCGCCGCGGCGCTGAGATACGGCGAGTAGCGATCGAGATCGCCGCGGCCGCGCGCGTCGTGTGCGCGCGCGTAGAGCGAGTAACAAAAATCGCTGAAGGTGATCTCGGAGAAATTCGGATCGAAGCGGCGCAGCTCATCGAGACGCGCGAGCGGCGCGGCCGAAGGCGCGGCAGCCGGCGCGGAGCTCACCGTGAAGATCTCAAGCTTCTTCTTTCGCTTCACGTAGCGAACGATGAGGACGATCACCACGATGTCGACAGGAATGCCGATCAGCGGATACTCGAGCGTCAGCCAGAACAGAAAGCGGAAGGCGAGGTAGAGCAGCTCGCCCGCGCCGTCTCCGCCACCGCCGCCGCTCGATCCGCCGCCGGAGTACGACTCGCCGCCGCCGACGCGCGCAAGCACGAAGAGCCACGCGGCGCTCATCATTCGGAGACGAACCGCGGCACGTTGCAGAGCTCGTCCACGTCTCCTTCTTTGATCGGAAGATGCTGCTCGAGCAGCGGCGTGAGCGCGCGCAGCGTCTCGAGCAGCGTCTCCGTGCCCGCCCGCCGCGCGCGAACGATCGCCACGATCTGATTCCAGGCCAGCGACGGGACGCCTTTCAGCACGCCGCGATCCGCGAGCACTTCCATGCGCCGCTCGAGCAGAGAGAGATACACGAGCACGCCCGTTTCATCCTGCGTGTTCGCGACGCCGCGATCGTGAAACACCGACGATGCCAGCAGGTGCACCTGCCCATCCCGCTCCCCCTCGGACGTCATCGCGCGGCGCACGAAATCACTGCGGCTGGCGATGAACCACCCGATCGCCCACGCAATCGCCACATCGATGACCACCCATCCCGCGCGAAACGTCCACGGCGAGAACAGCAGCACGATGAGCGCGACGAGCGCGACGAGCGACGCGAATCGCGCATCCGCGTGTGCATACGAGCCCGATCGCGAGCGAATCTCGACCACGATCTCCGCGCACGAGCAGCGCTCGATGGCGTGGACGCTATCCGAGATGGCCAATGTAGTGGCGGAATCGAGCACCGTGCGCATTGTACGTGGGGCCGGCTGCCCAGCCGGCCGTTTCGCCGGCCGCTGGCCGGCGAGGCGCGGGCGAGCCGCCCGCGTGACGGCGGGCCAGCGGCCCGCCCTACGGTCCTATTTCTTCAAGCGAGCATACAGCGTGCTAGGGCTAATTTTCAGTTGCCGCGCCGCTTTGCGCATGTTGCCGCCTGCGGCTTCCACCGCGGCGGACACATACTGCGCGATCACGTCGTCGAGCGGTTGAATTTCCCACTCTTCTTTCGGCAACCCGCCGCTGGATGGGACGAGCGGTCCTGACGGTGCATCGAGGGTCAGGTCTTCGCTGCGGATCTCGTCGGTGCTCAGCGTGAGCAACGCGCGCTCGAGCACGTTGCGCAGCTCGCGCACGTTGCCGGGCCAGCCGTAGGACTCGAGCTTCTTCATCGCGTGCGTTGAAACCTTCGGCACGTTGCGGCCCATCTCTTTCGACAGCGGCCGCAGAATTTCCTGCACGAGGATCGGCAGGTCGTCCATGCGCTCGCGCAACGGCGGCAGGCGCAGCTTCACGACATTCAATCGGTAATAGAGATCGCTGCGGAAACGTCCCGCGGTCACTTCCGCCGCAAGATCGCGATTCGTCGCGGCGACGAGACGAAAGTCGGCGCGAAGGTCGCGCAGACCGCCGACGCGGCGGAATCGTTTTTCCTCGAGCGCCTTCAGCAGCCGCGCCTGCACGGTGAGCTCCATCTCTCCGATCTCGTCGAGGAACAGCGTTCCCTCCGAGGCGATCTCGAATAGTCCCGGCTTCGTATTCGTCGCGTTCGTGAACGCGCCCCGCTCGTGACCGAAGAGCTCGGACTCGAGCAGTTCCTTCGACAGGCCCGCGCAGTTGAGATCGACGAACGGCGCACGCGCGCGCGGCGAGCGATTGTGAATCAGGCGCGCCATCACGCCCTTGCCCGTGCCCGACTCTCCCTCCAGCAGCACCGGCGACGGCGCCCGCGCGATCTGACCTAACACCTCATTGAGGTGCGCGATCGGCGCGGACGTGCCCGGCAGCCGCTCGACCTGCTTCGCGTCGCCGCGGCGCAGCGCGAACAGCTCGCGCCGCGCTCCGATCATCCGCTCGACCTGCTCGAGCGAAGCGAGCAAGGTCTCGTAGTCGAACGGCTTCTGGAGAAACGTCTCCGCGCCGAGCTTCATCGACTCGACCACGCGGTCGAGCGTCCCGCTGCCCGACATCATGATCACCGCCGCGGTCTCCGAGTACATCTTGAACTGATCGAGCAGATCGATTCCGGACGCATCCGGCAGCGCGACGTCGAGCAGAACGACGTCGGGCGAGAACTCACCAAACGCGACGATCGCTTCGCGGCCCGTTTGCGCGGTCCGCACTTCCCATCGCTCGCCCAAAAGCATCCCGAGGCCTTCGGTGATCTGCGGATCGTCATCGACGATCAGGATGCGATTCACTAGGTTCGACATGTCCGGGATTTGTACGCAAGTCCAATGCGCAAACGCGACCCGTTCGACACAAAAACAGCGTAAGTAATTCATGACACTAGCAATTAGTCGTTTTTGGCACGGTGGTACTGGCCTTGGACATAGGACCGGCCAGCAACGAACGGAGAAAACGACATGCTTTTACTCGCCACCGTCCTGACCGCATCCATCAACATCGACATCGATCTCTCGGCGCTGATCCGCAAGCACGCGCAGAAAGAACCGCAGGTCACCTGCGGCATCTCGACGGTCGGCTATCGCTTCACCGGCAAGCCCGGGCAGGAGTTCCGTTATGCCGGCGACACGTACGAAGTTCCGGTCGAAGGTTGGGTGGAGCTGATCGCCGACAAGCGTCGCACCACCTACTCGATCGAAGGCCGCACGCTTCCTCTGGAAGTCTGGCCGCGCAATCAGTTTGGTTTCCGTGAAGTCCCGCTCCCCTCACCCGACGCCCTATTGAAAGGAGACGAACAATGAGCCGCTTCCTCAACGCAACGATGTCCGACCTCCGCGGAGGCCGGGAAACGTGGCGCGTCTTCGTGACGCTCTGCGCCCCCGCGCTCGCGATCGCCATCGTCCTGACTCTTCGCTGAACATCGACACTGGAGAAAACGACCCATGCTTCATCAACGCATCACGCTCATCGCCCGCAAATCGTCGAAGCCCGACGTCGACTGGAACTACGCGCGCTCGACGTCGATGCGCGTGGCGTTTCTCGATTCGATCAACGCGACGAAGTTCGCCCTGGGCGTCGCCGTCAACGACGTGGCGCTCGACATCGAGCGCGTGATCGTCGACCGCGCGGGAACCGCCGAGGAGTTTCTCGATCTGCTCACGTCGATCCCGAACGAGTTCGGCGGCGACGTGCTGCTGATTCGCGATGACGGCACGGGCTTTCTCAGCGCGACCGGCCGCGGAGGCGATCGCGTGCTGTATGCGCTCGTCGCGCGCGACGTCCGCTTCTATCTCGAGACTCACAATCTGGTCACGGGACGCGCAATGATCGACACGCCGGCCCGGCTGAAGGAAATCGCATGACCGCGCATCAATGCATTCTGCTCGTGGACGATGACCGCGCCGTCACGGACGCGCTCGCGCTCGCGCTGGAGAGTCCGGGACGAACGATCATCATTTGCTCCGACGTCGAATCCGCGGAGATCTGCCTGACGCGATTTCCGGTCACGCATCTCGTGAGCGACGTGCAGTTCTCCGGCGACTTCGGATTCGAAGGGCTGCATTCGCTGAGCCGCGTACGCTCCCTCGCGCCGCAATGCAAGATCGTTCTGATCACCGGCTATGCGACCGACGCGCTCTGCAGAGCGGCGATCGGACTCGGCGCGGCGGAAGTGCTCTCGAAGCCATTCGCCATGACGGAGCTCGAGCGGGTGTTAGGCGCGCCTGAGCTGGATCCGATTCCTGCGGGCGACGCCGAGGAAGGAAGGATCATCCGCTTTCCAGCGATCGAAGAGATCCTCGCCGGCAATACGTTGCGCAGCGTCTTTCAACCGATCCTGCGTGCGAATGGAACGCGATTCGGATTCGAGGCCCTCACGCGCGCACACGGCAACTGGCTCACTGGCGGGCCATCGATGTTGTTCGACTATGCCGAGAAACGCTCGCGTCTCGCCGATCTGAACGTGCGCACGCTGACCAGCTCGATCGTCGCGGCGACGGAGCTTCCCGGCGAGCCGGCGATTTTCGTCAACGTCGATCCGCTCACGTTCGGCGCGCGGCAGCTCGTGCCGTCGCTGAAGGCAGCTGCCGCGGCCGCGCGTCTGCCGCTCTCCCGCGTCGTTCTCGAAGTGACGGAGCGCTCCGCGTTCGCGAACGACGAAGAGGCGCGGCCGGTCTTCGACGAGCTTCGCGCCGAGGGCGCGCGGTTCGCGCTCGATGACCACGGCTCCGCCTACTCGCATCTCTCGGTGATCAACAGCATCCGCCCGTCGTTCATCAAAGTCAGCCAGACCTTCGGCACCGACTTCGAGCAGGATCCGACGAAGGTGCGCATCGTGCGGCACGTGCTCGCGCTCGCGCGCGACTTCGGATGCGAGACCATCCTCGAAGGAATCGAGTCCGCGCAGACCGCGCGCTCCGCGGCCGACATGGGCGTCGATCTTCTGCAGGGATACCACTTCGGCTATCCGACGCCCGCCAGCCACTGGGCCGAAACGCTGCGCGTCGCGTGACGAACATGAGTGCACTCGAACAAACCCCGTTCACTCCGACCGACCGCCGCACCATGCCGCGCGTTCGCGTCAAAGAAGCGATCCCGATTCTCATCGGCCGCGGCGAAGGTGTTCTCGTCGACCTCAGCGAGCGCGGCGCGCGCGTGCGGCACTCGGTGACCGCACATCGCGGCTCGATGGTGCGCCTCAGCTTCGAATGGCAGGGCGAGCGATTCGCCGCCAACGCCGAGGTGCTCGCCTCACGGGTCATCGCCCTCGGCAGCGGCCCGCAATACGAATCGCGCCTGCGCTTCCTGCTCGTGACCGAGGCGAACGCGCGCATCCTCACGCGCGTGCTCGCGTCGATCGAGAGCCGCGCCGTGCGGGAATGGGTCGCGAATCTTCGCGGATGGAGCGACGAATCGCACGAGCTCGGCGATCCGCAGTTCGACGGTTCCTATTTGCGCTGCCGCCTGGTCGGCAGGAAGTGGGAGATCAAACGGACGCGGGAGCGCAAACAGCCGGACGACGGATTTCTCGTCCCGGAAAATGTCGCGCTGCACGAGATCGATCATCTCTGTGAGGCGTACGTTCATCTCGACGCGGATGGGAGACACCTGATCCGGCTCATCGCGTCCGCGGTGGTCGGCTTCCCGTCGTCCTGAGCCGCGTAGACGTGCGGCGGAATCCTAATTCCATACTCCCCGTTTTCCTGCTTTACAGCAGTACGGTTTTACCGATGAGGTTGCTTTTCGTCGAGGACAGCGACGCGGACGTCGATCGCGTCATATCGGAACTGAAGGACTTCGGGTTCGCGCTCGAGTACGCGCGCGTCGATTCGATCGAGCGTCTTCGCGCCGCGCTCGGCAACGACGGCTGGTCGGCGATTCTCGCCGGCACGCAGCTCGAGAACGTCGACACGCTCGACGCGCTGCGCGTCGTTCGCGAGGGCGAAGGCGATCTTCCGTTCATCGTGATCTCCGGCACGGCGGGAGAAGAACGCGCCGTCGACGCGATTCGCGCAGGCGCGAACGATCTCGTCATGAAGTCGCGCCTCGAGCGACTCGGGCCCGCGCTGGAGCGCGAGCTTCGCGACGTCCAGCTCCGTCAGGAGCGGCGCGTGCTGTTCGCCGCATTGCGCCGCGCCGAAGATCGCTACCGCCGCGTGTTCGAGAAAGTTCCGGTCGGCATCGCCGTGAGCACGCCCGACGGCGTACTGGTCGCCGTCAACGAACGCTTTGCGGCGATCCATGGCTTGGCCGTCTCCGAGGTCACCGGCAGAAATGTGTCGAGCCTCGGACTCGATCCGCATGCCGCGCCGGGTCAGGATCTCTTGCGCCAGTTCGTGCGAGGCGACGGCACCGTGGTATGGACGCGCGTGAGCTGCGCACCGGTGTTTGCGGACAGCGGCGAGATCGAGCAGCGGACATGGCTCGTCGAAGACGTCACCGCGCAGAAGCGATACGAGGCGGAGCTGAGCGCGCAGAAAGAGCAGCTCGATGAGGCGCAGCGCATGGCGCGCATCGGCAGCTTCGAGCACGACCTCGTCACCGGACGCCGCGTCTGGTCGGACGAGCTGTATCGCATCTGGGGAATGGACGTCGCGGACGAGCCGGACCCGCGCATCGTCGATGAGCACATTCATCCCGCGGATGTCGACCGCGTTCAGGCAACACGCCGGGCGATCCTGGAGATGAAGCAGCCCTTTGCCGGTGACCATCGCATCGTGCTGCCCGGCGGTGAAGTCCGCATCGTGCACGGCCGGGGACGATTCGTGTTCGACGAGAACGGCCGCGCGATCAAGGCGATCGGCGTCGTACAGGATGTGACCGAGGCGCGCGCGCAGGAAGAAGAGCTCGAGCGCCGCGCGGTGCAGCAGGCGCTCGTCGCGAACCTCGGGCAGGCCGCGCTGAGCGGCGCGCCGGTCGACATCCTGCTGCGACAGGCCACCGAAGCGATCTCCCGGATGTTAGGCATCGATCTCTGTGCCGTCTTGCAACGTAAGGAAGATCGCTTCCACGTCGTCGGCGGGAGCGGATGGAACGAAGCCATCGATCCGGAGTCGGAGATCGCCCTCGCCGATGCGACCGCGGCCGCATACACCGTGCGCACGAATGCGCCGGTGATCATCAACGATCTCGCGGCCGAGACGCGCTTCGCGCCTTCGGAGTTCCTCCTTCGCCACGGCATCGTGAGCGGCGTGAATGTTCCGATCACCTCGGGGAACGTAAGTACGTGGGGTGTGCTCGGCGCGTACGCGCGCGAGCGCCGCCAGTTCTCGACGAGCGACGTCGATTTTCTGCGATCGGTGGCGACGGTCGTCGGACAGGCCATCGAGCGCGATCGCGTCGATCAACAGCTCGTCTTTCACGCGAGGCAGCAAAGCGCAATCGCGGAGCTGAGCCGCATCGGTCTGACCTCGGCGGAAAACGCCGTTTCGCGCGCGTGCGCGATCATCAAAGACATTCTGGACGTCGATCTCGCGGTGTTTCTCGAGGCCAGCGAGAAAACGCGATTGCTCCACAGCACGGCGGGCGCGCCGACCGTTCCCGTTCTCTCGGTCCCATTGAGCGGATCGCATGCGGGCGCGTCCCTGATGAACGGGACGCCGGTCGTGATCGAGGATTACTCGGAGAGCGTGCTCAGCACGCTGCCGTTCGTGCAGCTCGGCATGACCAGCGGCATCGCCGTTCCGGTGGCGAGCAGCGCGCATCGCTTCGGCGTTCTCACCGCGCACGCGGCGCGGAGACGGCGCTACGCCGCGGCACATGTCGATCTCGTGCAGTCGCTGGCGAACATCCTCGCGGACGCGCTCGAGCGCGAGCTCGCGCGCCGCGCGCTCACGGTATCGGAGCAGCGCTATCGCGACGTCGTCGAAGGTGCGTCGGAAGTCATCTTCACCGCGACGATCGACGGCGTGTTCACGTCGCTCAATGTCGCGTTCGAGAACGTGACCGGATGGGAGTGTGAGGCGTGGCTCGGCCGCTCGATGTTCGAAATGCTGACCGCGGACGAAGTCCCGGCGATGCGAAACGTCCTGCGGAAGATCATCGAGCGGAGACGTTCGCAGTCCGGCGAGCTGACGGTTCACTCGCCGAACGGAATGCTCGTGCTCGAGCTCTCGGTCTTCCCGAAAGTCGAGAACGACCGGCTCGTCGCGCTCTACGGATTTGCACGCGACGTCACGGAGAAGAAGGTCGTCGAGCACGAGCGGCAGCAGCTCACGCGCAATCTGCAGCTTCTTCTCGAGTCGACGGTCGAAGGCATCATCACCGCCGATCTCGAGGGTATCTGCACGATGAGCAACCGCGCCGCCGCGAAGATTCTCGGGCTGCCGCCGGAGCATATCGTCGGCACGAACCTGCGCACCCTGTTAGGTCCGGTGAACGTCGGGCCGATCTTCGACGTCGCGCGCACGGGCCAGATCTACGTCGCGACCGATTCGTTCTTGAACAGCGCGGGCGCTGCGGTCCCGGTCGAGTATTCGGTCGCGCCGGTGATCGACGAAGGGACGCCGGTCGGCGT
>Ga0075428_100009417_pt1 | contig 10838 bp, 6 predicted proteins | sample RhiMetdeltSRZDD2_FD_75291 | JGI IMG/M metagenome (GOLD analysis project Ga0075428, IMG submission 75291) | Populus rhizosphere microbial communities from Tennessee, USA - Rhizosphere MetaG P. deltoides SRZDD2 | ecosystem: Host-associated > Plants > Roots > Rhizosphere > Soil | place: USA... | reverse complement strand
GTCGCCTGTGGCAACTCCAAGACTGGCGGGATGATAGCACCGGACTTGCGCGACACGATCGGCCCGTTGGTTAGCTGCGACGGCGTGGTTAGCTGTGGCCATCTCCAGCCAACCTCATCACGTCGAGCTTTGTTTTGACCCTAACCGCCAGTCCATCAGGCCGTTACGTACCGCGACTGCGGACACGCAGGCCATGACTAACTGCGAGTCCTTGTAGCGAACAGCGTCTTGACGAGCGCACCCGACGCTACTAACGAGAAGTCGCCTAGTGGCGATCGATCGCGCAGAGAGCCGCAGATCCTCAATACGGCGTTATCGTGAGTTTAACGCGCGCGGGGGCTAAGCGCCCGGCGCATCAAAGGTTGACGTCGCGAGCCGAGGGTTCCAGCGCGATATTAGCCTTCACGCCTTCATTGTGGTGGCGGTTGAGAGAGACTCTCATTCAACACAACTGCTAGCCGCAGGCCGCCTACCGCCAAGCGCGCGTCGACCGCAGAGACATGGGTACGGTAATACGCCTCGTCAACATTGCCCTGTGTCGGCAGGAGTGTCTTGGCTAGGTTGTGCGATTCCATAGCCCATTCGCTAGGCGAGGAATTGGCGACATCGTCCGAACGGCGATCCCTGATGACCTGTTCAAGTTCGTTGAGATACTGCTGTTCGCCCAGTCGACGATGGGCGATGAGAACGGTGTCCCAGACTGCGTGAAGATTACATCGAGAGGAAATCTCGGCGTCGTTCGCGCAGATCGCTGATCCGAACGCTGAAACAAGAATGCCATTGCCGCCACGTTCCACGCCGGCCGCATGAAAGGGCTGGTGCAGGTCGCCGATCAAGTGCACAAGAAACTTGAGCGCGATAGCCCGATCGGCTCGGTCGAGCGAAAGGTCGGCCAGACGTTCTCGGTTATACGAGATCCGGTCTACGACACAGTCACGCCGCCCGTCGCGTCGCGCTCCCGCGGCAACTCCAGGCTGCCGTGGGCAGTCGCGGTCTCGGTCGTAGCTCCTTGCCTCGGGCGGAATGTCAACGTAATGCCAGAGGGAGGTCTGTTTGTTGACTTCCCGGTATTGGTCGGCCCATACCGCAACATCCGCTAGCGTCTCAGTTCCAAGCAACCACACCATATTCTGCTGTGCCGTCGGACTCAGACGGTTCGTCGCCACCAGGGCCACAAGTCGGTGCCCCTGTGTTCCCCACGCACGGACTGTTGCTGAACCTGCACTGATGACAACAAGAAGCCCAGCAGCACACACCAGCAATGTAGCGTTTCGGCGGGTTATCCTGGTCTTCATTTCAGCCGAAATAGATCATGCTGCTTCTCGTCAGGCTAACTCCAGCAGGCCGATCAGCATATCGCGGGCACGGTTACGAACGTCGCAGCCTAACAGGGCTCTCTCAAGGGCAGAGATTCCTCGAAATCCTTGCTTGAGAAGCGGTTGATGTCCTTGTGGGTTGTACGCGCCCCCGGTCTTAGGCCGACCTGCATGACACCGTGCGAGCGAGAGGCATCGCTTCGTGTGCGGCGCGGTCGCAGAATAGGTCCTGTGTGGTCGTGGGTCGCCCAATGGCGAGTGACTTCGCCCGCATCGGTCGTCAGTACGGCGTTATCACGAGATGCCTACACGAAAAAACTTTATGGCACGATCAAAATACCGGTCATGCATCCACCCATACCCGAAGGTGTCACAACCATTGCTCGCGTGTAAACCGAGCAGCCAAAAGTGTAAGCGGGACTCTCCGCTGCGAGACAAGACTACCCTTCGCTGGAGCCGCCTCGAGGACGAGACGGACACCTGTATCGTTGTCTCGGAGCGCATGGAACTCTTCTTGAGACGTAGAGCTATGGCCACTGACGGCTCTCGTCGACCCGGATCTCTTATGACTCTTCGCACGCACGCGAGGCTCTTGCTGCTCCTCTCGGCCGTCATGGCGGCGGTCGGCACTGTCGGTGCGCAGCAGCCAGCCGTCTCCACTCGGGCCGAGGACGCTCCGCTCGACGTCGTGGTGCCGGTCGATCCGCAGATCACCGTCGGCACCCTCGAGAACGGCCTTCGCTATTACATCCGCGCCAACCGGCAGCCGGAGGGACGTGCCGAGCTCCGGCTCGTCGTCAATGCCGGCTCCGTGCTCGAAGATGACGACCAGCGCGGACTCGCGCACTTCGTCGAGCACATGGCCTTCAACGGCACGCTCCACTTCCCGCGACTCGACGTCGTCAACTTCATGCAGTCGCTTGGCATGCGCTTCGGCGCCCACGTGAACGCCCACACGAGTTTCGACGAAACGGTCTACGAGCTCCAGATCCCGACGGGTAACCCGGCAGTCATCGACGCGTCGCTGCTCATCTTCGAGGACTTCGCCCGCAACGTGACGTTCGACCCGGTTGAGATTGACAAGGAGCGGGGCGTCGTCCTCGAGGAGTGGCGGCTCGGGCTCGGTGCCAACGCGCGGATGGAGGACGCGCGGTTTCCGGTCCTGCTCAAGGGCTCACGCTACGCGGATCGAGTACCGATCGGCCGGCCGGAGATCATCCAGAACGTCACCTACGACCGGTTGAGGCAGTTCTACACGGATTGGTACCGCCCCGACCTCATGGCGGTCATCGTCGTGGGTGACGTGGACACGGCAGCCATCGAAACGTCGATCAAGAGCCACTTCGGGTCGATTCCATCGCCTGCGTCTCCGAAGCCCAGGCCAGTGTTCACGGTGCCCGATACCCCGAGGACGACGTTCCTGGCGCAAACGGACCCGGAGGCAACGAACACGAGCATCAGCCTGATCGCCAAGATGGCGGCACGGCGTTTCATCACGCTCGGCGACTACCGGCGGAGCATTGTGGAGCGGTTCTTCGCCGGAATGCTGAACGAACGGCTGGACGAAGTCGCGCAGTCGCCGATGGCACCGTTCGTGGGCGCGCAGACGGGTCGCGCGCTCTTCGTGCGCACCGAGGAAGCGACGACGCTCGGGGCGGTGGTACCGCAGGGGGGCGTCGAGCGCGGGTTGGCCGCCCTCATCACGGAGCTCGAACGCGTCGCCCGCTTTGGCTTCACGGCCACGGAGTTCGAGCGCCAGAAGCGGAGTTCGCAGCTTTATCTGCAGATAGGCGTCGTCGAGAAGGACAAGACGCCGTCGCAGCCGCTCGCCGACGAGTACGTCCGCAACTTCATCCACGCCGAGCCCATCCCGGGAATTGCCTACGAGTACGCGCTGAGCCAGCGATTCACTCCGGAGATCACGCTTGAGGAGGTCAATGCGGTCGCCAAGGACTGGATGCCCGACCGCAACAGGCTCGTAGTCCTGAGCGCGCCCGCCAAGGATCAAGCATCGCTGCCGAGTGAGCAGCGGCTTGCATCGATCCTCAACAATGGCAGCGGAGCGCCGATCGCGGCGTACGTCGATACGGTCAGCACGCAGCCGCTCTTGTCAAGCCTTCCGGCACCAGGGTCTGTCGTCAAGACCTCGACGAACGACGCGCTCGGTCTGACGGAATGGCAGCTCGCGAACGGTGTCAGAGTCGTCTTGAAGCCAACCACGTTCAAACAGGACGAGATTCTCTTCAGGGCGGTGAGCCCCGGGGGCACCTCGCTCGCGGGCGATGAAGATGTCGTTTCCGCGGAGATCGCCTCGAGCGCGATCGACGAAGGCGGACTCGGCGCTCACCGGCGAATCGATCTCGACAGGATGCTCGCGGGCAGAACGGTGGCCGTGCGTGCCGACATCGGTTTGACCGAGGAGGGACTGAGCGGCGGCGCCGCGCGCGCCGATCTCGAGACGATGTTCCAGCTCGTCTATCTCACTTTCACTGCGCCGCGGGCCGATCCTGTGGCCTTCGGGGCGCTGACCGACCGACTGAAGGTGGCGCTCGCCAACCAGGACCTGATGCCGGAAACCGTGTTCAACCGGGCGCTGACCGCGGCGCTGACGCAGGACCATCCGCGGGCGCGCCCGCTCACAGCTGGTCAGGTGGGGCTGATGAACCTGGACAGGGCACTGGCCTTCTACAAGGACCGATTCGCCGACGCGAGCGACTTCATCTTTGTCTTCGTCGGGAGCTTCGATCTCGAGACGATGAAGCCGCTCGTGGAGCGGTACCTGGGAAGTCTGCCGTCGACCCGACGGAACGAGACCTGGCGCGACGTCGGCATACGCCCTCCGTCTGGTGTCGTCGAGCGGCAGGTGCGGGCCGGGATCGAACCACGGAGCCAGGTGAGCATCGTGTTCACCGGTGCGTTCCAGAACGACGAGGTGCATCGTGTCGTAGCCCGGACGATGGGAGACACGCTGAGTGGCAACCTCCAGCGGCGACTGCGGGAAGACCTGGGGGGCACCTACGGCGTGAACGTGGCGGCAAGCTTCACCAAGCGCCCGACCCAGGAGTACCGGATCACGATTGGATTCGCCTGCGATCCCGCACGGACCGATGCCCTGGTTGAGGCAGCGCTTCAGGTGATCGACCAGTTCAAGCTCGTGGGACCGAGTCTCGGGCAGGTCGTGGACGCCCGCGCGACGCTCGCGCGCGACTTCGAGACCAACAGCGCCGACAACGAGTACCTCCTGAACCGGCTGCTCTTCAAGTATCAGAACGGCGAAGACGTCGGCGAGGTCTTCGACATGCGCCCGATCTACGACCAGCTCACGCCGGCGGTTATCAGGGATGCCGCGCGCGTCTACCTCGACGCGAACCGCTACGTTAAGGTGACGCTCATGCCGGAGGCGAAGTAGCCATCATCGACGCGTGATATCGGCTGAGAGGGTTCATCTGGAACCTCATCAAGGTAGGGCCTAACGTGTCCCCGGCCTTCATGGCATCCTCGTCTGGGCTTCGGCGGACCCGCCGAAGTTCGCGCTTCCTCTAGGTGGGGATTTTCAAAGTCTCGACCAAAGCGGTGAAACGTGGCTCCGAGCGAAGATTGTCGAACATTGGATGGAACTTCACAAACCGTGCTCTCAACTGGCGCTCGTCAAATGCTCGCGTGAGCCACCGGTAGCCGCGGTCCTTGTCTCCTAACGTGAAGTAGACTGCCGCAATGGTTACGGCGTCGAGCATGGGGCTTTGTTTTTCCAAGGCCGCGATCGTGTTCAGCGCATCGGTACGCCGGCCCAGCGCGGCATAAGCTAGGCCCAGTTCGGCGCTCGGTCGGAACTCCGGCCGGTCCAGCACCGCCAAGGCGCGCTCCGGTTCGCCAAGCTTCAGGTAATTTAGAGCGAAAACGTACGAGGCCAAACGATTCCCGGCATTGAGCTCAAGCGCTCGCTCGAACTTGGATACTGCTTCCTGGTAGTTCCCGGAAAAATAGAGAACGATGCCATACTCCGATTGGATGGCTGAGGAGAGCGGATCGGTGACGGCCGCTCGCTCGATCAGTGCACGCGCCTCGGGAAACCGACCAAGAGCTCTGAGCAGGACCGAATAGCAGATACACGTGCTGAGGCTGTACGGATTCAGGTTCAGCGCCCGCTGGAATTCCTCTTCGGCGCCTCGCCAGTCGTATTCCTCCGTTTTGAGACCAGCCAGGGCGGTATGCGCCTCCGCCAGCTCCGGATCAAGTTGAAGCGCCTGGTCGGCTGCAACTCGTGCGCCGCTTAGATCCCGCAAATTCTGGAGCGCATTCGACAGGTCGGCATGCGCGGGCGCATAGTCAGGCTGCAGTTGTATGGCGCGGCGAAAGTGTTCCACAGCTTGTTTCGGCACCACGAGGAGCAGATTGCGCCCTCGCAAATATTCCTCGTGAGCGGCTGGCTGAACTTGTGAAGCTCGCCTCAACCGCCGAGTTTCATCAGGACTCACGTACGCGTGGATTTGCTGGGCGATGGCGGTCGCAGCATCCGCCTCCACCTTAAGGATGTCGACCATGTCTCGCTCGTAGGTCCCGCTCCACAGATGGCGGTCGGTAGACGCTCCAATGAGTTGTGCCGTAATACGGACCCGGCCTCCGGCTCGTTGCACGGAGCCTTCCACAATCGCGTCCACACCCAGCTCCCGGCCGATGTCGCGCAACGACTTCGTTGTCTTCTTGTATTGCATCACCGAGGTGCGTGAGATGACGTCGAGGGTATGAACCTGTGCCAGCCGAGAAATCAGTGCTTCAGTTGTTCCGTCAGAAAAGTATTCCTGTTCTGGATCGCCGGACATGTTCTGCAGAGGAAGTACGGCAATGGAACGTATCTCGAGGGCCCCAACGCCTGCCTCGCTACCACGCCAAAAGAGTGCCGCGCCGATCACTCCTGTAAGAACAATCGCTGCCGCCAGCCATCGCCACGCGCGAACGTCAGATACGAACCAGCGAGAAGGGCGCGTTGGCACCGGTACCTCGCCACCGAGGGTCGGCACCGCGACAGCAACACGGGGCACATCGGCGGCCAAGGCGTGATCGAGCTCCAACCGTGCATCGCCGATATCTCTCAGGCGTTGCCTGGGATCTTTCTCGAGACAGCGCTTCAACAGACTCCGCACCGAGGCCGGGGTGCCGCCTGGTAGCGCCTGCCATTCCGGTTCGCGCTCCAAAATCGCTGCAATCGTGTCGGACACGGTTTCACCCGCCAGTGCGGGTCGTCCCGTGAGCATTTCGTACAACACGCAGCCAAACGCCCAGATGTCGGTACGCTTATCAACGGGCTTCCCCCGGGCCTGCTCGGGGCTCATGTACGCGGCCGTTCCGAGGATGAGGCCTTCTCGCGTGCTGCCGGCTGTTACCGTTGGTCCCTGATGGGGGACCGATCCGTCTGCGCTTCCCACTTTCGCGAGGCCAAAGTCCAGCACCTTGACCATACCGGCAGGGGTGATCTTGACGTTTCCAGGTTTCAGATCCCGGTGGACGATTCCCTTTTCGTGTGCGGCATCAATCGCGTCCGCGATTTGCCGGGCGACAGTCAGCGCCTCCTGAATAGGCAAGGGACCCAACGCGATCCGTTCGGCCAGCGTCTCACCTTCCACGAGCTCGAGGACGAGCGCCCGCACGGTGGCCGGCCCTGACGGGGTCGAAATGTCGGCCTCCTCCAGTCCGTAGATCGCCCCAATGTGCGGATGGTTCAGAGTCGCAAGTACCTTTGCCTCGCGTTCGAAACGCGCCACTCGTTCTGGGTCTGAAAGAAAAACCTCCGGCAGGACCTTAATCGCAACGTCACGACCGAGCTTTCCATCGCTAGCGCGGTAGACTTCGCCCATCCCACCTGCGCCAAGGAGTGAACCAATTCGGTACGAACCTATCTGCTGGCCTACAAGTGATGCCATAGGCGCTTCACCCATAACGTCCATGGCAACATCGCCCACCGAGGCGGCGAGAAAGGCTTCGGCCGACTGCGCGTGTGCCAGCAACGCCTCGACCTCGCTTCGCAGCGTCTCATCGCCTGCACAGGCCGCTGCGACGAACGCCGGTCGCTCGTGGGCGTCGCGATCCAGCGCAGCGTCACAAACTTCTTCAATCCGGCGCCGGCGCTGCGGGTCTTTCACTTCTGTTCTCCTTCGAGCTCGCGGAGCAACCAGAGCTTCGCCAACCGCCAGTCACGTTTGACTGTATCGGTCGAGACATGCAACACGTCGGCGGTTTCCTCCACACTTAAGCCACCGAAAAATCGCAGCTCGATGACTTGGCTTTTTCGAGCATCAACGGTTGCCAATGTCTCTAATGCGCGATCCAGCGCCACGAGGTCTAACGTTGGTCCCGTCGAGCCGACCAGGGCTTCATCCAGCGATACCTGCCGCGCGCCGCCACCGCGCTTGCGGTATCCGCGCGACCGCGCGTGGTCGACGAGCACGCGGCGCATCAGCCGAGCCGAAATTCCGAGAAAATGCGCACGGTCCTGCCATCGAACCTGTCGAGCGTCCGTCAGCCGGATAAAGGCTTCATTTACTAACGCCGTCGGCTGCAACGTGTGGCCACGCCGCTCCCGGCCCATATAGGCCCGGGCCAGCCGACGCAGCTCCGCCTCGACGAGCGGCATCAGCTGCTCGAGTGCGCCGTCGTTGCCATCGCTCCACGCCCGCAGCAACTCGGTGACCGCGCCGGGCGACGGTGTCGTCAATGTTCCTCTCGGGTGGCGCAGTATCCCACATTTCATCGGACCGATCAGCTCGCCATCGGTGGTTTTCTGGCGGATTTTTGCGCATGTTCACCCTGTCGCGCGGCGTTCTCGCATTCCCAGCTGCAGGCGGCCCCATCCCCCGCCTGGCGGAGGAAACGTCATGGGAACGCCATCGCGACATGTGGTCATCGTGGCTCTCGCGACGCTCGGGCTCACTTGCGTTGGACCTACCGTGTCCGCCGCCCAGGACAGCCCCGCGTCGGCACTCGGTCTGCACAAATCGACGATTCGAACGGTTAGTCCGGTCCTCAGGAAGTTAGTCGGCGATGCCTCCGAACGATCGCAGACGTTCCGTGAGTTGGTCGCCGCAATCGACGCCACCGATGGACTCGTCTACCTCACAGTCGGAACGTGCGGGCGCCTGCGCGCCTGCCTTCTGCACCGGATGAGCGTCGCCGGGCCACACCGGGTGCTGAACATCATCGTCGACGCACAACACCACGATCTCACCTTGACAGCGGCTATCGGGCACGAGCTGAAGCACGCACTCGAGGTACTCGGCGATGCCCGCCTCAGAACCGACCTCGACATCTTTTCGTTCTACAAAATGCACGGCGTTGAAGTGAAAGGCGTGATCGAAACCCGTGCGGCCATCGCGGCTGGCGAGGCCGTGCGAGATGAAGTCAGTCGCTCGATGGCCACAGCTTCGGCCCGCTAACTTAGTCAGGCGAGACGCGCACAACTCAGCGAGCTAGCCGGCGCCCAGCAGATGGTGTGCCCGGCAGATGGTGCTGAAAATGGGGAAGCGCCGCTTCTGTTCACGCCGCAACCGCGGGACGGGGTGCTAGGAGTTCATCGAATGCACGGTGCTCGATCAACTGTTGACGGGACTGATCCCCGAGTGTGTTCAAGGCCGGTGCAGCGAGAAGCGGGCGATACGGTCGTCGTTGCTGCCAACCCAGATGTCGTCTCCCACTCGCATGGCCGAGCTCACGCGCTGCATCGCGGCCGTTTGATCCGCGCCGCCGAGCCGCGAGAAGGCCAACGTCTCCGGATCGACTTCGAGCACCGACCAGCCCGTGGCGCAGCCAGCGCCGCTGCACACCGCGGGCGCGACGTAGTTCGGGCCAGCGGTCAAAAGCTTGCCATTGGTGGCCCAGTGGATGTTGTCCGGCCGAATGGACAGTGACATCGTGCGCTTGGCCATCGGTGTCGTCCGGCGATCGAAACGAACCAGCTCCTGCGAGCCGAAGGCGGCCACGTAGATGTAGCGCTCGTCCTTCGAGATGTCGATGCCGTTCGGCAGCGACATCTCGGTGTCGGGGAGCCGCTGCGGTTGGCCGCCCGGATGCCACTCGACCAGATGGCCGGTGATGCCGGCTGGGGCACCTTCACCAACTCTGAAGTTCTGGTCGCGCATTCTGGTCGTCAGGAATCCGCCGTCGGCGAGTCGGGCGACGCTGTTGTGGTAACTATCCTGCTGCAGCAGGACACAGCCCTTCCAGGTGAGAATCGGCACCGTGCCGCGAAGGTCGAGATCGTAGATTTCGATGGCCTCCCGCGCGCCATGGCTCGTGGTGTACAGGCTGAAATACCGGGGCGACGTCTCGGCCAGGCTAAGCCCGTGGACATCGAAGGCCTGGAGGTTCAGCGGGCCCGGACAGCCGGGATAGGCGCGGGTGTCGTGCTGGAGCCTGAATGCAGCACCGTGGATCAGCTCCGCTTGCGTCCGTCTCGCAGGATCGATCAGATACAGGTGACCGGGCGCACGGTGACCGGACACAAGTAGAAGGCCCGATGAACCAACGTTCAGGATATCTTCTGGGACGCTGAGGTCACACAGGTAGGTCAGACCCTGCTCGTTGTGACAACCGGGCGAAGGGCCGACTGCCTGCGGGGCCGGTGCGCTGGCGGCAGGTCGTGAGACGTTCGCGTTCTGAGCCACGACGGAGGGTGTGACGGCGCCAATGAAAAGAATGATGGCAGCAAGGACCCAACGCCGCGGGGTAATCATGCGGCACATGCCTTCTGCGCCAGCTCGGCGACGATGTTGTCGAACGCAAGCAGCACTGGCGAATCTTCGAATTACCTGCATAGTGCCTCGCTCTCCATCCAAGAACACACGTCCGCAGCCCATCGGGTCGCAAGCGTGCCGAGTCAGCCGCCCACCGCACGACTTGAGCGAGATTATCCGTCCAAATTGTCTCGCGGCGAAGCCCCGTGAACACACACACTTTCGAGGATTACTTCGAGCAAAGCCGAGGAATTGCCGCTGGCGACATAAACGCGGAAATCCGAGATTAGACCGCGAGCGCCAGTGGCAGTCCTGTCCTGACCCAGTGGGCCCTCGATAGGTAATGAGCAGTCGCCTAGTGCCTACCGATCAAAAGTCTTGATCGTCTTTCTTCGTCTCACCTGCAAGCCACGTCCACACGTCAACGCCGTGCGCGGCGGCTTCCTCTCTTAGTTCCTGGGGATCGCCGAGTCGATCGAATCTGCATCGAAATGAGGTCGATTTGGGAGTGAAGGCGGCCGGCAACGCAGCGCGCGCTCAGCCTCCCCTTGCATGCCGCTAATCCGTGTGTGTGTGTATACTGAACCATATGGTTCAGTATACACGGACCGGCTTCGATGCCTCGTTCGCCGCGCTCTCGGACGCCACCCGACGCGGCGTTCTGGAGCAGCTCGGGCGGGCAGACGCTTCGATCACGGACCTTGCCGAGAAGTTCCACATGACCCTCACGGGCATGAAGAAGCACGTCGGCGTCTTGGAGCAGGCGGGGCTCGTCACCACGGAGAAGGTCGGGCGCGTG
>Ga0075428_100009415_pt1 | contig 10838 bp, 7 predicted proteins | sample RhiMetdeltSRZDD2_FD_75291 | JGI IMG/M metagenome (GOLD analysis project Ga0075428, IMG submission 75291) | Populus rhizosphere microbial communities from Tennessee, USA - Rhizosphere MetaG P. deltoides SRZDD2 | ecosystem: Host-associated > Plants > Roots > Rhizosphere > Soil | place: USA... | reverse complement strand
TCGGCTTCGAGTCGGCCGACCATGCGCTCGACCCCTGGATGGCGCGCGCGCTCGAGTGCTGTCGCGACGCCGGCGGCAGCGCGCCCGAAGGCGCCGGGAGCACGCGCAGCGACGCGGAGGCCTCGCGCGAGGGCCCCGCCGGCGCCTGGCGCCGCGCCTTCCTCCAGGCGCCCTATCTTCGGGACGTGCTCGCGCGCGCCGCCGTGATCTCCGAGACCTTCGAGACGTCGGTGACCTGGGACCGCTTCGAGCGCTTCCACGCCGGCGTCCTCGAGGCGACCCGCGACGCCGTCGCGCGCGTGTGTGGCGCGGGGAGCGTGGCCTGCCGCTTCACCCACGTGTACCCCGACGGTCCGGCCCCCTACTACACCGTGCTCGCGCGCGGGCAGCGCGGCGGCGAGCTCGGGCAGTGGGACGAGATCAAGTCCGCTGCCACCGAGGCCATCCTGCGCCTCGGCGGCACCACGACCCACCACCACGCCGTCGGGCGCGACCACCGCCCCGGCTACGACCGTGAGCGCCCGGAGCTCTTCGCGCGGGCGCTGCGCGCGGCGAAGGCGGCCCTCGACCCGGCGGGCATCCTGAACCCCGGCGTCCTGCTCGAGCCGCCCGGGGCGGCGTCGCCGTGAAGGTCCTCGTGATCGAGGACACGCCGAAGACCGCCGCCTACCTCGCGAAGGGGCTCGGCGAGAACGGCTTCGTCGTCGACGTCGCGAGAGACGGCGACGCGGGGCTCGAGCTCGCGCGGGCCGGCGACTACGACTGCCTGATCGTCGACGTGATGCTGCCGAAGCGCGACGGCTGGTCGGTGATCGCCGAGCTCCGGCGCTCCCGGACGCACACCCCCGTCGTGATCCTGACCGCGCGGGACCTGGTCGACGACCGCGTCCGCGGCCTCGATCTCGGCGCCGACGACTACCTGGTGAAGCCCTTTGCGTTCTCCGAGCTGCTGGCGCGGCTGCGCTCGGTGATGCGCCGCAACACCAGCCGCACGCCGACCATCCTGCGCGTGGGGGACCTCGAGATCGACTTCCCGCGCCAGCGGGTCGTCCGTGCCGGGCGCCGCATCGACCTCACGGCGAAGGAGTTCCGGCTGCTCTCGCTCCTGGCGCGTCGCACCGGCGAGCCGCAGTCGCGCACGCTGATCGCGGAGCAGGTCTGGGACATGAACTTCGACCCGGGCACCAACGTCGTCGACGTCCACGTGCGACGCCTGCGCTCGAAGGTCGACGACCCGTTCGAGCGCAAGCTGATCCACACCGTGCGCGGCGTGGGATACGTGCTCGAGGACCGGGGCTAGCGTGCGGGGCCTGCTCCGGACCCGCCCGCGTTCGATCGGTGCCCGGCTGGCCGTCTGGTACGCGGCCTCCGCGTTCGGGCTCGTGGTGCTCGTGACCGGCTTCCTGTACTGGGCGACGGCGCGCAGTCTCGAGCAGGCGGAGGCCGAGCTCGTCCGCGACCGGCTCTACACGCTCGGCGTGGTGCTGCGCGCGGGCGTCGCGTCCGAGGTCGCGGAGGAGATCGAGGTCGAGTGGGCCGGAGGACCGGACGCGGAGCTCTTCGTGCGCATCCGCGACGAGCGGGGCACGATGCTCGCCGAGACGCGCGGCATGACCGACGTCGGCCTGCCGAGCGCCTTCCCCGAGGCCGTTGCGATCTCGGACGGGCTCGGGCGCAGCGTCTGGCACACGACGCCCGCGGGCCGGGTCTTCCAGCTGCGCACCCTGGTGTCGCCCTTCGGCCCCGCCGGCGCCCGGCAGCTCACGATCGAGCTCGCCGCCGACCGCACGGCCGACGAGGCGCTGCTCGCGGGCGACCGACGTCGCACCGCGGCCATCCTGGTCGTCGCGCTGGTCGGCTGCACGCTCGGCGGCGGCGCGATCGCGCGCCGCGGCATGCGCCCCGTGTCGCGGATCGGCGAGGTGCTGCGGCGGATCCGCTCCACCACCCTCCACGAGCGGATCGCGACGCATGGCCTCCCGACGGAGCTCCTCGACCTCGCCTCGACCTCGAACGAGATGCTCGACCACATCGAGCGGGCCTTCCGGCAGCTCTCGCAGCTCTCGGCGGACATCGCCCACGAGCTGCGCACGCCGATCCACAACCTGCGCGGCGAGGTCGAGGTCGCGCTGGCGCGACCTCGCACGCCCGAGGAGTACCGCAACCTGCTCGGATCGTGCCTCGAGGAGTGCACGCGGCTCTCGGGCATGATCGACAGCCTGCTCTTCCTCGCCCGCGCCGAGGGGCGCAGCCAGGGCATGGACCCGCGGCGCCTCGCGCTCGGCGAGGAGCTCGCGGCGATCGCGGAGTTCTACGAGCCGCTCGCGGGCGAGGCGGGCGTCGCGCTGCAGCTCCGCGTCGACGAGAACGCGCACGCCGAGCTCGACCGCGCGCTGCTGCAGAGCGCGGTCGGCAACCTGATCGAGAACGCGATCGCGGCGACGAAGCCCGCCGGCAGCGTGACGGTGACGAGCGGAGGGGAGCGCGACGGCGTGTACGTCGAGGTCGCCGACACCGGCCGCGGGATCGCCCGGGAGCACCTCTCCCACCTCTTCGATCCCCTCTACCGCGTGGATGCGGCGCGCGGCGGCGGAACGGGCCTCGGCCTCTCGATCGTGAAGAGCATCGCCGAGCTCCACGGCGGCTCGGTCTCGCTCGCGAGCGAGCCCGGCGCGGGCACCCGCGTGCGGCTGTGGTTCCCCGCGTCCGCCGAGCTCGCCGCGGCGCGACCCTTGCCGGGCCCTCCCGCCGCCGGATGACGAACTCGTCATCGGGGCGTCAGCCCCGCGAAAGCCGCACTCCCTTACCCTCCTGCTAGGCCTGCGCACGGGCGCGGGGAGGAGGGCGCCGCTTGCTCGGCGAGCCCGCAGAGCACTCGCGCTCCCAGAACGTCGAGCTCCCCGGCGGCTCCTCGAGCACGTGCCGTGCATCGGGAATGCGCCCTGCCCGCTCGAGCCAGGCCGCCCGCCGCGGCGGCCTGGCGCCGCCGTTCCCGCACGAGCCGCCGGAACGCGGCGACGCGAGCGCGCCTGGATCGAACGCTCCGCGATGAAGGCGGCGCTCGCGCTGCTGCTGCTCGCGCCCTGCCCCGCGGCGAGCGCCGAGCCGCTTCGCCTCGATCAGGCGCTCGAGCTCGCGCGCGCGAGCCATCCGTCGCTCCGCGCCGCGAGCGCGGATGTCGATGCCGCGCGCGCGCGGATCGTGCAGGCGGGGCTCCCGCCCGCGAATCCGGTGCTGTCGGGAGAGCTCGCGCGGCACACCGAATCCGGGGATCCCCACCTCGACCACGGCGTCGCGATCGGGCAGGAGCTCGAGGTCGGCGGTCAGCGCGGGCTGCGGGTGGCGGCCGCCCGGCGCGACCTGGAGCGCGCGCAGGATCTGCTCGCCGAGCAGCTGAGGACGCTCGACGCCGGCGTGCGTCGCGCCTTCGCCGGCCTGGTCGCCGCCGGATCGCGCCGGGACCTCGCGGCGGAGGCGCTCGCGATCTCGCAGCGGATCCGCGCGATCGCCGAGCGGAGGGCGCGCGCCGGCGACGCGAGCGAGCTCGAGGCGAGCCTGGCGCGGATCGACGCGATGCGGGCCGAGCGCGCGCTCGCGGCGGCGGAGGAGGAGCGCAGCCGCGCAGCGACGGCGCTCGCGAGCGCGATCGGCGCGGAGGCGGAGGCGCAGCTCGAGGCGGTGCCCCAGGAGCCCGGGCCCGGTCCGGCTCTCGAGGAGCCTGCGCTCGTCGCGCAGGCGCTCGCCGTGCGTCCCGACCTCGCCAGCGCGCGCGCGGAGCGCGACCAGCTCTCCGACCAGGCGCGCGCCGTCCACCGCGAGGCGCTGGTCCCGAACCCGGTCGTCCGGGCCTTCTACCGCAGGGAGCTCGGCAACGAGACGATCGCCGGCGGCGAGGTCTCGGTTCCGATTCCGATCTGGAACCGCGCGCAGGGGACCGAGGCCGAGCTCCTCGCCGTGGCGCGACGGGCCGACGCCGAGGCGGATCGGCTCGCGCGCGAGATCCCGCGCGAGGTGCATCGCGCGCTCGTGCGGCGCGACGCGGCCGAGCGGGCGTGGGCGGAGTATCGCGACCAGGCGATGCCGGCGATGGCGAGGGCCCAGGCGCTCCTCGAGCGCGCCGCGGCGAGCGGCTACCTGGGTCTCTCCGAGCTGCTGACGCAGCGGGACCGGCTGCTCGCGGTGCCGGCGGCGGCGATCGCAGCCCGGCTCGAGCTCGCCGAGTCGGAGGCCGACCTGATCGATGCGGTGGGAGGGGCGCTGCCTTGAGGCGACCGCTCCTCCTGATCGCGCTCCTCGCCGGCCTCGCCGCCTGCGACCGCGTCACCACGGCTCCCGGGACGGTGGAGCCCCCGGCTGCGGGGGTGCCGGGCGTCGAGACCGCGAGCGTCGCCGCCGAGGTGCTGCGCGAGGAGGTCGTCGCCGCGGGCGTGGTGGTCGCCGAGGCGGAGACGCCCGCGCTGCGCAATGCGCGCACCGAGCTCGACTCGGCGCGGGCGAGGCAGCGCGCGGCCGAGCAGCAGACGCAGCGCCTCGAGCAGCTCGCCGGAGGGGTGGCGCCGCGCAAGGAGCTCGAGGCGGCGCGCGCCGAGCAGGCCGCGGCCGCGGCCGCGGCCGAGCGCGCCCGCCTGGCGCTCGGCGCCTTCGGGGCGCGCGCCCGCGACGGCGGCCTGGCACCCGGCGAGACCTGGGCCAGCGCGCGCCTGCTCCAGCGCGACGTCGCCCGCGTCGCGCCGGGCGCAGCGGTCGTCTTCGCCGCGGACGCCTACCCCGACCGCCGCTTCGCAGGCCGGGTCGACGCGCCGCCGGCCTACGTCGATCCCGACACTGGAAGCGGTCCCGCGCGCGTGCGCCTCGAGGACCCCGAAGGTCGGCTGCGCCCGGGCATGACGGGAGCGCTCGCCATCGAGGCGGGCGACCCGCACCCGGGCCTCGTGGTGCCCGCCGCCGCCGTCGTCTACGACGGCGCGCAGCCGCTCGTCTTCGTCGAGCGCGGGGAAGGCCGCTTCACCGCCTGCCCGGTCCGGCTCGGCGTCGCGCGAGACGGCCGGATCGAGGTGACGGGCGAGCTGCGCGCAGGAGCCCGGGTCGCCACGACCGGTGCGGCGAGCCTGCTCTCCGCGCAGCGCCTTCCCGGCGTCGGGGCGCAGTAGTGGTCGCGCGGCTCGTCGCGGCCGCGCTGCGGCAGCGCACGGTGGTGCTCGGGCTGGCCGCGACGCTCCTCGGCGTGGGGATCTGGGCCGCACGCGAGTCGCCGCTCGACGTCTTCCCCGAGTTCGCGCCGCCGATCGTCGAGATCCAGGCAGAGGCGCCGGGTCTCGCGGCGGAGGAGGTGGAGGCGCTGGTGACGGTGCCCCTCGAGCGCGCGCTCGCCGGCCTGCCCCAGCTCGCGAAGACCCGCTCCTTCTCCGCGGCCGGCATCGGCGTCGTGACGGCGCTCTTCCCCTACGGAGTCGATCCCCACCTCGCCCGCCAGCAGGTGATCGAGCGCATCGCGCTCGCGGCGCCGCTGCTCCCGCCCGAGGCCCGCGCCAGCGTCTCGCCGCTCTCCTCGGTGCTCAGCACCATCCTCGCGATCGGCCTGCGCGCCGAGCCCGGCGTCTCGCCGCTCGCGCTGCGCGACCTCGCCGAGTGGACGCTGCGGCCGCGCCTGCTCGCGGTGCCGGGCGTGGCGAACGCGGTCGTGTACGGCGGAGGCGTGCGGGAGCTCGCGCTCGTGACGACGCCGGAGCGGCTCGCGGCGGCGCGCGCGACGCTCGAGGACCTGGCCTCCGCCGTCGCGAGCGCCGACGCCGCCGCGGGCTCGGGGTTCACGGATCGATCCGGTCAGCGCCTCGAGACCTGGTTCGACGGCCGCCTGCGCGGCACCCGCGATCTCGCGCGCGCAGCGCTGCCCGGACGCGACGGCGCCCCGCTCCCCGTCTCCGCCGTCGCCGACGTCCGCGAGGCGGCCGCGCCGGCCGTCGGCGACGCGATCGTGAACGGCCAGCCCGGCGTGCTCCTGCTCGTGACCAAGCAGCCGGGCGTGAACGTGATCGCCGTGACGGCCGAGGTGGAGAGGGTGCTCGACGCGCTGGCGAAGGCGCTGCCGCCGGGCGTCCGCGTCGACCCGGAGCTCTTCCGCCAGGCGAGCTTCGTCCACCACGCCCTCTCGAACCTGCGCCACGCCCTGCTCGCGGGCGCCGTGCTGGTCGTGATCGTGCTCGTGGTCTTCCTGGGCCACCTGCGGCCGGCGCTGATCAGCGCGGCCGCGATCCCGCTCTCGCTCTGCGGAGCGCTCGCCGTGCTGCGGGCCTTCGGCGCGACGCTCGACGCGATGGCGCTCGGCGGTCTCGCGATCGCGGTGGGCGAGGTGGTGGACGACGCCATCATCGACGTCGAGAACACCTGGCGCCGGCTGCGCGAGGCGCCGCCCGGGGCGCGGGCCGCGGACGTCGTCCTCGCCGCCTCGGTCGAGGTGCGCAGCGCGGTGGTCTTCGCCACGGCGATCGTCGCGCTCGTCTTCGCGCCGGTCTTCCTGCTCGGCGGCCTCGAGGGCGCGCTCTTCCGCAACCTCGCCGCGGCCTACGTGCTGGCGACGCTCGCCTCGCTCGCGGTGGCGCTCACCGTGACCCCGGCGCTCGCGCTGACCCTGCTGCCCTCCGCGGTCGCCCGCCACGACGCGCCGCCGCGATTCCTCGTGGCGCTGCGCCGGCGCTACGCGCTCGCGCTCGAGCGGGTGCTCGCGCGCCCGGCACCGGTCGTCGCGGCGAGCCTCGGCGCGCTCCTCCTCGGCGTCGGCCTCTCCGCCCTGCTCCGCCTCGAGTTCCTGCCGCGCTTCCACGAGACGAACTTCGTGATGCACATGACCGGCGCGCCGGGCGTGGGCCTCGAGGAGACGCGGCGCGTCGGGATCGCGGCCGAGCAGGCGATCCTCGGGATCCCGGGCGTGCGCTCCGTCGCGCAGTTCATCGGGCGCGCGGACCTCTCCGAGGACGCGGCCTTCGGCGCGGAGCGCAGCGAGCTGCTCGTGCGGCTCGACTCCGCCGCCGACGCCGAGGCGGTGACGGAGGAGCTGCGCCGCCGCACCGCCTCGATCGGCGGCTTCCGCTTCGACGTGCTCCAGTTCCTGAACGAGCGCATCGAGGAGACGCTGGAGGGCGTCACGGCGCCGCTCCTGGTCCGCGTCCGCGGCCCGGACCTCGCGCTCCTCGAGCGCGCCGCGCTCGACGTCGCCCAGCGCGTGGCGCGCATCCCGGGCGCCGCGGACGTCGCGGTGCAGGGAGCCCTCTCCGCACCGGGAGTCGTCGTCCGCCCGCGGCGCGACGACCTGCTGCGCTTCGGCCTCGGCGCCGACGCGGCCGAGCGGACCGTCCGCAGCGCGCTCGGCGGCCTGCCGGTCGGGCACGTCGTCGACGGCGAACGCCGCGCGGACGTCGTCGTCCGGCTCGCCGCGAGCTCGGATCCCGCCCGCCTCGCCGGCCTCCCGATCGCCACCGCCTCGGGGCGGACGCTCGCGCTCGGCGACGTCGCCGACGTCTTCGTCGCGCCGCTGCGGACGGCCGTCGCGCACGAGGACGGCATGCGCACGCTCGCGGTCCGCCTCGAAGCGAGCGGGCGCCCGCTCGAAGCCGTCGCGCGCGACGTGGCGGCGGTCGTCGCCGCGACGCCGCTCCCGGCCGGCGTCAGCGCCGAGGTGGGCGGCGAGTACGCCGCCGCGCGGGCGGCCCGCGCGCGGCTCCTCGGCTTCGGCGCGCTCTCGCTGGTCGGGATCTTCCTGCTCCTCGTGCTCGACTTCGGGTCGCCCGCGCTGGCGGCGATCACGCTCGTGAACGTCCCGCTGGCCTTCGTCGGCGGGGTCGTGGCGGTGCTCGCGGGCGCCCAGGGCCGGCTCTCGCTGGGAGCGATCGTCGGCTTCATCGCGGTCTTCGGGATCACGATCCGCAACGGCATCGTGCTGATCGCGCAGCTGCTGCGCGAGGAGCGCGAGCGCGCGCGCCGGCTCACGAGCGCCGAGATCGCCCGCGCTGCGTCCGAGCGTCTGGCGCCGATCCTGATGACGGCCCTCGTGACCGGCTCCGCGCTGCTCCCCCTGCTCGCGCTCGGGGGGCGCGCGGGCGGCGAGATCGAGCAGCCGATGGCGCTCGTGATCGTGGGCGGCCTCGTCACCTCGACCTGGCTCAATCTCTTCCTCGTGCCGCCTTGCTACGCGCGCGCGCGGCGCGGGCGCGCCACGGGCCGAGACGATGCCGGTGAAGCCCCGGGGCGCCGCGCGTGATCGGCGCGCGGGGTTCTCCTACACTGGCGGCGCGAGGGGGGGCGCGCGAGGCGCTACCCGCGCAGGGGGGTGTCCGTGGCAACGGAAGCCGTCGTGGGGCGGAGGGACTCTCGCTACCAGAACGTCGAGCTCCCGGGCGGCGTCTCGACCGGCGGGCGCGACCGCTCGCCGACGGCACGCGCGATCCTGCCCGAGGACCTGCGCGGCAAGACGGTGCTCGACGTCGGCTGCCGCGTCGGATACTTCTGCTTCGAGGCCGTGCGCCGCGGCGCCGCGCGGGTGGTCGGCCTCGACCACAACGCCGGCGCGCTCGCGAACGCGCGCGAGCTCGCCGCGCGCCTCGGCATGCAGGTCGAGTTCCGGCAGATCGACGCGAACCGCGAGCTGCCGGACGAGCCCTTCGACTACGTCCTCGCGCTGAACATCCTCCACCACCTGCGCGACCCGCTCGCCGCGCTCGAGCGGCTGGGCTCGATCACGCGCGAGCGCCTCGTGCTCGAGATGGCGGGGTTCGGGCGCAACGACCGCCGCAACGTCGGGCTCGCGTGGCCGGTAGCGAAGCTGCTCGCGCGGCTCCCCGTCGTCTACGTCGCGCCGACGGGCCTGCGCGGCCGGCGCGGGATCCCGCGCTTCTATCTCGCGGAGCCGGCCGTGCGCAATCTGCTGCTCCGCCACCAGCGCACCTTCGCGCGCGTCGACAGCATGCGCTCGCCGCTGAAGCGTCGCTACATCGCGATCGCGCACAAGCGGCGCATCGGCGACCTCGTCGTCGTCGCCGGCCCCGTCGGCGCCGGCCAGGGCGCCGTGATCGATCGGCTGCTGCGCGGCGAGCTGCCGCGCCTCGCCGAGCAGATCGGGCTCGGCGAGGCGGCGCCCTGGCGCCGCGTGCGCGGGCGCGAGCTCGAGGGCCTCACCGAGCCCCTGGTCGCGAAGCTCCTGCTCCACTACGACCTCCCGCAGGCCTCGCTCGAGTCGGGCGAGGACCCGCTAGGCGTCGCCGCGACCGCGCAGCGCGTGACGTTCGTGACGGTCGAGGCGTCGGCCGAGGAGCTGCTGCGCGGCCTCGAGGCGGAGGGCGTCCGGGGCCTCCGGCGCGGCCGCCTCTTCCAGGGCCGCCGCCACCAGCGCCTCGCCGGGCTCTACGCCGAGCCCGGCTGGATCGAGGAGTGCTACCGCGACTGGCTCGCGCGCGCCGCGGCGCTTCCGCACGCGCGGCACGTGGTCGTGCGCGGAGACGAGATCCGGAGCGCCGTCGGGTCGCCCGCCTAGCCCGATGGCGCAGATCAACGAGAACTACCGCAAGCTCCCGGCCGGATACCTGTTCCCCGAGATCGGGCGCCGCGTCGCGGCCTTCCAGAAGGCGCACCCCGAAGCCCGGGTGATCCGGCTCGGCATCGGCGACGTCACGCTGCCGCTCGTGCCCGCCGTCGTCGCGGCGATGCGCGCCGCCGTCGACGAGCTCGCGACGGCGCAGGGCTTCCGCGGCTACGGCCCCGAGCAGGGCTACGAGTTCCTGCGCGAGGCGATCGCCGAGCACGACTACCGCGCGCGCGGCGTCGAGGTCGCGCCCGACGAGATCTTCGTCTCGGACGGCTCGAAGCAGGACAGCGCGAACCTCCAGGAGATCTTCGGCGCCGGCTGCCGCATCGCCGTCACCGACCCGGTCTATCCCGTCTACGTCGACACCAACGTGATGGCGGGGCGCACCGGAGCGGTCGGCGAGGACGGCCGCTACGCGGGCGTGCTCTACCTGCGCGGCGACGCCGACAACGGCTTCACGCCGGGCCCGCCGGACGAGGCGGCGGACCTCGTCTACCTCTGCTCGCCGAACAACCCGACCGGCGCGGTCGCCTCGCGCGCGAACCTCGAGGCCTGGGTCGCCTGGGCGCGCGCGCGCGACGCCGTGATCGTCTTCGACGCCGCCTACGACGCCTACATCCGCGACCCGTCGCTCCCGCGCTCGATCTACGAGATCCCGGGCGCGCGCGAGTGCGCGATCGAGATGCGCTCCTTCTCGAAGCGCGCGGGCTTCACCGGCGTGCGCTGCGCCTACACCGTCGTGCCGAGGTCCCTCTGCGGCACCACGGCGGCGGGCGAGCGCGTCCCGCTGCACGGGCTCTGGGCGCGGCGGCAGTCGACCAAGTACAACTCGACGCCCTACGTCGTGCAGCGCGCGGCGGCCGCCGTCTACACCCCGGAGGGTCGCAAGCAGACCGAGGAGCAGATCGCCTTCTACCTCGAGAACGCGCGCCGCGTGCGCGAGGGCCTGCTCGCGGCGGGCTTTTGCGTCTTCGGCGGCGAGCACGCGCCCTACGTCTGGGTCCGGACGCCCGACGGGCTCTCCTCGTGGGAGTGCTTCGACCGCTGGCTTCGCGACGCCCACGTCGTCTGCACCCCCGGCTCGGGCTTCGGCGCCGCGGGCGAGGGCTACGTGCGCATCTCGGCGTTCAACTCCCGCGCCAACGTCGAGGAGGCGCTGGCGCGTCTTGCGCGCTGAGGTTTCCACCTCATTGACTCCGCTCGCCTGCGGCACTCCCGAATTGACTCCGCTTGCCTGCGGCACTCCCGAATTGACTCCGCTCGC
>Ga0075428_100009413_pt1 | contig 10839 bp, 10 predicted proteins | sample RhiMetdeltSRZDD2_FD_75291 | JGI IMG/M metagenome (GOLD analysis project Ga0075428, IMG submission 75291) | Populus rhizosphere microbial communities from Tennessee, USA - Rhizosphere MetaG P. deltoides SRZDD2 | ecosystem: Host-associated > Plants > Roots > Rhizosphere > Soil | place: USA... | reverse complement strand
ACGCTATTCACGATCACCTGGGTGTCGTCATACCTGCGGCTTGGCAACCGGGCGCGGACCATTCTGCTGAGCGTCTTCGCCGCTGCCTGCCTGCTCGAGACCGTACTGGTCTCGCTCCAGGCGTGGCGGGGCGTGCCTTCTCACTTCAACATCGAAACCCCAGTTGATGCCGTCATCGCGCAGCTGTTGGCGGCTGGCGGCGTGACACTGGTCGCGATCATCGCAGCGCTGACCTTTGTCTCGTTTCGCGCTGATCCAGCGACCCCGGCCGCGATGGGCGTGGCGATCCGAACGGGCTTTGTCGTCCTGCTTGGCTCGATGGTCACCGGCGCATTGATGATCGCGAAGGGGATGAGCCTGGTCTTCACCGGCGATCCGCAGGCCGCGTACATGACCGGCGGGTCACTGAAGCCGACCCACGCCGTCACCATGCATGCGGTTCTCGTGCTGCCTGCTCTTGCATGGCTGTTGCCGCTCACGGGCTGGAACGAGCGGCGTCAGACGCGAGTCATCCTCGTCGCGGCGGCGGGGTACGTCGCACTCGCCGCCGCGATCGCGGCTGGTAATCTGACGGGGCGCTTCTAACAGTTACTCGGCGCTTCGCTGGGCACGCGGATGGGATTTTCGGTAGACCTCGAGCAGCTGCGCGGCGTTGATGTGGGTATAGCGCTGGGTCGTCGACAGCTGCACGTGGCCGAGGAGCTCCTGGATGGCCCTGAGGTCGGCGCCGCGCTGCAGCAGATGGCTCGCAAACGAGTGCCGCAGCGCGTGCGGACTGATGCCGAAGCGCGTGCTGCAGCTTGACACGTAACGGGCGACGAGGCGCTGCACACTGCGGCCCGTGAGGCGGCCGCCACGCGAATTGACAAAAACCGGATCGGCCTTTGTGCCTTGGGCCTCGGGCTTTGGGCCTTGGGCCCTCGCGGCCGCCGCTCGCAGCACGGCGCGGTCGGAATACCAGCCGCGCAACGCTTTCTGGGCGGCCGAATTGAACGGCACCAGCCGTTCCTTGCCGCCCTTGCCAGCCACGCGCACGATTCGCGATGGCAGGTTCACATCTTCCATGTCGAGGCCGACGAGCTCGCTCAGTCGCAGCCCCGACGCGTAGAACAGCTCCAGAATCGCGCGATCGCGGCGCCCGAGCGGCGTCGCCACGTCCGGCGCCTCGAGCAGCGTCGTCATCTCGTCGATCGAGAGATGCGCGGGCACCTTGTGCTCGCGCCGCGGCGCCTGCGCCAGCGCCGACGGGTCGGTATCGATCCAGCCCTGCCTGCGCATGAAGCGTACGAACGTCCGCAGCGCCGACAGCTTTCGAGCCACCGACGCGCGAGACTGACCGAGGCGGTACAGCTCCGCCAGGTAGGCACGGATGACTACGAGATCGAGATCGCGCGGCTGCAGTCGCTTGAGAGGCTTACCGAGGTGGCCGGCCGCGAACTCGATCAACTGAGTGAGATCGCTTTGGTACGCGGCCGACGTGTGAACCGAGGTGTTGCGATTGAGGCGCAGGTGATCGATGAACGCCTCAAGCTGGGACGTCATCGTGCATCCAGTCCTCGAGCGCCCGCAGCGCCCGCTCCGAGACCGCCTGCTTGCGGTCCTTCTTGTGTTTCACACCAGGGTCGGGCGCGGCCATGATGCCGAAGGTGATGTTGGTCGGCTGATAGTTCCGCGGATCCGCGTGCGACACATAGAAGGCCAGCGCGCCGATCGCGGTCGTCCTCGGCGGGATGCGCGGCTCTTCACCGCGCACCAGCGCTGCGGCGTTGCGGCCCGCCATCAGCCCGGACGCCGCGGACTCGACGTAGCCCTCGACGCCGGAGATCTGGCCGGCGAAAAGCAGGTCGGAACGCGCCTTCGTCTGCCACGTCTCCCGCAGGACCGTCGGGCCGTTGATGTAGGTGTTGCGATGCACCATGCCGAACCGCACGAACTCGGCGCGCTCGAGCCCCGGGATCATCGCCAACACACGCGCCTGCTCGCCCCACTTCAACTGCGTCTGGAATCCGACCAGGCTGAAGTGATCGCCCGCGATGTTGTCCTGCCGGAGCTGGACGACCGCGTACGGGACTCGCCCGCTGCGGGGGTCGGGCAGACCGACCGGCTTCATCGGACCATAGCGAAGCGTGTCGCGCCCGCGATGCGCCATGACCTCGATGGGCAGGCATCCTTCGAAGAACTTTTCCTTGTCGAAGTCGTGCACGGTCGCCGACTCCGCCGTCACCAGCGCGTCATAGAAGCGGTCGTATTCGTCTTTCGTGAGCGGGCAGTTCAGATAGTCGCCCTGCCCGTCGTCAACCCCGCAGGCCGCCATGGGATCGGTGCCGCGAAGGCTGCGGTCCCAGCGCGAGGCGCGGAACACGCGGGTCATGTCGATCGTCTCGGCCAGGACGATCGGGCTGATCGCGTCATAGAAATAGAGGTGATCGCCGCCGACCAGCGCCGCGATATCCGCGGACAGGGAATCTGACGTCAGCGGACCGGTCGCGATGATGAGCGGGAACATCGACGGGTCGGCGGGGACGCGCGTGATCTCGGCTCGTTCCAGGGAGATCAACGGCTGCGAGGCGATGGCGTCGGTGATCGCCTGCGAAAACCGTTCGCGATCGACGGCCAGCGCCGCGCCTGCCGGGACACGATGCTCATCCGCGGCGCGCATCACCAGCGAGCCCAGGCGCCGCATTTCTTCCTTCAGCAGCCCGACGGCGTTATCGAGCTTGTCGCCGCGAAACGAATTGGAGCAGACCAGCTCGGCGAGGCGGTCGGTCTTGTGGACGGCGGTGGGCCGGACCGGGCGCATTTCGTGAAGCACGACGCGCACGCCGAGCGAGGCCGCCTGCCAGGCGGCTTCGCTGCCCGCGAGGCCGCCTCCGATGATGTGAATCACGGAACGATCTTACGCTTCCGCTGCTTTGCGGCGGGTGGCGCGCCCCGCGCGGGCCGGGGCGGCTGCGGCCGTTCGCCGGCGGCCGCCCGCACGGCGGGGCGAGGGCGCGGCATTGCGGCGCGCCTCGAGCAGCTCGATCGCCTGCTCGAACGTCACCGCCTCGGGGTTCGACCCCTTCGGGATGGATGCGTTGGTAGTGCCGTCGGTCACGTACGGGCCATAGCGGCCGGCCAGCACGCGCAGCTTCGTTTCGCCCTTCTCGAGGTCTTTCAGCACCTTCTTCTGGACCGACTGGCGCCGCCGCGACTGCTTGGGCGCGCGGATGAGCGCGAGCGCCGCATCGAACGAGATGTTGAACACATCGTCTTCAGATTCGAGCGAGCGGAATTCATCGTTGTGCTTCACGTACGGCCCAAACCGCCCGAAGTTCGTCGTGATCGGCTCGTTGTCGTCGGGGTGCAGTCCGACAACACGAGGGAGCGAAAGAAGTTTGAGCGCTTCCGGCAGAGTGATCGTCGCCTCCGTCATGCCGGCCTGGAGCGACGCGCGCTTGGGCTTCTCGGGCTTCTCGGCCTTCTTCGAACCCTTGGCGGGCGCCTCCGGCGTTTCGCCGAGCTGGACGTAGGCGCCATATCGGCCGTTCATGACATACACGTTCTGGCCGCTCGCGGGATCGACGCCGACGGTGCGCGGCCCTTCGGCTTTCGCGCGCACCAGCTCCATCGCCTTTTCGACCGTCAGATCCGCCGGCGCAAGATCGTCGGGCAGCGATGCCGTCCGGCCAGGCCCGCCTTCCGCGACCTGCACGAACGGGCCGAAGCGTCCAATCCGGATTCGTACCGGCTCGCCGCTCTCGGCGTCGGTTCCCAGATCCAGCAGCGGATAGTCCGCCTTGTCGGCGCCCTTCTCGACCGCGGGCAGCAGTCCCCGATGTTTCTTGTCGCCGTAGTAGAACTGCTTGAGGAACGCAATCCACTCGCGTTCACCGCGGGAGATCTCGTCGAGGTCCTCCTCCATCTCAGCGGTGAAGTCGGTCTCGACGAAGTCGCCGAAGTGCTCCCGGAGCAGCTTCGTCACCGCGAATGCCGTGAAGCTCGGCACCAGCGCCTTCCCCTGGCGGAACACATAACCGCGGCGGACGATGGTGGCGATGGTCGGGGCGTAGGTGGATGGCCGGCCGATGCCGAGCCGCTCCAGTTCCTTGATCAGCGACGCTTCGGTGAAACGTGCCGGCGGCGACGTTTCGTGCCGCTTCGAATCCGTGTCGAGAAGCGTGACCGCCGTCGAGCCATCCGAGTGAATGCGGTCACCCACTTTGCACTGCGGCAGGATGGCTTCCTGCTCTTCGAGCTCCGCGGCCGGATCATCGCTGCCCTCGACGTAGGCGCGCCGGAAGCCGGCGAATTCGATCGCCTTGCCGCTCGCGGACAGCACCGCGGTCTCGCCGTCCGCGGTCGCCGAGATTTCAATCGTGGTTCGCAGCACCCGCGCGTCCACCATCTGCGACGCCATCGTCCGCTTCCAGATCAGGTCGTAGATCTTGAAATCGTCCGGATCGAGCACGCGTTCGAGCTGGCTGGGCGCGAGGCGGAAATCGCTGGGCCGGATCGCTTCATGCGCTTCCTGCGCGTTCTTCACGCGCGTCTGGTAGCGCCGCGGCTCGTCGTAGTACTCGCCGCCGAACATTCCCCGAATCACGCGCGCCGATTCATTCAGCGCCTTGTCCGAGAGCGTGGTCGAGTCGGTGCGGTGGTAGGTGATCAACCCTTCCATCTCGCCGTTGCCGATATCGACGCCCTGAAACAGCCGCTGTGCCGCCTGCATCGTCCGTTCGGTGGAGAAGCCAAGCTTGCGGCTGGCTTCCTGCGTCAGCGTTGACGTCGTGAATGGCGGCGCCGGACGCTCGACGCCGGGCTTCTGCTCGACCGACGTCACCGTCCACGGCAGGTTGCGGCGGATGGCGTCGAGCAGACGCATCGTCGCGGGCTCGTCGAGCAGACGGACGCTCTGATTGCGAAGCTCGCCGGTCTGCGCGTCGAAATCCTTTCCGCTGGCAATGCGCTGATCGTCCAGACGAACGAGCGTCGCGGTGAACTCGCGCCCCTCGCCCTTGAGCTTCGCCTCGAGATCCCAGTAGACCGATGTCCGGAACGCACGGCGCTCTTCCTCGCGTTCGACGATGAGGCGCACCGCAACGCTCTGAACTCGCCCGGCGCTCAGCCCGGTCTGAACCTTCTTCCAGAGCAGCGGGGAGAGCGTGTAGCCGTACAGCCGGTCCAGGATGCGGCGGCTTTCCTGCGCCCGCACCAGGTTCTCGTTGACGTCGCTCGGATTGTCGAGCGCTTCCCTGACGGCGTCCTCCGTGATTTCGTGGAAGACGATCCGGTGGACGGGGACCTTGGGCTTGAGCACCTGCGCAAGGTGCCAGCTGATCGACTCGCCTTCGCGGTCGGGGTCGGTGGCGAGCAGCACTTCGGATGCGCCCTTGAGCGCGTCCTTCAGGTGCGCCACCTGCTTCTTCTTGTCGCCGGGGACGACGTAGTACGGCTGAAAGTTCTTATCGACGTCGACGCCCATCCGTCCCCAGTCCTTCGACTTGATCTCCTTGGGAACTTCGGCTGCCGATTCGGGAAGATCGCGGATGTGCCCGTAGCTTGCCTCGACGCGGTACTTCGAGCCGAGGAAGCGGCCGAGCGTCTTCGCCTTCGCGGGCGATTCAACGATCACGAGCGGTTTTGCCGGTGCCATCAATCAATCAAGGGTGCAGCTGCCATTCGTCAGTCAGTCGTCACACTAACACGTTCATATCTGCCGCCTGAAACGGCCTCCCCCGACGCGCTGCACGTATCCGCGCAGTTCGAGCTCGAGCAAACGTGGTAACAGCCGTGTCCCTGCAACACCGGACGCCGCGGCCAGCGCATCGAGATCATAGGTCTCGTCCTGGCGCATCACACTCAACAGCGGATCCCCGGAAGTGCTTGCGGGAGCGTCACTTGACCTGTCATCCGCCGATTCGGTCGACACACCGAGCGCGCCCAGCTCTTCTACGATATCGTCCGCGCACTCAACAATCTTTGCCCCATCCCTGATCAGCGCATGTGCGCCCCGGTTGCGACCGCTCAGCACATTGCCCGGAACTGCCATGACATCGCGCCCCTGTTCCAGCGCGCACGCGGCAGTGATCAGCGACCCTGACTTCTCGTTGGCCTCGATCACGACCACCGCCCGCGACAGCCCGCTGATGATCCGGTTGCGCATCGGGAACTGAAACGGAAGCGGCGGCGTGCGCGGCGGGTACTCGCTCACCACCAGGCCGTCGCGCGCGATATCCGCGGCGAGCTTCGCATGTTCCGCCGGATAGATGTAGTCGACGCCCGATCCGAGAACGGCAATCGTCCGGCCCGTCTCGAGAGCGCCGCGATGCGCGGCTGAGTCGACGCCGCGCGCCAGGCCGCTGACGACCGTGATGCCTCGCGCCGCGAGGTCGGCGCCGATCCGCTGCGCGGTTTCAAGCGCGACCGCCGACGCGGCGCGCGAGCCGACGATCGCGACGGCGGGCGCTCGCAGCGCGTCGAGCGTGCCGCGGTACCACAGCGCCGGCGGCAGGTCGGACGTGGCGAGGAGCGCGACGGGAAACCGCGGATCGTCCCACGCCAGCACCTGGATCCCTTCAGCTTCCGCACGCAGGCGCACGGCTCGCGCTTCGCTCGACAGCGTGCGTGCGATGTCGAGCAGGATCGGGTCGTCAGCCTTCAGCCGCTCTGCAAGACCGACGCGGGGAAGCTGAGGAATGAGCGAGAGCGCGGCGGCCTCATCAAGGGTCATGAGGGTGTCCTGCCGGGCAAGCCCGGCTGCGCGCGCCGCAACGGAGGCCGGAAAACACAAGAGGCCGGACGCCCCGCCGCGGCACGCGCGGCTGTGACACCCGACCTCGCTGTCCTGATTATAGGCAGTCGATTTGCGGCTTCGCAACGCGTCTGTGACGGTGTGCGAAAGCGCCGGGGGACGATCTGACAAAAAAGGCGCGGTTTTGGGCGGTTTCACTCGTGCGGGTCTGGTACATGGCTTGCTCGACCGTAGTAAGCTGTTGATGTCTAAAGCGCTTGCGCGTCGCGTGAACCCGTGACTATATTTGGGCCGTCCATGCGTCTTCTCTCGCTGCTTTTCGCGTTCCTGCTGACGCTGAGCGTCGCGCCGCTGGCAGCGGACGCCCGCAGCGACGCGAAGAAGCAGGTCGAGTTCGGTATCGCGGTGTCACAGCGCGGGTTGTGGCGCGAGGCGATCTATCGCTGGGAGCGCGCGGCGCAGATTGATCCCACCTACGCCGCGGCGCATAACAACCTCGCGATCGCCTACGAGCACGAAGGGGAACTCGACAAGGCGCGCGCCGCCTACGAGAAGGCGCTGGAGCTCGAGCCGAACAACACGTTCATCAAGCAGAACTACGAACTCTTCAAGGAAATCAATGACCGCACGACTCGCCCGGACACTCAGTAGTCTCGCTGCGGTCGCGCTGACCGCCGCCTGCACCAACTATTACGAAATCCCGATCGAGACGCCGATCCGTCCCAAGCTCGACGTGTCGGCGTTCCAGCGCGTGCTGGTCGCGGGGTTCATCTCCGGGGGTACCGAAGACGTCGACGGCAACCTCGAAACGACGCGACTGCTGCGCAGCCAGCTGCGCACCAAGTCGGAGATGCGCGTCATCGACACCGACGTGCTGCCGCTGATGGACGTGGCGTCGGAAACGCGCGCGACCAGCGAAAACGCGCAGCCAAATGAGGCGCAGGGCACGGCGCCGGGCGTCATCAAGGAAGATTCCGATCTCGAGCCCTACGAGCACGTCTTCGCCGACGTCGAGTACTGGAAGCGGATCGGCGAGGAATACCAGCAGCCGCTGATCGTCACCGGCACCGTGATGTTTGCGCCGCAGGCGCGCTCGGGTATCGTTCAGCGCGACCAGGAAGTCTACGACTCGTTCGGACGCCGCCGCGTCGTGCCGGTGCGCACCTACATGGAACGCAAGGGGTTCGTACTGAAGCCGCGGTTCATCTTCATCGACGGCCGCACAGGCACCGTGCTCCACTCGGAGAATTTCCGCGAGGAGATCCTCTACAACGCCAACCAGACGTCGCCGGCGCTGTCGTCGTATTTCGAGCTCATGGACCGGCTTATTCCGAGCTTCCTGAGCACCCTCAGCAGCCAGAAGATCAAGGGCACGCGCGTCCTCCTCCAATAACGCCCGTGCCGCCGGGCCGACCTTGGTCGGCCCGTTAGGCCTGTGTTACGATAAATCCTTTGTGTGAGCCCATTTCCGGGCTCACCTAGCCCTCTCAGCCGAGGAAACGCCCGTGTACGCCATCATTCAGACCCGTGGCCGCCAGCTCAAGGTGACGCCCGGCGCCGTTGTTGAAATCGACGGGACGCCCGGCGAGACCGGGTCGGAGTTCACCTTCGACCAGGTGCTGCTCGTCGAGAAAGATGCCGGGGAGATCCTGGCCGGCGCCCCGTTCGTGGCCAATGCGAAGGTCCTCGGTGTCGTCGACGGCGAAGCGCGCGGTCCGAAGCTTCGCGTGTTCAAGAAGAAGCGCCGCAAGGGATTCCGGAAGACGCGCGGTCATCGCAGCGTTTTCACGCGCGTTCGCATTACCGATATTCAGGTGTAATCATGGCTCATAAAAAGGGACAGGGCAGCTCACGCAACGGCCGCGACAGCAATTCGCAGCGGCTTGGCGTGAAGGCGCATGATGGCAATCTCGTCACCGGCGGTTCGATTCTCGTCCGCCAGAAGGGCCGCCGGTTCGATCCGGGCCTGAATGTCGGGCTCGGCAAGGACCACTCGCTCTACGCCAAGATCGAGGGCAAGGTGCGCTTCGAGGATCACGGCAAGCACGGCCGCAAGATCTCAATCATTCCTGTCACCAAGTAGGCCGACCGGAGACCCGAAGGTCTCCGGCTACCGGTAGCCGGAAGCCTTCAGGCTTCCGAGCCGTATACTGATCACTGATGTTCGTCGATGAGGTGGACATCCATGTCACCGCCGGCGACGGCGGCCGCGGCTGTCTGAGTTTCCGGCGCGAGAAGTTCATTCCTCGCGGCGGCCCCGACGGGGGCGACGGCGGCCTCGGCGGGTCCGTCTATATCGTCGCCACTCCCCGAAAGAACACACTCATCGACTTCCGCTACCATCCTGAGTTCGAAGCGCGGGGCGGCAAGCACGGCCAGGGCGCCAACAAGACCGGCCACAGCGCCGACGATCTCGAGATCGAAGTGCCGCTCGGCACGCTGGTCTTCGAGAAGGGTCCCGATGGCGATGACTGGAGCCTGCTCGCGGATCTCGCCGAGGAAGGCCAGAGAGTGCTGGTCGCCAAGGGTGGCCGCGGCGGGCGCGGCAACGCGCAATTCGTGTCGTCCACGAACCGCGCGCCGAGGCGCACAGAGCCCGGTGAGCAGGGCGAGGAACGATTCCTCCGACTGCAGTTGAAGCTGCTCGCCGACGTCGGCCTCGTCGGCTTTCCCAACTCGGGCAAGTCCACCTTGATCGCGCGCATCTCCGCCGCGCGTCCCAAGATCGCCGACTATCCGTTCACAACACTCACGCCCAATCTGGGCGTCGTCACGCTGACCGACGATCGAAGCTTCGTGGTGGCCGACGTCCCTGGTCTGATTCGAGGCGCTCACGCAGGGCAGGGGCTCGGCGATCGCTTCCTGCGGCACATCGAGCGGACGAAAGTGCTGATCCATCTGGTCGACGTCTCCGGCGCCTCCGGCCGAGATCCAGTCGAGGACTTCGACACCATCGTCGAAGAGCTGCGCCTGTTCGATCCAAAGGTGGCGGCGAAGCCGCAGATCGTGGCGGCCAGCAAGGTCGACGCCCTGGACGATCGCTCGCGCCTGACGCGGCTCGAGAAGCACGTGAAGAAGCTGGGCCTGCCGCTTCACCGGATTTCCGGCGTCACCGGTGAAGGCGTCGACGAACTGCTCGAAGCGGCCTGGAGGCAGATTGCGGCCGTCCGCGACAACGCCGCATGACGCGCTTGCCCCGAGCCCGGTCGAGGGGACGGCTGGGCGTTCTCGGCGGCACGTTCGATCCCGTTCACTACGGCCATCTCGACGCGGCGGCGGCGGCCCGCACCGCACTGGGGCTCGACGACATCCTGTTCATGCCGTCGCATGATCCGCCGCACCGGCCTGTCGACCCCCGGGCGACCGCGTTTCAGCGATTCGCGCTGATCGCTCTGGCCATCGACGATCTTCCCGGCTATCGCGTCTCCGACGAGGAACTGCGGCGTCAGGGCAGCTCGTACACTTCCGACACACTCCGTTCCCTTCATGCCGCCGGCTGGAGCCCGTTGCAGATTTTCTTCATCCTCGGCGCGGACGCGTTTGCAGAAATTGCCAGCTGGCACCAGTTTCCGGCCGTGCTGGATGCCGCCAACTTCGCTGTGATCGCCCGCCCCGGAACGACGATCGACGGCGCGCTCGCGCGAACGCCGGCGCTGCGCTCGAGAGTACGTCCGCCGGCGCCGGACGTCTTCGCAGGGCCGGCAACCAGCGTATTTCTCGTCGAGGCGGCAACGCGCGACGTCTCGTCCACCGATATTCGCGCGCGGTTAACCGCGGGTCAGTCGATCGGCGATCTGGTCCCCTTGTCAGTCGCGCGGCACATCGCCGCGCATCACCTCTACGGAGCGGAAGACGGTTTGCATGGCGATAACCAAGACGAAACGGGCCGTTAAGGCGCCGGTCGCCCGGAAAACAGCGAAGACGCCGAAGCTGCCGAAGTCGGTCGCCGGCGCGGTGCAGGCCGCGCTCGACAAGAAAGCGGTCGACATCGTCGTTCTCGACCTGCGGAAGGCCGGAGGCTTTACCGACTACTTCGTGATTTGCACCGGTACCAATCCCCGGCAGATTCACGCGATTGCCGACGGCGTCGAAGACACGCTGCGGAA
>Ga0075428_100009412_pt1 | contig 10839 bp, 9 predicted proteins | sample RhiMetdeltSRZDD2_FD_75291 | JGI IMG/M metagenome (GOLD analysis project Ga0075428, IMG submission 75291) | Populus rhizosphere microbial communities from Tennessee, USA - Rhizosphere MetaG P. deltoides SRZDD2 | ecosystem: Host-associated > Plants > Roots > Rhizosphere > Soil | place: USA... | reverse complement strand
TGCTGGCCTCGTTCGTCTACCACGCGGCGACGCGCCCGGAGATGCTGCCACGCAAGCCCCTGCCCCCACCCCTCCCGAAGCCGCGGCTGCCCTCCCCCTGACGAGCGACCTCCAGCGCGTCGTCGGGTTCTGGGGAGGTGTCTCGCTCATCGTGGGGATCACCATCGGCAGCGGTGTCTTCCGAAAGCCCTACACGCTGGCCCGGGACGTGGGCGACCCCGTGTGGATCCTCGGGCTCTGGATCGGCTTCGGCCTCGTCAGCCTGTGCGGAGCCTTGGCCATGGCGGAGCTGTGTTCGATGCTGCCGCACACTGGCGGGGCCTACGTGTACCTGCGCGCGGCCTACGGCGACGCCGCGGCCTTCGTGTTCGGATGGCTGTATCTCCTCGTTGCGACGCCCGCGGCGATCGGCGCGCTCGCGACGTTCTTCGCGGAGCTGCTTCTCGGCATCCTGGGTCGCGCGTCGGACACCGCCCGCCTCGTGCCGTGGATCGCCGGCTTCGTGATCCTCGCGTTCACCGCGATCAACCTGCGTGGCACGCTCTGGGGCTCGGCCGCCCAGACGTTCCTGACGGCCGTCAAGGTAGCGGCGCTGCTCGTGCTGATGCTGGCGTCGTTCTCGGCCGGAGGCGGCAGCTTCGCGCACCTCGCAGCGTCCGGGGGCGGCCCGCGCAACCTCGGAAGTGGCGCGGCGTCGGTGATCTGGGCCTACGACGGGTGGATCGCCGTGAGCATGATCGCGGGCGAGGTGGTGGCGCCGGAGCGTCGCATGCGGCGGATCATCGTGGCCGGCATGCTCGCGATCGTCCTGCTCTACGTGGGAGCGAACGTCGGCTACTTCTACGCGCTGCCCGTCGAGGCCATGGCGCAGGAGCCCGGCGGCGTCCCCCAGCGGATCATGGGCGACCTGCTGGGCCCGTTCGGAGCCACCTTCATCGGTGTCGCCATCCTGTGCAGCGTGATCGGGGCGCTCAACGGCAATGTGCTCGCCAAGCCGCGCGTGGCCTACGCGCTGGCGCGCGACGGGCTGAGCTTCTCGTTCCTGGGGCGCGCGCACCCGCGCTGGGCCACACCCTACGCGGCCCTCCTGATCCAGGCGGTTGTCGCTCTCGTCCTCGTGGCGCTGCTGCGCGACTTCGACCGGCTCACGACATACTTCGTGGTGGTCGAGTGGACAGCCCTTCTCTTCGCGGTCGGCGCCGTGCTGGTGCTGCGCCGCCGACTCCCCGACGCGCCGCGGCCCTTCCACACGCCTGCCTATCCTTGGGTCCCGCTCGTCTTCCTCGTCGGAACGACCGCTGGCCTGCTCGCGATCGTGTGGGACCAGCTCGACCGGCCGGTGCCCGATCACTCGGCGATCTGGGGGTTGCTGGTCGCGGCGGCAGGGTTCCCCGTATACGCGGCCTGGAGGCGTTTCGTGAAAGCAGCCAAGGAGGAGTGATGCGACAGGCCTTGACCACCGACAAGGCGCCGCGGCCCGGCGGCGCCTACTCCCAGGCGATCGTCGAAGGCGACCTCATCTACCTGGCGGGACAGGTTCCGGCGAACCCCGAGACCGGCGACCTGGAGCTGGGCGACATTCGCTCGCAGACCGCGCGCGTCCTCGAGAACATGCGCCTGATCCTCGAAGCCGCGGGCTCCTCCCTCGACAACGTGATCCGGTGCAACGTCTACCTCAGGGACATCGGCGACTTCGCCGCGATGAACGAGGTCTACGCGGCTTCGTTCCGCGCGCCCTATCCGGCGCGGACCACGGTCCAGGTCATTCTGGCCCGCGGAATGGGCGTGGAGATCGACTGCATCGCGAAGCGCTAGCCCGTGGCTTCGACCTCGGCGGCCAGCATCTCCCATTGGCCCATGAGCTCGCCAACCTCCCACATCAGGGACTGGTGCTCCGAGACCTTCTTGTCGGCGGCGGCGCGGTCGTCGTAGAAACCGGGCGCGGCCATCTCCCCCTCGAGCGCCTTCACCGCCTGCTCCTTTTCCGCGATGCGCTTTTCCAGCTCGGTGAGGCGGGCCTTCAGCTTCTTCTGCTCGCGGAGCACGACCGACCGCTCGGGCTTCGTGTCTCTCGGGCGCAGGCGCGGCGCCATTGGATCCTTGGGGGCGGCCGGCGCCGGAGCGACAGGAGGCGTCTGCGCGGCCGGCTTCGATGCGGTGCGGGGCGCCTTCGCCGCCGCCGGCCGGTGCGGACGCGTTGGGGCAGGCCGCGCTTCCGTGGGCTTCCCGACGGCCGGGATGGGAACGTCCAGCCCGGCCTCCCGCCGCTTCTTGAAGTCGACGAAGTCCTCGTAGCCGCCGGGATAGAGCAGCGCCTCGCCCCCGCCGATCTCGATCACCTTCGTTGCGAGCTTGTCCACGAAGTAGCGGTCGTGGGAGACGAAGACGAGGGTGCCGCCATAGTCCGCGAGCGCGTCGAGCAGCACTTCCTTGGAGTCGAGATCGAGGTGGTTCGTGGGCTCGTCGAGCAGCAGCAGGTTGCTCGCGTTCAGCAGCATCTTCGCGAGGGCCAGCCGGTTGCGCTCCCCGCCCGACAGCACGGCGCACTTCTTGTAGACGTCGTCGCCCGAGAAGAGGAAACCCCCGAGGATGGTGCGGATCATCGGCACCATCGTCGTGGAGCTCGCCGAGGACATCTCCTGGTACACGGTCAGCGCCGGATCGAGGACCGAGGCCTGGTCCTGGGCGAAGTAGTCGGGAACGACCTGGTGGCCGAGGCTCCGCGTGCCCGCGTCGGGACGGTCGGTGCCCGCCAGGATCCGCATCAGCGTGGACTTGCCCGCGCCGTTGGGGCCGACGAGGGCGATGCGATCGCCGCGCTCGACGAGCAGGTCTACCGAGCGGAGCACGACGTTCTCCCCGTACACGCGCCGAGCCGCGTGTAGCTCGATCACGACGCGGCCGGCCTTGGGCGCCTCCGGGAAGTGGAAGCGGATCTTCTTGCGCTCGGGCGGGATCTCGATGCGCTCGATCTTGTCGAGCATCTTGATCCGGCTCTGGACCTGCTTGGCCTTCGTCGCCTGGTAGCGGAAGCGGTTGATGAAGACCTGCATCTTCTCGACCTCTTCCGACTGGCGACGATGCGCTTCGCGGAGGCGCTCCATGCGCGCGGCGTGCTCGACCACGTAGTGGGAGTAGTTCCCGTGATAGTCGGTGAGGGTGCGGAGCCCGACCTCGGTGATGCGCTTCACCGTCGCATCGAGGAAGTAGCGGTCGTGGGAGACGAGCACGACCGAGCCGGGGTAGTCGCCCAGGTACTCCTCCATCCAGTTACGGGCGGGGAGGTCGAGGTGGTTCGTCGGCTCGTCCAGGAGCAACAGGGTCGGCCGGGCGAGCAGCAGCTTCGCGAGGGCGATGCGCATCTGCCAGCCGCCCGAGAACTCCTCGCAGGTACGCCGCTGGTCGGCGAGGGAGAAGCCGAGGCCCTTGAGGACGTCCGCCACGCGCGCGTCCATCTCGTAACCGCCGAGGGCCTTGAAGCGCTCCTGCACGTCGGCGTAGCGCTCGAGCAGCTTGTCGTGGTCGCCGCCGTCGTCGTGGCTGGCCGTCTCGAGGGCGTCCTCGATCTCGTGCTGCTCGGCCTTGAGGCGTAGCAGCTCCTCGAACGCCGTGGCCACCTCTTCGTAGACGGTCTTGCCCTTGTGGACGATGCCGTCCTGGGGCAGGTAGCCGATGGTCGTGTCCGAGGCCATGCGAATGGAGCCCGCGTCGGGCTCCTCGAATCCCGCGAGCATGCGCAGCAGCGTGGTCTTTCCCGCGCCGTTCGGGCCGCTCAGGCCGATCCGGTCCCGCTTCTTGACGTGCCACGACACGTCCTCGAGAAGCACGCGCTCTCCGTAGCGCTTCGTCAAGCCCTCGACGTGGATCATTGGAGCCCCAGGAACTCCACGCACGCCCGCTTGAGCTGCTCGCGGTGCTCGGGGTCCATGAAGTTGAGCCGGTACTCGTTGATCACCTTGACCTCGACCGCCTCCCACTCCGTCCAGCACTCGCCGCAGATGCCCGCGAGGACGCCGGATTTCCGGTCGCCCAGGAAGGCGACCTTCGACGCCTTGGGCGGCTCGCCGTCCCGTCCACACCTCTGGCAATGCAGGCTCATGCGCTCCCCAGCAAACCACCCATTATAATCGGCGGGTTATGGACACCGCGACCGCGCCCTCCAGCTTTGCCGCCCTGAACCTCAAGGCCGAGACCCTGGCCAGCCTCGACGCGAAGGGCTACCGCGCGCCCACGCCGGTCCAGCAGGAGGCCATCCCGCGGGCCCTGGAGGGCCGCGATCTGGTGGTGCAGTCGAGGACCGGGACTGGAAAGACAGCCGCTTTCGGTGTCCCGATCATGGAGAAGGTGGACCCGGAGCGGGAGGAGGTCCAGGCGCTGGTGCTGGCGCCGACGCGCGAGCTGGCCCTCCAGGTCGCCGAGGAGCTGAGCTCGCTCGGCCGCGGAAGAGGGATCCGGATCCAGTCGATCTACGGCGGTGATTCCATGGAGCGCCAGCTCGAGGGCATCCGCGCCGGGGCCCACGTGATCGCCGGAACGCCGGGCCGCGTCCTCGACCACCTGCGGCGGCGCACGCTCAAGCTCGACTCCTGCCGCACGCTCGTGCTCGACGAGGCGGACCGCATGCTGGACATGGGCTTCGCCGTCGAGATGGCCCAGATCATGGAGTACGTGCCGCCCGAGCGGCAGACGCTCCTGTTCTCGGCCACGATCCCGCTCGGGATCCGCGGGCTCATCTACCACTACATGGCCGAGCCCGAGTGGGTGCTGCTCTCCGAGGACCAGGTCTACGTCAAGGAGGTCGAGCACCTGTACTGCTTGACCCCGCGCCTGCACAAGGAAGCCAGCCTCTACAAGCTCATCGAGTACGAGAACCCCGCGACCTCCATGGTGTTCTGCAACACGCGCGAGGAGACGCGGCAGGTCTACACGTTCCTGGCCGGCAAGGGGCTGCCCAGCGCGATGCTCTCGTCGGACCTGCCGCAGCGGAAGCGCGAGAAGGTCCTCGGCAGATTCCGGGCGGGGGAGATCCGCCACCTGGTGACCACCGACGTGGCGTCACGCGGCATCGACATCGAGGACCTGTCCCACGTCTTCATCTTCTCGAGCCCCGACTCGCCCGAGCAGTACATCCACCGCGCGGGGCGCACGGGCAGGGTGGGGAAGAGCGGGCGGGCCATCAGCCTGGTCTCGGCCCACGACCTGCTCAACTTCAACCGGCTCGTGAAGCGCTACCACGTCGAGGTGAAGGAGCTCACGGTGCCCTCCGACGAGGAGGTGCAGGCGCGCAAGGTGGAGCGAATCGTCACGCAGCTCGCCGCGGAAGGTCAGGCGCTGCCGCTGGACGAGTTCGTGGAGCAAGGCCCCGTCGCGCGGCGCATCGCCGAGCACGAGCACCGCGATCGTATCGTGGCGCTGTTGCTGCGCCGCTACCTGCAGCCGCCCGCGGAGGAGGCCGACGAGCTCGATGCCGCGGAGCCTGCGCCGCCGCACCGCAGTGGCCCTTTGCGCCGCCGCCGAAGGCGCGGACGCCGCTAGCGTAACCTGCACAGGAGGCCGCCATGCTGGAGAGCTTCGCGCTCGCCCTCGCCCTCGCCGTCGCGACGCCGGCGGCTTCGTCCGAGGCGAACCTGAAGCGCATCGTGGCCGACTACGTCGGGCTGTATCGTCGCGACGCGCTGCCCCAGTGGCGCGCGCTGTTCCTGCCGTCCTTCACGGTGGCCTCAACCAACGCCGACGGCTCGGTCCGTCTGCGAAATCTGGACGAGTTCTACACCGCCCAGGAGCGCTACCTGGCCAGCGGCCGCGCCATCGAGGAGAAGCTCGAGAACGTCGCGATCGAGCGCAGAGGGCGGCTGGCCAGCGTGTGGGCGGACTTCGTCCTCACCGACCAGGGAGAGACGAGCCGCGGCAAGCTGTGCCTATCGCTCATCGAAGAGAAGGGAAGCTGGCGCATCCAGTCCCTCGTCTTCGCCTACGACGACGCGAACTGAGCCGGCTACTCGCCGAGCCGAGATCGCTTGAACGCCTCCCAGGCCTCGGGAGCCATCGGGACGACCTCGAGCAGGCGCAGGCGTCCGTCCACGAAGCCCGGCTCGTCCGGGATGGGGAGCTCGAACTCCACGATGTGGCCACGATCCAGGTCCGCCCAAAGCGTGCCTGAGGTCCCTTCGAGGCCGGGGCCACCGATCTTGTAGCGGCGGGTCGCCTTCCCCTCCCGAGTCTCGCGCGCCTCGTAGGCCACGTTCACCGCGCCGAGGTCGACGAAGCTCACCGCCTCGTCCTTCTGGACGAAGTCGATGCGCTCGAAGCGGAACGGCGCCTCCGGCTTCCGCAGCTGCGCGAGCGCAATGCCGAGGCTCGCGAAGTCGAAGTCGTAGCTGTGCCAGGGCCACGAGGCCGGGCGCACCGGCGGGCCGGGCAGCACCGACACGCTGAGATCCCCCGCGGGGCTCGTTTCCATGACGGCCTGCAGCACCGGCTCCTTCGCCTGGCGGAGCTTCCAGGACTCGAAGCGGCGCACCGAGAAGCGCGTCCAGTCCAGATCGGCGATGACCAGCGTGGCCCAGCCGACCTCGTCGTCCCACTTGAGTGATTCCAGGCGCTCGGGCTTCGCGACGTAGAGGCTGACACGTCCCGCGCGCGAGCCGTCACGGTTGGACTTCAGGTACTGGAACACGCGGCCCACGGGCACTCGGGATGGATCGTGGCGGAACGCCTCCACCTGCGCGCGCGCCGGCAGGGCTGCGGCGGCGGCGAGCAGCACGAGCGCGCCGCTGCGTGGCATCAGCCGCCGATCTTGCTCTTGGCGATCGCCGCCTGCACGGTGTGGATCGTCTTCTCCATCATGACGTTCAGGGCTTCGTCCTGATCGAACTTCGGGAGCTTCTGGGCCAGGATCTCCTTGTAGTCCACCCTCTTGTGCCAGAGCACCGTGCCCTTGTCGTAAACGCGAACCTCGAAGCAGCTCTGGTCGACGCCCAGGTCCTCGCATTGGATGTGGTACTCGTGCCCGCCGTGATGGAACACGCGGTTCACACCGATGATCATCGGCTCCGCTCCAACGCCGTTACCTGACTTCGGTCTTCTCGCCCACGACGCGACGCAGCCAGCGCTCGAAGAACCAGTTGCCGAGCCGGTAGCGGTCGCCCTCGCGGCCGAGGTAGCCCATCATGCTGAGCCCGAACACGAGCGCGTCGGCGGTCTCGCGGTTGAGCCCGCTCTGGCGCACCAGGTCGTCGAGGCTCTGCGTGCCGTCCCGGGCGACGGGCTCGAGCAGGGCGCGCTCCCGCATGTCGAGCGTCTGGAAGTCCACCGAGAAGAAGTTCGAGACCATCTCGTCGGCGGCCACCTGGTCGAGGGTCAGCGCCAGGTCGTGGCTCTCGAACAGCCGGCTCGCGATGAGCTGGAGCAGGAACGGATGGTTCGCGGTGCGCTCCTGGATCGTCCCGATCTCGTCCGAGGTGAACTTACCGCGGGAGAGCAGGGCACGCGCCTCCTCGGCCTCGAGGGGCGTCAGGTAGGCCGGCGGGATGAAGCCCTGCAGGAAGGGCGACGTGGCGAAGTCGGTGCGCTCGTCGAGCTGCGCCAGGCGTCGCGTCGCCGTCAGCACCGTACGCACCTCGGGCCCCTTCTGGAACACTTTGCGAAGCCTGGGCAGCGCCTGGGGATCGGTGCGCGCCACGGACAGGAGCTCCTCGGCCTCGTCCACGAGCAGCAGCAGACGCCAGCCGCTGCGCACGGTGCGGCGCAGCAGCGTGGTCAGCATGTCCGCGATCGAGTGGCCCTCGAGGTCCTCCACGCCGAGGTCCGTGGCCCTGCGGAATGGCTCGCTGTCCTCGACGCTGCCGAGCAGGCCGTCGGCCAGGCCGCGCGCGTCGGCGCTGCCCTGGAGGTCCCAGTAGAGGGGCACGAACGGGCTCTGGGAGTTCTGCAGGACGCGATGCTCGAGCTCCTTGAGCAGGCTCGTCTTGCCGAGGCGACGCGCGCCGGCGACCCAGAGCGCGTCCCGCTCGCCGTCGAGGATGTCGCGGAGGATCGCGGCGCGGCCGAAGAAGTTGTCGCCACGCACCCAGAACCCGGCGATGAAGGGGTTACGCATCTGGACCGGGGTAGTTTCTCACAGGCTCACGCGTGCGCCGAGTGCGCTTCGCTCGGCTCCAGTTCCTCGGGGTCGAAGCGCACCGCGCTACGAGCCGCCTCCACATCCTCGGTCTTCACGACCTCGCGCCCCTGCTCGAGCATCCGGTTCACCGAATGGATGCAGAATTTCTGGATCAGGTACGGCCTTAGCTGGCTCGCTGCCAGGATGTGCTCCACGGCCTCGGGCTCCCAGCGGAAGACGCCCTCGACGGGAGTGCGGATGAGCGCCTCGGCGTCCTCTCGGGTGAGCGGCTCGACGACGATCTCGTCGAAGAAGTTGTACCAGGGGCTGCCCTCGCTCTTCCAGGCGCGCCGGATCCCGACCCCGCTCATGATCGCCACCAGGTGCTCGGAGAACGTCTTCATGAAGATGCTGCGCAGGCGTTGGTTGATGCGCTCGGAGTACTCATTGAGGACGTCCACCTCGTCGATCAGGAGCGCCAGCTTGACCTTCTTCGGCGTGCGCGTCTTCAGCTCCTCGATCACGCGTTGCAAGTCGTGGGCGAAGTCGCGCCCGTCGTAGACACCCTCCTCGCGCCAACGCAACGCGGCCAGCGTCCGCGGCGTCAGGGAGAGCGCGTCGACGACGTCGGCCATCACCGCGTGGAAGAAGGCGTTCTCGGGCACGCCCTGGAGGTCGGTGAAGACGGGGAAGAACTGATAGTCCGTCTGCTCGTCGCGGTGCAGCGCCTTCTTGAGGTGATACATGAAGGTGGTCTTCCCGATGCGGCGCTCCCCCGTGATCATCAGGCTGTTGTGGTGGAGCACGTTCATGATCCGGGTCATCAGCCGCTCGCGTCCGAAGAACATGTCGTCGTCGAGCACCGGCGCGCCGGCGATGTAGGGGTTGAAGCGCCGCCGCACGGCGCGGCGGCGACGCGCCCGCTGCACGGCCCAGCCGGCGCCCGCGAGGCCGAGCGAGATCGCGGCCGCGGAGGGGAAGAAGGCCTTCGTCTCCCAGGGACGCAGCCGGCGCAAGATCGGGAAGTTCTCGGTGCGCTCCTCGCCCGCAGTGTCGATCGCCGTCACCGAGATCTCGTTTGCGCCCTTCTCGAGCGGGAACTCGCGCTGGAAGCGGACGCTGCGGAAGGACTCCGGCGAGTCCGGACGCGGCTGCGGCGTCTGCTCTCCGACCACGCGGCCGGCCTGGCGGAAGACGACCCTCGCGATGCCGCGATCGTCGGTGGCGAAGCCGACGACCGCCACGGTGGGCGCTTCGACCTCGTCCGAGCGCGGCTCGTAGAAGAAGAGCAGCGGCGCCTGGTTGGGGAGCCACTGCTCGAAGAGCGCCTCGCCAGTCATGCGCTGTGCGAGGGCGAGCCGTTCCCTCGCCTTGACGTTGGCCGAGTCGATCGCGAGCAGCGCCTCGAGCTTCACCCAGGCCTCTGAGAAGCGTTTGGCCGCGAGCAGGCGCTCCGCGTCGGCCGCGAGAGCATCGATGCGCACGGCCAGCTCCCGCTGCTGGCGCATGCGCTCCACCAGCCCGCGGGCCTGCTTCAGCAGGCTCAGCGCCGACGCGTTTCCCGGATCGGTCGCGGCCTCGGTCAGGGGCTCCAGGGCCTGCTGATACTGGCCCGCGTCGAACAGCCGCTTGCCCTCGGTGAAGCGCTCGGCCAGCCGCTGGCGGGACTGGCGCGCGAGGATGCGCTCTTGGGCGTCGTGCTTGCCTTCGACCGCCTGGGCGTTCCTGGGGTCGAGAACCAGGACTTCGTCGAGGCGCACGATGGCCTCGGCCGGGCGGTCCTCTTCGAGCAGGCGCCTGGCTTCGGCCAGGGCCTGCTCGACCCGCTTGTCGCGCTTCGCCGCGTCGGCTGCCGCCTGCTGCGCAGCGAGCACGCCCGCCTTCGCATCCAGCACGCGCTGCTGGATCGCGGGGTCGAGGTTGGTCGCAGCCGCCTGGGCGTTGGCGAGACGCGCCAGCGCGTCGTCGAACTTCCGGGCCCTCTGCAGCTCGGCCGCGTCCCGGAGCGCCTTCTCGACCTCTGCGCGAGCCCGCTCCGCGAGTCGTTGGCGGAGCTGTGTGTCCACATCTCCCTGGAGCCGCAGCATCTCGCGATAGAGCGTCGTGCGTTTGATGGAGCCTCGGGCCTCTTCGATGTTGAAGAAACGCGTGGCGCTGTTCAGGTCCCCGCTGCGAAGGTAGCAGACGCCGAGGTAGTAGTAAGGCAGGTAGTCGATGAACTGGAGGCCATAGGTCTGCTCGTTGACGGCCGAGCCCGCCTTGATGCGGATCGCCGCCTGGAGCTCCCTGATCGCCTCGGGGTACTTGCTCGCCGGAATCAGCTTGTCGCGAGCCTCGAGGTAGTGGTCGTACCACTCGCGGACGGCCCATGCGGGGGGGGCTACGGCCAGCAGTGCCAGGACCAGGCTGACCCGTCGGAGCATTCGGGCCTCAGTGTACTCCTTGGTTGGTCGTGACCTGCCCGGGGCTAACCCTGAGCCGCTCTGATACAGCTGTGTCGCTCGCCTCCCCTTGGGGGGAAGTCGAGCGACGCGGGTTGTTTGGCTCAGTGATTCGCGGCTGTGTGAAGCCTGCTTTGACCAAGCCCCCCTCCCTGTCCCTCCCCCACGGGGGAGGGGAGCCGCTCTGAAACAGCTGCGTCGCTCGCCTTCCCTTGGGGGAAAGTCGAGCGACGCGGGTTGCTTGGCTCAGTTATCTGCGGTTTGTGCCCCGGCCGTTGCCGGCCAGGGCTTTCGGAA
>Ga0075428_100009411_pt1 | contig 10840 bp, 7 predicted proteins | sample RhiMetdeltSRZDD2_FD_75291 | JGI IMG/M metagenome (GOLD analysis project Ga0075428, IMG submission 75291) | Populus rhizosphere microbial communities from Tennessee, USA - Rhizosphere MetaG P. deltoides SRZDD2 | ecosystem: Host-associated > Plants > Roots > Rhizosphere > Soil | place: USA... | reverse complement strand
TCGATGCGGACGATCGCAGTCGCCGTCAATGCGCCTCGTGCATCCGTACGCAGCAGGTTGTCTTCCACCAATCGTCGTGCAACCGCTTCGACCTCTGATGGCACGCCGCCCGACGCTGCTTGGACCAAATCCACGAGGGATGAATGGAGCCGCCGAGAGCCGAACAAGGCGGACGCCGCAGCCTCGGTTTGGTCGCGAGCCCAAACCTGCAGCTCGACCGCAAGCGGTGCCGCGAGACCGCCGGCGGCGAGGGCCTCCCGCACCGGTGCATGCGTCTCACCGCGCGCCGCAGCAATGACCAGCGTGTGCGGCGATGGGTCGCTGGCGAGATCACGCAACAAGAAGGCAATGACGTCGCGCAGCGGCGCTGGAAGGGCAGCGAATTCATCGAGCAGAAGCACCCAGGGGGCAGGTCCAAGGTGTTGCTTCAATGTTGCGGCCCGAGCAGCGGCGAGCGCTCTGGCATCGTCGAATCGCGGCGCGTTCACCGTCAGCATCGACCACTCGGCGGCCGTCGCCCAAACCGCGCGGGCCCCCTGCAGCTCCGCGCGCAGCGCGAACTCGCGGAGCAGACGGGTCTTGCCGACACCGGCCGGTCCTTCGACCGTCACGACCGGAATGGCAGGGTCGGCGAATGCGTCTTCCAGCGTCGCGAGTTCTGGATCCCGCCCGATGAGGACGCCGAGTCGAGGCGGCACCCAGCGCGGGACTGCGGCTTCCTCGCCGCGCCAGGCTGCGAGCGCCGCCCGCGCGTCCTCGGGTCGCGACGCCGGTTCTTTGACGAGCAAGCTTCGCAGCAGGCGAACCAGTCGCGCGTCCAGGCCGCCACCATCACTCAAGCGTGACGGCGCCTCGTTCAAGTGGCGCAGCAGGACCTGCCGCACGTCGACATCGGTGAACGGCAACTCGCCGAAGGCACACTCGTACAATGCGCAACCCAGGGCGTAGAGATCACTGCGCTCGTCGGCCGGCTCACCCCGGATCACCTCCGGCGGCATGAAGGCGGGCGAACCACGCGCCGCGCCGGCAGACTCGGAATGCGATCGCGCCAGCCCGAAATCGCCGAGGCGAAAGTGCGGCGGATCGAGCGACTGCACGAACACGTTCTCGGTCTTGACGTCACCGTGCAGGATTCCCTGCGCATGCAGGAAGGCGAGCGCCTCCAGGATCTGTGTCGTGAGTGCATGCAGCCGGGTGGCATCGAGCGGCTTCGCGACGCCGGTCAGATCCCCGCCCTCCATCAGTTCCGTCACGAGGAAGGCACCCGAGGCGTCATGGCCGGCATCCAGCACCGAGAGCAAGTGCGGATGTCGCACCGAATGCAGTGCACCGCGCTCGATATCGAACCCGAGCGAAGGCGTCACCGCGAGCAGCTTCACGGCGACACGCGTGCCGTCGTGCTCGTCGAGTGCCGCGAACACGCGGCCGCCGCTCCCCTCACCCAGAAGGGCGTCCAACCGGTAACGATCCGCGATTCGTTTGCCAGGAGCCGTCATCGCACGAATGGTAGCACCCAAACGGTCGCCGATGGACTTGGGCGGCTCGACGCCACTCGTGCACCCGGCTCGCGGCAGGCGTACTCCCTGGGCTATCGTGCTGCGGGGAGGTTCCGCATGAAGGCGGTCGTGCGACGCATGGTGCAGGGGACGCCGCTCGAGCCGATGGCCCGGGCGATGTGGCATCGCATTCTGGGGTTGCCGCCGCCCAGTGCAGAGAACCAACGGTCGGCGCGCGCCATGAAGCGCGTGCTCACCAAGGACTCCAACTGCGCCGATATCGGGGCGAGTGTCGGCGAGCTGTTGTCCCACATGCAACGACTGGCGCCGCGCGGGCGTCACTTCGCCTTCGAAGCGATCCCGGCGAGCGCGGCTCTTCTGCGCACCAAGTTCCCGCACGCGACCGTCGTCGAAGTCGCCGTCAGCGACGTCGAAGGAACGAGCGAATTCCATCACGTCGTCAGCAATCCGGGATACAGTGGCTTACGACGCCGCAGTTATCCGCGCGACGACTTCGAAGTGCAAGTCGTGCGCGTACGAACGGCGCCGCTCGATGCGCTTCTCCCACCCGACTTGAAATTGGACTTCATCAAGATCGATGTCGAAGGTGCCGAGCTGCAGGTCCTGCGCGGTGCACTGCGAACAATTCGTACCCATCGTCCATGCATTCTCTTCGAGCACGGCAAGGGCGCCGCCGAGCACTACGGGACGACACCGGAAATGATCCACGATCTACTGGCTGGGGAGTGCGGCATGCGCATCTGGACGCTGCGCGGCTTCCTCGAAAACGCGTCGCCGCTCGGCCGCGTCGACTTCGCGGCGGAGTTCGGCGGGCCGAATATGAATTTCGTGGCGCGGTGAGCGATCGGGTCAGGGAACCAGCGCGGCGTTGGCGCGGCGCACGGTGCTCGGCCCCGAGCCGACGCGATCGAAGCCGAAGTCGAGCAGGTGTGCGGCGTCGCTCCAAAGCGCGCGGCCGACGCTGTGCAGGCAGACGACCACCAGTTCCCGGTCACTGCGCTTGGCGGTCGCGACCAACGTCTGTTGCGCGGCGCGGGTGTAACCCGGCTTGCCGCCGGTGGCGCCGGGATAAGTGCGCAGCAGTTTGTTCTTGTTGAACAGCACCCGCGTACGCGTGCTGCCCTTCGAGACGTAGCGCCGGGTTCCGGTGATGGTGCGGAAGTCTTCGTTGCGCATCGCGTGCATCATGATGCGCCCCAGATCCCGCGCCGTCGTGTAATGATTGCGGTCCGGCAGCCCGTGTGGATTGGTGAAGTGCGAAGCGGTACACCCGGCCTCGACCGCACGGGCATTCATCATGGTGTAGAAGTTGGCGCGGGTGCCGCCGACATGGCGGGCGATCGCGAGTGCGGCGTCGTTGCCGCTGCGCAGCATCAACCCATAGACCAGGTCGCGCAGCGGAATCCGCTCTCCAGCGCGCAACCCCATGATGCTGGGTGATACGCGCACGTCGCTCGCCTGGATGGTGACGGTCTCGTCGAGCCGGCCGCTTTCGATGGCCACCAGCGCGGTCAGCACCTTGGTGGTGCTGGCGGGATACATCTTGCGGTCGGATTCGCGTTCGAAGAGTGCTTCGCCGGTATGGGTGTCGAGCACGATGGCGCTGCGCGATTCGAGCCAGGCATTGCGGGGTGCAGTCTGGGTAGTCCGCTTGCGCGCGCGGCGCCTGCGAGTCGCGGCGTCGGCATCGGGAGGGCCGACCAACGATCCGAAGGTCACCAAACAGAGGACCAGCAGCAGCGCGCGACGCATCGTCATCCCAATCTCCCTCGCCCACGGATCGTCCCGGCGCGCACCCGCGCACCAATGCCACCCAACGATGATTCGCGCCATTGGACCCAAACCGAGCGGTGCGAGCCGACGACGCCGGCCCAACCTAGCGACCTATCCTGAATGTTGCCAAGCAAAACTCGACCCACAAAGCTCGAGAAGAAGCCACGTGGAACTTCCAGACCCGATCACGGCATATGCACCACTGTCGGGAACCACGCGGCATGCGGTCCGTTGCCGGATGCGGCGCTGGGCATCCACCACCATGCAGTCCGCACGCTGGGGGAGGCCTTTTCGACGATCGCATCGAACACCGAAAACCGGTGCCCCGTGACGTCGCTTCAGCGCTCTCTACCTTCGAATTGTATCTCGTGCCGCGCGGCCAGGACAACCAAGGACCGTCGCGGTGCTCGGATTGACCGCTCCTGACCTGTTTGATAGCGTCGCGGCACTCGGCGAGGGAACCCGCGCTGACGATCAGCATGCGAGGAGACTTCCGTGGCGGACGCGACGCTCTACGATCTCGTGGTCATCGGCAGCGGCCCGGGCGGATATGTCGGTGCAATTCGGGCCGGGCAGTTGGGCAAGAAGGTGGCGCTGGTCGAGAAGGACCCCTTTTTCGGCGGCACCTGTCTGCACCGTGGCTGCATTCCCGCCAAAGCATTGTTGCACGATGCGGCCGTGTTCCATCAGACGCTGCACGCCCTGGCGCACGGCGTGGTCGCCGAGAACGTACGGCTCGACTTCGGCAAGGTGCAGTCGCGCAAGGACGGCATCGTCAAGAAGCTCGCCAAGGGCGTCGAGTTCCTCCTCAAGAAGAACAAGGTCGAGACCTTCACCGGGCTCGGAAAGCTGGTGTCGGCCGACACCGTCGAAGTGCGCAAGCCGGACGGCGGCACGGTGCAATTGCGCGCCAAGAACATCATGCTGGCGACCGGCTCGGTGCCGCGCGGCTTGCCGGGCATCGAATTCGACGGCGATCGCGTCATTCACAGCGATCACGTGTTGGCGCTGCCAACGGTGCCGGAGTCGATGATCATTCTGGGGGCGGGCGCGGTCGGCGTCGAGTTCGCGTCGGCATTCGTGCGCTTCGGCAGCCGCGTCACCGTCATCGAACTGATGGATCGCGTCGTTCCGGTGGAGGATGCCGACATCTCGAAGGAGCTCGAACGCTCGCTGCGCAAGCAAAAGATCGAGATCCACACCGGAACGAAGTTCGAAAAAGTCGAGAAAAGCGCCAATGGCGTCCGCGTCACCGCGACGACCACCAAGGGCGAAGCCAAGAGCTTCGAGGCCGCGAAACTCGTGGTCGCCGTCGGCCGCCGACCGGTGAGCGAGGGACTCGGGTTCGAGCAAGCCGGGGTCAAACTCGACCGCGGCTTCGTCCTGGTCGATCCGTACATGCGGACGAACGTGAAGGGCATCTACGCCATCGGCGACTTGGTGCCGACGCCGGGCTTTGCGCACACGGCATCCTCCGAAGCGGTGCTGGTCGCCGAGCAGATCGCTGGACATACGGTCCAGCCCCTGAACTACGAGCTGACCCCCAATTGCACCTATTGCGATCCCGAGATCGGCAGCGTCGGCTTGACCGAGGCCAAGGCGCGTGAACGCGGCTACGACGTCAAGGTCGGGAAGTTCCCGCTGGCGGTCCTCGGTCGGACCCTCATCTTGGACGAGCCCGAGGGTTTGGTGAAGATCGTCGCCGACGCCAAGTACCGCGAAATTCTCGGCGTGCACATCATCGGCCCGCGCGCCACCGAGATGGTGGCCGAAGCCGTCATGGCGATGACCAACGAAGCCACCGTCGACGAAATGGTGCACATGCAACACGCGCACCCCACCGTCCACGAAGGTATCAAGGAAGCCGCCGAAGCCGTCTTCGGCTCCTCCATCCACGCCTAGCGCCCCGCCTATTCCAGAGCCACAAGTCGTGGTTGGCCGCGGCCTCGCGCATCGACTAGCATGCGCCGCATCGAGCGGCGGTGGTTCGCCATCCGATGCGGCGCCGGCCAGCCTCCTTCAGGAGAATGACGATGCGGTTCCGTTTCATCCAGCGCGCCATCCCAGCCGTTTTCTTCACTGTGGCCGCGAGTCGCACGCCGCACCCCGTCGCGGCACAGGGCACCACCCCGCAAGTGCAGCTCAAAATCGCCACCGTGGCGCCGGAAAACACCTCGTGGATGAAGACGATGCGCGAGATCGATACCGCGATCCGCAAGGAGACCGGGAACGCCGTCGGTTTCAAGATCTACCCCAACGGCGTCCAAGGCGACGAGCCGGTGGTGCTGCGCAAGATCCGCAGCGGGCAGCTGCATGGCGGCGGGTTCACCGGACGTGGTCTCGGGGTCATCGCTCCAGCACTGCGCGTCATGGAAGTGCCGTTCCTGTTCGAGAACTACGCACAAGTGGACCGAGTGCGCGAGAAGTTGAACGCGCAACTGGAAGGTGCGGCGCACGAAGGTGGCTTCACGGTGCTCGGCTGGGTGGATGTCGGATTCATCCATCTTTTCTCGCGGCAGCCGGTCGCCACTCAGGCGGACCTCAAGTCGGTGAAGATGTGGGTGTGGGAAGGCGACCCGCTGGCCGAGGCGTTCTTCAAGGCCGTCGGCGTCGTGCCGGTGCCGCTGCAGGTGACCGACGTACTCACCTCGTTGCAGACCCGTCTCGTGGACGGCGTGTACGCCTCGCCGCTGGCATGCATCGCGCTTCAGTGGTTCACGCGCGTCTCGCACTACACCGATACGCCCGTGACCTACGCGACCGGCGGAGTCGTCGTCGCCAACGCAGCCTTCGAGACCATCCCCGCGGCACATCGCGACACCGTGCTCCGTATTTGCCACGAAAAACTCCGCGAGCTGACGATTCGCAGCCGCAAGGAAGACGCTGAATCCCTGCAATTGATCGAGAAGAGCGGCGTGAAACGCGTCACAGTCGCGCCTGCCGAACTGGCGCGCTTCGAAACGTTCGGCCAGAGCGTGTCGAAGGACATGGCCGGAAAGCTGTACCCGCAAGCCCTGCTGAACGCGGTGATCGCGGCGAAAGTGGACGCGGGCGCGGGCGGCACGAAGTGATGCCGGGCGAGCCCGCCTGGCTCGCGGCCATCCCCACCGGACAGGCCTTCGTCGTGCCCGTGGCCGTCGCGGTCGTGGTGATCGCGGTCCTGCGGCGACTCGCGGACCGCAGCGCGATCGCCCGGCGCGGTTTCAGCGTCCTCCACGGCATCGAAGCCGGCTTCGTCGCGCTCATGCTCGCCACCATGCTGGTGCTCTCTTTCCTTCAGATCCTGCTGCGCAATTTGGCGCAATCGGGATTCGTGTGGATCGACCCGCTGCTCCGTCATCTGCTCCTGTGGATCGGCTTCGCGGGCGGGGCGCTCGCCACGCGGTTGGATCGCCACATCAACGTCGACGCGCTGACGCGGTTCCTGCCGCCGTCGGTGAAGCGGTTGCTGGCACTGGTGACCAACGCGTTCGCGGCCTTCGTCTGCCTGCTGCTGGCGGATGCCACCTTGCGGATGGTGCGCTCGGAAGCCGAAGCCCACACCACTGGATTCCTCGACGTTCCCACCTGGATGTTGCAGGTCGTGATGCCGATCGCATGTCTCGTGATGTGCGGCCGCTTCATCGGTCACGCGCTGCGACTGACGCCGGTCGAACGACCGAGTGCGCCGCACCCGACGTTGGAGCAGCCGACGTGACCGCCGGACTCCTGGCCATCATCGGTCTGGCTCTGGTCGGGATGCCGCTCTTCACGGTCTTGGCGGCCATGACCTTTCTCTTCTATCGCCACGCTGGGATCGACGCGGGATCGGTCGCGGTGGAGATGTACCGGCTGGCCGAGGCCCCGCTCCTCATCGCCATCCCGATGTTCACCTTCGCGGGTTACTTGTTGGCGGAAAGTCGCGCGCCCCAACGTCTGGTGGCACTGTCGCGCGCGGCGCTCGGCTGGATGCCGGGCGGGCTCGCGGTGGTGGCGCTGGTCGCATGCGCAATTTTCACCGCGTTCACCGGCGCTTCGGGGGTCACGATCATCGCGGTCGGCGGGTTGCTGCTCCCCGCCCTGCTCGCCGAGCGGTACACCGAGCGCTTCTCGTACGGTTTGCTCACGACTTCGGGAAGCCTGGGACTTCTCTTCCCACCCAGCCTGCCGATCATCATCTACGGCTACGTGGCGGCGGTCAGCGTCGACAAATTGTTCGCCGCCGGTGTGATCCCGGGGGTCCTGCTCGTCGTCTTGTTGACGCTGTACGCGATGCGCTCGGCGGTCCGTTCCGGCGTGCCGCGCCAGCGGTTCTCGTGGAGCGAGTTGCGCCGCATGCTGCGCGCCAGCGCCTTCGAGGTTCCACTGCCGCTCGTCATCATCGGCGGCATCTACTCGGGGTTGGTGACGGTCGTCGAGGCGGCGAGTCTGACCGCGGTCTATGCCCTCGTGGTCGAGGTGCTGATCTACCGCGATATCAAGCCGCGCGACCTGGTGCGGATTCTGTCCGAGAGCATGGTGCTGGTGGGCGGCATCCTGATCATCATCGCGGTGGCCTTGGCGCTCACCAACTACTTCATCGACGCCGAGATTCCGAACCACATCTTCGACTGGACGCAGGAGCACGTGCACAGCAAGTGGGGGTTCTTGCTGTTACTGAACGTGTTCCTGCTGCTCATCGGCTGCCTGATGGACGAATTCTCCGCCATCATCGTCGTCGTGCCGCTCATCGTCCCGGTGGCGGAGAAGTACGGCATCGACCCGGTGCATCTCGGGATCATCTTTCTGACCAACCTCGAGATGAGCTATTCGATTCCGCCGGTTGGACTCAACCTGTTCATCGCATCGTTGCGCTTCGGCCGTCCGGTGCTGGATCTGTACCGCGCCTCGGTGCCGTTCCTGGGTCTGTACCTGGTCGTGCTCCTGCTCGTGACCTATTTCCCGCAGCTCTCGCTCTGGTTGGTGCAGGCTCTCGGCGTGCGGTAATCCTAGGGGTGAAAGCGACGGGAGCCCGGCCGGCGTGCGGTCCGAGCTCCCCCCCAGAAACGCCGCCAGGATATCAGGCCTGTCCAGACACAGGCAATCTCGTGTGATCGAAAGCGGGCCGATCCACCCATAGAACCGGTGTTTTCGGGCCTTCCCTTTCCCTCGATGCGAGCGCTGCGGCCATCGGCTATCCTGGCGCCCGACTGGGGATTCGGAGCGCCGCCCGATGCGGCGGCCGTCGAGCCCCCAGGGGCAACCTCGGGAGACCGCGTGGCGCTCGTCACCTACCTCGAAGCCATTCGCCAAGCCATGTGGGAGGAGATGGAGCGCGATCCGCGCGTCTTCCTGATGGGAGAAGACGTCGGCGAGTATGGCGGCGCCTTCAAGGTCACCGAGGGTTTCCTGGAGCATTTCGGCGGCGAGCGCGTCCTCGACACGCCGATCGCGGAATCGGGAATTGTCGGCGTCGCCTGCGGCGCGGCGCTCGTCGGCCAGCGCCCCATCGCCGAGATGCAATTCATCGATTTCATCGCCAACGCATTCGATCAATTGGTCAACTTCGTCGCCAAGAACTACTGGCGTTGGGGTGTGCCGATGCCGATGGTGGTGCGTGGTCCGGCCGGCGGCGGCGTCCGCGGCGGCCCGTATCACTCGCAGAATCCCGAGGCGTTCTTCTTCCACGTGCCGGGACTCAAGATCGTGCAGCCGGCGACGGCGTACGACGCCAAGGGCTTGCTCAAGGCCGCCATCCGGGATCCGAATCCGGTGATCTATCTCGAGCACAAGTTCTTGTATCGCCGCATCAAGGAAGACTTGCCCGACGGCGATTGGATCGTGCCGTTGGGTGAAGCGACGATCCGGCGTCCGGGGCGCGATGTCAGCATCGTGACGTATGGTGCGATGGTGCACAAATCGCTGGAAGCCGCCGCCGAACTGGAACGCGACGGCGTCGACGCCGAGGTGATCGACCTGCGCACGCTGGCGCCGCTGGACACCGCGACGGTGCTCGATTCGGTGCGACGTACGAGCAAGCTGGTCATCGTGCACGAGGACATGCGCACCGGTGGCATCGGCGCCGAGATCGCCGCGCAAGTCGGCGAAGTCGCATACGAACACTTGGATGGTCCGATTCGTCGCGTCGCTGCCAAAGATGCCGGTGGCATTCCGTTCGCCGGACCCTTGGAAGACGCTTTCTTACCGCAAACCGCCGACATTGTCCGGGCCTGCCGCGAGCTGGCCGCGTACTGAAACCGGGAGAGGATCCCCATGGCCAAGACCGACATCATCATGCCGCAGATGGGCGAGAGCATCGCCGAAGGCACCGTCGTCAAATGGCTCAAGAAGGTCGGCGATCCAGTGAAGCGGGATGAGCCGTTGTTCGAGATCTCGACCGACAAGGTGGATGCGGAGATTCCATCGCCCGCGACCGGGTTCTTGGCGGAGATCAAGGTGCCCGAGGGCACGACGGTCGCCGTGAACACGATGGTGGGAACGATCGCGGAAACGCAGGCCGAGGTCGGCGGCGCGAATGGTGGCGACGGCAAGCCGGCGGCTGCGGTAGCACCTGCGGCGCCTGCGCCAGCATCGGCCGCGCCAGCACCCGCATCTCCCGCGCCGCGCGCTCCCGGGCAACCAACTCAAGCACCGGCCGCAGCCGTGGCGCAAATGGTGACCGGCACGCCGCCCGAGTTCCCGTCGCCGCGTGGCGTCGATAGCAAGGAAGACTTGCGCCGGTTGCGTTCGACGCCGCTCGTGCGCCGTATGGCGGCGGAAAACAACCTGGACATCGCCGGCATCCAAGGCAGCGGCATCTCGGGTCGCGTGACCAAGAACGACATGCTGGCGGCCATCGAAGCGCGGGCCGCGGGTGGCGCGACCGCCACGGCACCGGCGGCACCGGCACGTCCTGCTGCGGCTCCCGCACCGGTGGCGCCCGGCGCGCCGGCCGCGGCACCTGCTGCACCGAGCGTTCCACTTGCGGCACCGGCGCTCGCCGCCATCGCGGCGCGCTTCCCGGCCTACAACGCCGGCGACAACGTGCGCATCGAGCCCATGTCCATCATGCGCAAGAAGATCGCCGAGCACATGGTGTACTCGAAACACACGTCACCGCACGTGCACACGCTGTACGAGATCGACTGCACCAACATGCTGAAGACGCGCGAGGCCGTACAACCCGAGTATCAGCGGCTGCACGGACAGAAGCTCACGATCACGCCATTCATCGTCAAGGCGGTCGCGGCATCGTTGCGTGCGGTGCCGGTGATCAATGCGTCGGTGGACGGCGACAACATCGTCTACAAGAACGACCTCAACATCGGTGTCGCGGTGGCGCTCGACTGGGGCCTCATCGTGCCGGTGGTGAAGAAGGCGCAGGACCTGTCGTTGTCGGGGATCAATGCACGGCTCGCCGATCTCGCGAATCGCGCCCGCAACAAGCAACTGCAACCCGACGAAGTGCAGGGCGGCACGTTCACGATCACCAACCCGGGTGTGTTCGGCGCGTTGGTCGGCCTGCCGGTCATCAGCCAACCGCAGGTCGCGATCCTGGGCGTCGGCAAGATCGAGAAGCGCGTCAAGGTGAT
>Ga0075428_100009410_pt1 | contig 10840 bp, 9 predicted proteins | sample RhiMetdeltSRZDD2_FD_75291 | JGI IMG/M metagenome (GOLD analysis project Ga0075428, IMG submission 75291) | Populus rhizosphere microbial communities from Tennessee, USA - Rhizosphere MetaG P. deltoides SRZDD2 | ecosystem: Host-associated > Plants > Roots > Rhizosphere > Soil | place: USA... | reverse complement strand
GATCGTCGCGTGCTCGATGAGGCGCGTGCCGCCGTCGCGAACGTGAAGGGTGGGCGCTCACGCTCATGGTTGCGCTGGAGCGCGCCTGTCGCGCTCGCTGCTTCGCTCGTGCTGGTCGTGACGGTCGTGATCGAGAGCGGCGTGCAGAACGATGCGTCGTTCGCGACCAAGGTTATGCAGGAGAAGGCAGCAGAGCCGCAATTCGTGCCAGAGGCGCCTGCTCCCGTAGTCTTGCAGGTGCCGCCGCCGGCGGCGGCCCCGGAGGAGATTCTCGCCAGGAGCGTCCAAGCCGACAAGCGCACCAAGATGGAGGCGGAGCGGTCGGACAACGCTGCGCGTGAAGAAGTCAGAGCGGAGGCGAAGGGGATGCGCGACCAGGCGCTCGTTACGTCGCCGGGTGCGGCCGACACGATGAACGTCGCTCCGGCCGAGTCGCAGCTTGCGAACTCGCAGCCGCCGCCTTCACCGGCGTTCGCCGGTGCGCCGTCGGTCCAGCCTGCCGCGTCGCGCGCGGAAGTCGACAGCGCCGTAGCCAAAGTGCAAGCAGACTCCGAGGAATTGAGCGAGGTCTCGGCCACCAGCAACAACAGGGCGCGGCGTGCCGGGCGCACCGCCGGTCCGCGCAGCACGATTCCGTCGGCACTCAGCACCGAAACGCGACCGGCGGCCGATGAAGATGCGGTGGAGTCCGATCCCGCCAAGTGGCTCGAACAGATTCGCGAGCTGCGCCGCGCGGGCAAGGTCGACGAGGCCGATCGCGCCTGGCTGCGTTTCCGTGAGGCCTACCCCGACTTTCCCGTCGCCAGCGACGACCTCGCCCGCAAGAAGTGAAGCGTCGGGTGTGGTTTAATCCGCGCCCATGATGGAAAGAACAATCGAAAGGCTGCTGTTCGCCAGCCGCTGGATCCTCGCTCCCGTCTACCTCGGTCTGTCGCTCGCCCTCGTCGCACTCGGCATCAAGTTCTTCATGGAGCTGTTCCACCTGCTCACGGGGGTGCTTGCCACGGGCGAGGCGGAGCTGGTGCTGATCCTGCTCGGGCTCGTGGACATGGTGCTGGTCGGCAGCCTGATCGTGATGGTGATGTTCTCGGGCTACGAGAACTTCGTCTCGGCGCTCGACGTCGACACGGGCGGCGAGAAGCTCAGCTGGCTCGGCAAGCTCGACGCGAACTCACTGAAGCTGAAGGTTGCCTCGTCGATCGTCGCGATCTCCTCGATTCACCTTTTGCGCCGTTTCATGGAAGCAGACGATTACATCCGCGCAGGCAATAGCGATACGCTCATGTGGTTCGTCATCATCCACCTCACCTTCGTGGTCTCTGCGGTGATGATGGGTGTGCTCGACCGCATCACTTCATCGCAACACCGCGGCCACAAAGGCGAGGTGTAACCGCCCTGTAGGTCGGGCTTTAGCCCGACACCTTCTGCTCCGGCTCGGTCCCCGTCGGGAAGAACTCCATCGACACCGAGTTCAGGCAATAGCGCCTGCGCGTCGGGCGCGGGCCGTCATCGAACACGTGGCCGAGATGGCTGTCGCACCGCCGGCAGCGGATTTCCGTGCGGATCATGCCGTGGCTCTCGTCCACCAGCTCCGCGACGTGGTCGGCGTCGAAGGGCGCAGTGAAGCTGGGCCAGCCGGTACCCGACTCGAACTTCGCATCGGCCTTGAACAGCGGCAGGCCGCACAGCCGGCACGCGTAGATGCCGTCCTTCTTGTTGTTGAGCAATGTGCCGCAGAACGGTGCTTCGGTGCCCTGGTGCAGCAGCACGCGGCGCTCCTCGGGCGAGAGCTTTGCAGCGAGCTGGTCGCGTTGCGCCGTGCTGAGGGGGCGCAGGTCGTAGCCGCTGGCGGAAGTGGTCGGGACGGGCTTGGGGCGCATGGTGGGTACCTCAAGAACGATCGCTGGTGCAGGGGGTCAGGCTTCAGCCTGACAGCACCATCGGGATCATTCTTGCCCGTTTCAAGCGCTATTTGCCCTCGGCGCGCATGCGGCTGTGGCGGTAGCCATAGATCGCGTAGATCGAGAAGCCGAGGATCGACCAGATCAGGAACAGCAGCCAGGTCTCCCGCGGCAAAAAGTACGTGATGCCGCCGCAGATCACCGCGCCGAGCACGCACGTGACCCCGGCGAACGGCACGCGGAACGGCCGCTGCAGATTCGGTCGCGTGTAGCGCAACACGAGCACGCCGATGCACACGCCGGTGAACGCGAGCAGGATGCCCATCGAGATCAGCTCGCCGAGGATGTTGAGCGGGAACAGCCCGGCGATCACCGCTGCGAGGACGGTCGTGATCGCCGTTGCGACGTGCGGCGTGCGGTACTTCGGATGCACCTTGCTCATGCCGGGCGGCAGCAGCCCGTCGTCGGCCATCGCCAGAAAGATGCGCGGCTGGCCGAGCATCGACATCAGGATCACCGAGGTCATGCCGGCGATCGCGCCGAGCTTCACCAGCGCGCCAAGCCACGCGAGCTGCGGATGTGCGTCGAGCGCGACTGCGACCGGCGCGTCGGCGCCGAGCTTCTGGTACGGCACCATGCCGGTCATGACGGCAGACATCGCAACGTACAGCACGGCCGAGATGATCAGCGCGCCGAGGATGCCGAGCGGTACGTCACGCTGTGGATTGCGCGTCTCGCGCGCTGCCGTCGATGCGGCATCGAAGCCAACGTAAGAGAAGAAGATGATCGCCGTGCCCCGCAACAGGCCGCTGATGCCGAACTCGCCGTCCTTGCCCGTGTTCTCCGGCAGGTAGGGATGCCAGTTCGCAGTATCGATATAGCTCACGCCGGCGAGCACGAACACCACGATCACGGCGACCTTGATCCACACCATGATGTTGTTCGCCGTCGCCGATTCCTTGATGCCGATATACAGCACCCAGCCGAGCGCGAGCACGATCAGCACTGCCGGCAGATTGATGATCGAGCCGGTCGTCACCAGGAATCTGTCGGCGCCTTTGTCGAGCGGTGCATTGGTGAGCGCGGCGGGCATGTGAATGCCCCAGTCGCCGAGCAGGTTGACGACGTATTGCGACCAGCCGACGGCGACCGCGGACGCCGACATCAGGTATTCGAGCGACAAATTCCAGCCGATGATCCAGGCGACCGACTCGCCGAGCGTGCAGTACGCGTAGGTGTACGCGCTGCCTGACACCGGAATCATCGCCGCGAATTCGGAGTAGCAGATCGCGGCAAGCGCGGAGCCGATGGCGGCGATCAGCAGCGCCAGCGTCAGGGCCGGCCCGGTGTGATTCGCGGCGACCGTACCCGTCAGGATGAAGATGCCCGTGCCGATCGTGGAGCCCAGCCCGATCGCGGTCAGCGAGCTGGCCGACAGCACCCGCTTGAGCGCCGGCGCCCTGTCCAGCTCGGCGACGATGGCTTCGACGGGGCGGACAGCGAAACAGCGGCGCAATAGGGACATGGGGCCTCGGAATAGAAGCGGTTAGCGGTTGGCGGTTGGTGCGGAGGAGAGCGGCGATTTCTTTGCTGTTGGCGTTCCGCGTTGGGGGCACAGCCTACAGGGTCGGCCCGGCGGACAGAAGCCGGGAATTCCGGCTCTGCACTAACCGCCAACCGCCAACCGCTAACCGCTTCTCTCCCGTATCATGCGCGGGCCGATGAGCAGGGACCTTTCCACGCCACTCCCCAATAGTTACTGGGTTCAGCCGGGCCGGCTTCTCGCCGGGGAATATCCGGGCTCGATGTCGCGCGCCGACGCCATGGAACGCGTGCAGCGGCTGCTGGCTGCAGGTGTCACCAGTTTCATCGACCTCACGGAGGAGGGGGAGCTTCCCGAGTACGAGACCTTGCTGCCCGAGGAGGCGGCGCGGCGCGTGCGGTATCGACGCCTGCCGGTGCTCGATCACAGCGTCCCCGACTCCGCCGCGCACATGGCGCGGATCCTCGATACGCTCGACGCCGAGCTGAAGGCCGGCCAGTGCGTGTACCTGCATTGTCGCGCGGGCATCGGCCGCACCGGCACGGCTGTCGGGTGCCATCTCATTCGCAGCGGCTTATCGAGCGAGCAGGCGTACGACCAGTTGCAGGTTCTGTGGAAGCAAAGCGCTCGCTCGCGCCGCTGGCCGTCGATTCCGGAGACGCCGGAGCAGGTCGACTTCGTCATGCGCTGGCGCGAGCCGGCCGCGAGCGCCGTCGCCCATCTCGACATCGGGACGCGTTACGAAGGAGCGCTGGTCGGACTCGCGCTCGGCGACGCGCTCGGCATATTGGTGACGCACAGCAATTTCGATGCGAACACGCTCGTAGCAACGATGCGCGAGCGCAGCGCTTTGCGCACGGGTGCCCACACGGCGATGACGCGAGCGGTGGCCGAGAGTTTGCTGGCGTTGTGCGCACACAATCCCGAAGATCAGATGCAGCGGTACCTGCAGTGGACGCGTAACGCGAACGCGTCGGTGCCTTCTGAGCTGAAGCGCGCGCTCGGCGCCTGGCAATGGTCGCGCAAGCCGAATGCCGGCACCCACGATCCGAAGAATCTCGATCCGCACTCGTTGCCGCGCACGCTCGTGGCCGCGGCCTATCTGCGAGCCGATCCGCAACGCGCGATCGACATCGCCGCCGAAGTCTCGCGCACGACGCAGCAGGCGCCCATCGTGCTGGATCTCTGTCGATTCTGGTCCGCGCTGCTCGCGGATGCGCTCTCCGCCGTCGACAAGGCCACGCTGCTGGCGTTCAACGGTCCCGCTCTCGCAGTCCTGCGTCATCGCCCGCTCAAGGCGCCGGTGAAGAACCTGGTCGAGCGCAAAGCGCGACGCGAGACGGAGAGCGGGGGTGACGACGCCGTATCTGCTACGCGCAGCGCGCTCACGGCGTTTGCCGGGTCTACGACGGCTGCGGAAGCCCTGCTGCAAGCCGCGACGACGGCACAGGGTTCGTCGGCGGCCGTGGCGCTCTGCGGCGCGCTCGCCGGCGCGCACTATGGCATCGACTCGTTTCCTGCCGACTGGCGACGACGGCTCGCCGAGGAAGCGCCGCTGCGCTCGCTGGCGCGGGATCTGCTGGGCTGAGCGATGGCAGCACGCTCACGACGCAAAAGCAGTCCGCGGCGCAAGCGCCGGCGCGAGCCGGCCTGGACCCGCTTGTCCGATGCGGAGCTGCTGCGCACCCGCTTCTGCGATCTGCGCCTGACGCTGCGCAATTCCGAAGTCGAACGCAGCCTGCGCGAGATCCGCCGCAACATGCAGGCCCGCGGTCTCAGATTCCGGCCGCACTTGTGGCTCTCCGAAGAGTGGTTCTCGCCGGACGGCGTGCCCGGCATCGCCGTGCCGTTCTACATGGCGCATCCGCGGTTGCAGCGCCTGGAGCGCCGCTTCATGGGCGAAGTCGAAGGCGGCAATTTCAATTGGCTGACGCGGATCCTGCGTCACGAGATCGGCCACGCGCTCGACAACGCCTATCGGCTGCGCCGGCGTAAGGCCTGGCGGCGCACGTTCGGCCGGGCGTCGCGCCCATACCCCGACATCTATCGGCCCCGGCCGGCGAGCCGCGACTTCGTGCTGCACCTCGGTCACTGGTACGCGCAGAGTCATCCCACCGAAGATTTCGCCGAGACGTTCGCAGTCTGGCTGCAGCCGCGTGCCCGCTGGCGTCGCGAATACCAGGGCTGGCCGGCGCTGCGCAAGCTGGAGTATGTCGACAAGCTGATGGCGCACATCAACGGCATGCAGCCCATCGTGCGCAACCAGGACCTGATCGAGCCGTTGAGCGACAACAACAGCACGCTCGGCCAGCACTATCGCCGCAAGCGTGCGCGCTACGAGTTCGACAAGCCCGACGCTTACGATCTGCGGCTCAAGCGCGTGTTCGGCAAGCAACGCAAGGACGGCAAGCGCATGTCGGCGAGCGTGTTCCTGCGCCAGTCGCGTCCGCAGCTCGAGCGCCTGCTCATGCGACGCTCGCGTTTGTACCCATATCTCGTGCACCATGTGCTGCGCACGGTCATTCGTCGTTGTCGCGAGCTGGATCTGGTGCTCGATACCTCGAAGCGGGAGGCGAAGCGCGCAGTGCTGGGGGTGCTGGAGCGGATTCTCATCGACATCCTGCGGCGGGATCGCGAGCGCTATACCTTATGAAGCCGCTGCGCGTTCTGGTCCTGATGCACGAAAGCCTCGTGCCGCCGGCGAGCCTCAAGGGCTACAGCGACAAGGAGATCGACGAGTTCCGCACCGAGTACGACGTGGTCGCGAACCTGGAGAAGGCCGGCCACACCGTCCGCGCACTCGGCCTGGGCGACAACCTCGGCGAGCTGCGCGCCGCGATCACGGACTGGAAGCCGGACGTCGCATTCAACCTGCTCGAGGAATTCCAGGGCATCGTCACCTACGACCAGTACGTGGTCGCGTTCCTGGAGCTGATGAAGCTGCCGTACACCGGCTGCAATCCGCGCGGCATGATGATCTCGCGCGACAAGGCGCTGTCGAAGCAGATCCTGCAGTACCACCGCATCCCGACGCCCGGCTTCGCCGTGATCCGCCAGGGCCAGCGCTACCGCCCGCCGCGCAAGATGAAGTTTCCGCTGTTCGTCAAATCCGTGACCGAGGATGCGTCGCTCGGCATCGCGCAGGCCTCGATCGTCGGCGACGCCGACAAGCTCAAGGAGCGCATCGAGTTCATCCACGAGCAGACCAACTCGGACGCACTGATCGAGGAATACATCGAGGGTCGCGAGCTGTACGTCGGCGTGCTCGGCAACGACCGGCTGCGCACGTTCCCGGTGTGGGAGATGGACTTCGGCACGCTGCCCGAGGTGATGGCCGGCATCGCGACGCGCAAGGTGAAATGGGATCGGCGCTACCAGAAGAAGCACGGCATTCGCACGGGAGCGGCGCAGTCGTTGCCGGATGGCGCCGCTGCGTATCTGGACAAATTGTCGAAGCGCATCTATCGCGCGCTGTACCTCACCGGGTATGCGCGCATGGATTTCCGGATGAGGCCGGATGGCAGCGTGTTCGTGCTGGAGGCGAACGCGAATCCGAACATCAGCCGGGAGGAGGATTACGCGGATTCGGCGAAGGCGGCGGGGGTGGATTACGCATCGCTCCTGGAGCAGATCATCCGGTTGGGGACGAATTACCAGGCAGCGTGGCGCGCGGACGAGGCGTGAAGATGTCGGGCTTTAGCCCGACTCTTCATCTCAGGCTTGATAGTCCACCGTCGACCACTAACTGCTGCCCCGTCACGTAGCTCGATTCACTTGCCAGCAGAAACACCGTCGCGTACGCAACTTCCCACGCGGTCCCCTGCCTTCCGAGCGGCACAACAGTCGTCGCTCGCGACGGGCGCCCGCGGCTCGCGACGCGTCCCAACGGCGTGTCGATCAACCCCGGGACCACCAGATTCGCGCGGATCCCACGACGTGCGCCTTCGAACGCGACATGACGGCACAGTCCCGCGAGTCCCGCTTTCGACGCGTCGTAGGCTGGAATTCCCGTGCCGGGCTTGATGCCCGCGATCGAGCTCACGAACACCAGCGCTGCACCCGGCTGCATCCGTGGCAGTGCCGCGCGCGCAATCAGAAAGTGGGCGCGCAGGTTGATCGCAAACGTCAGGTCCCAGGCGTCCGCCGGGGTCCCTTCGAGACCGCGCCCGTAGCCGATGCCCACATTGACGACGATGCCGTCGAGACCACCCAGCGCTCCTGCAGCTTCGGTGACGACACGCTCGCATGCAGCTTCGTCGGTCACATCTGCGACCACGACGACAGCGCGATTGCCTTCGCTCGTAATGCGTTGCGCAGTGTCGCTCGCGGCTGCTTCGTCGCGGTCCGCGCAAACGACCGCGGCTCCCTCGCGTGCGCACAGGACGGAAATGGCGCGTCCATTGCCGAGCGGCGCATCGGCATCGTCGCAAGGTTGCGAGCCCGCGCCGACTACGAGAATCCTGCGGCCCGCGAGGCGGGCACGTCCCGGCGTGCCTCCAGTCGCCTCGGGCGGCGTCCAGATCGTCGCGGGGTCGCGCTCGGTCATGTCACTCCTCGATCTGCACGCCGAAGGAGTTCAGTGCCATCGACACCAGCGTGTACTGCCCGACCGCGAACACGAGGTCGATCACCTGGTGCGTGTCGTAGTGGTTGCCGAGCCGCTGCCAGGTCGCATCGCTGATGAACTGATCGCCGTGTAGATCGTCGACCGCCTGCAGCAAAGCCGACTCGGCCTCGGTCCAGCCCGGCGCATCCGGCGCGCTCTTCAACCGCTCGATCTCGGCGTCGCTCAGGCCGCTCTGCTTGCCGATGCGCGTGTGCTGGTGGAATTCGTATCCCGAACGGCACAGCCAGCCGATGCGCAAGATCGCCATCTCGCGCTCGCGCGACGGCAGCGACGACTTGAACAGTACGTGATTCGCGAACGGCATCCAGCGGCGATACAGATCCTGGTGCCGGACCAGCGTCGCGAACACATTCAGCACGCGCGACGGGTTGCCGCGCGTCAGCAGCTCGCGCTGCTCGTCGTTCCACTCGCTCGGGGCAAGCGGCGTAACCCGCGGACGCGACAGGCGCACGTCATTCCCCTTCTTTGGCTGTCCACTGGCCGAGCCACTTCTCGACTTCGCGATGCCACTGAATGCTGTTCGCGGGCTTCAGCACCCAGTGGTTCTCGTTCGGGAACACCAGCAGGCGGCTCGGAATCCCGCGCCGTTGCAGCGCGTTGAACATCGACAGGCTCTGCGAATACGGCACGCGATAGTCGAGCTGGCCGGCGATGACGAGCATCGGCTTGCTCCAGTCCGCGACGTGGCCCTGCGGGTTGTACTTCTCGTAGTTCTGCGGCACGTCCCACGGCGTGCCGCCGTTTTCCCATTCGCTGAACCACAGCTCTTCGGTCATGTAGCCCATGCCGCGCGTATCGAAGATGCCGGCGTGGCTGACGATGCACTTGAACGGCTCGTTCCAGTTGCCGGCGATCCAGTTCATCATGTAGCCGCCGTACGAAGCACCGAGCGCGCACATGCGCTCGCCGTCGAGCCACGGAAACTTCGCGAGCGCTGCCTTCAGTCCTTTCTGCAGATCTTCGAGCGGCTTGCCGCCCCAGTCGTTGCTGACTGCATCGGTGAACGCCTGGCCGTAGCCCGGCGAGCCGTGGAAGTCGATGAAGATCGATGCGTAGCCCGCGCCGGCATACGTCTGCGGATTCCAGCGGTAGCTCCACGCGTTCGCATACGAAGATTGCGGCCCGCCGTGCACGATGAACGCGACCGGGTAGCGGCGGCGCGCGTCGAAGTTCGCCGGCCGCATCACGTAACCGTAGACGGTCTCGTCATTCGCGCCGGCGAACGTGAACTGCTCCGGCTCGCCGATCGCCGCGGCTGCGAAGGTGTCGGCGTTCATGCGTGGCAACTCGCGCAGGTCGCCACCCTTGAGCGTGAGCGCATACAGCTCCGCCGGCGATTTCAACGTCGACACCGCGAACACGATCTCGCGCTCGCCGACTGCGAACGAGTCGACGTGGCCCGGGCCCGTCAGCATCGTCGGCTTGCCGGTCTTGATCTCGATTGCGAACACCGGCTTCTGACCGAATTGATCCGCGACCGCGTACAGCGTGCGGCCGTCCGGCGAGAACTTGATCTGGTCGACCGAGCGATCCCAATCCTGCGTCAGCGCACGGCGCTCGCCAGTCTTGAGATCCATCAGCACGACGTGAAAGCGATCGGCCTCGAAGCCCGGACGTTGCATCGCGCGCCACGCGAGCATGCTGCCGTCGGGCGAGAACACGGGCTGCGCATCCCACGCCGGATTGTTCTCCGTGAGATTGCGCGGCTCGCCGCCGGCGACGCTCACTTCATAGAGATCGAAGTTCGTCGACCACGGCTCCGACTTGCCCTTCACGCGCGCGTTGAACACGACCTTGCTGCTGTCGGGCGAGAACGTGTACTCGCTCGCATCGCCAAACGGTTTCGACGGCACGTCCGCATCGAGCATCGCGGTCAGCGACGTCGGCTCGACCGCGCGACCGTTCTCCATCTGCAACACGAAGAGCTGCGAAATACGGCCGTCGCTCCACGTGTCCCAGTGCCGCACGAACGTGCGGTCGTAGATGCGTCCGCTCGCCTTGGAGTCAGCGGTTTGCTTGAGGCGGGCGCTGGTGCAGGCGAGGTCGTCGCAGTCGGCAAAGACGTCCATGGACACGATGACGCGAGCGGCATCCGGCGCAACCCGGAACGAGCCGACGTCGAGCGGCAGATTCGTGACCTGCTCGCCTTCGCCGCCGGCGGCGGACAATCGCCACACCTGCGTCGAGCCGCTGCGCCCGGAGAGGAAGTAGATGTAGCGCCCGTCGCGCGACCACTCGGGCGAGTTGTCGTTCTCCGGATGCGTCGTGAGGCGGCGCGGCTGCGCACCCTTGGTCGCGAGATCGAGCGACCACAGGTCCTGACGGCCGCGGTTGGCCGGCATGTCGGTCTCGCGCAGCACGAACACGACCGTCTTGCCGTCCGGTGACAGAGCAGGATCGGCCACGCGCTTGAGCCTGACGAGATCCTCGACCGAGAACGGATGACGCTCGGCCGCGGCGGCGGTGCAGATGAAGCCGAGCGCAATCGATGAGGCGAGCAGCGAACGGAACATGGCAACCCCAGTGACACTGAATAAGAGAAATTCTCTCGCCAAGACGCCAAGATCGCCAAGAAGAATTCTGAAATTCTTGAGTTCCGGACTTGGCGTTCTTGGCGTCTTGGCGAGAGGCTTCTTACTTCTTCTCTCTGAACACCGCGAACGCGCTGGTGTAGCCGTGCAGGTAAGTGGCGTTGTGGATCGGGCCGATCTCGCCGCTGCAGAAGAAACCGCCGAGCGGGACGTCGCCGACCAGCCGGCGGAATGCATT
>Ga0075428_100009409_pt1 | contig 10840 bp, 13 predicted proteins | sample RhiMetdeltSRZDD2_FD_75291 | JGI IMG/M metagenome (GOLD analysis project Ga0075428, IMG submission 75291) | Populus rhizosphere microbial communities from Tennessee, USA - Rhizosphere MetaG P. deltoides SRZDD2 | ecosystem: Host-associated > Plants > Roots > Rhizosphere > Soil | place: USA... | reverse complement strand
CTGTCGAACAGCATGCGGCACACCCCGCAGGACGCGAAGATCTGGGTCCGGGCGCGTCCGTCGGACGGCGGCGTGCTCTTCGTCGTGGAGGACGACGGGCCCGGCGTGCCAGAGGACCTGCGGGAAGCGATCTTCGAGCCGTTCCGGCAGGCGCCCGGCTCCTCGTCGGGGCACGCGCCCGGCGTGGGGATCGGCCTGTCGCTGGTGCGCCGCTTCGCGGAGCTGCACGGGGGGAACGCGTGGGCGCAGGAGCGCCCGGGCGGCGGAGCGTCGTTCCACGTGTTCCTGCCCGCGTCGTGAGCGTCCGGGCGGGATCCGAGCCGGCGGTCGGAGTCGAACCGACGACCTAGCGATTACAAGTCGCTTGCGCTACCACCTGCGCCACGCCGGCCGCGTCCGAGTCTAGCGGGCGCCCGCGCGATCCCGGAACACGAACCCGTACGCCAGCAACGCGTACAGCACGAACCCGTCGAGGGCGAGGGCGAGCAGTCCGGAGCTTCCGGCGCTCCGCAGCGATGCGAGGCCCGAGAGGATGCCGAGGCACGCGATCACGATCCCGAGGACGCGGCCGGCGGGTCGCAAGCGGAGGACCAGGACCCCCGCGAACAGCGAGAGCCCGCCCTGGACGAGGAGCGCGACGGCGATCGCGCGCTCCACGGAGCCTCCGTCGACGAACGGCACCTCGACGTCGAGGCCGTCACCGCTGAGCGCCATCAGGCCGAACACGAGCGAGAGGGCGCCCGCGACGATCAGGATCCCGGCGGCGCCGGTGACGGCGCCCGGGCGGCGCGCGGGCGCCGTGGCCGGTCGGGGCGTGGGGACGCCGTCGCCGAACGGCGAGGTCGGGGGCGGCGGGGGTGGGATGTCGGCCATCGGGTGCGCCGGCGGCAGCCGGACGAGCCGAGCCTAGCCACCGACCGGAGGCGAGGCAACGACGCGGCGCGGGAGAACGAAGCCGTACAGCGCAGCGGCGAGCGCGGCCGACGCGTTCAGCGAGCCGACCCGTCCTCGCATCGGGAGGGCGACCAGCAGGTCGCACCGCTCGCGGACCAGCCGGGACATGCCCTCGCCCTCCGACCCCACGACGACGGCGATCCGACCATCCGGGCACGTCTCGTCGAGGATCGAGCGCGGCCCCGCGGCGTCCAAGCCCACGACGGTGAAGCGATGCTCCTGGAGCCTCCCGAGCGTCCGCGCGATGTTGGCCACGACGGCCACGGGCAGATGCTCGAGCGCGCCGGCGGACGCGCGCACGGCCGCGGCCGTCAGGCCGGCCGCGCGCCGTTCGCGCGTCACCAACGCCTCCGCGCCGACCGCCTCGGCGGTCCGCGCCGCCGCGCCGAGGTTCTGCGGATCGGTGATCCCGTCCAGCACGACGACGATCGCGTCGGCCGAGAACGGCAGGGACACGAGCTCCCGCTCGCCGAGGGTGCGAGGCCGCGCGCGCCGGCCGACCGTCCGTGCCACGACGCCCCGATGATCGGCGGCCAGCCCGTCCAGCGCCGTCCGCTCCACGACCCGCACGGGCACGGAGGCGGCGCGCGCGGCCCCGCGCACCTCCCGGAGCCCCTGCGTGTCGCGGGCGCCCGCGGCGAGCAGGACCTCCCGCACCCGTCCGGCCCGGATCGCCTCCACGACGGCGCGACGTCCGGTGACGAGGTCCTCGCTCACCCGACCACCGCGAGCGCGAGGCAGCCGATCCCATCGCCCGCGAGGCCGAGCCCCTCGGGCCGCGTCGCCTTCACGGACACACGCGCGATCGGGACGCCGACGATCGCCGAGAGCCGGGCGCGAAGCTCGTCGCGGCGCGGTCCGATCGCCGGGCGATCGCACACGATCGTGACGTCGAGGGAGGACGGCGTCGCGCCTCCGTCCGCGAGGATCGCGAGCGTCCGACGGAGGAGATCCTCTCCACCGATCCCCGTGGTCCGCGGATCGGTGTCGGGGAAGTGCTCGCCGACGTCGCCCCTCGCCACCGCGCCCAGGAGGGCGTCGGCGAGCGCATGACAAACGACGTCCCCGTCGGAATGCCCCGCGAGGCCGGGCTCGCCGTCGAAGCGAACGCCGCCCAGCCAGAGCGGTCGCGCGTCGTCGAACCGGTGCACGTCGAACCCGAGCCCGATCCTCGCGTCACCCAACGGAGCCGCCCATCCGTCGATCCGCTTCGGCGAGGTCGGCGAGCGTGGTGATCTTCGTGTTCTCGGGATCTCCGTCGATCGCGCGAACCTCGTGGCCCGCCCAGCGGAGCAGCGATGCGTCGTCGGTGAACGCGGCTCCGGCCGCCTCCGCCTTGGCGTGCGCCTCGCGCAGCACCGACGCACGGAACGCCTGCGGCGTCTGCCCGAGCGCGAGCTCGTCCCGCGGCTCGGCCCCGTCGACGAGATCCCCGCGCACGCGGAGCACCGTGTCGGCGATCGGCAGCACCGGGACGGCCCCGTCGGCGCCCCGCGTCACGGCCTCGACGACGCGATCGAACAGGTCGGGCGACGCGAACGGCCGGGCGGCGTCGTGGACCGCGACGACCTCGGCGTCCTGCGGGATCGCCTCCAGCGCAGCACGGACGGAGGCCTGTCGGGTGTCGCCCCCCTCCGTGAACCGGGTCGGGACCGCGACGGCCTCGACGTCGGCGCGGGCCTCGGCCTCCCACCCGAGCGGGAACGTCACGACGAGGGCGGCGATCCTCGACGACGCCGCGGCGGCAGCCGCGGCGACGGCGAGGATCGGCCGCCCGCCGATCGGCAGCAGCGCCTTGGGCGCCGCCGCGCCGCCGAGACGGCGGCCGGCGCCGGCGCCCAACAGGATCACGATCGCACCGTCCGGCTGCACGGACGAAGCATCGCAGACGCGCGGAGCGGGGCGCTCACGCGCGGGCGGTCACGCGCTGGCGCCGGCCTCCGCCGTCGCGGGCGCCTCGCCGGTGAGGGCGGCGAAGATCATCCGGCCCGTCGTGGTCTGGATCACGTTCGTGACCCGGACCTCGACCTGCGAGCCGATCTGCTCGGCGGCCTTCTCGACGACGACCATCGTGCCGTCGTCGAGGTACGCGACCGCCTGCCCGTGCTCACGGCCCTCCTTGACGACCCGGACCGAGAGCTCGTCGCCCGCGGTGTAGGGAACCCGGAATCGCGACGCGAGCGCGTTGATCTGAGCGACGGGGACGCGGAGCGCCTCCGCCACCTTCGCGAGGTTGTGGTCGACCGTGATCAGCTGGGCGCCGCGCTCGCGCGCGAGGCGAACGAGCGCGGCGTCGACATCGAGCACGCCCTGCTCCTCCACGAGCTGGAACTGCACGGTGGGCGCCTTCTGCAGCTCAACGAGCATGTCCAGACCGCGGCGCCCCCGGGTCCGCCGGTGCGGATCGGACGAGTCGGAGATCGCCTGCAGTTCCTTCAGGACCCCTTCGTGGAGCAGGATCGTGCCGCTGACGAATCCCGTCGCCACGAGGTCCGCCACACGGCCGTCGATCAGAGCGCTCGTGTCGATCACGTGCAGGTCGCCGCGCGTGACGCCGGCGGCCCGCGGCTTGATGCCGACCAGGCCGAAGAGGTCCTCGTGCTTCGCCATGCCCAGCCGGTAGCCGACCGTGCCGAGGGTGAGATACAGGAAGACGATCGCCGGCCAGGACGCGGCCGCGGGGAGGAACAGCATCGGGACCATCATCAGCGCGGCGATCAGCAATCCGATCACGAGTCCGACGACGCCGCCGGCCAGGACCGCGGGCGGCTTCCTGCCGAGCTCGGTCTCCAGGCCCTTGACCGCACGGAGCGTGAGACGCCCGAAGATGCCGCCGACCACGTAGCCGACCGCGGCGCCGAGGAAGACGAAGAGGAGGGCGCGACTGGTGCTGGCCGTGCCCATCGCCTCGCCGACCCGGGCGCCGAGCGTGGCGAGGAGGGCGACGAAGATCAGGCGGACGCCTCCGGCGACGTAGTCGCGGAGGGAGTCGCCGCCGCGCCCCTGCTCCTCGTCCTTCACGATGCTCACCCCGCCTCGGAAAGCTCGAACGAAGGCCCATCGTGGCCCTCTCAGGGTCATCGGCGCGCCGGGCGCGGCGCCTGAGCGAAGCGGGAGGAGCGGCGGGATGGGGCGGGGATCAGGCCTCGGCGGCCATCTTCACGCCGTGCGCGTCGTCGAGGACCTCGTCGATCATCAGCTCGGCGTCCTCCTCCGACTTCCCGGCGGCGTGCGACAGCTCCGAGATCAGTATCTGGCGCGCCTTGTGGATCATCCGCTTCTCGCCCGCGGACAGACCCTTCTCGCGATCGCGGATCGAGAGGTTGCGGAGGACCTCGGCGACCTCGAACGGATCGCCGGAGTGGAGCTTCTCGAGGTTGTTCTTGAACCGACGGCTCCAGTTGGCCGCGGAGATCGTCTCGGACTCCGTGAGGACCTTGAGGATCTTCTTCACCTGGGCCTTGCTGATCACGGGACGGAGGCCGACCTGCTCGGCCGAGTCGACGGGGACCGAGAGGGTCAGATCGCCGTAGACGACACGCAGGACCAGGTACTTGCGCTTCTCCCCGAGGAACTCCTTGTCCTTCAGCTCTTCGATGACGGCCGCCCCGTGCTCGGGATGGACGACGGTGTCTCCCTTACGGAACGCGGGGTGCGCGGGCAAGTGGGTCCCCCTTCACGAGAGTGTGCCGAAGCCGGACGCATGCCCGGCGAGGAAGGAAGGGTATCACGCGGGTGGCTCCGCCGCAACCTAAAAGTGCAGGTCAGAGGCACTTTCGTATGTTCGGGTTAGTCCGATGGGACTATCGCTGAGGCTTCGCGGACGCGGACAGTGGGGCGGCCGCGGATCGGCGGCGCGGCCCACGTCAGAGCCTCGGAGACGTGTCGGACGGGCACCACGCGCGCCCCGGACGCCGCCTCAGGGGCGGACGCGGCGAAGACCGTCGTGCAGCCGGCCGCCTCCGCGGCCGCGACGCGCTGCGCCATGCCCGACGCGGGCCGCACCCGGCCGGTGAGCGAGACCTCGCCGACGAACGCCGCGCCCGAGGGCGGGGGAACGCCGGAGGCGGCCGAGGCGAGCGCCGCCGCGATCGCGAGATCGGCCGCCGGGTCGTCGACGCGCAGACCGCCCGAGGACGCCCCGAAGAGCTCGGCGCGGCCCAGGCCGAAGCCACCGGCCCTGCCGAGGACCGCGGCCATCAGCTGGAACCGCCGGGGGTCGAGTCCCGTCGTCTGCCGGCGCGCGGGCCCGTCCGGGGAGCCGATCAGGGCCTGGACCTCCACGGCGACGGCTCGTCGACCGGCGAGAGGCAGGGAGATCGCCGTCCCCGGAAGGCCGAGGTCGCCGACGAGGGCGGCGCCCGGATCGATCTCGCGGAGGCCGCCGGCCCCCATCTCGAACCAGGCGCACTCCCCCTCGGACCCGAAGCGATTCTTGCCGCCCGAGAGGACGCGGAGCCCCGAGCGCGCGTCGCCCTCGAACAGCAGGACGACGTCGACCGCGTGCTCGAGGGCGCGAGGTCCGGCGAGCTCGCCGTCCTTGGTGACGTGCCCGGTCATCACGATCGCGATCCCCTCGTGCTTGGCCATCCCGATCAGCGCGTCGGCACACGTACGGACCTGGCTCACCCCGCCGGGCATCTGCGAGGCCGCCGGGTCGCGCAGGGCCTGGATCGAGTCGACGGCCAGGAGGAACGGCGCCCGCTCGCGGGCCGTCGCGAGCACGGAGCCCAGGTCGCGGCCGGGCGCGAACGCCACGGCGTCGCCGGCTACGCCGAGGCGGCGCGCCCGGGCCGCGACCTGGGCGTGCGACTCCTCGCCGGAGACGAAGAGGCACGAGCGACCCGACGCCGCCACCCGAGACGAGAGCTGGAGGAGCAGCGTGGACTTGCCGATGCCGGGCTCGCCGGCGAGGAGGATCACCGAGGCCGGGACGAGGCCGCCGCCGAGCACGCGATCGACGCCGGCGAGCCCTGTGGGAACGCGCGCGTCGTCCTCGGCGGGAGCTTCGAGCGTGAGGACCGGCGCTGCGGGGACGCCACTGCCGCCCGACGATCCCTGGATCGTTCCCCACGCCCCGCACCCGGGGCACCGCCCGACCCACTGCGCCACCTGCTGCCGGCAGGCCTCGCACACGTAGACCGTTCTGGATCGCGCCATGGCGCTCGACCCTAGCCGCGACGTCTGACAGCGCCGGGCCGGAGCTGTCGGCGGCACTGGGTAGCCTCGCCTGACTACGACCAAGGGCTCGGATCGCCGGCGCGTGGTGTGAGATGTGGCCGCGGCGCTACGAGTCGTGTCGTCGATGCCGATACCAGTGGGGTGACGCGAAGGAGGGATCGGTCGTGGAAGTCGTGCCGATCGGCAGCGGGAACGGCGGGTGGGACGAGGGTCTCGCTCCGCACGTCGGCGCGCCCCTCGACCCCACCTCCGACGACGGCTTCCCGCTCGTCCTCGTGACCTGGCGAGACGCCTGGTTCGACTTCGACGCGGCCGACCCCGAGGACGCTCGCCCCGACTACCTCGTCCAGACCGTCGGATTCCTCGTGCGCGAAGGGCCCCGGTTCGTCTCGATCGCGCAAGAGCTGCTGCCCGACGGCGACGGCTTCCGCGCGGTGACGCACGTCCCCGTCGCGGTCGTCGAGGCGATCTCGCCGCTGCACCCCGGCGACCGAGGTGCGGAGCTCGCTGCCACGTAGCGCGTATACTCACGCGGCCGACGCGACGGTCGCGATCGGACGCCAAGGAGGGATGACAGATGAGTGCCGCCTCGATCATCGCGCGCGCATCGCGTCCCTCGACCTCCCGCTGAGCCAGCCGGCTCTCCCGCGGTAGCTCCCGGCACGCGGCGCGCGCTCGCGCGCCCACGACCCTGCGACGACAAGGAGCAACCGCGTTGACCGACGACGTCATCGAGCACTTCCTCGACGAAGGGCTCATCGAACGGGTTCTGCGACCCATCAAGAGCGGCAAGGAGGCGAGCGTCCACCTCTGCCGCGCCAACCCTCGCACGACCGGCGAGGAGCTGGCCGCGCTGAAGATCTACCACCCGCTCGATCGGCGGGACTTCCGCGACGAGTCCCTGTACCGGGACGGCGAGTTCATCAAGGAGCGGCGGATCCGCGCCGCGCTGGCCAAGAAGACCCGCTACGGCCGGGAGGTCCAGGGTGGCATCTGGGTCGGCCGCGAGTGGGAGATGCTGCGCGTCCTGTTCGACGTCGGCGCCCCCGTGCCGAGACCGATCGAGGCGACCGACCACGCGATCCTGATGGGCTACGTCGGCGATGAGGCCGACGCCGCCCCGCAGCTGCATCGCTACCGCCCTCGCGATGCGGCGGAGGCCGAGGAGCTCCTCGACCAGTGTCTGCGTGCGATCGAACGGATGCTGTTCCACGACGTGATCCACGGCGACCTCTCTCCGTTCAACGTCCTCGTGTGGGAGGGACGGACCACCGTGATCGACCTGCCGCAGGCGGTCGACCCGAAGAAGAACCGTCACGCCGAGGCGCTGCTCGGTCGCGACGTCCGCCGGATCTGCGAGCACTTCGCTCGATACGGGGCCGTGCGCGACCACGTCGAGCACGCCTCCGCTCTCTGGACGTCGTGGACGTTCGCCGACCTCGTTCCCGAGGAGCTGCGGCCCCTGATCTGACGTCTCTCCCTCGTTGAGCCTTCGTTCGTGTGTCGAACGTCACACGAGAAAGCGTGGCTCCGACGCAGCAGATCCGCCTCCTGATGCGTCTTACTCGCAGTCGACCGAACAGATCCGGATCCATCGGACGAGTGACCGCTGAGGGAGGTTCGTGATGAGCGCCAAGGCAGAGACCCTCGTCGTTCCGGCGAGGCACGTGGGTTCGTACATCGCGGCTGTGCTGGTCGCGCTCGTGATCGGTGCGACGCTCGGCAGCGTGATCACCAATGCCGTGGTCGCCGACACCCCCGCCGCGCAGGTGGCACCCGGGATCGCTCCTTGGGACGCGCAGAAGCTCGCGGCGATCGAGGGGCTCCAGGCGGCCGCGGCTGCGCAGGCCGAGGCGGCCGGGATCCGGCCATGGGACCAGCAGATGCTCGAGCAGATGCACGGTCGCCAGTTGGCCGCGACGTACGCGTCCGACGGCCCCGGCATCCTCCCGTGGGACCAGCAGAAGCTCGACGCGATGGAGGGACGGCAGCTCGCCGCGGCACGCCCCGGGATCCAGCCCTGGGACCAGCAGAAGCTGGACGCGATGGCACTCAAGGCCCTCGCTGCCGCTCGGTCGTAAGGACACTTCTCCGGGCCGGGCCGGCCGGAACGGCCGGCCCGGTGGGACTCGACCGCCGATCCGCTTCCGCGTACGGTCCGCCGCGAGGTGCAGCAGGATCTGCACCTCGCGTGTCTGAGCGAGTGTGGTCCAGGAGAGCGGGGTGGCAGAGACCGAAGCGGAGATCTCGGCGAGGCGACCGGGCCTCGCCGAGCTCTACGAGCGGACGGCGCCGGGCGCCGTCCGGCTCGCCTACCTCTTGACTGGTGATCGATCGGTGGCCGAGGACATCACACAGGACGCGTTCGTGCGGATCAGCGGCCGGCTCGCGCACCTTCGCGAGGCGGGCGCGTTCGACGCCTACCTCCGCCGGACCGTCGTGAACCTCGCGAAGAACCATTTCCGCCGGAGGGCCGTGGAGCGGTCGTTCCTCGAGCGTGCCGTACCCCCCACCGACCACCCGGGCCACGAACGACCGCTCGTCGAGCGGGAGGCCACGATGGCGGCGCTGGCGCGACTCCCCCAGCGCCAGCGCGCCGCGCTCGTGCTGCGCTTCTACGAAGACCTGTCCGAGGACGAGATCGCGCGGATCCTCCGTTGCCGCAACGGCACCGTGCGCTCGCTCGTGACGCGGGGGGTCCAGGCCCTGCGCAACGACGGAGAGAGGTTCGCCGATGCCTGAGGACACGTTCGAAGACGTACGTCAGCGCCTCTTCGAGGCGGCGTGGGACGCGCCCGCGTACCCGCCGGCTCCCGAGCGCACGGTGGCGCGCGCCCGCCGCCGGGCCGCGACGACGATCGGCGGTGCCTCCCTGGCGGTCGTGCTCGCGATCCTCGTCGCGGCCTCGGTCCTCCCCGCTGACCCCCGGGTGCAGAAGGTGGGCACGACCACCCAGGTGGACGACCGCGAGTTCCTCGTCGACATCGAGACCGGGCGGACGACCGAGATCACCAGCAACCCGACGTTCGAGCGTGCGTGGTGGCAGAACGTGTCTCCCGACGGTCGCCGGATCGCGTTCACCTCCGACAAGACCGGCTCACTGCGCCTCTACGTGGCCGACCTCGATGGATCGAACGTGCAAGAACTCAAGATGGGTCTGGGCGTCAAGGACGTGTACGAACCCGTCTGGTCCCCGGACGGAGACCGGATCGTGTTCGGGGCACTCGACCTGGCCCACGGCGTAACCCGGAACCTGTACGTCATCGACGTGACGACCGGGCGCGTGCGACGGATCACGAACGAGTCGCAGGACCCATGGTCGCCGGAGTGGTCACCCGACGGCCGCTCGATCCTCTACTCGGTGATCATCCCGGGGACCCTAGAGGTCGAAGGCGTGTACGCGGTCCACGTGGACAGCGGCCAGCTCCGTGTCGTCGACGTCGACACTCGGCGGGTCCAGAAGGTCTTCGGGGGACCGAAGGTCTTGGCGGGCGACGCAACCTGGACACCGGACGGCATCGTGTTCGTGCGGGGTCGGGATCTGAATCCGCAGCGCCCGAACACGGTCGATCTGGCGGTGATCAGGCGCGGTGGCGGCCACCCCGAGCACCTCGCGAACATCTCGACGTCCGCGAGGTTCGCGTGGACGCCCGAGTTGTCCCCCGACGGGGCGACGATCGCCTACGCACGGGACACCGATCGCGGGCCGCAGGTGTTCCTTTACGACGTGGCCACCGGCCGGAACCGGGAGCTTCGTCCCGGCAACTGGGTCACCTGGGTTGACGCGGACACGCTCCTGGTGCAGGACGCGATCGACACCTAGGCGTCTCGCTGCACCGGGCATCAACACACACAGGTTGCGCTTGCGCGGCCGAGGTTCATCCTGAACGCCTAAGCGCCGCAAGCGCTCGCGGCATCTAGGAAGGCGATGCAGGCAGAGGGCGACGTCATACGGCTCCCCGAACGGGTCTCGATCCCGCTCGACTTCTCGACGTTCTTCGCCGAGGAGCACCGCGGGCTCTTCAAGGCCCTGTACTTCGTGACGGGGAACCGGGCCGACGCCGCCGAGCTGATGCAGGACGCCTTCCTGAAGCTCTGGGAGCGGTGGGACCGAGTCGACCGGATCGACGATCCGACGGCCTACCTCTTCCGCGTGGCGTTGAACGGCTCCCGGATGCGGACGCGCGCCGCACGCCGGGCCGCGAGGCGTCTGGTCCCCGCCGGACGGGATCACGACCCGTTCGACGAGATCGAGCTGCGCGAGGACGTTCGGAGGCTGCTGCTCGACCTGGCGCCGCGTCAACGCGCCGCCCTCCTCCTGCTCGACATGTACGGCTACGGCTCCGAGGAGGCCGGACGGATCATGGGCATCCGCCCGTCGACCGTCCGGGCCCTCGCGACCCAGGGGCGTGCCGTCCTCAGGCGCACCGAGGGAGGCACGCATGCCTGAGCTCAAGGAGGTTTTCGAGATGGTCACGAACCAGACCGAACCCGATCTGGACTCGTGGAAGCAGCAGGACGAGCGGCAACGCCGAACGGCCAGGAACCGCAAGATCGGGGGGCTCGTCGTGGCCGCCGCCGTGATCGGCGCGGTCGCGATCGTCCTGTCGGTCGCGCTCGGCGGCACGCCGCCGGAGCAGACGGCCGGCAACCCGTCGCAAGTACCCGTGACGAACCCCCCTCCGTACAGCCCGACCGTGGTGTC
>Ga0075428_100009405_pt1 | contig 10841 bp, 8 predicted proteins | sample RhiMetdeltSRZDD2_FD_75291 | JGI IMG/M metagenome (GOLD analysis project Ga0075428, IMG submission 75291) | Populus rhizosphere microbial communities from Tennessee, USA - Rhizosphere MetaG P. deltoides SRZDD2 | ecosystem: Host-associated > Plants > Roots > Rhizosphere > Soil | place: USA... | reverse complement strand
CCGTTCGCCACGGCGAGGAGCACCATGACGACGGCCATTCCGAACACGATGCCGAGCGACATCGGAACCAGCCGCCGCCGCTCTCGCCGGATGCTGACGAACGCCTCGCGGAGCGCGTGCAGGCCCCCGACAAGGCTCCACCGCGCCCGCGCGAAGGAACGGTGGAAAACCCTTGCGGTCATGGGATCAGGACTTTTTCCCCCGGCTCAAGCACGAGCCCGCCCGCGATCTCGACCTGGCTCCCGTCCGAGATCCCCGCCGTGATCTCGAGGCGGCGGGACCGCCCCGTGGAGGGGTTGTAGACGGTCGCGAACCGCGTCTTTCCTTCCGTCGTGAGTGCCCCTTGCGATATCAGAAGGACGTCATTCTTCTCCTCGAGCACGATTTGCGAGTTCGCCGTCATGTTCGCGAGGAGGAGCTTCTCGGGGTTGTCGAGGATGATGCGGACTTCGTACGTCACGATGCCGTTCGAGTCTTGCAGCCCCAGAGGCGCGATCCGGGCCACACGGCCGAGGAAAGTCCGGCCCTTGAAGCTCTCGACGGTCACGCGGGCGACCAGGTTGGGTCGGATTTTTTGCTCCGCGATGATTTTCCCGACGTCGACTTCGTCCACGTCGCCGTCGACGTAGAGTTCGCTCAGGTCGCCGAGACTCATGATCGTCGTGGCGTTGCCGCCTGCGACGCGGATCGAGGAGACCGAATCGCCTTCTTCGAGATACCGTTGCAGCACGAGGCCGTCGAATGGGGCGATGATCGTGGCCTCCTGCAGCTCTTGACGCGCGAGCTCCGCCTGCGCCTGGATCTCTTTCAGCTTGCCCTCGGCGGTCGCGAGGCTGGCGCGGGCGCCCTCGAGCTGCGAGTCGAGCACTTTGAGCCGGTACTGCGCCTTCTCGAAGCGGTCCCGTGCGAGGTCGCGCTCGTCTTCGCTCACGATCCCTTCGGTGAAGAGCTTGCTCGTGCGCTCCCAGTTGCGCGTCGCGTACGCGATCTCGGGATCGGTCTGCTCGACCGCGATGCGGTGCAATTCTGCCTGGGCGCTGTCGAGGGCCCCTTTGGCCTGGGCCAGCTTGCCCTCGGCCTCGTCGACACCTGCCTGCAGGATTTCGCGGTCAAGCTCGACGAGGACCTGGCCTGCCTGGACTGGCTCCGAGACGTCGACGTGGAGCTTCCGGATGATGCCGTTCGCCCTGCTCTTCAGCTCGACGCGCGTCCGCGGCTCGACACGGCCCACCGCGATGACGCCCCGCACAATGCTGCCGCGGCGCGGCTCGATGAGTCGCTCCGGGGGAAGCGGGGGCGGCTTCTGCGAGCTCTGCCAGTAATAGACGCCGCCGCCGGCCATGAGGAGAAGGATGATGAGGATCAACCAACGCATGCCCGGCATTATAACCTTGTGAGTCCTCGTGGCGACGCATCCGGCGCCTTCGACCCGGTATCACTTCCCAAAAAAAATCGAGGGCCATCAGCCGGATCGGCTGCTGGCCCTCTCAGTTCGATTGGTGCCCAGGAGAGGACTTGAACCTCCATAGGGTAAAACCCTACCAGCCCCTCAAGCTGGCGCGTCTGCCAATTCCGCCACCTGGGCTCACGGGGTCGAAGGCGGCGGTAGCTTACACGTTTTCAGATGGGATTCAATGTCGATCTCCTCGAGCCCGCACGGACGCTCGAGGCGATGTCGTAGGGCTCCGGGAACCTCGCGCCTCTCGCACGTTCGGTTATACTCCCGCTCCGGATTGCTCGTGATGTCCGCACCCGACGACGACCCGCTGCCACTTCTCGGAAGGAGCGCGTCCGCCGGAAGCTCGGGGGGGCCGCGCAGAGTCGGCCTCATCGCCGGTGGGGGCCGTTTCCCTCTCGTTGTCGCCGAGAGCGCGCGGCGGCGCGACCTCGAGGTGTACTGCATCGGGCTTCGCCACCAGATGACATCGCCGGAGCTCAGGGAGCTATGCTCCGTGTTCCGCTACCTCGGCCTCGGACGGCTGGGCGCCGCCATTCGGTTCTTCAAGAGGCATGGCGTCGAGGAGGTGACTTGGGCCGGTTGGATCCGCAAGGAGCAGCTCTTTCGTCCGTGGCGATTGCTGAGTATCCTTCCGGACTGGCGCGTCTTCCGTCTGTGGTATTTTCGGCTTCGGAACCACCAGGACGCGACGCTGCTCGCGGCGCTGGCGGACGAGTTCGAGAGCGAAGGAATCCACGTGACGCATTCGACGAAGCTCTGCCCCGAGCTTCTCGCCGAAGAGGGGCAATTGAGCCGGAAGGGCCCATCGAAGTCCCAGCTCGAGGACATCCGCTTCGGCTGGGCCGTGGCCAAACGCCTCGCAGACCTCGACGTCGGCCAGAGCGTCGCGGTGCGCGAGCGATCGACGCTCGCGGTGGAGGGGATCGAAGGCACCGACAATAACATCCGCCGTGCGGGGGAGTTCTGCCGGGGCGGCGGATTCACGGTGGTCAAGCTGTCGAAAGAAAGCCACGACATGCGGTTCGACGTGCCGACGGTCGGGCCCGACACGGTGGATTCGCTCGTGGCGGCAGGGGGGGCCGTGCTCGCGATCGAGGCGGGGCGCACCATGATCCTCGACCGGGAGCTCATGCTCGAGAAGGCGAACCGTCACGGGATCGTCGTCGTGGCGCTGCGGGCCGCTCCACCCGACCCGAACGCGGAGCCAGGGGCCCTCGAAGCCCCGGCGCCTGCAGCAGGATGACCTAACCAAACCCCCTCAAGTTTTCGTTTTCCCGCGCGATTGCTGCCTCGTAGAATCCGATTTCCGGACCTTCTCGAGACCTGTCGCGGAGTCCCTTCAAGCGAATCAGCAGCGGGACCGATACATTTTCGGAAAGCCGGGCGAGACGAACCGGCGACGCCGCACCGTTTTTGGGACCACGCCGCGGCAGCTCTGCGGATGAGTCGCGCCCCGGAAGGCCGCAAGGAAATCACATCTCGGAAAAACGCACCGTAGTAGGACATGCGGGGAAAAAATGACGCCGCGGGGCGCGCGGCGAGAAGCCATCGAAACCGACCGGAGAGCAAAGGAGCCACTGGCATGCGCATCCTGATGAAAGGATCTGTCGCGTTCATCATCGCGGCGCTGATCGCGTCGGGCACGGGTCGAGCTCGCGCCGACGACGCGCTCAAAGAGGACCTGAAAAAGCTCGTCGAAGGCGGGAGCAAGAGCACGGCCGAGGAGATCGCGAAGACTCTGAACGCGCGCGCTCAGGGCTTCATCGACGAGGTCGTGAAAATCGTCGATGCGCGCACGGCGGAGCGGTTCTCGAAGCTTGAGAACGACCTGAAAGCTCGGGACAAGCGGATCGGCGAGCTCGAAGCGCAACTCAAGGCGCTCACGCAAAAAGCTGCGCCCACGCCCGCCGCCGCGCCCGCGGCCGGCGCATCGAGCACTTTCCTCGGGGTCGGGCACCTCGACGTGCCCGCGGAGCAGAAAGCGAAGCTCAAGATCGAAGGCGGAGCGCTCGTGACGCAGGTGCTCGAAGATAGCCCCGCAGCAACCGCCGGCATCCAGGCGAACGACGTGATTGTCGATATTCAGGGCACTCCGGTCAACTCTGCGAACCTGGGCCAGATCGTCGCCGGGCTCAAGGCGGACCAGGAGATCAACATCACGTACCTCCGCGATGGGAATCGGATCACGAAGGCGGCGAAGCTCGCCGATCGCGAGAAGTACTTCGCGGCCCGCGCAGCGAAGTCGCAGCCGGCGCCCGCCAAGAAGGAGCCGGTAGTTCTGGGCGTCACCGTCCAGGAGAAAGAGGGTGGCCTGCTCGTCGAGTCGACGGAGGAGGGATTCACCGGCGCCGTCGCGGGCCTCAAGGCCGGCGACCGCTTGACTCACCTGAACGGCAAGGAGCTGAAGTCGCTCGAGGACGTTCAGGGCGAGATCAAGAAGCTCGTCGAAGGCGACAAGCTGGTCCTCATCTACAAGCGCGGCGAAGAGGTCATCACCGTGAGCGTCCTCGGAGCGCACGGGAAAGAAGGCTCCAAGCTCCTCGCCACCGAATCGCAGAAGCCGAAACCGAAGGAAGAGGCCAAGCCCGCGGAAAAGAAACCCGGCTTCCTGGGCGTTGCCGTGGTGCAGGACATGGGCGGCGTGCTCATCGAGTCCGTCGTCGACGCGACGGCGGCCGCGGCTGCGGGCATCAAAAAAGGCGACATCCTCAAGAAGGTCAATGGGCAGGAGGTGAAGGACGTCGACTCCTTGAAGGGGGCGCTCGAGAAGCTCTCCGCGGGTGACAAAGTCGCCATCGAGCTTGCGCGCGAGGGCAAGGCGGTCGAGTTGAAAGACGTGGAGCTCAAGGCGCAAGGCGAGAAGGTCGCAGCCGCTGCGGCCCCTGCCAAGCCTGAGCCGCCGGCGCCGCCCAAGGCGAAGCAGAAAGGCGTTCTCGGAATCGTCGCGACGCAGACGCTCGAGAACCAGATCATCGTACGGACCGTGAGTGCGGGAGGCGCCGCCGAGAAGGCAGAGCTCAAAGTCGGCGACGTCATCCTGAAAGTGAACGACAAGGCAGTCGCCAACTTCGACGAGCTCGCCAAGATCCTGCAGCCGCTTTTCGCGGGGGATAAGGTGACCCTGCGGGTGCGCCGCGGGAGCGACGAGAAGGACATTCAGGTCACCCTCGGAGAGGCGTGATGCGGTCGGTTCCGGCGCGGCGGGCTCCCTCAACCTGCGGGAGTCCGCGCGCCCCGGGAGCAGCTGGGTGGGAAGCCAGAGAAGCCGTCAGCCCCTGAGCACGATTTCCACCATCTTCCTCATCGGCTACCGGGGAACCGGCAAGAGCACGGTCGGCGAGTGGCTGGCACGTCGCCTCCGCTGGGAGTTCGCGGACACCGACCGCCGCGTCGAGAAGCGAACGGGCAAGTCGATTGCCCGCATTTTCGCGGAGGAGGGCGAAGAGGCCTTTCGCGCGCACGAATCCGCGGTGCTCGAAGAAGTCTGTGCGCAGGCGAGCACGGGCGCCTCGATGGTCGTCGCGACGGGCGGAGGGATCATCCTCCGGGAGCGGAATCGCGAGCTGCTGCGCTCGGCGGGCGCCGTCGTATGGCTCGCCGCCGCGCCGGATGTCCTTCGAGCCCGGATCGAGGACGACCCCGCGTCCGCGGCGAGCCGGCCTTCCTTGAGCGGCACGGGCTCGAGCGCCGACGAGGTGGAGCGCATTCTGAAGGTCCGTGAGCCGCTGTACCGAGCGGCCGCCCATCAGGTGGTGGAGGTCGTGGGCAAGGATCCCCATCAATTGGTCGATGAAATCCTGAAGGAAATCGATGCCCGGCCTGTCGGGGCGCCCTGACCGGACTCGGTGGAGGTGTCAGCGTGGTGATCGTGGTTTTCTGGACTCTCCTCGGCGCCTGCGTCGGGAGCTTCCTCAACGTGTGCATCTACCGGATGCCCCGCGAGGGGCTTTCGGTGTCACGGCCCCGAAGGTCGTTCTGCCCCTCGTGCGGCGCCGCCATCTCCCTGCGCGATAATATTCCGATCCTCAGTTGGATCCTGCTGGGGGCGAAGTGCCGCTCCTGCCGCTGTCCGATCTCCGGCCGCTACGTGCTGGTGGAGATCCTTACTGCGGGCCTTTTTGGCGCGATCGCGTCGCGAGTGGCCTTCGACCCGGCGGGACCGAACTTCGGCGAGCTCGTTGTGCTATCGGCCCTCTCGGCGAGTCTCATCGTCGCCTCGTTCATCGACCTCGAGCTGCGCACCCTGCCCGATGCCATCACGGTGCGGGGAATGATCATCGCCCCGTTTGTACTGGTGTTCGTGCCTTCGATTTTGCCGGATGCGCAGACGCGCGCCGTGCGCCAGGCGCTTTCCGGCGCTGCATCGGCGGCGCCCCTCGCCAGCCCCGCGGTCGCCTGGGCCGCCGCCGTGCTGGCTTCGGGCCCGCTCTTCCTCGCAGGGCTCTACGGCTACTCGAGGTACTACCGCGCGGCGCATCGCGGGCAGACCACGCCCCTCCGGAACGGCATCCTCGGCGGAGTCCTCACGGCGGGAGCCGGCGGGGCGCTCATTCTGGGAGTCCTCGTGCCTCCTTACTGCGCCCAGGAGGCCTATATCGCCTTTGTGTCCTCGCTCCTGGGCATGCTCGTGGGGGCGAGCCTGGTGTTCCTCGTTGGAGCCATCGGCTCCCTCATCAGCCGGAAGACAGCCATGGGCTTCGGCGATGTGAAGCTGCAGGGACTGCTGGGCGCTTTTACGGGCTGGTCGGGCACGATCGGCTCCTTTTTTCTCGCGTGCTTCTTGGGGTCCATCGTCGGCATCTGGATCCTGCTCCGCCACCGCACGCATTACGTTCCGTTCGGCCCTTTCCTCGCGGCCGCGGCGCTCCTGATCCTCCTTTTGCCGGAGCCCTTCCTTCAGTTCCTGAACTGGTACATGAGCCTTTTCCGCTGAAGCGGTGACTGGCTCGGGCAGTTGTGAGTGGGGGTAGGCTGTTGCCAAGCCCTAGCGTGGCCGGTAACCTATCGCCCGATTGGACCGTGGCGTCCCGGGCGTAAGGCTACCTGAGGAGCCGGGAAGCCGCGGTGGTGAAGAGGGCCCGAGTCGAGGAGCCTCGGGCCGCGAAGTGTTGTTTCATGGAGCACTCTCTCTCGAGAGTGGAAGTGAAGTGAAGAGACGACGTGTGCCTTTTGGCTTGGCGGCAGTTTTGTTAGGTGCTGCTTTTTCTAGCTCAGGATGCTCGATTTCGAGCTTGAAGGAGTCGAACCGTAGGCTGAAGGAGTCGAATGATCGACTCATCAGCGAGAACAACCGCCTCGAGGAGGAGCTCGCCAGCCTCCAACGGAAACAGGGCGAACACGCCCCCATCGAGCCCGCGCTCACGGCTGCGGTCACCGCCAACGACATGCCGGCGAATCCCAAGCCGGCCAAGGTAACTGGCAAAGCCGCGATCCTGGACGGCCTGGACGAAGAGGTCGAAGTGTTCGAGACGGGACAGGGCATCAAGCTGCGCATCCCGGACCGCGTTTTCTTCCCGCTGGGCCAGGCCTCCCTCTCGACCCGCGGCCAGAAAATCCTCGACAAGGTCGCCGCCGTGATCAACGCGAATCCCGGGCACCTGGTGCGCGTGGATGGTCACACGGACGACACGCCCATTCGCAAGGTGCGGAACATCTATCCGACCAATTGGGAGCTGTCGAGCGCCCGAGCTTGCACCGTGGTTCGCTACCTCGTCGATCGAGGCAACGTGAACGCTCGGCGAATCTTCCCCGCCGGTTTCAGCTACTACCGGCCCGTCTCCTCGTCGAAGTCGCCGTCGTCGAAGAGTCAGAATCGCCGCGTCGAGATCACCATCCTGAACGAGAACGTTTAGAACCTGTTTTAAATTGACCTCCTGGCTTCGTCCGGCTGCGACCGCCGGATGATGCGTCGCTCGGACAGGACGTAATTCTCCGAAATGGATCGTCGAGGGGCGGGCTCCGCACGGAGCTCCGCCCCTCCGCGAGCCGCCCGGGAATTCCGAGAACTCTGAGCAAACAAGAGCCGCGCAGGACGGGGCGTGCCCGCGCGGGCACTCACGTGTCCCAGGTGGTTGCCTCGTTGCCTAGTGCGGCGAGCGGGGTGGAGTTGGGCGCCGCCTCGAGGAAGCGGCAGGCGGGGAGCGGGGCAGCGGGCAGACCACGTTATCGGAGGCGGCGCTGCGGTCGCTGAAGCCGCAGCGAGAGCAACGGCAAGCCTCATTCCGCTTCTCGGCACCCTCGTCGGCCGGACTGGGCTGATTTCCAGCGAGGATGCTACTCTTCTCCGCGGCGATCCCGAAGGACACCGCCCATTTTTAGGGTCTGAGGCACGGAGTGCCTATTTGTCGCAAGGAGTAGGGCTGGCATGGTAACGATCGAGGAACTCGTTCAGCAGCTGGTCGAACGCAGCGGATCGGACTTGCACCTCTCCGCCGGCGCCCCGCCCATGATCCGCATCCACGGAAAGCTCGTCAGCACGGAGCAGGAGGTGCTTGAGACCGACGTCACGAAGAAGCTCATCTACAGCATTCTCGACAATGAGCAAATCCTTCGCTTCGAGAAGGACTATGAGCTCGACATGTCGTTTGGAATCTCCGGTCTGGGACGATTCCGAACCAACGTGTTCTATCAGCGAGGCGCCATAGGCGCCGTGCTCCGGGTAATCCCGTACGAGATCAAGCCAATGGCCGAGCTCGGCCTGCCGGTGGACGTCTGCGAAGAAGTCTGCTCGCGGCCGAAAGGCCTCATCCTCGTGACGGGCGCGACGGGAAGCGGAAAGTCGACGACGCTCGCGTCGATGATCGACTTCATCAACCGGACGCGCAACGAGCACATCATGATCATCGAGGATCCGATCGAGTTCGTGCACCAGAACAAGTGCTGCCTCATCAACCAGCGCGAGGTCGGCACGGACACTCGAGGCTTCCGCGAGTCGCTGCGCACGGTATTGCGGCAGGATCCCGACGTGATCATGGTCGGCGAGCTTCGCGATCAGGAGACCATCTCCTCCGCATTGACCATCGCAGAGACCGGCCACTTGACTTTCGCCACGCTGCACACGAACGACGTCGTGCAGACCATCAATCGTCTCGTCGACGTGTTTCCGTCGTACCAGCAGCAGCAGATCCGCACCCAGCTATCGTTCACTCTGCAGGCCGTTTTCTGCCAGCAGCTGCTCGTCCGCGCGGACAACCGCGGCCGGTCGTTGGCTGTCGAGCTCATGATCGCGACGCCCGCCGTCCGGGCCCTCATTCGCGAGGACAAGGCCCACCAGCTCATGTCGATCATCCAGACCGGCGGCAAGCACGGCATGAAGACCATGAACCAGTCCCTTGCGGACCTCTACCGCTCGCACCAGGTCACGTTTGAGGAAACCATGGGCCACTCGGTGGACCCGGAGGACTTGAAGCGAATCCTGCAGAAGCAGGGCACTGCGGGCATCTCGGTGCAGGGATCTACCGGGGGCCACTGATCCGGACGCTCAGGCGTAGACCATGGCAATTCCAAAGTTCGACAAGCGCTTGAAAGGCATCCTGGCGAAGCACAACGTGCTTCCGGAGGGCACCGTCGGAGAGGCGCTTGCACGAGCCGAGAGCAGCGACAAGTCGCTGACCCAGATCCTCCTCGACGACCAACTGGCGTCCGAGGACGACATCATCTGGGCGCTCAGCCAGGAGTGTCAGCTCCCGCCGCTGAACGTCTTCAAGGTCCAACCGGACGAGACGCTCGCAACGCTGCTGCCGGAGAATCTAGCCAGCTACTACGGCGTGATCCCGATCTCGAAAGTGGGCAGCATCATCACGCTCGCGGTCTCCAATCCGTTCGATATCCTGCAGCTGGACGACATTCAGATCGTCACGGGCTGCGCAATCCGCCCTGTCCTCTCCACGGACGTCGCGATCCGGAAGGCCATCCCCGAGGTCTACAACCGGGGCCAGCAGATGGTGAAAGACCTCCTGGACAACATGGGCGAAAGCGACGTCGAGCTGAAGGAGCATCCGAAGGAGACCGTCGATGATTTGAGCGAGATCTCGACGGAGTCGAGTCAGGCTCCCGTGGTGAAGCTCGTGAACCTCATCATCCTGCAGGGCCTGCAGCTCAAGGCGAGCGATATCCACATCGAGCCGATGGACAAGATCATGCGGGTCCGCTACCGCGTGGACGGCACGCTCCACGAGGCCATGACGCCGCCCAGGAAGATGCAGAACGCGCTCGTGAGCCGCATCAAGATCATGTCGGGGCTCGATATCGCGGAGAAGCGCAAGCCTCAGGACGGCAAGTTCCAGCTGAAAGTCGACAACCGCAAAATCGACTTCCGCGTGTCCGTCTTGCCGCTCGTCCACGGCGAGAAGGTAGTGCTGCGAATCCTCGACTCCACCAACCTGACGCTCAATCTCGACTCCCTTGGCTTCGAGGAGAGATGCCTCTCCGACATTCGCACGGCGATCTCCCAGCCGTACGGAATGCTCCTCGTCACGGGTCCAACCGGCAGCGGTAAGTCGACCACGCTCTACTCCTGCATCCGCGAGGTGCTGACGCCGGAGGACAACATCGTCACGGTCGAGGACCCCGTCGAGTACCAGCTCGAGGGCGTGAACCAGGTACAAGTGAGCGTCAAGCGGGGGCTGACGTTCGCCGCCGCGCTGCGATCCATTCTGCGCCAGGACCCGGACACAGTGCTCGTCGGAGAAATTCGCGACCAGGAGACGATCGAGATCGCGGTGAAGGCCGCCTTGACCGGTCACCTGGTGTTCTCCACGCTCCACACGAACGACGCTCCGTCCACGATCACGCGTATGACCGACATGGGCGTCGATCCATTCCTGGTGGCGTCATCCGTCTGCTGCGTGGCGGCCCAGCGTCTCGGCAAGAAGCTCTGCGAGGAGTGCAAAGCTCCCTTGGACTTCCTGCCGCCGGCCGAGCACCTGCTGAGCCTCGGTTTCACGGAGGCGGAGCTCAAGAAACTGGTGCTCTATAAGGCCGTGGGTTGCGCGCGCTGCGATAACAAGGGCTACAAGGGCCGTTTCGCGATCCTCGAGACGATGCCACTCAACGATGACCTCCGAAGGATCATTATTCGCGGCGGGTCCGCGCTCGACATCAAGGCCGAGGCGGCGAAACAGAACATGACCACCTTGCGGCGCGCTGGCCTCATGAACGTCATGAGAGGACGCACGACCCTCGAGGAAGTACTCAAAGCCACGGTTGGAGACTGACACATGGCGGCTTTCAACTACAAAGCAAAGCGAGCCGACGGTTCGATCATCACGGGAAGCGTCAACGCAACGACCGAGACCGAGGCCGTAATGGGCCTTCGCCGCCAGGGTCTGATGGTCCTCTCGATGACGTCGGGGAAGGGGTCGACCAAGTCCGCCGGCGGCTC
>Ga0075428_100009404_pt1 | contig 10842 bp, 7 predicted proteins | sample RhiMetdeltSRZDD2_FD_75291 | JGI IMG/M metagenome (GOLD analysis project Ga0075428, IMG submission 75291) | Populus rhizosphere microbial communities from Tennessee, USA - Rhizosphere MetaG P. deltoides SRZDD2 | ecosystem: Host-associated > Plants > Roots > Rhizosphere > Soil | place: USA... | reverse complement strand
GGCCTTTCGGCGGGCAGCACCTTCAGGGCGACATCACGTCTTAGCTTCGTGTCACGCGCACGGTAAACCTCGCCCCTTCCCCCGGCCCCCAATTGGGCGGACTTCATAGGCACCCAGGCGGGTTCCGACCGAAAGCGACATGTGACGGTACGAGCGCAGCGAGTATAGCGCCCGCGCCGGGGACATGATGGGCACGTCTATCGAGAGTTTGTCTTCCAGCCGGCTGGAAGTGCCGCTGCGGGCGACCGACGTCATCGTGCCCGGCGCGGCAATCCGTTCGATGCGCCTAAAGAGCCCTCAGAGAAGGTCTTTTCCTGAGCCTTCACGGAGGTGCTCCGCTCTACTCTGAGGTCGGGCCGCTCTACTCGGGGCAGACCGCGCCGTTGGCGATCCACGTGGCGAAGTGCGCGCCCAGCTCCGCCTGCGTGCCCGGCACAGGCATGCGACCATCACCGGGCTGCCAGCCCCAGGCCACGAGTGGGTCCTTGGAGACGTGCGCTTGGAGCTGCGCCAGGGTCTTGCCGCCATTCTGCTTCGGGTCCTTGAGCTGCCGACATAGCTGTCCGACCGACCGTCCCTCGAAGACCAGCTTCATCGACGCGGCGGGGAGGTGCCAGTTCGGCGCGCCCGGCGGCATGTGCTCGCCCGGTGTGTTGCTCGCCTGGTGGCATGCGAAGCACTTCATCGCGAAGCGGCCCCTCCCGTCGCGCCCGCGCTGCACGCGCTGGGCGTGAACCACGCTCTCGTCTCCCTGGAGCGGCCGGTCGCCGGCCGGGTGGCAGTTCAGACAGCGTGGGTGGGTCAGAACCGCGTAGGCTTTGACAAAGGCGTTCCTCGCCGTAGCCTCGTCCGCGGCGACCGAAGCGGCGAGCACGAGCGCCGCGAGCGGACACGCCGCGAGCCCCCTCATGCGACGAGGTCCTCGTGCCGGATCGGTAGCCGGCGGATCGGCCGGCCCGTGAGCGCGAAGAGAGCGTTGCAGACGGCCGGGGCGATCGGAGGAGTGCCCGGCTCGCCGGCACCGCCCGGCTTCTCGCTGCTCGGCACGATGTAGGTCTCGACCTCGGGCATCTCGTGCATCCGCAGCACCCGATAATCGTGGAAGTTGGCCTGCTCGACACGGCCGTCTTTAAACGTGATTGCGCCGTGAAGAGCCGCCGACAGTCCGTACCCGATCCCGCTTTCCATTTGGGCGGCGATCGTGTTCGGGTTCAGAGCTCGGCCGCAGTCGATCGCGCACACGACCCGGTGGACCTTGACCGCCCCATCGCTGATCGACACCTCAGCCACCTGCGCCACGAAACTGCCGAATGACTCATGGACCGCCACCCCTCGCGCGCGGCCCGCGACGAGGGGCTTGTCCCAGCCTGCCTTCTCGGCGGCCAGCTCTAGAACGCCCAGGTGGCGCGGATGGCTCCTGAGCAGCACCCTCCGGTAGGCGACGGGATCGCGGCCCGCCGCCCGGGCCAACTCGTCGAGGAAGCACTCGGTGACGAACGCCGTGTGTGAGTGACCGACGGAGCGCCACCATAGGACGGGAATGCCCACGCGGGGGCTGTGGAGCTCCACCTGAAGGCTGGGGATCGCATATGCCAGGTCGCGAGCGCCTTCGACGGACGTGCCGTCGATGCCGTCCTTGACCAGCATCGGCTCGAAGGGCGTGCCTGCGAGGATGGACTGCCCGACCAGGGTGTGCCGCCAGGCGACCGGGTTGCCGGACTCGTCGAGGCCTCCCGAGATCCTGTCGTACCAGGACGGCCGGTAGTAGCCGCCCTTGATATCGTCCTCGCGGGTCCAGATCACCTTCACCGGCGCCTTCGCGTGCTTGGCCACCTCGACGGCCTCGACGATCCAGTCCGAGACCGGGTTGGCACGGCGGCCGAAGCCGCCGCCGAGCAGCGTGGTGTGGATCTGAACCTGGTCCGGCTTCAAGCCCGCCGCCTTCGCCGCGGCCTCGCGATCGGCTGTCTGGAACTGCGTTCCGGTCCAGATCTCGCAACCGTCCACGCGCAGCTCCACCACCGCGTTCAAGGGCTCCATCATGGCGTGGGCGAGATAAGGCACTTCGTACTCCGCCTCGAGCACCCTCGTCGCCCGCGCGAGTGCTTCGTCGATGCTCGGCCCCTCCTTCTTGGCCACCAACCCCGGCGTCTTCGCGAGCGTCGCGAACTGCTCGCGAAGCGCTGGCGAGGAGATCGACCGCCCGTCGCCGTCATCCCACTCCAGGTCCAACGCCGCCCGCCCCTTGCGAGCGGGCCAGAAGCCATCGGCGATGACCGCCACGCCCGACGGCACCTCGACCACTGCCTTCACCCCTCGGATGCCCCGCGCGCGCTCAGTGGCGACACGACGCAGGCGTCCTCCGAACACCGGCGGACGAGCGACTAACGCCGTCAACATTCCGGGCCGCTTCACGTCGATGCCGAACTCGGCGCGCCCGTCGAGCTTCTCCGGCGTATCCAGCCGGCGTGTCGGCTTGCCGATCAGGCGGAACTCCCGCTCGTCCTTGAGCCGCACGCTGGTCGGAGCCTGGCGCTTCGCGGCGGCGTCGGCCAGCGCACCATAGCGCAGCGTGCGCCCGGTCGGCGTATGCGTGACCACGCTGTCCCGCGCGCGGCAGCTGGCCGGATCGACGCCCCAGCGCTCGGCGGCGGCTGCGATCAGCATCTCGCGCGCGGTCGCACCGATCGTCCGCATCTGGTCCCACGAGGACCATGTGCTGGTGCTGCCGCCGGTCATCTGCATGCCGAAGCTCGTGTGGTTGTAGACGGCCGCGACCGGGGCGGACTCGACCCTCACCTTCGACCAGTCGCACTCCAGCTCCTCGCACAGGAGCATGGCCAGGGCCGTGTATACGCCCTGGCCCATCTCGGACTTGCCTGCAATCACCGTCACCGTGTCGTCCGGGGCGATGCGCAGGAAGGCCTCGGGTGGATACTTCGGACCCGCGACCGGCTGTGCTCCGGTGCGGCGAGGCAGGGTGATGCCCAGCATCAGACCCCCCCCCGCGGCGGCGCCCGCCTTGAGGAAGACGCGCCGGCTAACGTCGAGGCGTCCGCTCATCGCGCTGCTCCCTTCGCCTTGAGCGCGGCCGCCGCATGGATCGCCTTCCGGATACGGGGGTAGGTCGCGCACCGGCAGATGTTGCCGCTCATCGCGTCGTCGATGTCCGCGTCGGTCGGGCGCGGGCGCTCGCGGAGCAGCACGGCTGCAGCCATGAGCTGGCCCGACTGGCAATAACCGCACTGCGGCACGTCCTCCTGGATCCACGCTTCGCGGAGCGCTTTCGCCTCCGCCTCCCCTAGGCCCTCGATCGTGACCACGCGCTTCCCTGAGACCGCCGCGACGGGCGTGACGCAAGAGCGCACCGCCTCGCCGTCGATGTGGACCGTACAGGCGCCGCACTGCGCGGCGCCGCAGCCGTACTTGGTCCCGGTGAGGCCGAGTCCTTCGCGCAACGCCCAAAGCAGCGGCGTATCAGGATCGACGTCCAGTTCTTGCTCCTGGCGGTTGACGTTCAGGCGGATCATCCTGCGCCCTCCGTGAACAGCTCGCTGCAGCATGTCCGATCGCACCGGCGCAGCGCAAGACCAGGCCCGTGGGCGGCATGCCGCGTCGGCCGGAACGCCTCTTCCCCACGGGACTGGTTCTCGGCGCGCCGTTCCGGGAAAGAATTCCGAGACGGAGCGCGCCTACGCTATCGCTTCGCCCATCTGCTACCTCGTTGCTACCACACCATCCGATTTCAGCGAATTTCACGCGACCTCATACCGACAATTCAGCTGTCGGATCAAGTTAGGTCGTACGACGTCGCTTGGGGTTGGTGCCTGGTCGGTCTACGAATCTGTAGGTCGCAGGTTCGAATCCTGCGGGGCGCACCAACGAGATCAATAGTTAAGGGCGACGAAGGGCGGCGTCTCCGTCACTAGGGGAGGCCGGGGTTTACGCCGGGGTGACGACTCAAAACGGGGCCGCCGGCTCGAGAGTACGTTGTGCGGTTTTAACCTGCACCGGGGGTTCGAATCCCCCTCTCCGCAGAACTTGAGGCCTGAAGAGTTACGCGACGGTGTCGTAGCGGTCTGAACACCAGGGAACACGTCGGCTGCTACCACTTCGGGGCCGACTCGTCCACGACGAACAGCCTGCACGATCGTCGCCTCCACAGCGCGCAACGCACCCGTCGCCGGGAGAACGGCCGGCTAGGGCCGTCCTCCGGGGAACGGGTGAAATGCGGGTGCGGGGCGTTCAGGGTGTGGGCAGGTTTGCGCAACGGTGATCGAAGTTGCAGTTGACGAGCTGGACGACATCTCCGGTGTTTTCCACCTCGAGGATGGTGCCGACGCCGCGGGCGTAGTACTTGCGCGCAAACAGTCCGGGCTCTAGCAGCGAGTAGTTCTTGGTGACGATGCAGTCTCCATTGCAAAAGCGCTGCGCCAGCTCTCTGGGGACCATCTCGTCGAGAGCTGGGTCATGGCCGTAGGAGTACGTCGTGGACAGGATTTCGGTCACGTCCTCGGCGTTGCCCAGCGAAAACTCCTCGAGGTAGACGTCGCCGACCTCCGGCGACGCCAGGGCGATGATGCCCGGCTTGTCGCCGTCGCGGCCTGCCTTGAAGGAGCCATCGATGCTGACGAGCTCCGGTCTCAGGGGGTTGTCGCCCTTGAAGGTCTCGAAATCCTTGACCTCCTCGCCGAAGTACCAGACGCTGCCGTCCTTGGCCGGAACGTACCAGTCATCGGTGGCCTCGCGGATCAGGCCGCCCTCGAAAACCAGATCTCGGAACACGATACAGTTCACCCCCGCGATCCGCTTCGTCTCGTTCACCACATCCACCGTGTTCACCTGCGTGGCGCTGCGGTATTCCCAGTGCTTGCCGATCCCCAGCGGGAAATATGGATTCGGGTTCGACGGACGCCTGGGGTTGTCGAAGCGGGCCGGTCGGAAGTCAGGATCGTAGCGATCTTCCCCGAGCACCCCGCAGGCCGCAAGACGCGTGTCGTGCTGGTCTTTGCAGAGCTGGTTCGCTTCAACCTGGGAGTCCGCGAGATCGTCGAGGCAGGTGTTTCGAGCGTTTGGGTCCGTGATGTTGATGCAGATGGCCTTCCCGACGGCGCCATCGTCCTTGACGCTCGCTTTGCATGCTTCGAGCAGCGTGTCCGCCGTTTGCGTGCAGTAGCCGCCGGTCTGGGCCCCGTTCCTTCCAGTGAACGCGCAGGAGATGACGGCGACGATGCCGAGCACCAATCGTGCAAGCCTGCGTCTCTTGGTCATGATTCTTCCTTTCGGTTGTTCCCTTGCATCAGCAGCGCGAGAGTGCCCGCAATGTGCTCATCTCCCCGCCCATGCCACGTTGGTGAGAGGGGATGCGACTCGCGAACCCTTCGAGCTCGTCCGCCGCAGCTGCGCCGTGGCGCTTCATCGCTCACCGAAGGGTCCTTCCCCGTCAGCCCCTCCCACCAACGAACTGGCTGTTCAACCCAGGACGCTGTTCAACCCGGCCTACAGGCGCAATGAGCCTGGTGTCCGGGCCAGAGAGCAAGGTGATGAGGATGAACTTGGTGCGCAGAGCGGGAGGGTGCTTCATCGCCGGCGTCGTCGCATGGTCTGTCGCCTTGCCGGCGGCGGCCGACGGATCCGAGGCTTCCATCCGGGGCCGGATCCTGGACGCGGACTCGGGAACGCCCGTGTTTCCGGCAGACGTGGTGCTGATCGGGGCCGACCGTCGAGCGACGACTGATCAGGAAGGGCGTTTTGCGCTCGCCGGCGTCGCGCCGGGCACCCATACGCTCGAGGCTACCCGCTCAGGGTTCCAGCCGCTGGTCCGGGAGAACATCCGGGTGGAGCCGGGCGAAGCGGTGGACCTCCCGCTCGAGATGCGGCGAATCCCCAGGTTTCTCGAGGAGATCACCGTCACACCCGGTGCCTTCAGCTTCATGGAAAAAGGCTCGACCACACGCCAGACGATGTCAAGGGAGGATATCGAGACCGTGCCCCAGATCGGCGAAGACATCTTTCGCGCCGTGAATCGCCTCCCGGGGCTATCCTCGGGCGACTACTCGGCTCACTTCCAGATCCGGGGCGGACGGCACGACGAGACGCTGATCCTTTTCGATGGGTTGGAGCTCTACGAGCCCTACCACCTCAAGGATTTCAACGAGGGCGCCATCAGCATCATCGACACCCAGACGATCGAGGGCGTCGAGCTGCTGACGGGCGGATTCCCCGCGCAGTACGGTAACAAGCGCAGCGGCGTCTTCAATGTCACCTCGCGTACTCCGGACTCGGACCACGCGCGGTACAGCGCGGGGTTGAGCTTCATGAACGCTCGAGCCGCGGGCGGCGGGCCCCTCTGGGGCGGCAAGGGCTCCTGGCTGGTCTCCGCGCGTAGCGGCTACATGGACTTGGTATTCGGCCTCATCAAGCAGAACGACCTCCCGTCACCCAGGTACCACGACGTCTTCGCCAAGCTCCAGCGAACCCTGGGGACGGGCAACGCCTTGACCTTCCACGCGCTGCACGCCGGGGACCGGTACACCTTCAATGCTCCAGCCACGACGGGCTTCCTGGACTCGCTGAAGACGCGCGAAGAGGCGCGCAATCGCTACGGGAACTCGTACGTCTGGACGACGCTGGACTCCTCCCTCGGAAGCCGGACCACCTTCCGGACCCAGCTCTCCGCGGGACTGGTCACGCGTTCACGAGAGGGCAACGAGCATTACGTCGACATCGTCAAGCCGCTCTACTCCCTGACGAACGCCCGCGATTATTCGATTCTGGGGGCCAAGCAGGATTGGACGTTCCGGCTCTCGGATTCCTACATTCTCAGTTGGGGAATCGACGCCCGCCGACTGCACAACACCGACACTTTTACGAGCGTCGTCGGGCAGAATCCTGACGATCCCACGCTGGACGCTGCCGGCGTCTTTCCGCTGACGACGAATACGCGGTTCGAAAAGAGCGGCCGGTGGCTCGGAGTCTATGTGTCCCAGCGATGGCGCGTGGCCGACCCGTTGACTCTCGAGATCGGCGGTCGCTACGACGAGGCGTCCTACACGGCGGACGGCGACTTCAGCCCGCGGACCGCCGCCGCGCTCGACCTGGGCCAGCGCCGAACGCTACGCGTCGGCTGGGGCCACTACCGGCAGATCCAGGGTATCGACGATGTCGCCGTGCTGAACGACGAAGGGCGCTTCTTCCCGTCGGAGCTGTCGAAGCAATGGACCGCAGGGCTGGAGCAGCTCTTTGCCGACGGCTCGCTCTTCCGCGTCGAGGGTTATTTGAAGAATGGCTCCGGCCTACGTCCTGTCTATCGAAACTGGAAGAACGCCCCGGATACGTTTCCCGAAACGAACGAGGATCGCATCCTCGTCTTCCCAGGGAAGTCGACGGCCCGGGGGGTGGAGCTGTACTTCGCGCGTGATCTCGGCCGCCGCCTGGCCATGAGAGCCAGCTACGCTCTTTCGACCGCCAAGGAGGAGGTCGATCGGATCGAGAACGTGAACGCTCCCGACCCGCTCGCTTTCGACACGAAGCATCCGGGCCCACAGGACCAGCGACACGCCGCCAACCTCGATCTCACCTGTCGTCTGAGCTCGTGGTCGCTCACCGGCTCTCTCGCGTTCCACAGCGGCTGGCCGGGCACCCTGGAAGAGCTGGTGTATGTCACGAACGAGGACGGGAACCCGGATTCGGCCGTCCGCCCGCTCAAGATCTACGGCAGCAGGCTCCCCCCCTATTTCCGCTTCGACGTGCGCGCCACGAAAAAGTGGAGCCAGTGGCGCTTCTTCGTCGAGGTCGTGAACCTGACGAACCACAGCAACGTGTTCGGCTACGATTACTTCCGCACTCGCGACAGCATGGGCACCGTCGTCCTGACGCGGGACGACGAGAAGTGGTTCACGATCTTACCGTCGATCGGCGTGACGTGGAGCAGTGGCTTCTGAGCGGCCGGGTATGATCGTTCAGCGAAGGATCCTTCCCCGTCAGCCCCTCGAACCGGATAGATGACTGCACTTCTCGCCGTTGGATCGAACTCGCGCGCAGGTAACCTAGCGCGTGAGCCCGAGTTCGCGGCTGTGAGGAGCGCCATCGCAGGAGGGCGAGGGCTGGCGCGACGCGTTTGATCAAGGACCTCGACAGCGACAAGGCGCTCGTCAGGCGCATGCTCCGCGGCGAGGATGCAGCCTTCGAGGAGTTCTTCGCGGACTACTCTTCTGGGCTCTACCGTTTTGCGCTGTCCCGCACGGCCCACGACGTCGAGGCGGCGGAGGAGGTTGTACAGGCCGCCCTCTGCCGGGCCGTTGCGAAGCTCGACACCTATCGGGGGGAGGCCGCATTGTTCACCTGGCTGTGCACCTTCTGCCGCCATGAGATCAGCGCCTATTACCAGCGGTATCGGAAGAACGCCCCACAAGTGGAACTGATCGAGGATCTGCCGGAAATTCGGGCGGCGCTGGAGTCTCTCGCCGGTCCAGAGGCGGGGTCGCCCGAGGCGGACCTGCGACGCAAGGAGCTGGCTCGGCTGGTCCAGGTGGCTCTGGACCTGCTGCCGCCCCGATACGCCGATGCCCTGGAATGGAAGTACATCGAAGGGCTCGCAGTGAAGGAGATCGCAGAGCGCTTGGGAGTCGGGCTGAAGGCGGCTGAGTCGATCCTGACTCGGGCGCGTGAGGCCTTTCGCGACGCGTTCGTCGCCATGGGCGGGGCAGTGGCCCATGAAGGGTAGGGTCAAGGAGGAGTGAGCGGGGTGACCGATCGGTTTTCAAATCGGCGTCATGGCGGTCCCTGGTCAGAGGCCGACGAAACCATCGGCGCCCTCCTGCGCCTCGCGGGACACCGCACGCCGATGCCCGAGGACCGCGCGTGCCGCGTCAAGGCCGCCGTCCACGCGGCGTGGGAGCGGAAAGCCCGCGCTCGGCGGCGGCGAGTCGCCTTGCTATGGACCGGCGCGTTGGCAACGGCCGTCTCGCTCTCGTTCCTCCTGTTGAGACTATCGACGCAGCAAGAGGTGGCGAGACCTCCGGAAAGCGTGGCGAGGCTGGAGCGCTTCACGGGCGTGATCCGGCGGATAGGGCAGGATCGTCGGGAGGTGACGTCCGTGTCCCTGGGCGAGACCGTGACCGCAGGAGCGACGCTGGAAACCGCTGGGCAAGGCCGGGCCGCCTTGCGGCTGGCGAGCGGCGGCTCCCTGCGCTTGGACGTGAATACTCGCCTGAGACTGGTCTCGGCCGTCGAGGTCTTCCTGGAGCGAGGGACTGCCTATTTGGACTCCCATCGCGATCCGGGCCGGCCTGCCTCGGTGGCGGTAAGCACGATCGAGGGCGTCGTTCGGGAAGTCGGGACGCAATTCGAGGTTCAGGTCGCCTCGGGCGGAGTCCGCGTGCGAGTGCGCGAGGGCCAGATCGCCCTGGAACGCCGCGACGGGTTGCATGAGGCCGGGCTGGGAGAGGAGTTGACAGTCCAGCAGAATCAAGTCTCCCGGGGTCGGGTGCCGCCTCACGGGCCGCACTGGGATTGGGTCCAGCGCATCGCTCCTGGCTTCGAGTTGGAGGGCGGCTCGCTGGCCGGTTTCCTGGACTGGGTCTCGCGAGAGACGGGCCGGCCCATCCGCTTCGACGACGATCGCCTCGCTCACGATTCCACCGCCGTGACGCTTCACGGGTCGATCGAGGGATTGAGCCCCGAGGAGGCGCTTTCCGCCGTGCTGCCGACGTGTGGATTCGTCCATCGTTTCTCCGAGGGAGCGGTCGTCGTTGGTCGAGCCCGCGACGGCTTGGGGTCGAAAGGATAAAGGATAAGGATTAGGATCGAGACAGGTCTGGGATGCACATGAAACCCGCGCCGAGACTGCGCGGAGTCGGGATGGTCGGTCTAGTGCTGACCATCCTGGCGACTCTCGGCGATCGCGTCGTGTCGGCAAGTGCTCCGGACCCCCGTGACTCTGGGCGGAGCCTGGCCGAGGTCCTTCAGGAGCTGCGAGCCTCGGGGCTCGACGTCATCTACAGCGACGAGCTGGTGCGGCCTGAGATGCGCGTGCCGGGAAGACCTCGCTCCACTGCACCCCGACAGATCCTCGAAGAAGTGCTCGCAGCTCATGGTCTCGAGGCTCGACTCGGCCCGGGGGGCCGGCTGCTCGTGGTCAAGGCCCAGTCCCGCGTCCGGCCCCGCCCGCCGAATCGAGGCATCGTCGAAATGAAGCTGGTGATTCACAGCGCATGGGACGATCAGCCGATGCGGCTGACGGTGTCTCTACCGGGGTGGAGCATCGAGCGGACCACCGACGGCGAGGGAAGCGTTCGCATACCGGTACCACCCGGAACCTACGACGCGGAGGCATGGCTGCCTGGGTATCTCCCATGGCAGTTGGAAGGCCTCACTGCCGAATTGGGAAAGGCACTCGAGGTCCGGGTCCAGCTAATGCCGGAAGCGGCCGGGGTCGATTCGCGAACGGCAGATGCCGAGCTTCTGCTAACCCTCCGAGAGCGGTATCGCTATGAGGAAACGGTGGACGTCCTAGCCGAGCCGGCCCCTTCCGCTGGCCCCGCATCCTTTTCAGTGACGCCGCCGGAGGTGACAAAGACGGCTGGCGCCTTCGAGAACGTCTTTCGGACCCTGCCCCTGCTCCCGGGCGTGACTCCCGTGAACGAGATTCAGAGTCGCGTTTCGGTGAGGGGCGGTGGGCCGGATCAGAACCTGACCATCGTCGACGGTGTGGAGGTCTACAACCCATTCCGACTCGAGGCCCTCGTCAGCGCGTTCGACCCCGAGACGGTTCAGTCCTTCGAATTGACCACTGGAGTGATGAGCTCACGACATGGAGATCGGCTCTCATCGGTTCTGGCG
>Ga0075428_100009403_pt1 | contig 10842 bp, 9 predicted proteins | sample RhiMetdeltSRZDD2_FD_75291 | JGI IMG/M metagenome (GOLD analysis project Ga0075428, IMG submission 75291) | Populus rhizosphere microbial communities from Tennessee, USA - Rhizosphere MetaG P. deltoides SRZDD2 | ecosystem: Host-associated > Plants > Roots > Rhizosphere > Soil | place: USA... | reverse complement strand
CTCCCCATCGTGGAAAGGATCCACACGCCGTGACGCAACGACTCCGTCTCTCCGAGTCGAACCGCCGCTGGTGGACGCTGGGCGCGATGTGCTTCGCGCTGTTCATGGTGATGCTCGACAACACGGTCACCAACGTCGCCCTCCCCTCCATCCAGCGTGATTTCGACGCCTCGCTGTCCGCCCTCGAGTGGACCGTGAACGCCTACACCCTCACATTCGCCGTCCTGCTCGTCACCGGAGGCAGGCTCGGCGACATCTTCGGCCGCCGCCGGGTCTTCCTGATCGGCGTCGGCCTGTTCGCCTTCGCCTCCGCCACGATCGGGTTCGCGCCCGACGACGGCTGGCTCGTCGCCTCGCGCGCGCTGCAGGGCGTCGGCGCCGCGCTGATGATGCCCGCGACGCTCTCGATCATCACGAACGCCTTTCCGCCGCAGGAGCGCGGGCGGGCGATCGGCATCTGGGCCGGCGTGTCGGCGATCGCGCTGGCGATCGGCCCGCTCGTCGGCGGATGGCTGACCGAGGACGTCTCGTGGCGGGCGATCTTCTTCCTCAACGTCCCGGTCGCGATCGGCGCGATCGCGGTCACGCTATTCGCGGCCCACGAGTCGCGCGACGAGACCGTCGACCACCGGGTCGACTACCCCGGCATCGCGACGCTCACGGCCGGTCTCACCGCGCTTGTGCTCGCGCTCGTCGAAGGCAACCGCTGGGGCTGGGGCTCGCCCGAGATCATCGGCCTCCTGGCCGGCTCTGCCGTCGCGCTCGTGGCGTTCGTGCTGATCGAGCGGCGCTCGCCGACACCGGTCGTGGACTTCGCGTTCTTCCGCTCGCGCCAGTTCGTCGCGACGAACGCGGTGGCGTTCCTGGTCACGTTCTCGATGTTCGCGATCTTCTTCTTCCTCACGCTGTACCTGCAGAACATCCTCGGCTACAGCCCGCTGGAGACCGGCGTGCTGTTCCTCCCGACGACGCTCATCGTGATGGTGGCCGGGCCGATCTCCGGCCGCCTGACCGACCGCCTCGGCCCGCGCTGGCTGATCGCCGGCGGGCTGCTGCTGATCGCCGCGTCGATGCTGTGGCAGTCGCGCATCACGGTCGACACGAGCTACGGCTACCTGCTGCCCGCCTTCATGGCGCTGGGCGCCGGGATCGGGCTCGTGATGTCGCCGATGAGCACGGCCGCGATGAACGCGGTCGACCGCTCGAAGGCCGGCGTCGCCTCCGGCACGCTCTCGATGAGCCGGATGGTCGGCGGCACGTTCGGCGTCGCCGCGCTCGGCGCGCTGGTCGCGGCCATCGGGCGGCATGACCTCGAGCAGTCGCTGCCCAGGCTCGCCGCGCCGGCGCGTGACCGGCTGGTCGACGGCCTCGGCTCGGGCGCCGGCCTCGAACACGCCCCGGCGGCCGTCCAGTCGGCGGCCGGCAACGCGTTCGTCGACGCGCTGAGCGCCGGGCTGACGGTCAGCGCCGTGGCGGCTCTGGTCGGCGCGGTGCTGGCCTGGGCGCTGCTGCGCAACGGGCGTCCGCACGCGGGCGCCGAGCAGGAGGCCGCGCCCGCCGGCGCCGCCCAGGCGGTTACGGCTTAGGACGACTGTCGCGGATCGCGATCCGCGGGCTGTCCGCGATGATGCCTCGCCGGCGCAGGCCGGCGAGGCCGCGGCCCGTGGTCGCGAACGTGACGAGGCTGACGCGGTCCTCGCGCATCGAGAACGTGAAGCGCGTGCCCTCGAGGTCGCGGAGCCGGCCGTCGATCTCGACGTCGAAGCCCGCGTAGCCAGGGTCGACGTCGACGGAGAGCGTCGCGTCGGCCGGCACGACGAGCGGCGCCGCGCTGCCGGCGTGCATCGCGAGCGGCGTGCACAGGAACGCTTGTGTGCCGGTCGGGAGGATCGCCCCGCCGGCGGCCAGCGAGTAGGCGCTCGACCCGAGCGGCGTGGCCACGATCAGGCCGTCCCCGGCGAGGCGGACGTACAGCTCGTCGTCGATCGTGACATCGGCGGCGATCTGGCCGGCTCCGCGGCGTACGAGCACGATGTCGTTGATCGCCCAGTCCGCACCGGTCTCCGAGGTCGTCTCCAGTGCCGGCAGCGCGCGCGTGACCCAGTCGCCGGAGTGGAAGCGGTCGAGCGCGCCGTCGAGCTCGTCGGCGGTCACGGCGCTGAGCGCGCCGAGGCTCCCGCACGCCACGCCGAGCACCGGAGTGCGCGTGTCGGCGGCCAGCCGCAGCGCCGCCAGCACCGTGCCGTCGCCGCCGAGCGCAACGACGAGATCCGCCTCCGTGACCGCTCCGGCGGGCGCCACGACGCGCCGCGAGCCCTCGGCGCCGAGCTGCACGAGCTCGAGCCCCTCCTCGTCGGTCCAGCGCTGCAGCGTGGCGATCACGCGGTCGATCCGGCGAGTCGGATGGACGACGAGCGCGACCCGCCGGAACGGGACCTGCGGCTGGTCGTTTTGGGGCGACGATGCGGGGTACCGGTGTTCTTGAGGAGGCATTGCCTTGGGCGGGAGTATGCGGCAGCCGGGTTTTGAGCTCGCGGTCGACGCGATCGGCGGCGTGTTGGCGCTGGAGGCACGCGGCCCGATCGTCGCGGGGTCACACGACGCTCTGATCGAGTGTCTAGAGCGCGCGGTGCGCGGCGGGCGCCCCGTCGTCCTCGACCTCAGCGAGGCCGAGGCGATCGACGAAACCGGGGTCGCCACGTTGATGGCAGCCCACCGAGGCCTGGCGACCCGCCTGCGGCTCGTCGTGATCCGCGGCGGGCCGATCCACGAGGCCCTCCGGCGCGACGGCGTGTCGCACGTGCTCGCGCTCCACGCCTCGCGCGCCGAGGCGCTGGCCGCCGCCGGCGGCTAGCGCTGCCCCTTCTCACCGCCGGCCAACTGCGGCGTTGAGGGGCGCCGCGAGCGGGCATTTCGTCGATCCGATCGTCGCGCGACCCGAGCGATCGACGTTTCTCCCCTATAGCGAGCATTTCGTCGATCGTTCGCGCGGCGAGGCGATCCGATCGACGAAATGCACACGACCGCCGACGTCGGCCGGCGGCTAGCGCTGCCGCAGCCCCTTGCGCAGCGCGAAGTACGCCGGCCGCCGCTTGCCGTGGCGGTCGATGAACGCCGAGTCCCAGTGGCTGCCCTTGTCGTAGAGCCACTGGTAGAAGTAGATCCGCTTGATCCGGCGCGAGGACTTGGCGAGCTTGAAGATCCGCTTGACCGCCTTCGCCTGGCCCTTGAGCCCGCCGCGGTTGCGCAGGCCGCCGGTCTCGGTCAGCCACACCTGGCCGCGCACGGTGCGCAGGAAGTCGGCGGTGCCGCCGCGCTTGCGGGTCGCGTCCTTGTAGTTGTGGACCGCCCAGATCTTCGCGCCGCGGACCTTCTTCTTGTACGTGCGCAGGTACGGCACCATCGTCTTACCGTCCTTCACGTCGCCCGCGATGATCGTGCACTTGCGGCACGCGCGCCGCAGCGCGTTGAAGTAGCGCGCGGCCTTGGCGGGCTTGCGGTAGAAGGGCTGCTCGACGGCGTTCGGCTCGTTCCACGGCGAGAACTCGCGCACCTTCGGGAAGCGCTTGCGGAACTGCTTGAAGCCCTTCACGTACGCCTTCAGGCTCGGGATGTGCCGCCGGCCCTTGCGGCCCCAGTTGCGGTTGAAGGTGACCAGCGGCCGCTTGTGGGCCAGCTGCACGCTGTGCATCCACGATTCGGCCCGGAAGGTCTGGTACGCGGACCGGTACCAGTCCCACGGGATCACGAGCCGCGCCGTCTTCAGCGCGGGCAGCTTGCGCATGTGCGCGTTCTGGAACGACTCGGGGTGGTTGTCGCCGATGCCGACGACCGGCCGCTTGGCGGCGTTCGCGGTCGCGGGCAGGGCGCAGAGGATCAGAAGTGTCGCGATGAGGAAACGGCGCATGGTGGTTCTGGGTGTCCGCATGAGCGGGTTAAGACACCTCGCATGTCCGAGAGTTGCTGAGGAAACACCGTGGACTGTGGAGATCCGAGGAAGTGGGCCGACGCGGTCACCCGTGTACTCGACCGTCTGCAACGCGGCAGCGAGCGCTGGGGTGCCAGGCGAACAGCGAACTCGACGACGAAGACGAACCCGACGACGAGCGTTCCGGGGCCGACCAGCAGATGACCGACGCGGTCCGGGCGTTCGGCGAGCGTTGAGGGATTACCACGCCGCGTAGTTGACACCGCGCTCGGCCGCGACCTAGGTTCGCGCTATGACCAGTCCCGTCCGGGTCGCCGTGGCGGTCGCGACCATCTCTCTCACGTCCCTCGTCGCCGGCACGGCGTGGGCGGCCCCGCCCCAGAACTACGATCAGGAGGCGGTAGGCAAGCTCAACGCGGCGAACAGCGTGGAGACGGTTCGCCACCTCGCCGTGGACATCGGACCGCGGCGCAGCGGCACCCCGGAGGAGCGCGCGGGCGCGGAGTACCTCGCGGGTGTCCTGCAGTCGTACGGCTTCGAGACGCAGGTCCTGTCGTTCCAGGAGAACCCCGTTCTGGTGCGCAACACGGCCAAGGTCACCTCGCCCAACGCGACGCTGCCGAACGGCCCGAACTGGCAGATGAGCTCACAGCTGCCCGGCAAGATCACCGGCGACAGCGCGCCCGTCGAAGCAGCGGTGGTGTACGCCGGCACCGGCGCGACGCCCGCCGACTTCCCGGCCGACACCAGCGGCAAGATCGTGCTGATGGATCAGGCGGCGACCGGCGCGGCCCGCAACACGCAGGTCGCGAACGCCGTGGCGGCCGGAGCGGTCGCGGTGATCCTCGGCAACACCGGCAACAACGCCGCGCCGACGGCCACGATCACGGGCCTGTCGAGCTATCCGAACACCCCGATCCTCGGCGGCGGACGCGCGCACCTGGACTGGATCAAGGGCCTGCTCGCGGCCGGGCCGCTCACGCTCCGACTGGTCACGAACAACTACGTCGGCTTGCCGCGCACCGTCGTCACCGGCGTCCGCCACGCGGTCGGTGACCCGACGGGCACCACCGCCCCGATCATCTCGATCGGCGCGCACATCGACAGCGTGCTCGGCGCGCCCGGCGCGCACGACGACGGAACCGGCAACGGCGCCAGCATGGAGATCGCGCGCGTGCTCAGCCAGTACCCGCTCGACAAGGAGATCCGGATCGCCGGCTTCGGCGGCGAGGAGGACGGCCTCCGGGGCGCCCGAGCGTACGTGGCGACGCTCACGGCCGCGGAGCGCGCTCGCTACATCGGGCACTGGCAGCTCGACATGGTCGGCACGCCCTATCCGCCCGCGGAGTTCTGGGCACTGGTTCCGAACGGGACCACGAACCTCGTCGTCGACTCGGGGTACGCCGCCGCCGCGCGCTCCGGCTTCACCGGGATGCAGAACTGCTTCCTCGGCCAGAGCGACCATCAGGCGTACTTCGATGTCGGCATCCCGTCGTCGCTGTTCATCTGGCTCAACTACCGCAAGCCGCCGCTGCCGCGCACCTGCACGAGCGGCCCGTTCACGCCTGACTACACGACCGAACCGGAGTACCACCGGCCGACCGACGGCATGAACAACGTCAGCCAGACGCGGCTGCAGGACACGTTGAACATCGTCGGCGGCGCCGCGTTCCGCAACGCGCTGAACAAGGTCAGGTTCACGGTCACCAACGGCAGTGGCCAGCCGGTCTCCGGCGCCAAGGTCACCGGTGACTGCGGCGACGGTGTCCGCAACCTCGCCGAAAGTGGCGCCGGCGGCGTGGCCGAGGTGTTCGTCCCGCACGCGACATGCGACTTCAAGGTCGCCGACGGCGGCGCCGTCGGCAGCGCCAACGATGTCGACGTCGCGGGCGACCGGGCGATCACGCTGTCGCTCACCGGGGCGTCGACCGACGTGTCGGGCTCCGTGCCCGCGACGCTGTCGCTCACGCTCGGGAACCCGATCGCGCTCGGCGCGTTCACCCCGGGAGTCGCACGCGACTACTTCGGCTCGACCGCGGCGACCGTGATCAGCACAGGCGGCGAGGCACGGCTGAGCGTCGCCGACAACAGCGCGACCGCCACCGGCCACCTGGTCAACGGCGTGTTCTCGCTGCCGCAGGCGCTGCAGGCGAAGGCCGCGAGCGCCGGGGGCGCCGGGGGCGACTACGCCGCGGTCGGCGGCGCGGCGAGCCCGACGACGCTGCTGACGTACGGCGGGCCGATCAGCAACGACGCCGTCACGCTGTCGGTCAAGCAGCCGATCGGGGCGACCGATCCGCTGCGCACCGGCACGTACAGCAAGACGCTGACGTTCACGCTGTCGACGACGGCGCCTTAGCAGCCGGCGCCCGCGACCTGCGTCATGGTCCCCGTAGTGCCGTCGACGACGAAGTCGCGGCACTGCGGGACCTCGCGGGTTCGCAGATAGGCGGACAAGCGCTCGAAGCCGGTCTTACCGACGAGATGCGTCGTGCTCGTCTCGTCGGCGTGGCCGGCCAGCGGCGAGTCGAACCCCGGGACCAGGCTGCCGGTCAGCGTGGTCCCGGCCTCCGACCCGGGGCCGCGCGTGCCGACGGTGAACATGTCGGTCGGGATGCCGAGCGCGCGCAGGCGGGTCTGCATCTCGCGGCTCTGCGAGTAGGGGACGAGGCCGTCGTCGACGCCGTGGACGATCGTCACGCCCATGACGCCCGACGCCTTGATGTCCTCGGCACGGCGCACGACGGTTCGGGTCGTGTACGCCTCCGGGCGTTCCTCGAGCGTGCCGCCCATCTCGCGCTCCATGTCGGCCACGGCGGCCGCCGCGAACGTGTTCCCGGTCGCCGCCAGGCCGCGCGCCGCCGTGTAGATCTCGATCACGTTGACGGCGCCCTCGATGTCGAACCACTGGTCGAACAGCGGCGCCCCGTTCGCGCGGACGGCGCGCGACGCGACCGCGAGGCCGGAAGCGTTGCCGCCCATGCTCACGCCATAGGCCACGATCGTCGGCGGGCGGCACGTGCGGTCGAAGAGCTGCGCGGCGGCGATCGAGTCGGCGGCGCCCTCTGACACCTGCCAGCCGCGCGTGCCGGCCTGGCCGCGATAGTTCATGGCCACGGCGATCACGCCCTCCTCGGCGGCTGCGCGCCTGAGGTGGTCGGCCCAGTCGTCCGCGGTGTGGCCGTAGCCGTGGAAGTAGACGACGAGCCCGCGCGGCGCGGCCTTCGGCAGCGCGTAACGGCCCCATGCCGCTTCGCCGGCGACAGTGATGTCGAGGCGCTGGGCGGTCGACGGGTCGCCGGTGCAGCGGACCGTGGTCGCGGCCGCGGCGGGCGCGCTGAGTGCGAGGACGATGAAGCTGGTGATGGCGACGAGTCGGAGCACGGGCCCCAGGGGTACCCGTCAGGCGCGCTCCGTCAACGCCGAGGCCACCACGGCGTCCTCCCACGACATTCCCGTGCTCTTGAAGAGCCGGGGGCGCCCCGGGTCGGGCGCCGCCTCGCCGCGGATGAGCTCGGCCAGCGTGACGAGGGCGGCGGCGGTGGTCGCGCCGGCGGCGATCGCGGCGATCACGTCGCCGGCCTCGCGCAGCGCCGACGTGCGGGACTCGACGACGATCGTCGCGCGCGCGGCCAGCGCGTCGTCGGTCTCGCGCGCCTCGGGTTCGTGCGACCCGATCGCGACCACGGTCGCGTGGCCGGCGATCAGCCTGCCGTCGAACAGCGGCTCGCGCGCGGTCGTGCAGCAGCAGACGATGTCGGCGGCAGCGACGAGCTCGTCCACGCCCGCGTGGTCGCGGCCGACCATGTCGACGTGCTCGATCGGCCGCACGGCGCGCAGCGCCGCCTCGTGCGCGTGCGCCTGTGGGCCACGGCCGAAGATCAGCAGGCGGCGCGCGTCCGGCGCGGCGAGGTGCCTGACCGCCAGGGCCGAGACGGCGGCGGTCCGCACGTTGGTGAGCAGGATGCCGTCGACGAGCGCGCGCGGCGCCAGCGTCTCGCGATCGAAGACGACGCACACGCCCTGGACGCGCGGGTCGCCGCCGAGCGTGATGAGCTTCACGACCGGCCCCCCCGCGGCCGCGGACGGCATGACCAGCAGCTGACCGCGATCGAGATCGAGCAGCTGGCGCGGCGGGTCGAGCTCCGGGTCGAAGCCGTCGACGAGCGCGCGCTCGAGCGCGTCGGCCGCGTCGGGCGCGCTGAGGGGAGTCTCGGTGATGGCCCTCATCGGATGACGAAACCGGTGCCGAGCGGATCGCGCGCGTCGAGGACGAAGCGGTGCTCGCCGGTGCGGAACGCTGTGCCCTCCACCTCGGTGAGCACACCGCCGTCGGCCTCGCCGATCGCGCGCGCGTAGAACGTCGTCCCGACGATCGAGTCGTTGCGCCAGGTCTCGCCGTCGCCGAGTGCGAGCAGCGCGGTGCGAGCGCTCGTGGCCGAGCCGGTCGGCGAGCGGTCGACCTCGCCGTCGGCGAAGATCGCGACGTTGCGCTGGTGGCGCGGGCCGAGGTCCTCGTGGAAGACGGTTCCGTAGATGCCTGACAGACGCTCGTCGTCGGGGTGGCGGGCGACCTCGCTGTCGGCGAGCGCGGCCTTGACCTCGCGGCCGCGCGCGATCAGCGCCGGCAGGTCGCCGGGCAGCACGCGCAGCCCGAACTGCTCGGCGGCGGCGAACGCGTAGATCGCGCCGCCGTAGGCGATATCCACGCTCGCCCCGGCGGCGTCGACGCCGCGCGCGATCACGTACGCCGGGACGTTGCGGAACGCGACGCTCTCGACCACTCCGGCCGTGCAGCGGACGCGAGCGACGACGCGGCCCGACGGAACGTCGATCGTAACGTCGACATCGCCGTCGCGCGGCGCCGGGATCCGGCCCGACTCGACCGCCCACGCGCCGAGCGCGATCGTCCCGTGGCCGCACGCGGTCGAGTAGCCGTCCTTGTGCCAGAACAGCACGCCGAAGTCGGCGCCGTCGTCGTCGGGCGGTACGAGGAAGCCGCCGTACATGTCCGCGTGCCCGCGCGGCTCGTGGCACAGCAGTCGCCGGACACGGTCGATCGCGTCGGTGCGCGCCGCGTGTGCGCGGCGGTCGCGCACGGTCGCGCCCGGGATGTCGAGCACGCCCTCGCGGACGATCCGGAACGGCTCCCCGGCCGTGTGGTAGTCGGTCGTGGCGATGTCCACGGCGCCAGTCTTTCGCACGAAAGCCCTCACAGGTGCGACACTCGGGCCATGGCGACGCCGGTGGCCGAGGGAAGCGCGGGCGCTCTGCTCGAGATCGCCACGCTGATCGCGCGCGAGGCACCAGAGGATCTGGTGTTCGCGACGGTCTCCGAGCACGTGGCGGCCCACATCAGCGCCGAGGCGGCGGTGGTCGCGCGCTACGTCGGCGACGAGCGCGCCGTGATCGTCGGCTCATGGCGCGAGCACGGCGGCCGCGGCTTCCCGGTCAACGCCGAGCTCGACTTCGACCGCACCAACAGCGCGTCGGGACGCGTGCGCAGCACCGGCCGGCCGACGCGCATGGACAGCTACGAGGAGCTCGGCGGCGAGCTGCCGCTGCTGATGCGCGCCAACGACCTGCGGTCGACCGTGGCCGCGCCGGTCCTGCTCGGCGAGGAGATATGGGGCGTGATCGCGGCGTCGACGTCGCGTGCGCAGCCGCTGCCCGCCGGCAGCGAGCACCAGCTCGTCGCGTTCGCCGAGCTCGTCGCGGTCGCGATCTCCGTCGGCGAGAGCCGGCAGCGTGCGCACGCCTCACGGCGGCGATTGGTCGAGGCCGCCGACGAGAGCCGCCGGCAGCTCGAGCGCGCGCTCCACGAAGGCGCGCAGCAGCACCTGCTCGCGCTTACGCTCAAGCTGCGCCTCGCGCGTGGCCGCACCGACGACGGGTCCGAGGTGGCGCGGCTGATCGACGACGCGCTCGCGGAGGCGGACGTCGCCAACGGGACGCTGCGCGAGCTCGCGCGCGACCTCTACCCGATCGTCCTCTCCGAGCGCGGGCTCGCCGTCGCGGTGCAGGCGCTCGCGGCGCGCGCCGCGGCCGGAGTGCAGCTCCGCGAGCTGCCCAAGGGCCGCTTTCCCCCACTCGCCGAGGCGACCGCGTACTTCGTGGTCGCCGAGTCGCTGGCCGCCACACGGCACGACGTGGCGGTGACGGTCGCCGACCGTGGGGACCGCCTCTTCGTCGAGGTCGCGCCCGCGGAGGCACTTCCCGCGCTCGCCGACCGCGTGGCCGCCGTCGGCGGCCAGCTGCAGACGGGCTCGCTGCCCGACGGCACGACGCTCCTGCGCGCCGAGATCCCGGTCTAGCCGACCGGCGGCAGCTCGTCGAGCGCCTCGATCTCGAAGCGCAGGAGCTCGACGAGGCGGCTGCCCGGGATCGTGCGCTCGAGCATCGCGAGCGACGTGCGGTGGCGCTGGAGCTTGGGTTCGAGCTCCTCCCAGGGCGTGCCGGCCGCCAGCGCGGTGCGGATCTCGCGCACCTTGGAGACCTTGTCGGCGGCGTAGACGGCGGCGGCCTCGCCGCCCGCCACGCGCACGCGCTCGCGCACGTCGTGCTTGCGCGCCTCGACGTCGGCGATCGACGGGTCGTCGGTCACCATCGCGACCAGCCCGGCGACGTCGGGCCCGAAGCGTGCCTCGAGGTCGTCGAGCTCCTCGTCGGTGTTCTCCAGCACGTCGTGGAGCACGGCGGCGGCAACGACGTGGTCGGGGTAGTCCGAGCTGTCGAGCAGGGACGCGACCTCCATCGGATGCATGACGAATGACGCGCCGTCGGAGTCACGCAGCTGGCCTGCGTGCAGCTCGACCGCGAGCTCGACCGCGTCCTGTGAGAGCGGCAGCTGCCGCAGGAACGTCAGCTCAGGGAGGTGGTTCTCCTTGCCGGCCATGCTCGGAACGCTAGAGCGC
>Ga0075428_100009399_pt1 | contig 10846 bp, 9 predicted proteins | sample RhiMetdeltSRZDD2_FD_75291 | JGI IMG/M metagenome (GOLD analysis project Ga0075428, IMG submission 75291) | Populus rhizosphere microbial communities from Tennessee, USA - Rhizosphere MetaG P. deltoides SRZDD2 | ecosystem: Host-associated > Plants > Roots > Rhizosphere > Soil | place: USA... | reverse complement strand
TTGGCCGGACGACCTAGCTCGATGGTCAGGAGCGGGACAGACCTCCGCTCAATCGGCGATGACAGCGGCCGCGCACCCCGCATATGGTGCGGCGCTGACCTTTCGGGTCCGCACCCGAACGCTTTGACACGGCGCCATCGAGGTGGACTGCCCATGGCTCAAGATCGCGACAAACCGGCATCGATCGCGCATATCTGGGCACAGGCCGCGCATGACCTGCGCCAACCGGTGCAAGCAGCGTTGCTGCTGGCTGGCGGACTGGATGCCAGCGCCGCGCCTGCCGAGTTGAATCGCAACGCCAAACACATCGACAGCGCGTTGCGATCACTTGATGAAATGCTCGAGATTTTGATCGCGCTGTCGCGCATCGAGGCTGGTGTGCTGATGCAGACCGTGCGCTTGTGCGACGTGGCGGACGTGCTCGAGCCCGTCATGCAGGAGGCAGCGCAACTTGCCGAAAGACGAGGCCACCGGCTGAGCGTCGGCAAGATCGCAGGCAAGGTGCGCAGCCATCCCAAGCTGCTGGCCGTCGCCGCTCGCGGCCTCCTTATCACTGCCATGGAGTTCACAGACGGGCCCGAGATCGGCTTCACATGCCGGCGCGGCGGTGACGAAGTTAGGCTCGAGGCTGAGTTTGCCGGCGCCCGCATTGATGCGCAGGTTGCCAAACGCGCCTTTGTCCAGCTGGCTCCTGCGCGCGGGAATTGCATTGATGATGGCGCGCTCGGCCTCGGTCCCGTGCTTCTGGAGCACGTGTGCCGGGTGCTCGGACATACATTCGAGCATGGCGCGCCTGCGCCAGGGCGGCGCCAGCTGGCCCTGTTGCTGCCAGCCAGCAGCTGAGCGAAAATCTTAGCCGATCAACTGTTTGCCGAGCGCGGCGGCGTGCGCACGATTGGTCGCGCCCAGCACGCGATAGAGCGCTGCCAAGTGCATCTTGACGGTGCCCTCGGCGACATTGAGCCCCTTGGCGATTTCCTTGTTCGACTTGCCCTCGACCAGGCCCTTGAGCACCTGGTGCTGGCGGCTCGACAGCTTCTTGGTCAGGCGCTGCTGCGGCGCCTCCGGTGCTGGCTGCTCGGCCAGAATCGGCGGCACGTAGATCTCGCCGGAAAGGATATAGCGCAGCTTGTCGATCAGCTGGTCGGTGTGCTGCGTTTTGACGATGTAACCGTGTACGCCGGCCCACAGTGCCTGCAGAATATCTTCCCGCGCATCTGATCCGCTCACGACCACAAGCTGCAGATCGGAGCGCTGCCGCCGGATGCGCACGAGGTCCTTGACGCTCGTCATGCCATCCAGGCCAAGATCGATGATGACCAGCACAAGCTCTGGATCCTTCAGGTGGCCGGCCACCTCAGAAAAGGTCTCGGCTTGCAGAAATCTCTTTACCTTCAGGCTGCTGCGCAACAGTTGCACCAAGCCCAGGCGAAACACCTCGTGATCATCGGCGATCAGCACCGTGCCTGAAAAATCGCGCTGCGCGGTTGCACGCATGCCTTCGAGTTCCCTCTCTCTGTTCCGGCTTGTGACTATTGCGCCGCTATCGTCCGCTGCCAACACGCGTGTGCAGGGGCAACTTGCAATTCTTCGCTTAACGTCGTAGTCCGAATGATATATATCGTATGGTCATGTGGCATGGCCACTCGAACTAGCTGAGGCGGCAACCCCGCAGCTTGCCTCAGATAGGAGGGGCCAGTCTCGGTTCCTTTCAACGGGGGACTTCAGGCTGGCCCCACATTTTTTGTCGGTAGCCCTTGCACGTTTTGTCGGTAACCCAAGGGGTTGCCCCGCTGTCGTGGAATTGTGACCGCATCTGGCAATGCGTTTTCTCGGCACAATACGCTGTCTCGGCGCAGACGCGCCTTCTCCGCACAATTCGCTGTCTCGGCGCAATACGCTGTCTCGGCGCAATACGCTGTCTCGGCAATGTCTCCCCCGCGGCGCCACCGTCGTTGCGGCGAGCACACGATTGGCTGTCTGTAGGTGGGATTCAGCGGCATCTCGCAAGGGCAAAAATGGCAGACCGGGGGATCGTCCACAAACAATTAAGTGACGAAACACAACCAGGCAGCATCGCGTTCGGCATAAGCCAGGGCGGGGCTGGTCGGCCGAGGTGAGAGCGCGGGATCTCTCCTCGGCAATGCTTGAGGGTCAGCCACGGAGGGTCAGCCACGGAGGGTCAGGCACGGAGGGTCAGCCATGGGAGGCTCAGCGATGCTTGGGGCCACGCCATGCAAATAGGCGCGCCATGAGGCCCCGCAGGCGATCGACCAGCACGCGGGCAAACAGCGAAACGCCCGCCAGTTGCGCCATCGGCAGAGCCGCGGCGGGATCGCGCAGCTGCGCATCCAGGTTCTGCGCAAACGCCTCGCCGATGCGGCGCACGAGGTCGCGCACCATCCCGGACCGGCCGATCTGCGCGAGCGGACCAGTCAGCACGTAGCTCATGACCACATCGACGCGTGTTGCCTCGCTGCCCGCCGCGTCTGCGACTTTTGCGAGGCGGTAGTCGACGCTGCCCGAGACGCGCGAGCCGCTCTTGCGGTCGCCGCCATGCCCTTCGATGATCTGACGATACTCGGCGGCGATCTTTTGCAACGTGCCGGCGCCGGCAAAGCTCGCCGCAATGGGCCCGATCTTGACCTCAAGGCGGCCTTTCACTTGGTCGCCGTCCGGCGGACCATCGAGCGACATGCCCGGCATGCAGCGGGCGACGCCCTCGGCATCAGCCATCAGCTCCCAAACGGCATCGAGCGGATGCGCAAGGACGAAGCTCTGCATGATGCGCGTCGCGCCGTCGCGATCCTCGATGGCGCCGACCGTAACCTCGATGGGTTGGGCCTTTGCAGGCGCGGACCGAGCCAGCGCCGGACGAGATGCTGGCGGGTGGCGCAGCGCGGCTGGGGCCGCGACCTGCACGGTCGGTTGGCCGGCCTGTGGGCCCGGTGCAGGGCCGAGCCAGCCAGAGGCGGTGGGCCTGGGCTGCAAGATGAGCGCGGCACGCTCTGCCATCACGCTTTCGATGGCGCTGACGATGCCGACATAGCCGGTGCAACGGCACAGGTTGCCGCCCATCTCGGTGCGGATCTCGGCGCGCGACAGCCCGCCCTTGCGGCAGATGAGGTCGCGTGCGGCGATCAGCATGCCGGGCGTGCAGTAGCCGCACTGCAGAGCGTGCTCGGCGCTGAAGGCCTGCCGCAGGCGCGCCATCAGGGCATCGTCATCGAAGCCCTCGATGGTGCGGACATCGGCCCCGTCGCAGGTCACCGCGTAGGTGATGCACGAGCGGGCGATGTCGCCGTTGATCGAAACGGTGCAAGCGCCGCAGATGCCGTGCTCGCAGCCAATGTGGGTGCCGGTCAGCAGCAGGTGCTCGCGCAGGAAGTCGGCAAGGTGCGTGCGCGGCGTGACCTCAGCCTCGACCCGCCTGCCATTGATGGTGAGGGCTAGGCGCGTCATGTGGCGTAGGCCCGCTGGTAGGCGCGCTGCAAAGCGACGGCATGCAACCGCATCTCGTAGGCGTCACCACCGTAGCGCGCCGCCTTCAGGAGGGTCTGCGCCTCAGCAAGGGTCAATGCTTTGCGATCGGGTGCAACGCGCATGTCCATAACGAGCGGCTGTCCAGCCGTGGCGCCCGAGACAGCGCAAAAGTACCCCTTATCGGGATCCTCCACGACGACACCGATGGCGTCGGCAAACTCGCCGGCCTTCCGGCAAATCTTGTGGAAGCCGCAGCGCGCGCGGGGCGAGAGTTTGGGCACGCGCACCGCGAGCACGAGTTCGTCGGCGGCCAGGTCGGTCTGCATGGCACCGCGCGCGAACTTGGCCACTTGCATCTGCCGGGTGCCCTTGGGACCGGCAATGGTCACGACCGAGCCCAGCGCCGTCAGACAGGACAGCCAGTCGGCCGCGGGATCGGCGTGGGCGAGGCTACCGCCGATGGTGCCGCGCGTGCGCACGGCGCGATAGCCTATGCCGCGCGCCACCTCGCGCAAAAAACCGTGTGTCGAAGCCGGTGTACGGCCATCCTCGATGGCAGCATGCGTGACGGTGGTGCCGATCGTGATGGCGTCTGCGTCCTCCGTCACGGCCGCCAGCTCGGCGATGCGGGTGATGTCGATCAACAGCGCAGGCTGGGCGAGGCGCAGGTTGAGCATCGGACCAAGGGTTTGGCCGCCGGCCAGAATCTTGGCATCCGCATGGTCGCAGAGCAGGCCAACCGCCTCATTGACCGTGCTGGGACGGACGTAGTCGAAAGCAACCGGTTTCATGCCACGGCCGCCTTCGGCGTCGCCCGCTCGATTGCCTCGACGATGCGGCGTGGCGTGACCGGCGAAACCAGCAACTCCACGCCGACGTCCTTGAGCGCATCGTTGATGGCATTGGTGATGGCGGCCGGCGGGGCGATGGCGCCACCCTCGCCGACGCCCTTCTGACCAAAGCGTGTGTAGGGCGAAGGGGTCTCCATGTGCAGGATGCGGACATCCGGAACCTCGCCGGGGCCGGGCAGGAGATAGTCGGACAAGGTCGAGGCGAGCGGCTGGCCCTGCGCGTCGAAGGGCATTTCTTCGTAGAGCGCAGTGCCGATGCCCTGCGCGACGCCACCCCAAATCTGGCCATCGACGATCATTGGATTGACCAGCACGCCGCCGTCCTCGACCACCACGTAGTCGAGGATTTGCACCTCGCCGGTGTCCGGCGTCACGGCCACGACGGCGGCGTGCGCTGCGTAGCTGAACGTGCCGGTGTCGCGCTTAGCCTTGTAGCCGGCAGTCAGCTCCAGCCCGCGCGGATCGACGTCCGCCGGCAGATCCTGTGGACGGCGATACCAGATGCGCGCGATGTCCGGCACGCCGATACGGCCCGACGGCCCAACCACGTAGCCGTTCTCGATACGCACGTCCTGGCGGCGAGCCTGCAGCAGACCAGCACCGATCTTGAGCACACGCTCGGCCAGCTCGTCACAGGCGGCGGCAACAGCGCCGCCTGACATGATCATGCAGCGCGACCCCCAGGTGCCGGTGGAATAAGGCGTCTGGGCCGTGTCGCCGTGCACCAGGCGGATGCCCGCATGGGGGACGCCGAGGATGGAATGGGCGACCTGGGACAGCGTTGTCTCCAGCCCCTGGCCGTGGCTGTGCGCACCGATCCTCAATTCCAAGCCGCCGTCGGGCGTGAAACGTGCCTGCGCCTGCTCGAAACCCGGCACGAACGGAATGCCCCAGGCGGCATAGACGCTGGTACCGTGGCCCGCCTGCTCGGCGTACATGCCAAAGCCGATGCCGATCCGCCGGCCGTCGGGCTCGCCGCGAGCTTGGCGTGCACGCACGCGCTCAAAGCCGATGGCGTCGATGGCCCGGCGCAGTGCCTGCGGATAGTCGCCGGAGTCGAAGTGCCGCTTGGCGATGTTGTCGAACGGCATCTGCTCGGGCCGCACCAGGCTTTGCATGCGCAGGTCATTGGCCTCGATGCCGAGCTTGCGCGCCAGGGCATCGAGCGTCACTTCCAGCGCGAAGCACACCCCGGTGCGGGCGACGCCGCGGTAGGGCAGGATCGGCGGCTTGTTGGTGGCCACCGAATAGACGCGGCAGCGGTAGTGCGCAAAGTCGTACAGGCCCGGCAGGATTGAGCCGATCTGGCCACCTTCAAGACAGGCCGAGAAGGGGTAGGCGGAGTAGGCCCCGGAATCGACGGTCGCCTCGCAGTCGAGCGCCAGCAGCCGGCCGTCGCTGTCGGCATAGGCGGTGAGGATGTAGTGGTGCTCGCGGCAGTCGGCGTTGGCGGTCAGGTTCTCGCGCCGATCCTCCAGCCAGCGCAGAGGAAAGCCGAGCTTGCGCGTCGCCCAGGCCAGCGCCACCTCCTCGGGCAGCAGGATGCCCTTGTAGCCGAAGCCGCCGCCGACATCGGGCGCCACCACACGGATCTGCCCCTCGTCGATGCCCAGGCATTCGGCCAGGCCCGAGCGCACGATGTGCGGTTGTTGGGTGGACGTAGTGACGGTGAGCTGGCCGAGCCGCGAGTTCCAGGCGGCCACGACGCCACGGCCCTCGATGGGGCTCATCACCTGCCGCGAGGTGCGCAGCTCGCGCGTGACGGACACGGCGGCCTTGGCCTTCACGGCCTCGAAATTCACATCCGTCGAGCTGGTGAGATAGAGGTTGTCGCCCCAGTGCTCGTGCACCAGCGCCGCGCCGGGCTGCCGCCCGGCCAGCATGTCGGTGACCGCCGGCAGCGGCTCGAAGTCGACTTCGATCTCGGACGCCAGGTCCTCGGCCTCGGCGCGGGTCGGCGCCACGCACATCGCCACCAGCTCACCGACATAGCGCACCTTACCCGTAGCCAGGACCGGCTGCACGGACGACTTGAACCCGGGCAGCGAGGTGTCGGCGCGGATGGCAGCCACGCCGGCAAGATCCTCGGCGATGAACACGCTCTCGCGCAGCGCCGGTGCAATCCTGATCTGGCGGATGCGCGCATGGGCAAGCGGGCTGCGCAGGAACGCCACCTCCTGCATGCCGGCGAGCTTGATGTCGCCGACAAACTGGCCGCGACCGCGCATGTAGCGGTCGTCCTCCTTGCGGATCAGCCGCGCGCCGATGCCCGCGTCCGTCATCGGCGCTCGCTGCCGATCAGCTCGATGTTGAGGCGCACACAGTCGCCGGGATAGGTGATCTGGCCGACGTAGATGACGACGCCGGCGGCATCCGCAACGACGCAGCGCGCTTCCGCGGTCGGTGCGTTGATGGTGATACCAAGATGGCGCGCCGTCTCCATATCGGCGGCACCGATCAGCAGCGTCTGGTGCGCACGCGAAATTTCCAGGTCTTGCATCTGCGCGATGATGGCCAGCGCCGCCCGCGTCGTGAACAGCTGCGGGTCACGGGCGTAGATGTGCTTGGCCACGTGCACGCGCGCAAAAGCGAAGGGCTTGCTGCCACGCTTTTGGATGCTGCGGATGAACACGTACTCCGGTGCCGGGGTGCCGTCGTCGTCCTCAATACGCGGGCCCGGCTGCGTAGCCGACGGCAGCAGATGGGGAATATTCTCGCGGATCGGAGCGATCAGGCTGTCCCAATCGGTGGCGAGCTGGATCCAGCGGTCGTTGTCGACGGTGCCCGTTACGAACGTGCCGCGACCCTGGAAGGATTTGACCAGCCCCTCGCCTTGCAGCAAGTCGATGGCTTGCCGTACCGTGACGCGAGCCACACCGAACTCACGCTCCAGTTCCTCCAGCGTGGCGATCTTGGCGCCCACCGCCCAATGACCATCACGGATGCGGCGGCGCAGGACGGAAGCGACCTGGAGGTAGCGCGGCACGCGGCTGTCCGCGGTCTGACGCGACGTCTGCTTCTTGGCGCGAATGTCCATCGTCTGCTTGCCTTCCGTTTCCCTACTTCGCGGCTGCCTTGATTTTGTGCGGTCTTGCCGGCCCGACCGTCGAGCGCGCCATGCGGCCGCAACAGCCTACGCCAACATTGTATGGTGTTACTATAGATAGTACCATGGCGTCAGCTGCCCGATCGGTGGGCCGATCGGTGGGCCGATCGGTGATAGGTCGCCAATCGGTGGCAGGTTGAACGAGAGTGGGATGCTTGACATGGGCAGAATGGTCAATCTCAACGCCGACATCGCAGAGGGCTGGGGCGCCTATGACATCGGCAACGATGTCGAGCTGATGAAGATTATCAAATCGGCCAGCGTCGCCTGCGGCTTGCATGCCGGCGATGCCAACACTATGCATCGACTGTGCATGCTGGCCAAGGCGCAGGGCGTCAGCGTCGGCGCGCATCCAGGCTTCAACGATCTGTGGGGTTTCGGCCGTCGGCGCATCCAGATGAAGCCGGTCGAACTGGAGTATATGGTGGCCTACCAGATCGGCGCCTTGCAGGCGATGGCAGCCTATGCCGGGCTGCAGGTCACTCACCTTAAGGCGCACGGGGCGCTGAACAACATGGCGGCCGAGGACGAAGGCTATGCGCTGGCGATCGGCAAGGCCATCAAGGCCGTCGATCGCGACATTATATATGTGGTGCTGTCGGGGTCGCAGATGGAGAAGGCGGCGCACAAGCTGGAGCTGGCCATGGCCCGCGAAGGCTTCCCCGACCGCAAGTACGACGACGCCGGCAACTTGGCGCCGCGCAGCATCGCCGGCACCGTGATCAAGGACCCGAAGGTGGCAGCCGAAAGCGCGCTGCGCATGGTGCAGGAGGGCGAGGTCATCGCCATGAGCGGCAAGCGCGTCAAGGTGCAGGTCGAGACGCTGTGCGTGCATGGCGATGAAGCAACCGGCGTAGCGGTCGGCGCCGGCATCCGCAAGGCGCTTGAGGCCGCCGACATCGCTGTCGTGCCGCTGACCGAGATGAACCTGTGACCGCCACGCACAAGCCGAGCATTGCCATCGTCGGCGGCACCGGGCTGCTGGGGTCCGGATTGGCGCGCCGACTGTCGGCCGCCGGCTACGCGCTGCTGATCGGCTCGCGCACCGCCGACAAGGCGCAAGCGGCTGCCGCACAGCTGGTGGCAGCGGCCGGAACCGCGCGCGGCGCCAGCAACGCCGAGGCCGCCAAAAATGGCGAGGTGGTGATCGTCACGGTGCCGTGGCCAAGTCAGGCCGCCATCCTGGAGGAGATCCGCCCGCACGTCGCCGGCAAGCTGGTGATCGACACCACCGTGCCGCTGGTTCCGCCCAAGGTGGCGCGCGTGCAGCTGCCGGCGGAGCAGTCAGCGGCGCTGGCTGCGCAACAGCGACTTGGGCCCGGCGTACGCGTCGCTGCCGCCTTTCATACCGTCGCCGCGCACAAGCTGCAGCGCGATGAGCCGATCGAGGCCGACGTATTGGTGTTCGGCGACGACGCCCAGGACCGCGAGATCGTGGTCGGGCTGGCGCGCGCCATCGGGCTGCGCGGCGTACATGCAGGCCCCCTCGTCAACGCCGTGGCGGCCGAGGCGCTGACCAGCGTGCTGATCGGCATCAACCGTGCCTACAAGGTGGACGGCGCGGGCCTGCGCATCACCGGGATCAGCGCGTCGTAGCGGCGGGAGTGGCCCACGCAACGCAATGCCGAGCATCGCCTTGCCACACGGAACGATGCCATGAGCACGCAGCGACCGGACGGTGAGCGCTACGTTGCCCTGTCGGGTGGCGTCGGCGGCGCCAAACTGGCGCTCGGCTTGGCGCACCTGCTCGGCGATCGCCTGACCATCATCGTCAACACCGGCGATGACTTCGAGCACCTCGGCCTGCACATATCCCCGGACGTCGACACTGCCATCTATACCCTGGCCGGGGTGGTCAACCCCGACACCGGCTGGGGTCGGCGCGATGAGACCTGGACCTTCATGGCGGCGCTGCAGGGTCTCGGGGGGCCAAGCTGGTTCAAGCTCGGCGACGCCGACCTCGCCACCCATGTCGAGCGCACGCGGCGCCTGGGCGCCGGCGAGACGCTCACCGGCATCACAACCCATCTCGCCGAGCGTTTCGGCGTGGCAGCCCGCATCCTGCCGATGTGCAACGAGCGCCTTCGAACCGTGATCGAGACGGATGCGGGTGCGTTGGCCTTCCAGGACTACTTCGTGCGCCAGCAGTGCCGGCCCAGCGTGCGCGCCATCCGCTTCGATGGCGCCCAGGCCGCCAAGCCATCACCGCAAGTTTGCGCCGCGCTGGCGGATCCGGCGCTGGCCGGCATCGTCATCTGCCCGTCCAATCCGTGGCTGAGCGTCGACCCGATCCTGGCCGTACCCGGCCTGCCTGCAGCGCTGCGCGCCAGCGGCGCTCCGGTCATCGCCGTCTCGCCGATCATCGCCGGCCGGGCCGTCAAGGGGCCGACGGCAAAGATCATGCGAGAGCTGGACCTCGAACCCAGCGCCGCCAGGATCGCAGGCCACTACGCGGGTCGCATCGACGGCCTCCTGATCGACGCCGAGGATGGCGCGCTCGCCGACGCCATCCCGATCCCGGTGCGCTCGGCCCGTACCTTGATGCGGTCGCTCGACGACAAAATCGGCCTCGCGCGCGAGTGCATCGACTTTTGCGCTGCGCTGCAGGCTAAAGCAAAACGCCCCGCGCAGTCGGCAGGAGGGCGCTTGTGACAGACGCCAAGACATTGGCGATCGTACCCGTCAAGGCACTCGACGGCGCCAAGCGCCGCCTCGCCCCTGCACTCGCTCCATGCGAGCGGCGCCGGCTGGTTCTGGCCATGCTCAACGACGTGCTGGCGCTGTTGCGTGACGTGCCGAGCATCGCTCGCGTCCTGGTGGTCACGCCTGAGCCCGAGGTCGCTTCGCTCGCCACCAGCCATGGCGCCGACGTTGTTGCCGAGGACGGCCATGGCGACCTCAACGCCGCCGTCCGCCGTGGCCTCGCCCATGCCGGCCATACGGGAGCGGCGCGTGCGCTGGTGATCCCCGCCGACGTGCCGCTGGCAACGCACGCCGAAATCGTGTCCATCCTGGCCTGCGCACCTGCCGGGGCCAAGCCGCAGGTGGTGATCGTGCCGTCGGAGGACGGCGAAGGCACCAACGCCCTGCTGCTGGCGCCGCCCGAAGCCATGCGGCCCGAATTCGGCGAGGGCAGCTTCGTGCGGCACGTGGCGCAGGCCGTTGCGCTGGGCCTGGATTTTTGTGTGCTGCGCCTGCCCGGCCTGGCCGCCGACATCGATCAGCCGCCGGACCTGGCGCGCCTTGCAGCCTGCGACCGCTACGCATTTCTTACAAAGGCAGGCCCTAATGCGACAGCAAAGACGAGCCCGAATGCGACGGCCAAGACGGACCTGAGTGCGACGGCAGGTACGAGCCTTGCGGCGACCGATACCGGCCCTAATACCGCAGAAAATACGGGGCATTC